>Ga0180437_10010051_pt1 | contig 11598 bp, 7 predicted proteins | sample SS_ome_4_FD_132410 | JGI IMG/M metagenome (GOLD analysis project Ga0180437, IMG submission 132410) | Hypersaline lake sediment archaeal communities from the Salton Sea, California, USA - SS_3_D_1 metaG | ecosystem: Environmental > Aquatic > Non-marine Saline and Alkaline > Hypersaline > Sediment... | reverse complement strand
ATTAAGTTGGGCACGCCTCTGTTTCATTTCTTCATCTTCACGAACTCCTGGGATCATAAAAAAGATCAATATGATTCCTATTACTGAAATAATAATCGCTTGAGTGAAGTAACCCACTTCTGAACCCATTAGTTCTAAAATTAATATAGGGATTATCACTCCCAATATTACACCGATAGTTTCTAAGATGACTGTAATAAATCCCGCTACTTTCCTATCTTGCGGTTCGCGGAATTTATCCGGAAATAAAGCAATCCTATTTACATCAAACAAAGAAAAAGCCGTATCATTAGTACATTGTACTATCAAATACCAAAAAAATAAACCAAACTGACCTATTAACAAAGCAGAAGGCGCAGCAAAGAAAAAGATAGGCATTAAAGCCCATGGAAAGGCTCCCATGATTATAAATGGAAACCTTTTGCCCCATCGTTTTGTAAATCGCGTTGAGCGATCACTTAAATGTCCCAAAATTGGATCATTAAACATGTTAAAAAGTGTAAAAATTATTAGTGCTATAAAATATAGCGATACATCTAATCCAAGAATATCAAGAAAAAAAGCTGGCATTTGAATGGCATATAACTGGCTAAACATTAAACCAATTAAATTTCCTAACTGGAAAGATGCCATAATTTTTTTTGGATATCTTTTTACTTCCAATTATGTTCACTTAATAATTTAAAATTTTTAGTTATCAAATAATTAATATTGATATATTTCAATATAAAGCTTTTCTGAATAAGCTTATCTAATTGAAACATTAAAATAAAAAGATTGGTTATCTACTACTATATAACGGGGAGATTTTTTTCTTTGTTAAATTAAGCATTTAAAAGTTGATGCAATATATCGTTAAATAATAGAATTAAAACATTTTTACATAACCAAGGAGTATTAAAAGTTGGATTTGCAACAAAAGATTCCCTTAAAGGAGGCCCATCTACTGTTGATTTTACTTATTCTTTACTCGAAGGCAAATCAGTGGTATGCTTTGCTCTCCCTTTAGACAAAGAAAAAATACGTGCTTTTTTGCGGAAGGATTTACCAAATGGTCGGAGAGGGCATGAACTAGATAATATTGAAACCAATATTCATGTTTTTAAAATTGCTATTAAATTAACTGATTATCTTAACAGTTTAGGGTATAAAGCAAAACCAATTTTTCCAAATTATAAATATCGAGAAGATGTTCCTGGATGGGAAATAAATATGATTCCCGAACTAAGCTTAAAATTAATTGCAGCAAGATCAGGAGTGGGCTCTATTGGATTATCTGGTAATTTAGGCTTGAAAGGGTATGGCGCTACTATAATTTTAGGAGGCGTTGTTACAGATGCTTTACTCCAAGCAACTGATCCTATCCCTCAAGAAGAATCTTTTTGTAATGAGTGTAGGCTATGCCAAAAAGTATGTCCCTTCAGAATGTTTGGAACTGATGAAATGGAATCTATTGATATTGGTGGGTATACATTTTCTTGTACCAAGCGAATTAATCTTGCTAGATGTCAGATTGTATGTGGCGGTCTTTCTGGATTGGATAAGTCGGGCCAATGGTCAACTTGGTCACCTGGACGATATGATTATCCCGAAAGCGATAAAGAAGTTATGCGTTTATTGGCAATAGCGGTTAATAATAGCTCAAAGTGGCCAGAAGATGGTACAGAAATCGGTATAAACGTTACAGATTTAAAGAAAGATCAAGAATTATCTAATGCGTTAGGTAATGATAAAGAAAAGTTATTTAACATGATAAAAAACACAAGACTTACATGTGGGAATTGTCAATTAATATGCTGGGGTGACCCAAAGCAAAATAAAGAAAATTTCGAAATTCTTACTAATTCGGGATGTATTGTTCAAAGTGAAACGGGAGAAATTCTGGTGTTATCCCCTAGTAAAGCAGAAAAAGTATTCAGAGAAATGAATCCTGAACATCAAAGATTATATTATAAGAAGATTCGTAGATCTTAGTATTTATCCAAAAACATTTCTTATTTATTTTGCCAAGAAATATTCGAAAAATTAGAATAGGGTTAATTTAATTATTTAAATCTATTACTATTTATATCTAATAAGTATAGTTACTATTTCGGGAAATTAGGTATGTTTAATGGACTAAATTGAATTTGCTCAAAAATCATATAAATATTTAGAATTTGAAATTTTTAAATGAAGATTGGAAAAACGTCATCAATTTTAGGATGATTTTTAAGTATATAGGGTACAAATTTGTCAGAAGAGTACAAATATTAAAAATATCTTCTTTTTTTAATAAATTCTTATCCACAATCAAATTTAAAATGAATTTAAATACCTATAAATGTAAAAATTTAAAATATTTAACTTAGATTTTTATATTACATTAGTTTTATAATGCATATCAATTATTTTTTGTAATTGAATATTATAACAGTGGTGAAAAAAATGGAATCAGGTAAATTATTTGCCATTTTAGGAGGAATACTTACTTTAGTCGGAACATATGTGTTTGCTGTATATGGTACTGCTGGTGTTTATGCAGCATCAGGTATCGGATTTATAATGAATATCCCAGACTTATTTACGAACGCTGATGTTATTGCAACAGGATTAGGTACACAAGTATGGCTTTACTACATACTATTGATTGTCTTTATTGTGTTCCTTGCTGCAGGGGTTTTACAAATTATCGGTATGAACTCCAAAGTATTAAGCTTAATCTTTGCTCTCTTTCCACTAGCTATTGGATTAATGTTTATATTTTTAGAATACACTGATATCCTTGGAATAAAAAGTTTATTTTTTGCTCTTATGTTTGCTGGGGATCATTTCGCTGACTTCTATCCTATAATTGTTAACTTAGGTACTCTCGGATTGGGTGTATACTTAATATTAGGCGGCGGAGCATTAGGGTTTATTAGTGTCTTCTTACCAAGAGATTAGCTTAATCTAAATAATTTTAATCTTAATTTTTTTCTTTTATTTTTCTTCTCTCCAATTCTTCCACGTCACTCGGTTTGTTTAAGTTTTTAAAAGATATCAGTTCTGAATCGTAAATATTGATTTCCTGCTCTATAGATACATATCGGATCTTCCATTTTTGATTTATAATGTTTGTTAATTTGTACTTTTTTTTTTCTAAACTGTATTTAGCTGTCTTATAAGCTTTTTTTATGGGATAAATTGTAAATAAAGGTTCAACAAAACCATTTTCCCATTTTGGTATACATAGGTCATATCCATAAGAGATTCCCATAAAAAATTCTAATACTTCGGGTTTAATGAAGGGATTATCACAAGATAATACGAATACTTTCTTATATCCAAGCTGTTTTAATTCTTTAAAGAGAGAATATAAGCCTAACAAAGGTGTTCTCAAATTATCTTCTGATGATAATTTATTATCGTCAATGATAAAACCCATTAATTTTGAATAATCGATTTTATCCATATAATTTTTAACTTGTTCTTTAGAATTTGCAACTAAAAATATATCTTTAGATAAATTTGATATTGCTTCAATTTGGTAACTAACAAAAGGTTTACCTTTATATTCATATAATCCTTTATCAGTCCCTAACCGATTACTTTTTCCACCAATTAATATTGCAAAGGTTAGGTATTTATTTCTATCTCTAATGTTCTTAAAACCTTACTCACAAAATCTTAATATTCTATTAAACTAATGATTAAAAATTATTATACATTAAATTTAATTGTAGTTAAAGTAGAAATTAAATTACTTTTTCTTAATTGTTCTAATAATATGAAATTAAAAAGGAACAGAGTTCTGAGAAGAGATAAACCTTTAGATCATTGTGCAGTTTTCGGCGTTGCTTCTAATGATATTAACTATTCTATTACTAAACTTCTCTATAGTGGCTTAATAGCTCAACAACATAGAGGTCAAGAATCCACTGGTATATCTTTACTACAATCTGGGGGCAAATTATTCACTTATAAACGAACTGGTTTAGTGTCAAAAGTATTAAACAGTAAAGTTATATCTAAATATTGGGGAAATGTAGGTATAGGTCATAATAGATATGCAACGACAGGTTCACAAACTTATATATCCTCAGAATATTTACAGCCATTTCATTTCAAGAATAACGAAATAGAATTTAGTTTAGCATTTAATGGAACTATCGCTAATTATGCAGATTTGAAAGAAAAATTAGAAGAGATGGGACGAGTATTCGTTACAAATACCGATACAGAAGTTATAGCCCAACTAATAGCCTCAATTGCATTGAACAACGATATCTGGCCAGATATACTAGAAAATGCGAGTAAATTTTTTGATGGTTCATATTCGTTAGTAATATTGACATCCAATGGAGATATATATACAATAAGAGATCCTTTAGGTTTTAAACCGCTTTGCTTAGGAACTATCCCCTCAGATCTTAGGAAAATTTATTTAGTTTCATCAGAATCCTGTGCTATTGATGCTGTGGGAGGAAAACTTATAAGAGATGTAGAACCTGGAGAAATTGTACATTTAAGTTTAGAAAAAGGTATACATTCTGAGAATATATTAAAAAATAATAGAAAAGCTTTGTGTCAGTTCGAGTTTGTATATTTTGCACGACCAGATTCAGTCATTGACGGAATCTCAGTTGCTAAAACCAGATTAGAGTTGGGAAAACATTTAGCTATAAATGATCCTATCTTAGAAGATCCTGAATTTCGAGAAAATGCTATTGTAATACCAGTACCTGATTCTGGTCGTAGTGCGGCTGTAGGGTATGCAAAGCAATCAGGGTTACCATATGTAGAAGGATTAATGAAGAATCGCTATGTATGGAGAACATTTATTATGCCCGGTCAGAAAAAAAGAGAAGCTGCAGTAAAAGAAAAATTAAACCCTATTCGTAGTGTTATAGAGGGGAAACATGTTATTATATTAGATGATTCTATTGTAAGAGGGACCACAACGGAGAAAATAATTAACTTAATAAGAGAAGCAGGAGCAAAAACAGTTAACGTACGCATAAGTTGTCCACCTGTTAGAAGTCCTTGCTATATGGGAATTGATTTTCCCACTACTGATGAATTAATTGCTGGAAGATATCTCAAGATTTTTGGAAGAGAAGAATTCATTGAAGAAATCCGAAAAAAAATAGGCGCGGATACTTTAAGGTATCAAACAATTGACGATTTAGTTGACTCAATAGGCAAAGGAAAAAGTCAATTATGTATGGCGTGTTTAACTGGAGAATATCCTTTAAAATCCGTTGTTAAAATTGCAGATTTAGAAAAATCAATTGCCATGGATAGATGTTGAGTTAAACCGTACCATCCCAGCAATAGGTACAAAGTTTTTCTTTTGGTAACCCTATAGCTTTAACTAAATCTTCAAGTTTTTGATATTTTAAAGAGGTAAGATATAATTTTTTTCTAATTATTTCTACCATAGATTTATAATTTTCAGATTCAGGATTGATATACTCAGATGGATCATCAATATTTTTTCCTATGAGTTCTTTAATTGCCCATCTTCCTGCTAAATCTAATTCAGATCTCGATTGTGAGAAATTGAGAAACTTACAACTGTAAATTAAGGGTGGACATGCAGGACGCATATGAACTTCTTTTGCTCCAAAATCAAAAAGCCTTTTTATTGTCCTTCTTAACTGAGTTCCCCTCACAATTGAATCTTCACAGAAGAGCAATCGTTTATTTTCAATTAATTCCTTAATAGGAATAAGTTTCATCTTTGCAACTCGATCTCGCACTCTTTGGTCTTGGGGCATAAAGCTGCGAGGCCATGTAGGAGTATATTTAACAAATGGGCGTGAGAATGGGACATTAACTTCATTTGCATACCCTAATCCATGCCCTATACCTGAATCTGGAATTCCAGCGATTAGATCGATATCTACATTATCATTTGTTGCTAAATGAGCACCACATCTATATCTTACTATTTCTACGTTTACATTTTCGTAATTCGATGCGGGATATCCATAATATACCCATAAAAAAGCACATATTTGTAAACGTTCACCAGCTGGGATTTTTTGTTCAATCCCCTCTTTACTTACAAATACTACTTCTCCTGGTCCAAGATATTTTTCGATCTGATAACCTAAATTAGGAAAGGCACAAGTTTCCATGGTTATGGCATAATACCCTTCTTTCTTTCCTAATATGAGTGGTGTTCTCCCTAGCTTATCTCGAACTGCATAAATTCCTTCATTGGTTAAGATAAGCATCGTACATGAACCATCAATACATTGATTGACTTTTTTAATTCCTTGTTCAAAGGTAGAGCATTGCGAGATCAACGTTGCTATCATTTCTGTGGGGCTTATTTCTCCACCATGCATCTCTGAGAAATGAGATCCATTACTTAATGCTTCTTTTGCTAATAATTCTAAATTATTAATTTTACCAACAGTTGCTATAGCAAAAACGCCTAAATGTGAATTTATAATAAGCGGTTGATCATCATGATCACTAATAACACCAATACCTTTGTCTCCATGCATCTTTTTTATATCTCGATCAAATTTTGATCTAAATTGGCTAGTAGTAATATCTTTAATGAATCGCTGGAAACCCCCGGAATTCTTCACTGCCAATCCGCCTCTTCTGGTTCCTAAATGTGAATGATAATCTGTTCCAAAAAACAGGTCTTTTACACAATCAGAACTTATAGAAACAACTCCGAATAAACCACCCATCACATCATCACTATATATTTACTTTATACTACTGCTATTAAAGTAATTTATTAATCTAATAAGATTTTAAATAGTCTAAAATAACTTAGAATAAATGGGAACTATGAATAAATTAGAATTGATAAAATATTCTGTTTCTTTTTTACATTTATTTATAAAAATCCTTATTACATTAATCCTGTTTTTTCTAGGTTATTCTGGATGATTTTCAGTTGCCGTAATCCCCTTATCCGTGAATAATGAATTGAAATCCTCATTGCGAATTTTTAAATTATAAGGGAAAATTTTAGATTTATGATTATACCTTTCAAATTAAGTTAACAATAAGAAGATCAACTAAGATTTTAATGAGATATTATTTAAAAAAAATCAAAGGTGTTTTAAAATAGTAAAAAATTTAGATGATTCAAGACTAAGGGATGGACCTAATTATAAATACTATATTAATGGTGAGTGGCAAGATTCAAAATCGGGTAAAGTAATTCCAGTAAATAATCCTTATGACAATACACTTGTTGGGAACGTACAAGCTTGTACAAAACAAGAAGCTGAAGATATAATCACGGTTGCACGGGAAAATATCGCTTGTTGGGTTGATACCCCCCAAAGAACTCGAGCAGAGATTTTGTTAAGAGCAGCAAAGTTAATGCGAGAATGGGCTGAACCATTAGGCTCAATTTTAATGAAGGAGATTGGTAAACCATTAAAGAGTGCTATTTCAGAAATCTCGAGAACAGCTGATATCTTTGAAGCTACCTCAGAAGCAGGGTCCCAAATAGAAGGTGAGTCAATGTTTGGGGATGTATTTAAGGGATTTACTCGTGATAAAGTATCCCTAACATCAAGAGTTCCATTAGGGGTAATTCTTTGTATTGGTCCATTCAATTATCCTTTTAATCTCACCGGATCAAAAATAGCCCCCGCATTAATGGCGGGAAATACTGTAATAGTAAAACCACCTTCCCAAGGTGCAATTACTCCGTTATATTATGGCATAATTCTAGAGGAAGCGGGGGTACCACCAGGTGTATTTAACATTATTACTGGCCGTGGTTCAGAATTAGGCGATTATTTAGTTAGTCATCCTGGAATCGATATGGTGAGCTTCACAGGATCTTCAGATACTGGTAAACATATTGCTCAAGTTGCAGGTATGAAACCATTATTGTTTGAATTAGGAGGTAAAGATGCCGCGATCGTTTTGGATGATGCTGATTTAGAAAAAACTGTAGATGCTATAGTGAGTGGGGCCTTTTCTTATAGTGGTCAAAGATGCACTGCCGTAAAAAGAGTATTACCTATGCCGGGAATAGCCGATAAATTAATTCAAAAAGTGAAAGAAAAAACACTTCTTATAAGTATTGGTGATCCTGCTGAAAACAAAACCATTGGTCCGCTTATTAATTCCAAACAGTGTGATTATGTTCAGGAGTTGATTAATGATGCTGTTAAAAAGGGAGCTAAAATATTATGTGGAAATAAACGAGAAGGAAATATTCTATGGCCAACAATCTTAGATAATGTTACTACAGATATGAGAGTTGCGTGGGAAGAACCATTTGGACCCGTTCTACCTTTTATCCGTATAAGAAGTGCAGAAGAAGCTATTGAAATTTCTAATAAATCACAATATGGCTTGCAAGGAATGATTTTTACTGAAAATATTGATTTAGCATTTAATATAGCACAAGAATTAGAGGTGGGTACGGTACAAATAAACGGAAAAAGTGAACGTGGACCTGATCATTTTCCCTTCTTAGGAACTAAATCGTCAGGATTAGGAACCCAAGGGATTAAATACTCAATTGAGGCAATGAGTCGCCCTAAAGTTGTAGTATTAAATTTATCTGAAAAAGGAAAATTAGTTAAAGATTGTAAATATTAATTTTTCTTAAGTACTAGGTATAATTTCTCTCTCATACCTTACCATTTTTATAGCATCTTCAGGACAAGTTATGGCACACAATCCGCACCCAACACAATTTTCAGGAATTATTTGTGCTATCTCATTTAGAAATATCGCTTTAAATTTGCATCGCTTTAAACAAGTTCCACATGCTGCACATAATTCATTATCTATTTCTGATAAATAATTTGCTCTTGCTATTGCTCTGGGATTATCCAGTTTAGTTAAGCCTTTCAACATTCCACAACAGCATTCACAACAAGCACATAGGATAGTACAATTTTCAGCTCGATTATCAGTACAGTGCACTAATCCAATTTCTGCTGCTTCTTTAGTAAGGACTTTCACTTGGTCTTTATCAATTCCTTTAATTATAGGATCTCCCATTTCTAACACTGCTTTAGCATATGGTCCAAACAAAATACAATTATGTATTGGGTACTTATCTTTACATTCTCTAATTTCCTCTACCTCCGCTCTCATTCTACATGGACATGGAATTACCGCAAAGTCATCCCATTTATCAATTACACTATATACTTCTTCAATAGGTATTATCTCTCTACTAGGCTCAATTTCTTCACTAACTGTAAGCACTCTAAATCTCGGAGTACCTTTTCTGTCATTTTGCCAAGTTTTATAATAGTCCTCTTTTTCATAAAAATATCTACTTAATTTAGCAAATTTAATAGTATCTTCTTTATGAGACTCATAATTCTCTTTTAGAATAAAAGGCATATCATAAATGAACAAAGGCATAGGTTGAGAATATTGTTTTCCTAATTTGAGAATAAATCCCCTTCTTGCTGGTTCTTCTAGTAATTTAATTAATTCATTTTTATCAAAATTAAGGTTTTTGGCCAGTTTTACAATTGAAATGGTCTCAGGGAAAACTGGTAAGTGTTTTACAATCCCAGCAATCTCGGGATTATACATTATACTTAAATATTTAAGATAAGTATCTGTAGGTTCTCCATTAGCATCCTTTGGATAAGATTGAGATTTTCTCTCCAATTTTTTAGCGATAGTTATTAAATTCTTTTTATGATCTTCAGATCTAATCATAATCTTCACTTTTAATACATTATTTATTAACTTTAATAGTTTGGAATTTACAATTTGTTGTAGTTAAATATTCCACCAACTAATTGTCCTATACTTATTCCAGCATCGCCAGCAGGAATTAAATTATGTTCTAAAAAGATACATCCATTTTTTAATACTTCTTGCTTGATGGTATTTGAAAATGAGTAATTGTAAGCTGTCCCTCCTGATAATCCAATCTTTTTTACATTATTTTCTTTTGCTGCCTTAATAGCTAGTAATGCAAAAGATTTAGCAAGCTCTATTTGAAATTTAGCGGCTATATCTTGTTTTTTATAATTATTAATTTTGAGAAGGTCTAATATATCCAAAATTAATTTTGAAGTATCTATAATAAAATTACCATCTTTATTATCACTTTGAATCTTAAGAGGTATATTATCTGGGTTCCCAAGTGATGCAAAACCCTCTAATCTCATTGCAGGTTCTCCTTGATAAGATTTAAAATCTGTAACTCCCAGTAAGTAAGAAACGGTGTCAAAAATTCTGCCTGTTGAACTTGAGATAGGTATGTTCTGGTTAGGAAATATATTATTTGAGTTTTTATACTGTGAAATAATAGTAGACAACTCAACCTCTGCATATTCCAAATGTGAGTCAAGGTTAAGTTGATCGAAAATGATTTTTGCCTCTTCAATACCAACAGTATTCAATATTATAGAAGCAGCCATTCGAGCAGGATATTTCGTACATCTATCACCTCCAATCATTGGTTGATATTTTAAATGCCCTAATCGTTGATAATCTTTATAAGTAGCGAGAAAAAGTTCTCCTCCCCATACATTCCCATCATCTCCGTAACCTACACCATCAGTACATATTGAAATTATACTTTCTTCCTTTCTAACTTTATTTTCTGCCATTAAGGAGAGAGTATGAGCAAAATGGTGTTGTATTTGGTATAATTCAATACCATATTGAGAGCTTAGCTCTTTTGCTAGCATGGTTGTAGTAAAACCAGGGTGTAGATCACATGCAATAAACTCTACCTCATTATCTCTAATTTGTAACAAATGTTTTAAATGAAACAACGCATCTTTTAAAAAATCATAACTCTCCAGATTATTAACATTTCCAATGTGTTGAGTCGGAAAAATTCTACTTCTTCTTAAAACAGCTCCTGTCACTGTTAATTCTGGACCAACTGCTAAAGCGGCAGGAATTTTTACCTCAAAGGGTAATGGTAAATATTCTGGAACATATCCTCTCGATCTTCTAATCAACTTTATAGCGTCATTATGCATTCTCAGTACACTATCATCTGCTCTCTGATGTATGGGTCTATTATGGAGCAGAAAATAATCAGCAAGATTTTCAAGTTGACTAAAAATGACTCCGTTATCAATACCCATAGGTAAATTTGAGGGATTACCACTGGTGTAAATTAATGGTTTTCTTCCAATAAAGTCAAAAAGAAGATAATGAATCCCTGAATATGGTAACATTATCCCTATATTATTTAATCCTGGAGCAATGTATTCACTAAAAAGAGATTGATTAAAGGAGTTCTTTTTTTCCAACAAAACAATTGGTTTTCTGAAAGAATTGAGCATGTCTCTTTCTTTCTCTGATAAGTAGAAATAATCTTCAATAAATTTTATATCAGGAACCATCACAGCAAAAGGTTTATTCTTTCGATCGCCTTTTCTTTGCCTAAGTTTTAAAATTATATTATTATCATCAGCAAGACAAACCAAATGTACTCCTCCTATCCCTTTAACAGCAAGAATGCCTCCATTATTTACTATTTTTGAGGATCTTTCTAAAATCTCTTTAATTGAGATATATTCGATAATATTTTTGAATTTATCATAAAGGGTATAATTCGGGCCGCAAACATCACAAGCAAACGTTTGTGCATGAAAACGTCGATTATTGAAATTGGAATATTCTTCTATACAAGATTCTGGTATT
>Ga0180437_10010050_pt1 | contig 11598 bp, 7 predicted proteins | sample SS_ome_4_FD_132410 | JGI IMG/M metagenome (GOLD analysis project Ga0180437, IMG submission 132410) | Hypersaline lake sediment archaeal communities from the Salton Sea, California, USA - SS_3_D_1 metaG | ecosystem: Environmental > Aquatic > Non-marine Saline and Alkaline > Hypersaline > Sediment... | reverse complement strand
CTTTTGCTTTTTGACCTTCAGGGGAACAATCTGAGTTTTGAAGCAACCAGCTTTAATGGCGGCCTCAGCCCTCTGCTGGCTTCTGGCCCCGAACTCATCCTGCTCATCTCGGCCTATATTATATCGTTCCGCTACATTTTCGGCGGTTAATCCCATTCCAGTAAATGCGCCCGGTCTCATGTCTACGAGTGCGGGATTAGGATACATCATGCTCCCGCCCATGGGAATCTGACTCATGTTCTCTACTCCCCCAGCAATCACCACATCAGCATACCCGCACATGATTTTTTCCGCACCAATGGCGATGGCCTGAAGACCTGAAGAGCAAAATCTATTGACTGTCATTCCTGGAATACGGTCCGGCCAGCCCAGAGACATGACAAGAACGCGACCTAAGTTAAGCCCCTGGGTGGCCTCAGGAAAGGTGCATCCTATAATTACATCATCAATAAGCATAGGGTCCATATTCCCAGCCCTTTTTATCAAATCGCTTAATACCGCAGTCCCCATATATTCTGGGCGTGTATCCTTTAGCATTCCTCGTGGGGCCTTTCCAACTGCTGTTCTGCAAGCAGCAACAATTACGGCCTCTTTCATCGTATGTTCCTCCCTCTTGTGTTGGTCAATTATTTGAGAGGTTAAACGGTTGAGCGGTCTCGTTTCTGCTACTCAAATATTGAGCGATTCAACCGTTTTTATTAATTTCTGAGTGGCTTGCCTGTATTCAGTGTGTGCTGAATTCTTTCCTGAGTTTTGGGTTCACCGCACAAACTCAAAAATGCCTCTCTCTCTAAATCCAAAAGATATTGCTCACTCACCTTGGTATACTCAAGGACATTCCCTCCACACAGAACATATCCCACCTTGGTAGAGACGGTTACATCATGTTCGGTGATATAGCCTGACTTGTGCATGGTCCACAGTCCAAGTTTAATCATAGCAAAGGTATTTTCACCGGCCACCCGAATCTCATCAAGAGGCCTTGGGGGTATATAGCCCTCCATATTCATTGCCAGAACCGTTTTTTTGGCATCTTCTATCAGATAGTCTCTATTGACTGTCATCTTGTCATCAGGTTTCAGGTATCCAAGCTTAATTGCTTCGGGCCCTGAAGTAGATACCTTGGCCATGGCGATGGTCTCAAAGGCCCTGGCTACAAAGGGCATGAATTCAATCTGTTTTGGGTAAATTCCTCCCTTCTGTACCTCGAACAGATTTCCTGTGTTGCGGATAAGCAATTCCTTGCATCCCCCTCCAGCGGGAATTAAACCCACGCCAGACTCGACGAGGCCCATATAGGTCTCTGCTGCAAAGCGAACGCGATCAGAGGCCATACAAATCTCGCATCCACCACCTAGCGCCATACCAGCGGGAGCTGCGACTACAGGTTTGTCGAGATATTTCAGCTTCATTAACGAATCCTGTAAATATTTGATAGCCCATTCCAGGTCATCCCACTCCTCTTCTTGGGCTGCGAACAGAACCATAACCAAATTAGCCCCAACGGAGAAATTATCAGCATGGTTGGCAATCACCAGACCCTGGAAATCCTTTGTCACAATGTCAGCCGATTTCATGATCATGCTGATAATATCCTCACCCAGAGCATTCATCTTGGCATGGAATTCCAGGCAGGCCACTCCATCACCGATGTCAATCAGGCTCGCGCCCTTATTTCCTGCTATTTTCTTTTCTCTATCCTTGAGGGATGGCAAAAGTATGATCTCTGGTTTTACTGAAACCTCGTTATAATCCTTGGAAGTTAGATCATAGAAATAGAGCTTGCCGGCTTCTCTTTTGTAGAAAGATTCTTTTCCGCTATCAAGCATTTCCTGAACCCAGGTCGGAATCTGGTATCCAGCCTCTTTCATTTTTGCCACAGATTTGCCTACCCCAATGGTATCCCAGACCTCAAACGGACCCATTTTCCAGGCAAAACCCCACCTCATTGCATTGTCAACATTTACAATATCATCGGCTATTTCTGGAATCCGATTGGCGGAATAGATAAGTGTTTCCGTCAACGTAGTAAAAGTGAATTGCCCTGCAGCATCTTTAGCAGAGTAGAGCGATTTGATTTTTTGCGCCGTGCCTGAAATATTTTTTGCTGCCTCCAATGAAGCCATATTTACCTTTTCTTGTGGGCTGTATTTAAGAGTCGTATAATCAAGCGAAAGTATTACCTTGTTCCCTTCGCTGTCTTTGCCCTTTTTGTAAAAACCCTGGCCGCTCTTTTCACCGAGCATATTATTCTCGATCATTTTTTTGATAAAATCCGGAGGCTGAAATGTTTCCCGTTTCTCATCATCAGGCGCTCCTTGATATACATTATCCGCTACATGAAGAAGTGTGTCCAAACCCACCAGGTCTGCTGTCCTGAAGGACGCACTCTTAGGATGCCCTATGACTGGCCCGGTAAGTTTATCGATAGCTTCAATAGTCAAACCCATGTCCATCATGGCCTTGATAACATAAAGCATTCCATAGATACCAATACGATTGGCCACGAAATTTGGGGTATCTTTGGCATATACAATCCCCTTGCCGAGCACCTTCTCACATGTTTCAGCAAGGGTTTCGATCACTTCGGGAAGTGTATCTGGGCCCGGTACAATCTCCAGAAGTTTCATGTATCGTGGGGGGTTGAAAAAATGGGTAATGGCAAAATTCTTTCGAAAGTTTTCTGAGCGGTCTTCACACATGGCCTTGGCAGATATGCCCGAGGTATTGGAAGAGATTATGGTTCCAGGTTTTAATACCGTTTCGAGGCTTTCAAAAACGCTTTTTTTGATGTCCAGCCTTTCCACTACTACCTCGATAATCCAGTCTACATCACCTAACAGTCCTATATCGTCCTCCAGGTTGGCGATTGTGATCAGCTTGGCGTACTCTGGTATATAAAAGGATGCAGGCTTTGACCTCAGTGTGTTTTCTAATCCGTTTTGTGCCAGTTTATTCCTGAATTCCTTGCTATCCTTGGTAAGACCCCTTTTTTTATCATTATCTGTGAGTTCAGGGAGCACAATATCAAGAAGGGTTGTCTCGATACCCACATTGGCCAACTGGGCTGCAATGGTTGCTCCCATTACACCAGCTCCAATAACCGCACACTTTTTGATAACCCTATGCATAAAAACCTCCTTTTTAGGTGAGCTAACGTGCCTAAGATGATAATAAATTTACATGAAAGCATACGAAGAAAATGAATCGTCATTCATTTTTTTGTAAGGTATCATTCAGAAAAATTGAAGTCAAACAAATTTGTTACTATGGCAGCTCCATAACTGACAGTTTATGTAATTTCTACAGGTAGCGTATCACCTTAAATTATCGACGTATCTGTTTCTATTACAATGACTGCAGGTAATCATCACCAGACATTGCTAAATATTGCCTTGCAATTTAAAAAAAAGGGTTGATAATGAGGACAGAATGCAGATAACAGTAAGATATTGAAAGGGTTTGATATGGGTAATACATCGAAAGAAGTACCACTAAAAGGGCTGCGTGCATTGTGTGATCCAGATTCTCTGGGGGTTCAATCTACAAAAGATATCAATAAAAAGAAGCAATTGTTGGTAGCCCAAGATAAGGCAATCAAAGGAATTACATTTGGGCTCAAGATGCCAAGAAATGACTATAACTTGTATGTAGCTGGACCAGAAAGGACTGGTCTTACCTTTATTGCAAAAACATATGTTGAGAAAATAGCCAAAAAAGATCCACCACCCTTTGACTGGTGCTATGTCTATAATTTTCAAGAACCAGATACCCCCAAATATCTTAAACTGAACAGAGGCATGGGGATACAATTAAAAAAGGATGTATCTGAGTTCATTGAAGAGGTTAAGACAAGCATACAGGATGTCTTTGAAAGTGAGGATTATAATAGAGAAAAGGAAGCTATAACCAAAACATTGAACACCAAAAGGAACGAATTAATCTCACAGTTGGAAAAAAAGGTAAGCAAGGGAGGGTTCGTCCTGAATATTAGCCAGGCAGGAATGATGATTCTCCCATCGAAGAATGGCAAACCTATGGATGACGAAACTATTGCTGGCATGCCAGAGAAAGAAAGAAAAAAACTTCAGACAGTAAGCCAGCAATTGCAGAACGATATGAAAGAAACAGTAAGAAATATTAGAAACCTAGATAGAGAATCAAAAGAGCGGATTAAGGAACTTGATAAAAGGATAGCGCTTTACCGAGTCGGACTTCTTATAGAAGAGCTTGAGACAAAATATAGAGATTTGCCAGAGGTAGTAGATTATTTCAAAGGGATGAAGGATGACATTATTCTTAACATAGAAGATTTTAAACAAAAGCAACCGATCCAACAAGGCTCATTTTTTATATCCCAGCCCGAACCCTCATTTGCACGATATAAGGTAAATGTCTTGATTGACAATTCAAAGGTAAAGGGAGCACCAGTTATAATTGAAACAAATCCTACCTATCCTAATATTTTTGGAAGGATAGAGAAGCATGCACAGTTTGGTACCCTTTATACAGACTTTACTATGATAAAACCTGGCGCATTCCATCGAGCAAATGGTGGATATCTTATTATCAAGGCCATTGATCTGCTAAGAAGTCTTGGGTCTTGGAATGCCCTTAAGAGGGCGATTAAAAACCAGGAGATTAAGATCGAAGAACTGGCAGAAGAGATAGGATTTATATCAACAAAGACCTTAAAACCTATGGCCATTCCTCTGAATATCAAGGTAATCTTGATAGGTGATCCTTATATATATCATCTTCTCTATTCGTTGGACAGCGATTTTAAAAAGATGTTTAAGGTTAAAGCACAGCTTGATGATAATATTAAAATGGCTAAAAAGCAGATTAATAATTATCTTTTCTATATTGCAAAGGTATGTGAAGAAGAAGATTTGCTTGAAATTGATAAAAAAGGACTGGCAAGGATAATAGAATATACATCTGAGCTGGTGGGAAACCAGCGAAAGATGTCACTTAGATTACCAGAAATAAAAGATTTAATGGTGGAGGCTAACTTCTGGGCCACGCAGAGGGGGAAAAAACTCATTGAATCAAGTGATATTGAGAGGGCCATTGATGAAAAAGCGCAGAGATCAAACCTTATCGAGGCGAAACTACAGGAAATGATCCAAGAAGATACGCTCCATATACAGACACGAGGGAAGGTTGTAGGCCAGTTAAATGGTTTAACCATTTATGATTTAGGTGACTATACCTTTGGCAGGCCTGTAAGGATAACTGCGACGGCTACACCTGGCAAGGAAGGGGTTGTTGATATCGAGCGGGAGGCCAAAATGAGCGGTAATATTCATACGAAAGGCGTCCTCATTATGGAAAGCTACCTAAAAAATAAATATGCATTGGAGAAACCTCTTGCCCTTTCAGCCAGTGTTACATTTGAGCAAAGCTACGGAATGATTGATGGAGACAGTGCCTCGGCAGCTGAACTGTTTACGATTCTCTCCTGCTTATCAAATAGGCCTCTGTATCAGGGGATTGCTGTTACTGGTTCCGTAAGCCAATTAGGTGAATGTCAGCCTATCGGTGGAGTTACCAGAAAGATAGAAGGTTTTTTTGATGTCTGTAAGGCCAAAAGGCTCACCGGGAAACAAGGTGTTATTATCCCAAAAAGAAATATAAACGATTTGATGCTTAAAAAAGAGGTTATATCTGCTGTAGAAAAAGGCACATTTCATATCTATGCTATTGAAAATATGGATGAGGGGATCGAGATCCTCACCGGTATCAAGGCAGGAATAAAGAATAAAGAGGGAAAGTATCAAAAAAATACCATTAATTATTTGGTAATGAAAAGGTTAAAGACGATGAGCGAGTCAGTAAAAGAGTCGGAAAAGAAAACAAAGAGAAAGACACAGACGAAGAAGGCTATCTGACCGTTCAATTTCTGCGCTCGTTTGTTAATCATAGGTGAGGCGAGTTTTTTCATCAACTAATGTAGGCTGAATGATTTCTTTCCACATAGGATCAATCCATGTTCCTAATTTATCATGCATAGTAAGATATTTGTGCGGTATGGGATGAGTGCCATATACGACTTCGAGGCCATATTTTGTTGTAATAAAGTCATAAAAATACGTGATATGAGGGCATGGGGGATATCCTACAATGAGGCCAGTAGCAAGATGTATCACACTCGCTCCGTTTCCCATCATTTCATCCACAGCGTATTCAACATTGGCACCAGGACACCCATCACACGTAGTATACCCCACAACTTCAACTTCCATACCCTTGTAACGGCTGAAGGCACCTTCTCTGTTCCGCAATGATCGAAAACACTTGCCGCCAGCACACCTGCGGTAGCGGTCGCAAATTATTATACCAATCTTTGTTTTCTCTTCCATGTCATCCCCTTGTGTTAAAGAATGTCTCGTAACAAGTCCTTGTACTCGCTCATGATGCCCATTGATGGGATTCATGAAATGCTTCGCCCAATTACAAAAATTCGACCTACGGACCTGGAAAGGAGCAGGTGTATGTCTTTTTTTGTAATGCCCTATACATTCACAGTAGTGGGCCGTTTCAAAATGGTGCAAAGCACCATGTCCTTGTTGTCTATTGCTCCGTACATCTGCACCGTTTTGAAACGCCCCTGAACGCGCCTTTGTTGTGGGCATTTGACAAAAAAAGACATACATATGCTCCTTAAACAGTTTGGCGATTTTAATCTGCCTCAGGCAGATTTACGCTCAGCATTATGTGAATCTATTTCCAAAGGTGGCCGCAATCGCTCGCAAAAGACTTTTTACGAGTTAGTCAGTAGTACGTATCGAATCTCTTTGACAGCCCTACAAAAAGAACACAGAAATAACGAATCCATGTGTTTATTATATGTGGTTAACAAACCTCACCATTCTTTTTAGAATATCTTTTAATAACTCATCTGGTAAAAGTCCCGCCTTTGATAATCCACAATCGAAATCTTTTGCAAGTCTCTCAACTGTGCGTTCCGCGTCCGCCTCTCTTTTGTAGGTGTCTATCATCAATTTTCGAAAGTCTTTGGCCTCTTTTTTAACTCTTTCACAAAACTCAATGCCCTCAGATGGTGTGAGGGCCCCAAAGTGTTCTAAACAGACAATCTCTGCGTTAACGTTACTAAGCTTTTCGATGCTGCTCTGAAAATCATCGTAATTCGAACTGCCCATAGGCAGGATTCTTTCTTCTGTCAGGGACCCAATGCTGTCAGAGGGGAGAAGGGCATATTCTCTGGGGAAATAGGCAGCTATACTGCACACAGAATGCCCTGGAACATCAATAATCTGAAGTTTTACCCTATTTCCAAGGTCAAGCTCCATTCCACCGTTAATAATACGATGAATAGGAAAACCTTCCTTTACACAATTGAGTGGTTCAATCTGGCTGGCACCATGTGCTGGCTTTACCATCGAGTTGTTATACTCCTGTATTACCTTAAGGGCCTTTTGATTTTTTAGGATACGTGCCCCAACTTTGCTAATAGCAATCTTAAGCCACGGCCACTTTCGTGCAAGATATGGAGCCATGCCGAGGTGATCATAATGGCTATGGAGAATAACAAGATGCCTGATTCTCTCCAGATCTACTTCAAGATTATTTAGCTGGGTCAGTACATCAGGTATGACATGTGCCATTGCTCCACCGAGCAAGGCATATAGATCACCTTTCACGAGATACGAACATAGCTCTGGGCGACCTAAAAATTCAATCCTCTCAGTAACTGTACCAGGTTCCTTTATCCACATAGAGCAATTCCTTTCACACTCACACTACCCCTTTCTCGATAAGCTTCTCAATCTCTCCTTTTGTATAGCCAAGCTCTGCGAGCATCCTTCTGGTACTTCCTCCAAAACCAACCGCTGCAGAGCGGATAGACCCTGGTGTGTCACTCAGTTTGACAGGTATACCCAGCATTGTTACGGGCTTTCCTTTATCATCCTTGACCTCGCTGACCATATCCCTGGCTAAAAAAAGAGGATCATTCAAAACCTCTTCTAAGCCCTGTATCCTTCCCCAGCAGACATCTTTATCGCGTAATTCTTTAACCCATTGGTCTAAGGTCTTTTTTTTGAAGGCCTTTCGAAAAAAGTCCAGTATCTCTTCCCTGTGATTATCATCATATTGTAGCGGTCCATATTCAGGTACATGTAAAACATCGCATAGATTCTTCCAGAATCGGTTTTCCACTGCACCAATGGAGATATATCTTGTGTCAGCAGTCTCATAGACATTGTAGCATGCATATCGATGGGAGAGAAAGGTGTCTGATCGTTGAGGGACCCTATTATTTTTTTGAAGGATATGAAGAGGTATCGATAAGAGGCCAACCATACCGTCAGTCATAGATATATCGATATATTGTCCCTTGCCAGTTCTCTCTCTTGCTACAATAGCCAAAAGGATGCCGATAGCTGCATTCATCCCTCCTCCAACCAGATCAGCTATCTGTATGCCAGGGATACATGGAGACCTGTCCTTTTCACCAATCATATCCAGTATTCCAGCAAAGCTGAGATAATTAACATCGTGACCAGCTATATCCCTGTATGGTCCATCCTGACCGTAGCCGGTAATAGAGCAATAGATTATTTGTGGATTCACTTTTTTTAAGGTCTCATAGTCTATACCGAGTCTTTTCGTTACACCAGGCCGAAATCCCTCCATAAGAACATCAGCATCTCGTATCAATTTAGAGAAGATACTCTGCCCCTCTTTTGATTTTAGGTTTAATGTCATATGATCCTTATTTCTGTTTACAGGAGGTAAAAAAAGATCATCTGCTTCAAACCTTTTATCCTCAATTGCTATTACCCGTGCTCCATGATCTGCCAGAATCATAGAGCAGTATGGACCAGGCAACATCCTGGACAGATCTATTACGGTAATTCCTTGTAATGCACCACCCATTTTATTCTCCTTTTACAATAATCATCCTGCACATAGACAACAAATTATGTTTCCTTTAGCAATAAATTTCTTTAATATCAAGTGTATCATGCCTCTGGTTGAAATTTCATAGCCCCTTTCTAATGATTTTTGATATAATTTATTTATGCGCACCTACAAAGATAAAGCCTGAGAATGGATTGAAAAGAAATGCAGTCAAAAAACCCTTTTAATGGGAAATATCTTTTCTTTGCATCCAATCGGAGCGTGCTTACAACATTAGCCCAGCAGGAAATAGATCTCTATAATTTTACCTGTGCCATTGTCCTTCTTGATCCGGATGGAAACTGAGGTGAATATATACTGTGCATCTATGATTCAGACAACCGGAGAGAAAGAGCACTGGCCATGCGATATGCAAATAAAGAAGGTATCAGATATATCGGCTGGATAGGAAAGGCCATTGAAAGTAAAGACTTTTTTAACAAGATATGTGTAGAAAAAAAGAGTTTTTTAATAGGTATCCCTGGTAATTTTATTGACAATCTATTCCTGTTAATTATAATCAAAAGCCAGTGCCGGAGTGGTGAAACTGGTAGACGCAGAGGACTCAAAATCCTCCGGGCCTCGTGTCCGTGTCGGTTCGATTCCGACCTCCGGCACCAATAGCATCAATAAATCAAGTGAGGCCAACTTTTTTAAGTTGGCCTTTCCTTTTTTGCATAGAAATTGATTCTGCTCCTCCTTTCTGCCTTTATGTCCGCTTGAATATCTAAAAGCTTACCAAAAAGTGGAAATAAATTTCACATAATTATGTATTTGTTTACACATTTAATAAGTAGGGTATTGTTATGGTTATCGTAACTATTTGAAATCTAAAACGATCCTTAAAGCTGGCTCATTTTGCATAAATTTTGCATATCTACAAGAAAAGAGATTGTTTTTCCACTTTTTGACTTTGATTTTGGAGGTATTTCCTATGGATAAACACCTCAAAAAGGATGTAGCTAACTCCTGGATAATCAAAGGCACATTAAAAAAAATCAAAGAGGATCAACGGCTTATCATCTACGATCTCAAGACACCCCTTCAGGGATTGACCGGGAGCGTTTATATCCATTGTGAGCAGAGCCACAACCACCTATGGGATAAATTAGTGTTGGAAAAGGAATCATCAATCTAAGTTTTCTTTATCCTGACATCTTTCTTCATCTCTAACTGAACATTGATATTCTAAGACAAGATGTAGTATACAATCATTGTATGCTATAAATGAGAAGCAATTTTTATGGTGGATATACTACCTACATTGGCCGTAGTTTACAAATCGGAGTCTCAAAAAGAAACCGAAAAAGAGGAATAATTGAGAAGATTTTTTGTAGACAAAATTTTGACAGGAACTGGTTTTGTTTCTATCACCGGCAAAGAGGCCAGGCATATACGTAATGTTTTGAGGATGAAAAAGGGCGAGATGTTGATTCTTATGGATAGGGAAGGGCAGTCGTATGAGGCAACAATAGGAGAGGTACATTACAAAGAAGTAAAGGTTACAATTACTAAGGCCGTACCACCTTTACCTCCTTCACCAGTAAAGATTAGCCTTGCGCAAGCTCTTATTAAATCTCATCCCATGGAATATCTTATCCAAAAGGTAACGGAATTAGGGATACATTCAATCCATCCTTTCTATTCAGAAAGAACGGTTATACAATTAAAATCAGCCCATCTAAAAAATAAAATGGATCGGTGGATGGAAATAATGAAATCTGCCTGTAAACAATGTGGCAGGGTAACGCTTCCTAACCTGAATACCCCTTTGCTGTTTGAAGAAATGATTAAAGATGCACCAGATACAAAGACATTAAAAATTCTGTTATGGGAAGATGAAGATAAAGTAGATCTTAAAAGATTGTTGGCATCTATGAGCTCGGCTCCTCATGTTTTCTTTATAGTAGGGCCTGAAGGAGGTTTTACCCTGAATGAAATCAACCTCGCACGAGATGCTGGGTTTCATACAGTTTCTTTGGGAAATAGAATATTACGTGCGGAAACAGCAGCTGTGTCATTGCTATCTATTATCCAGCATGAACGGGGAGATTTGAACTTAAAGTAGGAGAGGGAGAATAAAAAAGCCCCTTGTTGTTATACCAACAAGGGGCTTAAAAAAATCTCGGCGGCGACCTACTCTCCCACGCAGTCCCCCACGCAGTACCATCGGCGCTGAAGAGCTTAACTTCCGTGTTCGGGATGGGAACGGGTGTCTCCTCTTCGCTATTGCCACCGAAAACTTGTATGTATGGATAGTATTGAATGAAAAAATAAAAGGTAGATAATTATGGCCAAGCCGCACGACCTATTAGTACTAGTTAGCTCAGCACATTACTGCACTTACACATCTAGCCTATCAACCTTGTAGTCTTCAAGGGGTCTTTAGTCCCCCGTGTTTCCACGGGAGAGGGATATCTGATCTTGAGGTTGGTTTCCCGCTTAGATGCTTTCAGCGGTTATCCATTCCGAACATAGCTACCCAGCGATGCCGCTGGCGCGACAACTGGAACACCAGAGGTTCGTCCGTCCCGGTCCTCTCGTACTAAGGACAGATCCCCTCAAATATCCTGCGCCCACGAAAGATAGGGACCGAACTGTCTCACGACGTTCTAAACCCAGCTCACGTACCGCTTTAATTGGCGAACAGCCAAACCCTTGGGACCTGCT
>Ga0180437_10010049_pt1 | contig 11599 bp, 12 predicted proteins | sample SS_ome_4_FD_132410 | JGI IMG/M metagenome (GOLD analysis project Ga0180437, IMG submission 132410) | Hypersaline lake sediment archaeal communities from the Salton Sea, California, USA - SS_3_D_1 metaG | ecosystem: Environmental > Aquatic > Non-marine Saline and Alkaline > Hypersaline >... | reverse complement strand
TGGTACATTTTGGCCGAACACAGGTGGTGCGTTCTTGGTGAACATGCCTGGTACATTCCTGGTGAACATGAGCGGTGCATCCTTGGTGAACATCGGTGGTACATTTACGTCCGGCTCTTGACACCCTCCACCCACGCGATCGTGGCCCCGCGGGCGATGGCCAGGTTAGCCAGCAACTTGTGCGTAGGAATGCCCGCCAGGCGTTGCTGCTCGGCCGCGTTGTACGCGTCGACGTCGAACCCATCCCCTGCGCCATCCCCGCCCGCCAAGTAATCCTGTGCGATGCGCAGCAACCCCTCCTCGGCCGAGAGGAAGTGGGCCAGCAGATCACGCACCGTCCAGGCCGGCGGCCCGTCGTAGAGGACCGTGTTCCACTGCTCGTCGCTCAGGCTGCCCAGGATCTTCGCCGTCTTGCGGCCGCCTTTGCGCAGCCGGGTGATCAGTTGGGTCTTGCGTTTGTTCATCGTGAAGACCTGGAATCCTTGCAAACGGTCACACCGAAGCTATTTGGCGCAATCGGGCACGTGGACGTAGAGTTCTTGTTCGACCACCTGTCCGTCTCCTGAAACGACCTTCCCAATGCCAATGATAGCTGCATCGACGCTGTGCACGTTAAACGAAAGATTATCGCTGGTCGGACCGCCCACAATCTCTCCATTCCAGTAGTAGGTGTAGTTCCCGTCGCCGCCGTGTCCGCAGATATAGATGGATTTGTCCCAAACACCGCCATCGGAACACTGCCCGGTGCCAGGGTTTTCCCAGAGGCTCATCGTTAGGGGGGGACAGTATGTCTTGACCACAGGCGGTGTGGGACTATTATGCGCGGATGGGGTTGTCGTCTCGATGACTGGGAGTGATTCGTAATCTCCTTGCCAGTTAAACCAAGGGGCGTAGACGAAGCCCTTCACTACTTGATTATCCCGGATGTAGAGCCAACGTCCGATCGCAGATCGTCCAAGCACACAGACCTGCTCTCCTTCAACAACGCCGCCCAGTTTTTCTGATTCTGCATTAGGTTCACCAAAGATCCCTGCGTCCTGTTTGGCTGTGGCTGTGCAGTATGGCTCGCACACTATTGGGACTGGCGTGGCTGAAGGAGATGGAGTGGATACTGTAGGCGAAGGACTTATACTAGTCGCTTTCGTAGGTGTTGCAGCGAGCGTTCCTTGTTTCTGCAATTGTATGAAGGCAGGGAGACCCTCAAGTACGTCTATTTCTAGAACATAATCGGCATATCCAGGTGCTGTTACCGTCAGCCTCGCGGGTTGTCCTGCGCAAGAATCATCAATGCAGATTCTAGCAAAACCGTCTACATCTGTGTTAGTACGCAATGGAGCCTTCCCTGCTAGATCTAATCGCACGTTTGCATTTTGTATGTCTTCACCTGATCCAGCCGCTTGCACTTGTACTGTGTAGTTGATATCATTAGGAGACGGTGTGTCATTGAATGGGCCACAGCCTAGGTTTTGCGAACCGATCAGCAGGATGCTGAGAGTAAGATATGTTACGGGTCGCAGTCTGTGAGTTAGCTTCATAGTATGCCCCTCCATTCGCATTAGCGTAACTGTTGCGCAATCAGACGGGAGTTCGTTCCGGAAGCACCAAAATTGAAACATTCAAACTGACCAGATAGGCGGTCCAGGCTCAGATTTGCTAGAAAAGTTGCATCAAAACCATCTTTGTGAGCAACCCCATTGTAATTGAGGGTCTGGAGGCCAATCAAGCGAGAATTTGCCTCAAATCTGACGAATTTAGGTCCAGGGAAGAGTTCCAGTTTTTGCACCTCAACAAACATGTTGGCTCTGGTTGCGCAACGGTTACGCTAGTGTCTGGTTTGGATGTCATTTGTGAAGGCAGTCTTCGGTTGGACATCTCACAAGCACCATCGCTGGGTGTCAAGGTGTTGGCTCCAATTGAACAAGATGTGGCATATCGTTGACCGTCAAGTCGATTTCCTGTCTAAATTTCTTGTATCCTGTTGCTTCAACGACTAGTGTTGCCCGATGGTCATTGTAGGAAATATCTACCGGAATCCTGGCGAATCCATCTGAATCAGTAATGGCCCGTAGCGGAGCCTTTCCTGCCAGATCTAGTCGCACTTCTGCGTTTCTTATGTCTTCGCCCGTCTCCTGTGATTGTACTTGTAGCGTGTAAGAAGACGCGACTTCAGGCGATTTGGATCTGGGGAGGGCAATAACAATCAGCGTGGTTATTGCAAGAACCGCCCCGAAGATAGCAATCCTCCACTTTGGGCTCATTGGCAACCTAAGTTGCAGCGAAACTTCTATGACCAATACAATCCCAGTTAGAAGCAGAATCACTGCGATCCGGGAAAGGGTGAAAACGTTTCCGACCCACTCCTGTTGAATCCAGGAAGCTATCAAGTTCCCGAAAACGCCCGCCACGAGACTCAACACGCTGGCAAGTAGAAGCTGCCACAAACTGGGGGTGCGATCCCGATGTGACAATGTCCCTTGAACTGCCTCTGATTGGATAGGCGGGGGAATCTTCACCGGCGTTTGCTGTCTGTCCAGGACAACTCGGATAGCTTCTGGGGTTATCTCGACCGCGCCACCGGAGCCGTCCTCGAGGATCTGATATTCCACCCAACCCTTTCGTTTCAGGGAGAGGAGTTGACGATGGACTTCCCTTACCTCTCCACCCTCGTTGGGAGGAACGCCAATGGCTACGCATAGTTGGCCGAGGGTCATTCGGGGGGACCCAGGGTGAGACTCGAAACGCATGTACAGTGCATTGAGAACTGCGGTTTCTAAGTTATCGGGCATGATGATGCACCGCTCCTGTTATGGTAACGGTCTTATGAAGCCAAGCACGTGAGCTGCGGCGCAGAGCGGTGACGCACGCAACTAAAGCCGGTGTCGCTTGCTGTGCGTCTCAGTATGAAGACAGGGGTTCTCTCACGGGGCTCCTGTTGTTTTCAGTCAATTGGCGCAGTCAGGTTCCCGGATGAAGAGTTCCTCCTCGATAGTCTGTCCGTCTCCTGATACGACCTTGCCAGTGCCTATGATCGCGCCACCCGTGCTATGCACCTCGAAGACGTGGCTTCCACTAGTTGGCCCTGCTATTCTCTCCCCATTCCAGTAGTAAGTGTAGACTCCATTGCCGCCGTGCCCTTCTATGTACACAGTCTTGTACCACGTTCCCCCTGAACATCTGCCCGACATATCCCAGAGGTCCATCCTTAATGTGGACCCGGATGTTTCACGAGTAGGTGTAGGTACGGAGGGACCCGTGATCGGAGATTTGACAGGAAGTGAATCGTAATCACCCGACCATTCAAACCGGGGGGCGTAGACGAAGCCCTCGATGCCTTGATCGTTCCGAATGTAGAACCATTGGCCGTAGGCAGAGCGGCCCAGCACCAAGGCCCAGTCCCCAACAGCAACTATTCCTATCTCCTGTGAGTTCACATCTGGAGCGGCAAAGATGCTGGATCCCAGAGTAGCGGTTGCTCTGTTATCTGGTGTAGGCGTAGCTGATGGAGTAGCTGTAGGTGAGGGCGTCTGACTCGGCGTGGTCGTGGGCGTGGATGTTGGTGGCGAAGTCGGTGAAGGGGTGGGGGTATTGGGCACCATCGTCGGCGTGGGTGAGGGAGCGCGGGTCCGTGTAGCTTGGGGCGTAGCGGATGGTGTTAAGACCGTTGCAGTGGGCTGGGGCGTGGCCGATGATTTGGAGACCGTCGCTGTAGCGGACGGGGTCGCGGTGAATGCGGTTGGAGCCAAATCACAACCTCGTACAATTGCGATAACGAGGCCGATCAACAAGAGCAGCCCAATGACTCCACCTCCAAGACGGACGGTCCAGTACTTTATCTTCTCCCGCTTTTCAATCCTCGCCAGGGCCCTTTCTTCTATCCGCTGGTTGTCCGGATAATTGGGGTCTACCTTCTCTATCTGTTCTAACAGCTCCAGTGCTCGCTGGTGATCCCCCTGCGCCGACGCACCCAGTGCCTGGTTATAGAGGCTCGTGCAGAGGCCCTCCCTGGCCCGGATCTCGATGTCTTTTGGATCGGGGTAATCGAGCTCCTCTTTCTGCTGCTGGATTGTCTGCCACAGTTTGAGTGCCGCCGCGTAGTCCCTGCGGCCAATCTGCTCCACAGCTTCGGCGTAAAGGTGATCCAGGTTTGCCCGCAGATCCCGAATTTGGATACCTTCTCTGGCCTGTGCCTCCAGTTTCCCCACTCCTGAATAGCCCGGCGCACGCTTCTTCAGTTCCGCCAAGGCAGCCAGGCTCTCTTCGAACTTCCCCTCACGCAGCAGGTGGTTGGCTTGATCATATAGGCCGTCCAGCGCCTCCCGGCGTAGCTGGTCCACTTCATCTTTTTCATAGCTATCGTCTACCCGCTGCGCTTCCTCCAGCTTGTCCACGCAGGCGGCGAAGTCTCCTTGTTTCAGCAGGTCTCTGGCCTCATCCAGCAGGGACGACATACGAGCCAGGTGCCGGGTTGTCAGCAAGCGGGTCTCGACGTCTTCGTAGCCGGGTGCCTCTTTCTGCAACTTGCTGAAGGTGGCGACTGCCTCTTCCCACTGCCTTTGTCTCACCTGCTCCACACCCTGGGTATAAAGCCCACGGAGGTGTTGCTGTCGCTCCACGTGCTCCCGAGCGGGTGCTTCGATATCCTCCAAGTCGGGATATTGGGGGTCACTCTCACGGATCACGGCCAGTGTGTCCAGACAAGCTTGATACTGTCCCTCCTGGAATTGCCGTACAGCTTGCTGATACTGCTCATTCAGGCTGCGTTTTTCTTCCTGCGCCAGCCCTGCGCGAGCACGCCGGCGAACCTCCTCCACAGCGTAGTCAGGGGCAAGCTGAGTCAGAGTGTTCAGAGCATCGAGAGTGTCTCGATACTCACCTTGTTCCAATGCCTTCTCGGCTTGCTCGTAGAGCCCCAGGAGCCGGACGTGGTGGCGGGTTTGCTCCAGGTAATGAGCGGTGTCCTTGAAACCCGGTGCTCGGCGTTCGATAATCTCGAAGGCCGCCAATGCTTGACGCCATTGTTTGGCTTCAAAGAGCTTGAGTGCACTGGGGTATTGTTTGTTGGCTTCCACGTGGGCTTTGGAGGCATCCCCCAGCTCTCTGGCGCATGCCACACAAGAGGAGGGACGCTTGTCAGGATCTTTGTCCAGCACGCGCAGCAGGACTCGTTCGACCCCCTTTGGAAGCTCCGGGTTGGCTGTGGTTGGAGTGAGTGGGTCCTCGGTGACAATCTGGACGATCAAGCTGGCATCTTGGCCCTGGTACGGAAGTTGTCCGGTTAGCATCTCGTAGACGACGACCCCGAGTGAGTAAAGATCACTGCGTTCGTTGCCTGGTATCCCTGTTCTCAACTGCTCGGGAGCCATGTAAGGGATCGTACCGCTTAGGCGCTGCTGAATCTTTGTGGTCAGGGCGGACTCTTCTTCGGCTGGCCTCTTGACCTCGGCCAGGCCAAAGTCGGTGAGATAGGCGTTGCCCTTGGGATCTAGCATGATGTTGCTGGGCTTGACGTCGCGATGGATCACGCCTTTCTCGTGAGCATAGTCCATCGCCTCGGCGACCTGGAGGATGATAGCCAGGGCATCCTCGTCAAGAGGTAGCCGTCGGTTCGGAGCGCACCTCAGCCGTTGCTGCAACGTCTCTCCTTCAATATAGCGGAATACTACAAAAGGCGTCGCGTCTTCCAACTCAGATACGTCGTACACCTGGACGATGTGAGCGTGTTGCAATCGGGCTGCAGCCCGGGCTTCTTTCAGACCCACCCCTTTTTCTTTCAACACCTTCACAGCTACGTCTCGGTCCAGCCGCATATCCTGGCAGTGATAGACCTCAGCGAATCCGCCGAATCCCAATGGGATAATAACCCGGTATCGCTCGGAAATCGTCTCGCCTTCTGAGAAACGATACTTGTATTCACTTTGGGTCTGGCTGGATCGCTTTGTGTCTTGCGAATTCTGTGGAATCGCTTGCTCCTGTTCTGATGTCGTCATTATGGCCTCCCGGTGGGGATTCGTTTGTCCTCAGACAAGACCAACTGTGAAGTCCTTGTTGGCTGCGGTGAAACCTCTTTGTCCTTATACGCAGCGGGTTACCCAAGAACAGACCGAAAATGAGTCTATGGCGTTCCAAGCACGCTGTCGGTTCTCTGGCTATGCCTCTCCTACGTTCACTGTAGACGCTACGCGGAATCCTAGGTAAGGGCGTGATTCATCAGGCTTGTATCGTCCACGGCAAGAGATACGCACGTTCTTTCGGTGACTTCGCCAGGATCCGCCGCGGACCACCCGGTAGTCTTCGCCATAATTCAGTGAATCGTGAGGAGAGTTCGGGTATGGGTTGTACCAACTGGTTGTCCATTCCCACACATTGCCTGCCATATCTACAGCGCCGAATAGACTAATGTTGGTGTCCTCAAATTCGTGAACGGACGTGGATCGATTCTGGCCCAGTTCATATGTGTTGCAGATGTCAGGCTGCCACTCGGCTCCCCATGGATAACAGCGAGTCTGGGGTAGGTTACCCCGTGCAGCCTTCTCCCACTCCATCTCTGTGGGCAAGCGATAGGGCTGCTCGGAGACCTGCTTCAACCAGCCACAGTAAGCCTCGGCATCAGTGAAGGTAACGTTCACCACAGGGTGATCTTCCAGTCCCTCCGGGATCTTTCCCTCATCCCAGTGTTCGGGAGGAGCGTGTCCGGTATTGAGGACGAAGCAGGCGTATTGGGCATTGGTCACTGGATAGCGACCGATCGAGTAGTCATTGAGATACAGCTCATGGCGTGGTTTCTCGTTCTCTCGGGCTGCCGGGTCATCGAGCGGACTTCCCATCCAGAAGAACCCGGCAGGGATGAGCACGGTTTCTGGCACATTCGGCTCCGGTTCCAGGGACAGCGGTTCGCTCGGCACGTGTACTGGTTCGCGCGGTTCCCCTTCACTTGACTGCTCAAATGAAGCCTCGGCCATGAGCATCCGCCTGTCCTCGGCAACCCTGATGCCCTCATTGGTTATCCAGGCGAGACCCCCGAAGCCGTCTTCAACAGCTTGGTAGTCAACCCATTTCCTGCCTTTCAGACAAGATAGCTGAGCCAGGATCTGTCTCAGACCTCCCTTGTTGTTTGGGGAGTACCCAATCGCCTTGTATAGATCGGATAAAGTCATCGCTGGAGAACCAAGGTGAGACTCGAAATAGTCATAGAGTGCGTTAAGAATTGCCGTTTCCAGATTTGTCTCCATACCGTGTTACTCCGAATCACGTTCAAGTTGGCCTGGGTTGTGGATAGCCTCCCCTTCTTGAGTGTTGTTGGGAGGGAAGCCCTGTTTCTACCTGAGCTGGGCTGCGTCTTGCCCTATTCTACTCCATATCTGCCTGTGCCGTTCTATGGAGTACCTGGCAATTGCTGGCGTAGCCTGTGCAAACCTGTGAGTTTCTGCATTGGGATTGCTGAAGGGGTTCTGATGACTGCTATGTCCAACAACAACGCTCAACAGGAAGATTGCCTGGTCGTGCATTGGTCAGGTGATCTACCTGATGTCCTGGGCTACCTTGATCCCGCGTCTGGTGAGCCATACCTGCCCACCCTCAGCTCCTTCGGTCAGGTCGTAGTCCACCCATCCCTTCTCTTGTAGCCCCAGAAGGCAGGGTATGATGTCGTCCCGTTCGGATTCTAACGCATCGACCAATTCGTTGATGCTCATCTTGTGATCTCCCGGATGTGCCCGGAGGTAATCGTGAAGAATTCGCAGGATTCGTGAGTCGAGACTCGCGGTTCGGTGGGGCTTGCTACTGAGGGTACGGTCAGAGGTCCGTACAGCACTGGGTGGACTCTGACCGACTCGCTCCGATGGCAAGCGTGGGCCGGGTGGTACGGTGGATGGGGATGCCAGATCTGCCGGCTCCAGCAGCGTGATGTCGTACGTCTCGGCCGCGTTGCGGGCCTGCTTGCTGAAGCCGGATGCTGAGACGATAACCCCCTCGTCGATCCGGCCCTGTTGGCGCAGAAGCTGCGTGATGGCCGCGAACCCATTGACGACGTCGATGCCAACTGACCTGGCCCAGTCCTTCACTTCCACCGCGATGCGGTGATGGTGGCGACCGTGTGTCTCCAGTTCGACGTACACGTCGATCTGGTTGCCCACCAACTCAACGTCGTGCTTGACTGTCCGCGCACCCATCCGCCGGTACGCGTCTGCTACCTGCTTCTCCAGTTCTTTGCCGGTATTAGTCACGGGACCTCCTTGACGTGCGATGGGATCGGCAAATAGACCAGCAATCTTGCAGACTCGATGGATAGATTGTCACATAGTTTATTACGTTTCGATTCCATTGTCAAATTGTAAGGCGTGAAAATTGGAGTTTAAGCAGTCTTGCAGAGGACAGCCAGTGGGCACTGGAGGTTCTCTGAGCCTTGCTCAACTGTGCTATCGTCTATCGTAGCATTCTTACGTTCACGGTGCGTGAAATCGAGGTAAGACATTTGCTAGAGGTTTCTGTGGGCCCGGAGCTCGTGGGACTAGATCATGGATTCGGGATGGCCGGTACTGACCTCCGTGGATCAGGGGCCTGTTGTCATTTCCTCAGGGAGAGCAGGGGAAACATCTGGAGCCCGTCGCAGACCTCCCTCGACGAAGCGATGGCTTTCGACATCTCGGTGGAAGCAGCGAGGGAAACGGTTCCGATGCACCGAGCTTCCGAGCCAGTTACGCCAACCTTGACAACTTGCCAAAACTGTGGTATCTTGCCGCTATTGTGTTGGATTTCGGCAGCGTCGCCCATGGTGAGTGATATGGAGAGGACAGAAGGGCGAATTGGCCGCAGATAGAAGATTGAGTATGTTGTAAGGAGGAACGAAAGTATGGAGGACAATGGTCGCACAATGGGGACCGTTCAGTGGTTTAGTCGTGTAAAGGGGTATGGATTCATCCGCCCTGATGAGCAAGAGGAAGATGTCTTCGTCCACTACTCCGCCATTCGAGGTGAGGGCTACCGAAACCTGAACGAGGGCCAGCGAGTCGAGTTCACGTTGGAGGATACTCCCAAGGGGCCTCAGGCCGTGGACGTCGTTGGGCTCGAGGAACAAGAATCCGCGGAAGCCTACATTTAATTCGATAGATACACAATAAGCCTCTCCAGCCCCGGTGACGCAAGCCACCGGGGCTTTTTGCTTCTGGTGATTGTTTGACTTTTGGGCTGTTTGGCGGTATCCTAGAACCAGGTTGGGTATGGAAGGAGATGTCGTATGGCACAAGACGGACAAATTCCTGATTGGCTCACAGGTCTACGCGACCAACAGCAGGGCGAACAGCCAGACGATCTACCTGCTTTCTCGCAGCAGCCCCCCATCCAGCCCGTTCAGCCGGAAAGCGTCGAGGGTGCGCAGCCGCGCCGTGGCCGGGCGGACGTGATGGAAGACCTGCGGGAACAGATGATCCAGGCGGAGGAAGCGTATGAACACGCCGAGAGACGCTCGCTGGTTCAGTTCTTCCTCAACCTGCAACCCTGGCAGCGGCTGATATTGGCCGTGCTGCTGTTTTTCGACGTGGCGCTGTGCGGCTGCATGGGGTTGGTAATGGCCGGGCGCGTCATGTTGCCATTCTAGTATACGATGCACAGCGATCGCATTCCCCTCGTGCGCCAGGCGGAGCCCCGCCAGAGCGCCCAGGTTCGTTTCCCAGATGGGAGGATCTTCCAGGCTCCCGTGGGGACGCCGGTGGAAGAGTACGTCAAGGTTGGGTTGGGTGCGCCCCCTGTGCCCGTCATCGCGGCGCTGGTCAACGGGGACCTGCGGGAGCTGACGTACCAGGTCCAGTCCGACGCTCGCGTCGATCCGGTGTTCCTCTCCGACTCGGACGGTGTGCGTATCTATCGTCGCTCTCTGGCTTTTCTCTTGGTGACCGCCGTGCGTGAGCTATTCCCGGAAGCCCAGATCTTCGTAGATCACACGCTGCCCTTCGGCGGCTTCTTCTGCCAGCTACAGGGGCGCCAGCCGTTCGGTGAGGAGGAGCTTGCGCAGATTGATACCCGCATGCGCCAGATCATAGCCGCAGATTTGCCCATCACGCGCGAACCGGTTCCCCTCAACGAGGCCGTCGAACTGTTCAAGGCGCGCGGTGAGATGGAAAAGGTCCAACTGCTGGACCGGCGCAAGAAGGACTATCTCTCGCTCTACAATCTGCGCGGCACGCGTGACTACTTCCACGGTTACATGGTGCCTTCGACCGGATATTTGCGCTACTTCGCCCTGCACCTATGGCCTCCGGGGTTTGTGCTCCAGTACCCGCGCCGGCACCGTCCGTCGGAACTCCTTCCTGTGGGCGACTATCCCCAATTGACAGCCATCTTCCGCCAGTACGGCGAGTGGCTGCGGTTGCTGGGCGTCGAATCGGTAAGTGGACTGAACGATGCCATGGCCAAAGGCCGCATCCGCGAGATTATTCTCGTCTCGGAGGCGTTGCACGAACAGCGCATCGCGCAGATTGCCGACCTGATCGCCCGATACCGCGATGAGCTGCGGCTGGTGCTCATCGCCGGCCCTTCGGCTGCCGGCAAGACGACGTTCTCCAAGCGAATCTCCATCCAGTTGTTGGCCCACGGGATCCGCCCCTTCCCTCTGGCGCTCGACAACTACTTCGTGGATCGGGAGAAGACTCCACGGGACGAGTACGGTCAGTACGATTTCGAGGCGTTGGAAGCGCTAGACCTAGAATTGTTCAATCAGCACCTCCTGGCGTTGATGCGCGGAGAGGAAGTGCAACTGCCTTATTTCAATTTCAAGACGGGCCAGAGGGAAAAGGGCGAGGTGGTCCAGCTTGGCCCCGATCATATCATCATCGTCGAGGGCATCCATGGACTGAATCCCAAGTTAGTGCCTTCTATACCGCTTGAGCGCACCTTTCGGGTTTTTATCTCGGCCCTGACGCAGCTCAACATTGACCGGCACAATCGGGTGCCGACGACGGACACCCGCCTCGTCCGGCGCATCGTGCGGGATGCCACCTACCGTGGGTACACGGCGGAGCAGACGCTGAACCGGTGGGAGAGCGTGCGGAGGGGGGAGAAGCGGCACATCTTCCCCTACCAGGAGCACGCCGATATTATGTTCAACTCAGCGTTGGTATACGAACTGGCTGTACTCAAGACGCTGGCCGAGCCACTGTTGCTCCAGGTCGAGCCATCGAGCCCCCGGCGCGTCGAGGCCAAGCGGCTGCTGGCCTTCCTGCATTGGTTCGAGACCTGTGATGCCGATTTGATCCCCGACAACTCGATCCTGCGCGAGTTCATCGGTGAGTCTAACTTGCGGGATTATGCGCCATAGGAATGGCGCCTTTGAAGGGATAGGGCGCCATAGGAATGGCGCCTCTGAATACTGGTGGGGCGCCATAGGCGTGATGCGTGAAACGTGAAACGTAATGGGGGATCGCGCCCAGCGCAGGTTGCTCGTTGCTCCAGGTGGGGATTGTTAGGTTTGTTGTCCATGGTTCAGCGTCGAGACGGGGTCGTTTGGACTTCCTTGGTCCGCGTCGCTGCTGGCGCCTTCGCTTTGCTGGCGCTGACCGGCGTTGGGATCGTCCACTGGCTGATGGTGGATTTGCCCTCGCCCGACCAG
>Ga0180437_10010048_pt1 | contig 11602 bp, 13 predicted proteins | sample SS_ome_4_FD_132410 | JGI IMG/M metagenome (GOLD analysis project Ga0180437, IMG submission 132410) | Hypersaline lake sediment archaeal communities from the Salton Sea, California, USA - SS_3_D_1 metaG | ecosystem: Environmental > Aquatic > Non-marine Saline and Alkaline > Hypersaline >... | reverse complement strand
TGGCCAGTATCTTCTCCGTGATGGTCATGGGCATCGCGAACCTCCATGTTACTGATCATTCCGTACGATGGGTTTCATCTTCACGGTCATTTGTTCCTTATCCAATCGAAGGACAATATTTTTCGACCAGCTCTCATCAAATTCCGGATAATCTTCCCTGTTGTGTGCCCCTCGCGTCTCCCTTCTCAGTATAGCGGCTAATGTCACGAGGCGTCCAACCATGAGGAGATTTTCAACCTCGAATAGTTCTGCGAGCATCTTAAATGACCGTTCGCCGGTAAGGCAGAGCTTACCAATCTTCTCCTGGTTAATCTTATCAAGCATCTGGGTAGCCTTACGAAGTCCACCTTCATCTCTGATAACTCCCACATACCTGCTCATGATCTGGGTGAGCTCGTCTCTTACCGCCACTGGATCAATGCCCTTGTCTCTCTTGAGAATCCTTAAGATGCGGTCCCTTGCTAAATCAAGCCGACGTGCCGATACAGGCCTGCTTGAGGTGGAACGCACAGCTTCTGCTGCATGCCTCCCCGCTATCGCCCCAAACACCTGAGTTTCCGTCAACGCATTTCCCGCCAGGCGATTAGAGCCATGGACTCCAGCCGCCACTTCACCTGCAGCATACAGACGGCGGACCGTTGTCTCACACAGCTCGTTGATAACAACCCCGCCCATGAAGTGATGGGCGCCGGGGGCCCATTCATATGGCTGCCATGTGGGATCAAACTTTTCTGCGGCACACGCGTCCATGAAACCCTTAAACTTGAGCAATTTCTCCTTCGGAATCCCCGATAAATCACCAAAGACTCCTCCGTGCGGGCCACAGCGTCCCGCCTCTATTTCCTTCTGGGCACATATTGCCATTTGAGCGCGCGTAACCAGCTCCAATTTCTCGGGATGGTACTTCCCCATGTAACGCTCGCACAATCCGTTATAGAATCTTCCCCCCAGGGTGACAAGCCCGTCTCCCGGAGGCGGTATCCCCCGCATCCTTTTAGGATAGATCATGCATACCCTACCCTGTACAAATTCCATATCCTGCAACTGGGCCCCGGCCTTATATGCAAGGACATATCCATCCCCCGTTATGCCCGGGGGATTCGTTGTAAGATGATACAGATTTCCCCCTCCGCCCGTAGCTAAGATTACCGCTTTAGCATGTATTATCAGCAGGGTATCTGTTTCCAGCTCTAGACCTGCTGCCCCGATAACTGCATTTCTTTCCTTCAACAAATCGGTTATCATCACGTGCTCAAGGATCTTAATGCCAAGCCTTTTCACCTCGCTGGCCAGACCTTTGACGTATCCTCCGCGGTAAGGCTCAAACGCTAGGACACCTCGTGAGACCGAGCTGCCGGTGTATGGAAAAAGCTTGTAACGGTCGTCCTGTTTTTCGAAACCCGTCCCGTACTGTTCAAGATCCCTCGCCCTTTCGGCTGCATGATCGACGAGCAGCCTCACCAAACTCCGGTTATTTAGGTAATCTCCTCCACGGACCGTATCCTCAAAGTGGCGGTCTGCGCTGTCCACTCTATCGAAGGCTGCCAACATTCCCCCCATGGCAACAGGCGTGCAGCCTGAGGGGAACCCTCCCTTGGAAACGATCATGACTTCAACACCGGAGTTTTGCGCCTCGATGGCAGCTCGTAACCCCGCCCCTCCACTACCAATTACGAGAACGCCTGTTTCCACAAACCTCTCTTTCATTGCCCCTGTCCCTTCCCGATCTTTCCCGAAATCCCCTATTGCCTATACCCTCATGTCTTTTCCGCTACCAGAAGCCACTCCCGATGGAAGTGTTCATTGCCATCCTGATGAACCTCATGGATAGCTACCTCATCTAATCTTTCAATGCTAAATCCTGCGAAGGCATTTCTTATCTCGGCTTCCGAGAAAAAGTGAACCGGCCTGCCCGGTTTACATTCGAAGGTATTTACCTCAACTTCTCGCCCTTGGCCAAATCCTCTTTCCGCTCTGGAGAACATCGCCTGGACGAGCAATCCCCCCTTCCTCAGTATCCGGTTTATTTCGCTGATGCTCTTTTCCCGCACCTTCTTCAGCATGAAGTGGAAGGTGTTGAACATAATAACGGTATCAAAACGTGAATCTTCAAAGCTGTTATCCGTGATATCCATATGCGTGAAATCTATTTTCAATCCGTCGCCCTTCGCCCAGTCCCTCGCAAGCCTCAGGGCCTCAACGGATACATCTATCCCCACTACATCGAACCCTGCTCTGGCTAAGTAGATACAGTCACGACCGTATCCACATCCCACATCAAGAGCTCTCTTAAACCCCCTCTTCTCCATAGTATCCCGCGCAACTTCCGCCACGAGTGTCTGGTGTTCTCCCCACTCGAACCTTCCCTTTCTGTACCTCTCATCCCAATAGAGCGGATTTCCCATCTGGCTTCCTTACAACACCAGCGCTTGAACCCCTTAACCCCTTGCCGTTGCTTTTTCACCCGGGAATCTGCTAAAGTCTTGACTCATGAAGAAGGTTCAACCAGGTGACGAGATCGTGAAGATCGATGAGGAACTTGGCATTGCCTGGATAAGACTCCCTCCCGATAAAGCACTGGGCGGATTTCGAGGCATCTCCCCTCGGATTATGGATGAAGGAAAATTTCTCTCCGCCAAGAAGAAGCAACCGAAATCGAAGGGGAACAGATGAGGCCCGGGCCCCAAAGGAGTATTGACGGCCTCGTCAAAAGCGAATTGTCCCCTCCAAAACTCTTACCGCGTTCCCCGCCACCCATACCTTTTCAATGATCCCCTCGCGTAATGCGAGTTCCACTTGAATCAGGCTGGGTCTACGCATATCCATTCCCTGCTCAATTTCAACGCTGGTAATGGGCTCCCCCCGTGCTAAGCCGTGTTTGATCAGATATGCGCCAAAACAACCGGCCGCGCTTCCTGTTGCCGGGTCCTCGGGGACGCCATGCAATGGCGCAAACACGCGAGCTCGGATTCGATTCCCTTTCATTCCATCCGTGGTGAAAAGGGCAACCAGGGAGGTATCAAGCTCCTGAGCCAGCACCTCCAAGATCGATAAATTAATCTTCGCCTGGGATAATGCCCTCTGGGACGTGATGGGTATAATGAGAAACGGGAGTCCTGTAGAAACCACCTCAGCTGGACCCTTGAACAGATCCAATTTCTCCAACGGCAAGGAAAGCAGCCGTGCCAAGAGCTCCACCTCATCATAGGTGCCCAGAAACTCGGGGGATTTCTGTTCCATTCTGACCAAAATGGGCTCCCCTCCCAAGAAAACGACCTCCACCGGAAAAACCCCCAACCCCAATTCAAGTCTCGTCACCCTCTTCCCCTCCCTTGGTCCTATCCGCCCCTCGTGGCCCAAGACAAAGCAGGTCCCGATGACGGGGTGACCCGCAAAGGGAATTTCCCTCTGAGGGGTAAAGATCCTAACCTTGAAATCGGCATCCGGGGAGCTTGGGGTGAACACAAAGGTGGTCTCAGAGAGGTTCATTTCCCTGGCAATTCCCTGCATCTCTTCGTAGGTGAGCCCCTCCGCGTCGGGATAAACGGCCAAGGGGTTTCCCCCGAAGATATCCTGGGTAAAGACATCCACCTGAACGAGTCGATATTCCCTCATAGAGCTTCCTCTAATCTCCATGGGCCTCGGCTTTACCGAATATGGTGGGTTACCGCGTTGTCGGGTGAACGCTCCCTCAGGAATCCTATACCACAATAGCCCTCCATGGCAATAAAAATCGGACACCGAGAAAACCGGTCCAATCGTCCAGCAGTCCCGAAGGCTATCCCACTGCTCCCGCGAGTCGCTCATGAGCGCTGGTGTTCTCCTTTGACTCCGGAAACTCCGGTCATTCTCCCATTGATTTAATCTCCCTTTTCCACTATTCTAAAAGGTGGGATTCCCTCTGCGACTGAGGGACAGGAAGGTGAGTATTATCTTACCTTGTCAGTCCATTCAGGATAAGCTTGGACGAACCATCTGCCTTCGGCTTTTCGAGGAAGGCGACTTCAAGTCCCTATGCAAAATGTATGACGAATTCGAGCCCAAGGGAAAGGCCATGGGGCTCCCTCCGGCCCAGGAGGACACCCGTTACAGATGGATAACGGAAATTGTGGAGGAATGGTTTAATATTGTCGCCCTCTCGGAGGATCGGATTATTGGCCATGCCGCCCTGGATCGGCCGTTGTCAGCAAAGGCCCGAGAATTTATGATCTTCATTCACCAAGACTACCAAAACAGGGGAATCGGCCAGGCCATGACCTTTTCCATGGTGAATGCGGCCAAAGTTTTGGATTGTGAAAGGGTATGGGTAGTGGTTGAAAACCTGAACCGGATCGCTATCGCCGTCTTCAGAAAGGCCGGGTTTTGCTTCGCAAGCGGACCTGATGTGGAACGCCTGATGGTTGTTACCCCGTTATTCCGTGGATCGGAAAGACGTTTGACTTGAAAAAATCCACGGCTTCCTTGGCCTTGGCCAAAGCCCTCTCCTTAACCTGCCCCGTTGATGGACGCGGCGCATCATACAGACTGCTTACCTCCATCTCGGGCCCGAACATCATCCCTCCGACAACGCCCGCGAATTCGTCTTCGGGCTCCACCTCGTTGAGTATCGACCAAGCAAGAGTCCAGCACCGCGCCGTCCGGTAGATGTCATACCCACCTCCCCCGAGGGAAAGGAGCCGCTGGGAAAACCCCTTGATGGATTTGACAACTTCCTGGTAGGCGTTGTTTGTCAGCATCAAGTGCGTCAGGGGATCAGACCTCAAGGTATCTGCCCCGATTTCGGCCACGACAAAATCGGGTTCGAAAGCCCTGATAATTGGGGGAACCACCTCCTGGAATACGGAGACGTAGACCTCGTCGTCCGTCCCCTCGGCCAAGGGAATGTTGACGGTGTACCCTACCCCCTTGCCAACACCAATCTCATCAATCTTCCCCGTTCCGGGATAGAGGGTTTCCCCGGCCTCGTGGAGCGAAACGACAAGGACTCGATCTTCCTCATAGAAGGCGTCTTGGACGCCGTTGCAGTGATGGGCATCGATATCGATAAATGCCACCTTGCGCCCCCTCTTCATGGCATCCGCAATGGCGATGGCGACGTCATTGACATAGCAGAAGCCCTCGGCATAATCCCTCTGGGCATGGTGAAATCCTCCCAGAGGATTGAATGCCACATCGGCCTCCCCCTCGACGACGAGCCTCATCCCCATATGCGTGGCCCCGGCGGTCATAAGGGACCATTCGTAAATCCCCGGCAGAATGGGATTATCCTCCGATCCGATGCCATGGGCCAGCATGTCCAGGGTGACCTTTCCAGCGCTGGCCTGCCGCAAGAGATTCAGATAGTCCTCATCATGGAATAGGGTCAAAAGTCCCGGATCGATGGGTTTGGGCGCCATGGTCTGCATCCATGGCCTATCCATCACCCCGTATCGCCGGCAGAGCTCATACGCCTTAATTGCCCTTTCCGGCTTGTAAGGATGACCGGGGCCGAAATCGAATTTGGCGAGCTCATGAGAGTGGATAAATACTGATCTCACTATCCCCGTTCCCCCCTGATCACCAGCAAGGCATCATCTGCGGCGTTACGCTTCATCTTCCGTCATTGCGGCGTACTGGTAAGTACGCCTCACTCCTCCAGATTCGCAAGCCTTGCATTTGAAGCTTTTCACTTTGCCGTTCCATTTTTGACTTTTTGCGAGTTCATCAGTCTTGTTCCCTAATTAGACGGTGGATTTTGATCCCCTGTTCCGTCGTTATGCTCATTCCATCTGAAGCGCAGCTATAGACTTATATTAATAAACCCAAATGCGAAAATCCATCAATTCCTGAAAAACAGGCTTTTATTCCCGGCAATGAAACGATCCGCAGCGAGAGCAGCCATTTACCCCGTGGGGTTACCAAGGACTTCATCCCCCTATTTATAGTATCATACGTCCCTTGATGGATTGAGGGGTGAAAAGACATCCCATTTTTCCCAAAAATACGGTAATATTGAAAGAGTCCAATCTCAAAAGCCTACCCCTTGAGATTTCCGCACCCTCTGGGAAAGGAAGTCGAGCCGTGCGACTACTGACCGAAGATATCGGGATAGTTCGAACTAAGGTTAATCACTACAAAAGACAGGATGTATTCAGATGTGTCCAACAGGCCCATGCCCGATTTGAAAACAGGGTCTCCGTCTATCATGTGCTGAAGGAGAAGGGCTGTTATCCCCGCGGCTGCATCTATTTTAATTGGAGGTGCAGGAAATTGAATAAGGGGCGCAGTTGCCCCCGGAAATTCAAACATGTCGGAAGAAAATGTTTCGGGTGCAAGGAATTCTACGACGAAAAGGTAATCAACCGTCCGGAGCTTCTCCTCTCCCATGAGGAGTTTTCGAAATTCATGAGGGACCTGGCGGATTTTGAAACGTGGCTCAATAGCCTAAAGGGAATTGAGGTGAATCTTTGCGGAACAATTTACTCCATCAAGCCGAGGATGAGACAATTCCTCCACGGGAAAAGGCGCAGCGTTGAGCTGAGCGGCTTCGTGGTTACTTTCCGTGAGGCCTTCATCGATCTCGTAAATTTCGAGGACCTCTGCTATCTAACCATCGGCAAGGGCTTACAGGCAAAATACCGGTTCTCCAAGGGGGACAAAGTCGATCTCTATGCAAGGGTTTCGTTGGACCGGGGCCGCCTGATCTTTAAGAGGCCAAACCGAATCGAGATCGATGAAAGGGGCCTGGGAGGAGCCTGGTCATGGGAAGAAGCCCTCGTGGCGGCCCGAACCGCAAGCGCCATTCCGTATCAGCTGGAGAAGTGTTTTGCCTGCGAGAGGGGGTGCCTTCTGGATACGATTGAAAGGACCAACACAGGGGAACGCCACAAACGGCAGCTTTTCTGCCTTGAGGGAATGAGGGATCCACAAAGCTGCGTCTATGATTTGGCTAAGAGAATTGAAACCGAGATCTGCGGCACCGACGGCGTTCAAAAAACCCTTGTGTAGGAGGAAACACGGACGGTGAAGGATGCTTCGGGGCAAAGGGTCGGAATCCCTGCATTGACCCTACGGTAAAATACGGCGAGAATTAAAAGCCATTCGCGGATAGAAATCAGGTGGAGGGGACTGGCATGAGGCTTGAGATCGAATCCATTGACATAAGGGATATCCGGATGGGTCCAAAAACCTACACCGAAGACCGGGGGTTACACATAAACCCCAAGGAGCTGGAGGAACTGCTTCTCAAGGACGGCAGAATTAAATCCGTGGACATAGATGTGGTTTGCCCGGGCGATCGTGTCAGAATCGTAAATCTGCTCGACGTGGTCCAACCCCGGTGCAAGATAGACCAGTTTGAGGCCGACTTTCCCGGCTTTGTCGGAAGATTGCGGATTGCCGGAAGCGGACGGACAAGATCGTTACGGGGTGTTGCCGTTCTCGTGTCCAACCCGTGTACAAAGAGGAAATACTCGGCCCTCGTGGATATGTGCGGCCTCGGTGCTGAGCTGAGCAAATACGGGAAAATGAGAAATATTAGCATCGCCCCGTACATTGCGGACGGGACGGAGGAGCGCGATTTCGAAGATGCGGTGAAGATCGCCGGATTAAAAACGGCGGTGTATCTAGCACTGGCCGCAGAGGGTATTTCCCCCGATGAGGTCGAGGTATACGACCTGGATATGCCCAATCTTGAAAGGCATTCAAGTCTTCCGCGAATAGCCTATTACTATCAGATGTACAGTCCTCAACACGACCATCATGGGATACCCGATCCATGTTTTTACGGAACGCACGTTCGGGACCTCATGCCCACCATTATTCATCCCAACGAGGTCTTGGATGGTGGAGTCGTTGGCCACCATACGATCAGGTCCCTCGACACGTACACGATTCAGAACCACGCGGTCATTAAGGAGTTGTATCGACGCCATGGCGAGGACCTCATTTTCGCTGGAGTCGTTTTCGGTGTCGCCAATATCGATCCCATCATCAGGAAGCGCAAGGCCCTTATGGCCGCCAACCTGATCAAGAACGTTCTGGGTGCAGATGGCGTAATCATAACCAAAATTCACGGGGGCATGCCCCATGTCGATGTGGCCCTGGTGGGGGAAGAATGCGAAAAGCTCGGCGTGAAAACCGCCCTATACACCCAGCCCTTAATTAGCGTCGGTACACTGACGGACACCCTCTTGTTCAATAATGAGGCGCTGGATCTGGTCATCACGGTTGGGGCGACTCTTGAAAGGGTTAAGCTGCCGCTGGAGGCGGACCGAATTCTGGGTGGCACGGCGAAAACGAAGGTCTTTTTGGCGGATCCCGTCGATCAGTACGCCGGTGATCCGATGATCGATATGGAGCAGATGTTGATCGCCGGAGTCCATGACCATCTCGGAGGTGCTCATATCATTGTGAGGGAGTACTAGGCAATAAGCTCTGCTGGAGGGGGATTTTATGGCCGGGAAAAAACTGAAAGCCCTTCACTATCTAAATCAGTTCTTCGGTCAGGTGGGCGGCGAGGCCAAGGCCGATGTTGGCTTCATGGTCAAGGAAGGCCCCGTAGGGCCCGGTTTGGAACTGCAAAACGAGCTTGGTGCCCGGGCTCAGGTGGTTGCCACCGTAATCTGCGGGGACAACTACTTTGCGAAGATACCAGAGGAGGCTGCAAAGGAGGGATTGGGCTTAATCGAGCCGTACCAGCCGAACCTCTTTTTCGCAGGTCCGGCCTTCGAGGCGGGGAGATATGGAGTCTCTTGTGGAGCCATCTGCAAGGCCGTGGGACAAAAGCTCGGCATTCCCGTGATCACCGGGATGTCCCAAGAGAACCCAGGCGTAGAAATGTACCGCAAGGATGCCTTTATCTGCAAGACCGGTGTCAGCGCAAGGGATATGCGCAATAGCCTCCAAAAAATGACCAAGCTCGCCTTCAGGCTTGTCTCCGGGGAAAAGAATATGGATCTGGTGTTGCGAGAAAACCTGCCAAAACCCGATGATTTCAGTTATTTCCCCCGTCTCATCCTGAGAAATGAGTATACCGAACAGACAGCTGCCCAGAGGAGCGTTACTAAGCTACTGGCTAAGATTAGGGGCGAGCCCTTTGAGAGCGAGGTAGTCCTGCCAACGCCTGAGTCAGTCGAACTCCCGCCCCCATTAAAGGATCCCAGTAAATGCGAAATCGCCCTCGTCAGCGACGGCGGATTAGTGCCCAAGGGAAATCCCGACGGACTGAGCGGAAGGGGAAATCTCCGCTGGACAACGTATGAAATCGATGATTTCTTACCGGAGGACTTCAGATCGTCCGACTACGAGATTGCCCATACGGGATACTTTCCAGACGAGGTCCTGGGAAATCCGAGCAGATTGGTGCCAGTAGACGTGGTACGCGATTTGGTCAAACAGGGGGAGATTGGAAAGCTTCACCCAACGTTCTTCTGTACCTCGGGCAATGCCACTGTTACACGACGCTGTGCCGAAATGGGGGATGAAATTGGAGCGGAACTCAAAAGGAGGAAGATTCATGCCGTCATATTCACATCGACCTGAGGTTCAAGCACTCGTTGCGGGGCAACGATAGCATTGGGGATTGAGAAGCTCGGCATTCCAGTAGTTCAGATCACGGCTGCGCCCAACGTGGCTCAAATGGTGGGCGTGAATAGGATATTACGAGGTCAAACCGTTCCCTGCGTGGTGGGAAATTCTGCCCTCAATAAAGAACAGGAGAGGGCATTACGGCGGAAAATCATCCTACGAGCTCTAGAGATACTCCAAATGGAAGCGCACGGGCCAAAGAAGGTGTTCACCTTAGAGGGAACTGAGTAATTCTGAGAGGGAGCGATTTTAGAGGACCTTCTGACCCGTTGGAATCGTTTTTGCATCCCGCGCTCGAGTACAAACAATGGCCCAATTCGCAAAGGATAGGCGAACGGGAAGGGATCGGCGGCAAAAGCCAACGAAACCGTCCAGCAGATATATTCTCCTCGGTCGCCGTCGATCCATTCGGAGAAAAGCGGATCGAAAAACCCACATATACGTCGACCTCTATGGCCACTACCTCCTCCTGCTGCTCCTCCTCATTGTCCTGCTTTCCGTTTTCGACGCATACTTCACGATCTTCCATGTTGAAAAGGGAGCCCGGGAAATCAACCCCTTCATGAATTTCCTGATGGGTTACGGAGACATCTACTTCTTCACCATAAAGTATGCACTAACAGTGCTCGGCCTCATCCTCCTCTGTATTTACCAAAGTCTGCCCGTCGCAAGGACTATCATCGTATGTATCCTCCTCTTCTACCTCACCGTTTGCGCCAACCACGTTTTCTTGATCCTTATGAGATGAAAGAAAGGAGACAGGCTCCTTTTTCTCATTAGGTTCCTTCCGCCCTCCGGCATCATCTAATTTTTCCATTAAAAAGGAGCCGTTCCCCTTTTACAAATATGCAAAAATTTCAAGATTGTTCGGTTTCCATATACTTTTTTCAACCCATTCCAGGCCACTCCATCCTCCTAGAGTCCGTATTTTCACCCGTTTGCTGACAGTCCCCTTCCTTGGCGAACTTTGGCATGGATTATGCTAATTTAGACGAAATGCCAGGTGCCGGGAGCCACCTACCGAAGATCAGCAGTGATCAGTCAGGGAATAACTGTCAGCGGAATGAGAATCTCGACCACCCTGACCAAGACGCCATACAGCCCTGACTCCGTGACCACGGAGGATGTCTAACGCCTTCATGGTACGATCAATCTACTATCAAGCCCTTAAAAAAAGCCGTCTTACGAGGGAGACGACGGTTACGGCATCAGAGCAAGCGCTGAGCTGTGCAAACCCTCTGTATATCAAATCACCTTTGGCGTTGAACCATAAAGCAAATTTTTACCTTTAACAAAGGAGGGAGGCGGTTATGAAGAAGTTATTGTACATGGGCTTTATGTCTATGATGGCACTTTCCTTACTCGCCGGATGCGCCTCAATTCCAGTTCTCAAGAGTTCGGGGACGAAGACCTCTGCCTCCAAAAGCTCACTAGGCACCAAGAAAGAAGGCCTGTATTCCCAGGTTCCGGCGGCTATGCGTGCCCCTGTCAAAGAGGCGGAGTTTGATTTGAAGGAGGCTAAGGCCGAAGTGGATCTTTCCAGGGAAAAGGTGAAGCTTGCCGAGCTCCAAAAGGAACGGGCGCTTCTCGAGAGAAAAAATGCGGATTATGGAATGAAATTTTCGGAAATCAACGAAAGGAAGGCGGAGTTAGAGGTTGAGGTTAAGAAGCTTGAAGCGATAGACAACGCAAATCTGGGGGATAAGGAACGTAACATAAGAGATATAGCAAATTTGAAGACCAAGAAACTTGCCATGGAATCCGATGGCATTCAGGTCAAGGCTGAGTTTGACACCACCGAACTGAGGATCAAGAAACTAACCAAGGACATCGAAGCTCAGAAAATGACAGTTCAAAAGATGGAGGGCAAAGCACCTCAAAAAAGCACGGAGGCGAAAGCCGAAAAGAGTGAGAAGTCGAGCACTCGAAAAAGAAAGCGTAGGTAGTGATGACCGGGCCAGTGCTTCTGCCCCCTGACGCGGGTAGCCAGAACTGGCAGGGAAAATCTCCCTCGGGGGCACCAAATGCCACCCTT
>Ga0180437_10010047_pt1 | contig 11605 bp, 9 predicted proteins | sample SS_ome_4_FD_132410 | JGI IMG/M metagenome (GOLD analysis project Ga0180437, IMG submission 132410) | Hypersaline lake sediment archaeal communities from the Salton Sea, California, USA - SS_3_D_1 metaG | ecosystem: Environmental > Aquatic > Non-marine Saline and Alkaline > Hypersaline > Sediment... | reverse complement strand
TTTGAGCGACATCCTTGCACCTCCTTCTCCATTCTCACGTGATCACATATCTCACCGTTTGCGGGGGTCGGTGGTTCAGTGTCATGGCTGCTTGAGCAACAGTGGCAGATACAGCGGGTACAAGGTGGACGGCGGCGCCTCACCGTACCAGAAGCCGCCCTGCAGCCTGAAACCGCCGCCGCTCAGCATCGCCGTAGCTGGCTGGCCGATGGTGCCGTGCAGCCGGAAGTTGCCGCCCGCAGACTCACCGCCGCCGCCGGCAATCACGTAGCGTGGCAGGCGAGAATCGGCGTGGGCAGTCCCTACCGCGCTCAGCGCCAGGGCCAGGAACAACAGGCAGACGGCAGCCGCGATCATCAATCGGCGCATCATTCGTCACCTCCCCAGAAAGAGGGCGTCGGGACGCCCATGGGGCACACGTATAGCGTCGCATAGCTGAGCTCTCCGGCCTTGGGCTGGAACTCGATTGTCCACTGGTCCCACTCGTTCTCTGCTGCGCTGTCATCCCACAGCTGCAGAATGCCGCCCCCGGAAGTCTGCGCCCCAAAGCCAAACCGGCTGCGGACGCCGTCGCCGTTGACGCCCGGGCCGCCGCCGATGGAGAGCCCGGCGATGTTGATGTTCGGCCCGGTCACCCAGATGTCGTCGACCCAGCGCTGCATGTACATGCTGGGCCATGAAAGGCCCGGAGACTGGGCCCCGAATGTCCCATCGCTCAGCAGCGTGATCCAGCACAGCGCGTCCAAGCAGAAGTAAGGCACATCGACAGCGTGCAATCCAGCGCCGGGAACGTCGAACTGCAGGCAAGCGGGCCCCTTTGTGTCGACGTGTCCCCACACAGAGAGGTCGCCTTGCACCGAGGTGCTCCCGTCCTCCCACACGCCAAAGATGAACTCATCTTCGCCATTGAAGACAGAGAATGCGCTCTCTTCGTCGTCGTTCTCATCCAGGTCTACAGTGACATAACCCATGCTGTAGAGCTTGATCTCGCTCTGCGGCCCCTCGGTGTAAATGGTGCCGGTCGACCCTCCAAGCACCAGATCGGGCGACCATCCTCCCCCGCCCTGAGCGTAGAGCCCGCTGCCGCCGCCAGCGCTGTTGAAGAAGCGACCACCGTAGTGTCCCTCAGAGAGAGACTGGCCAATGACGCCATCGTTCTCGCTGTAGCCCTCCACGCCGGCGCCAGTGCCAAAATTCACGCCCACCACCGCAGGGTTGCTGTTCTCGGCGTTGTCGATCTTACCCTGTATGGCAATCCCAGATACGCTGTAGCCGTGCACGCCAAAGGTGCCGTCGTGTGTGCTGTAGCCAGCCACGCCGGCGGCCTCCGAATCGCTGTCGTCCTCGGTTTGTCCCACCACACCGCTGCCATGCATCGACACGCCGGCGACGCCGTTGCCCTGGCCCTCGTTGTAGCCCACCACTGCGGAGTGGGTGTTGCCTGGGGCGGTGATCTTGCCATAGACGCCAAAGCCCGACTCGCTAGTGCCCATCACGCCAGAGGTCAGATCGTGGACGCTGTGCCCGTGGACGCCCGCCGAGACATAATCTTCGTCGCCCTCGGTCTCGCCATAGACACCCTGGTCGTTGGCGCTCAGGCCCTGGACGCCGATGCCCGTTTCGTTGCTCACGTCCATGGCCGGCTCAGCCAGGTCACCGTAGACGCGCGCTCCCGGCCTGAGGCTCAGCGCGTAGGGCGCTGGCGTGAGTTCCTGGCGCGGTGAGAGCAGTTGCCCATTGACGGTGATGGCCAACCACAGTGCGCGCCCGTCAAAGTGGGCGGCATTGACATCCAGTTTGACGCTGAACGCGCCATTCCGCACCTGTACCCCGCTGTGGGTCTGCTGCCACAACCGGCTGCCGCCGGTCGCAGCGCCGTACAGTTCAAAGAGCAGGGTGTAGCTACCACTGAGCGGGCTACCGCTCGCGTCGCTGAGCTGTCCCTGGTAGGTGACCGTGTGGCTCACTGCGGCCGCTTCCACCTGCGGTTGCTGCATGGGGCTGGCCGCGGCACGGCCGGCAGCCACCAGTATCGAAAGCGCTAGTGAAGTCAAGACGATGATGCGTAGGTTGCGATGTCTCACTTTGACAGTCTCCTTTGCCCTGTGTGATGTGTTCGACGATGGGGGGCTAACGACACCTCAGCCGCGCCTGCGGATGCTACCGCTCCCCAGCCTTGGACGGATTCCCACGGAGGCCTGCAGGCCCGTCGGCGGCACTGGAAAAAGTGTGCCTGCGAGCACTGCGCCATGATCAGAAACAGCGGGAGAGAACATGGCTCACCCGCACAGCATCCCCCACCCTCCCGAATGCCACAACTGGAATCGAGTTGTTCCTTTCAGGGTCTTGATGTCGCACGGCACCTTGCCCAGTGATCGAAGCCCGTCTTCCAGATTGCTCCTCCAGCTGGCGGTCAACCACGGTTTGATCACCACCAGCGCGTTGGGATCCGCAATCAGAGCCCGCGCCTCAGCGGGCAGCGTCGCGCCAGTGACAACCACTGATTTAAGCGCGGGGGGCCAATCGGGGAAGTAGACCGGGTGGAGGTTGTCACTGATCCCCTCGGGTGACCAGCCGGGATCGGTTATGAACACGAACGTCGGCATGGGATCGCTGTGCTGCGCCTGTGCCTGCATCACCATCCTGAGGTAGAGCGTGACCTCGTTTTGGTAGCGTTCCATGCGCGGTGGTGCAAGCACATAGGCCTGGTACAGGTTCAAGGTGAGGATGGCGCACATCACCAGGCCCCAAAAGCCAGCGATGTACCACCTGCCCCCGAGCACGTTCGCGATCTGCTCCCCTATCCAGGTCAGGCCAACGGCAGCGAACAAGGCCCACCAGGGCAGCAGCAGGAACGCGCGCGTCGTCGGCGGACTAACTTCGCCGTGGGTTGCGCCGAGCAGGACAAGTAGCAGGCCGAAGCTGAGAAGGAGGAAGCGTGCCGTCCGAGCCTTGAGCGCCAGCGTGAGAATGTAGGACAGCCCCACGATGACCAGCGCTGCACTCAGTGGGTCCACGTATGATGAAGCGACAAAGTGCCTCTCGTCTATGGCATAGACGAAGGAAACGGCAGCGTAGGCCAGTGCCTTCGCGTGGCGGATGGCCGCGGCGCCCACATTCTGCGCCAACTCGGGGTCGGCGAGAAGCGTTCCGGCCCTTTTGCTCTCCCAATAGGCGCGCTGCAGGAAAAGGGGAAATATGCACAGCAACACAGAGACCAGCAGGACGACCCAGCGCCCTGCCATCGGTCGTGATCTGGGCGGCGCGAAGAAGACCAACAGCAGGCCGGGAATGGGCAGCACATACAACGCCGCCGGGTAGACGTAGAAGCAGAAGCCCAAGGCCAGGCCCAGCGAAGCAAAGGACAGCGGGCCCTTGGACCGCACGGCCCACACACTGGCCGCAAGAGCAAGGGACATGGCGAGCAGCGCCTGGGTGTTGTTGTAGCCGATTTTGGCAAAGTTCATCAGGTAGTGTGAAGCGGCCAGGAAGGTGCAGGCCAGCAGCGCTGTGCTGCGGGAGACGAATGCGCGGAAGAAGTAGTAGAAGAGGCCGATGGAGACGGCGCTCACATAGATGCTGCTAAAGCGCCAACCAAAGTTGTCGACACCGAGCACCTTCATCGACACGGCCTGAATCAGGGATGAGAGGTAAGGATGGCTGCCAAACACCTCTACTCCGAGGAATAGCTTGGAGCCGATCACGGATAGGCTCTCCTGCTCGAGAATGCGCTTGGCAATCTGGAAGAAGCTGTACTCGTCGCCAACCACCGAGAACCACCAGCGACTGAGCTCCAGGGTAGACAACACCAGGGCCAGGGAAGTGATCCAGAAGACGGGATGCAACCGGGGGCGGTGGCGCAGCAGGTTGAGCGCAGCCAGGACAAACAGCAAAAAGGGCAACCACCGCATCTCTCGCCTGGAGGTGCAAGCCTCCAACAAGGCGATGAGGGCCAGGTGGGCCAGCACGAGGGACAGGAGCAGGTCTTGCTTCTTGCGCCAGACGTCCAGCAGCCCCTGCACAGAGATCTCCCGCAGCGCCCAACCGAGGACATACGCCAGTAAAGCCACGGCGAGCTCCCAGCCGGGCAGGCTGCGCAGGGTCAGTGTTCTGAAGAGGACGGCAGCCAAAGCCACACCTGAGCCCAGCAACACAGCGTTGCCCGCGAGGGATTGTGCTTGGGGGACCCCATCGCCGACAAGCGCTGACGCCACCTGCCGCAAGTCGGGGAACACAACCACGGGGTTGTGCTTGTTCGACCACACCAGAATCAAGACCGCCGGGAAGCAGGCAAAGACCAGCAGGAAATAGGGCGGAAGATTCAAGTCGCGCAGGAAGGGGACCTTGGACCACCACCCGTTGAGCGCCGGGGAAGCCAGGGCGTGTCCCAGCCAGCGATCCCACACCACTAGCCAGGACGGAAGGGCTGCCAGTTGAACTGTGAGCACAGTCAACAGTGCCTGACCGATTCTCGTTCCTGCGGGCGGCGAAGCGGCAGCCCCCTCGCTGCCAGGCGCGGTCGCAGGGCTCGCGCCCTCTGCTTCCACAGCCTGGCCCCTGGCAGCACCATCGCTGTGCGAACCTGCCTCGCGGGAGAAGGCGAAGGCAGATAGCAGATGGAACCGTTTCGAGGCTACCGCACCTTCCGGCACCCAATCCTCCTTAATTAGCAACCTGCCAACGGCCAAGGCCCACTTCCAGGCAGCTGGGGGTGCGCCCGGCTTCCGCGCACGAAAGCTGGAAGAGCATTATGGTGCAGGTGACGCACAGGTCAAAGCGGCGATCAGTGCCCGCTGTGCCGCTCGCGGGGTGCGCTAGGGCTAGCCCAGTTCACTCACTCAGCGCTGACAGCCGCTGCGGCCAGTCCGGTGGCAGGGCGATCATGTACATCTCGACCTCTTCGGTGCTGTAGCGCCCCCAGTTGGTGGTGAACAGCACGCGTGTCAGGTCAAGGTTGCTGCTGGCGTGCGGCTCGGCCCAGTACGCAGCGTCGCCTGGCGCTGTCTCGTCGGTGATGGAATGGGTGTGCACCAGCCGCACCACGCCCCCGCCGGCCTTCAACTCGACAATGAAGACGGCGTCGTCCATCCAGGTGTGCGACACGGCGTCCTCGTCGTGGGTTGAAATGACGGCCCAGCCCGGCCGCTCGTAGGCCAGCCCTGAGAAGTGCAGCCCAATCCCCGTGTGGCTGAAATCAATGGGCCACAGTACGGTGACCACCCCGCTGGCCAGGTCCAGCATCGAGATCTCATCGCTGTCATTGTCCTGGAAGACAACCACCTCGAGGCCCTGGGTATCGAGCGCCGGGTCGTAGTGGCCGATGGTGCGCAGCAGCCCCCGCCCATTGGCCAGGTCGCGCCCATAGACCATCAGGCCGCATGGGTTCGCATCGCTTCCCAGCTCCCCATAGCTGCAAGAGCGGTCGAAGGAAGCGAGAAAGTAGGTGCCCAAGGGGCTGATGGTGACGTGGTCAATGCCCTCACCCACGCCAGGCATGCCGCGGATGTCGCGGATGGTCACTACATCGCCCGAGCGATCGTACACGACGAAGGCAACCGGGTTCCAGTCTTCATCCTCGGCCATCAGTCCCCAGTAGCGGCGATCGCGCGATGGCCGGCCCTCGTACCGCATCCAGACCGCAGCGAGTGACTGCCCAGGGAAGTCAGCGGCGAACTCATGGACCAGGTTCTGTTGGCCACTGTGCAGGTCATAGCACAATAGGCGCGTCTCGTCCGAGTAGAAGATCAGGTTGGGATCGGAGGCGTCCCAGCGCGGCTCGACCGCCAGCGGCAGTTCCTCCAGCGGTTGCAGCGAATGCGCATCGTACAGGTACCACCTGCCATCGGTGCTGCGCGCCAGCAGCCGGCTGCCGTCGGCATTGAAGGACAAAACGCGGGCGTACTCATTCACCATGCCGCTCGACGGGTCGTCAGCGGACAGGTCGTGATGGCGATCGGTCACCCTGACCAGGCATGTGCCGAAGGTCGGGTCGGTGAACCACTGCCGAGGGGCGGGCTCCTGCATGCTGGGCGCGTTGTGCACGCCGCGGTCGGTCACGAGACGGAATCCCGGCTCGTAGTTGGGGCAGCCGCTCTCGCCGGGCGTGGGCGATGCCGCCGGACCCGGTCGCCAGTGTTGCTTGAGGATGATCGGCAGGTAGATGCGCTGCTCCGCTCCGGGCGGGATGGTGGGCGGCGGACCGGACGTGCGTGTTGCCGTGGGCGTCGCTGCCGGACGCGTGGGCGTGCGCGTCGGCGGTTCAACGCCGTTCTTCCAACGGTGATAGAGGACGTTCAGCACAGCCACAAACTCCTCCGTCGCCTTGCGGAGCCCAGCCGCGGTGGGATGGCTGTCCGAAGCGTCAGACGGATACGCGGCATAGTCGTTGTCCACGGTCTGGATGTGTTGCTCGGCGCCGTTCCACCAGCGATGGTGGTTGCCACTGGCCGAGCCTGCGTCGTTATGGTAGGCATCACCGCCATTGCTGGTCAAGACGTTGTAGAGGTCAAACACGGCCACATTGTCATGCGGATAGCCGGCCAGCCAGTCGTAGTACAGCCAATCATTGAGGGCGCGGGCGTTAGCGGCGTAGATTGAGTCAGTCTCGCTTCCCGTCAGAGGCGGCGCGGTGATGACCACGAACAGCTTGTCCTGGCGCGTGGCAAAGTACTCCAGGATGTCGTTGTAGATGCCCTTGGCGTTGCCCACTGTGTGGTGCTCGGAGCTGCTATCCTCGCCACGCAACGGATTGGATCCGGTCGTCGGCGGATCGCCGGGGCTGCCGCCCAGGTACGAGTTGGGATAGCACGACTTGAAGAGCACGATCTGGTTCTCACCGCCTGGGTCGAGCAGCGGGCGCCCATATTCAGCGTGCTGGTTGGTGGTATTGTAGAGCGCCTGCGTGTAGGTGGCGCTGCGCGGCCCGCGGAACCAGTCCCACCAGTTGCCGATGTCGGTGTAGGAACCGATCTCGTCCGGACCCCATTCGTAGTAGGTGTCACTGACATAGTAGTGGTTCGATCCCAGCGCCTCACCCAGGCCGCCCATCTCTGTGCTCAGCCAGTCGTCACCGACCGAGTGGTGGACAAAGACGAGCTTGACAACCGATGGCGGCGGGTTGGGATTGTCGTTGAGCAGTGGTGCGGCGCGGGCGGCAGGCCATGACGCGACGGCCAGAGCCAGCAGCATCACGATGGTTGCGGTCTTCCTCACACCCATGGCCACACCCTCCTGGGGCCACTCGGTCCCCGCGATCTTGCGCCTGCGTGCACCAGCGGACTCCGTACGCCCTCGGAGCAGGCTGGCGCGCTCACTCCGTTGATGGCTGGCACATTGTAGCACCGCCTCGCCGTGCGTCAACCTCTGCACTCAGCGGTGCCCGCACGTCCGCTCCGACATCCGAGAGCGTCGCTGGAGAGCGCAGCTGTTTCAATCACACGGCCGTGCCCTAGATCGGGCGCCGTGCGAGGCTGCGACGGCCTGGTAGGCCGGATTGCCAATCCGGCCCACTTCTCCGCCAGCAGTTGCGTGCGTACCCTGCGCGTCAGTTCACTCATATCCAGACATACAGGCCAACACGACTTTAGTCGTAGACAGAGCGCTGGTCATGATGTACACTGTGCGCAGAAAGGTGGTCGAGCGCGATGGACACATGGGCTCTGCCCAACATTGACCTGCAACGGTGCACACGCTGCGGAGACTGCGTGGAGCACTGCCTGGCGCAGGCTGTAGACATGACCGCCGATGGCCCGCGCATCGCGCGGCCGGAGGACTGCACCTACTGCACCGAATGCGAGGCCGTGTGCCCCGAGGGCGCCATCACCTGCGGCTACGAGATCGTCTGGGGTGACGTGGCCAGCGGCACTCCGCAAGACAAGATGAAGGAGAGCAATTGATGCCTAGACGTCCTGTCGTGCACATTGATGAAGAGCTATGCAATGGTTGTGGCGCCTGTGTGATTCCCTGCGCAGAGGGCGCCATTGAGTTGGTCGACGGCAAGGCGCGAGTGGTGAACGACGCATTGTGCGATGGCGCGGGCTTCTGCCTCGGCGTGTGCCCCACCGGCGCGCTCACCGTTGAGACGCGTGAGGCCGAGGCCTTTGACGAGCACCAGGCCGAGGAGCGGATGGCCGAACGCGGCACGACCTACATCACGCAACGGTGCTTTCGCTGCGATGCCGGCGAGGATCAGGTCCCACTGCTGCCGGCGCGCCACCAAGGGCACAGCCTGTGGGTCTGCACCCGCTGCTTGCCCACGCTGATCCACGGCTAGCTACCATGTACGAGAAACTCAGCCACGACTATGACCGCTTTGTCAACTGGCGTGTGCGACTGGCCGCTGAGTTACCCTTCCTGGATGCACAGCTCAAGTCGGTACATGCGCGGCGAATCGTCGACGCAGCTTGCGGTACCGGCAGGCACGCCATCGCTCTGACGCAGCGCGGCTATGACGTTGTAGGTGCTGATCCCAGCGCCGGTATGATCGAGCGGGCGCGCCATAACGCGCAGGCTGAGGGGGTGAAGGTGCGCTTTGAGGTTGCCGGTTTCGCTGAGCTGCACGAGAAATTGGGCGGTGGGTTTGACGGCCTGCTGTGCCTGGGCAACTCGCTGCCCCACGCCACCACGCCGGCTGCGCTGGCTGCAGCGCTGGCAGACTTTGCAGCGTGCCTGCGGGCCGGTGGCCTGTTGCTGGTTCAAAACCGTAACTTTGACCGCGTCCTGCAGGGGCGTGAGCGCTGGATGGAACCGCAGTCACACCGCGACAACGACAAGGAGTGGCTCTTTTTGCGATTCTACGATTTCCAGACCGATGGTGCGCTGCGCTTTAACCTGATTACGCTGCACCGCCACGGAGACCAGCCGTGGCAGCAGCGCATGCTGTCGGCATCCTTGTGGCCATGGCGGCAGCAGGAACTGTTGCAGGCCCTGCAGCCCGCTGGATTTCACAACGTGGCCTGTTATGGCGACAACCATGGGGCGCCCTTTGACCCCTTCAGGAGTCCCAACCTGATCATTACGGCACGGCGGGCCTAGGTGGGGCCGCTGTGAAAACCGGGAGGAGCCATGAGCGAGTACATCAACAACCGCGATAAACGCAAGGAGCAGCTGAAAGACGTCATCCGCCAGCTGCACGAGGGCAAGTCGGTCGACGAGCTCAAGGGACAGTTCGCCGAGTTGCTGAGCAACGTGGGTGCAACTGAGATCGCCGAGATCGAACAGGCTCTGGTCGCCGAAGGCCTGCCCGAAGAGGAGATCAAGCGCCTGTGCGACGTGCACGTGGCCGTGTTCCGCGAGTCCCTTGACGCCAAGCCCCAGTCCGAGACGACCCCGGGCCATCCTGTCCATACTTTCCGGCGCGAGAACGAAGCGGCTGGCAGGGTACTCGAGTCACTGCGAGCGGCTGTGGCGGATTCACAGTGGGAGGCGGCGCGCGAGCACTTGCGCCGGTTGCGTAACTATAACCGGCACTACCTACGCAAGGAAGACATCCTCTTCCCCTACCTGGAGAGGCACCATTTTGCTGCACCGACTGCCGTGATGTGGGCCATCCATGACGACATCCGCGCCACGTGGCAAGAGCTGGCCCAGCTGTTAGAGGAAAAGCCCGAGGACGATCGAGTGGGCAGGCTGCTGAAGCGACTGGACCAGAATATTCGCGACATGTTCTACAAGGAGGAGAATATCCTCTTCCCCAACGCCCTGCATATGCTCACACCACAGGAATGGCAGGCCATCCGCGCTCAAGAACCCGAGGTGGGCTACTTCCAGGTGCAGCCAGTACAGATGCCGGCTGAGGCGGAGGTCCCCCCGCCTACGGCTGTCCCAGAGCCCACTGGCGGTGAGATCTCGCTTCAGACCGGTGGTCTGACTGGCCCACAGATCAGCCTGCTGCTGACCCACCTGCCAGTGGACGTCACCTATGTCGATGCCGACGACACGGTGCGCTTTTACTCCGAGACGGCAGAGCGCATCTTCCGGCGCACGCCGGCGATCATCGGCCGCAAGGTGCAAAAGTGTCACCCGCCGAACAGCGTGCACCGCGTGCAGCGCATCTTGGACGATTTTCGCGCGGGCAGGCGCGACACGGCCGAGTTCTGGATCCAGATGCAGGGCATGTTCATCCACATCCGCTACTTTGCCCTGCGCGATGAGCAGGGCCAGTACCAGGGCACCATTGAGGTGACGCAGGACATCACGCAGATTCGGCAGCTCAAGGGTGAGCGTCGGCTGCTGGACGAGGGAGAGTGAGATGCGCATTTTGGCGGTGATTTCTGGTGAATACGGACAGCGCCACGTGGACAACCTGCGCGCCCATGGCCCCGGCGACTGGCAGATCGAGGTCTGGCGCGCACCGGCGGTGCTGCCGCCGGTCATCGACGAGCCGGAGGATTTCCTGCCGGCATCACTCCCTGCTGCCGACCTGATCCTGGCCTTTGGCGAGCACCAAGGTGTGGCTGAGCTGATCCCGGAGATCGCCCGCTTGACGGGCGCCCGGGCGGTCATTGCACCGGTGGACCGCGAGGAGTGGCTGCCGCGCGGACTGGCGCGCCAGTTGCGTGGCTGGCTGGCGAAGATGAACGTGGCCTGCGTCACGCCCAAGCCGCTGTGTTCGCTGACCGAGACACAGTATGGCGTGCGCCGCCAGCGCGAGGATTACGACGATCCACTGATTGCCGAGGTGGCGCGCCACTTTGGCCGGCCTGAGCTGCGCATCACGGTCGATCGGGAGACTCGGACGATCACTGACGTAGAGGTCGAGCGCGACGCCTTTTGCGGCTGCGCGCGGCACGTGGCGCAGGGGCTGGTGGGCGTCTCAGCGGACGAGGCCGAGGAAAAGGCGGGGCTGCTGCACCACCACTTCCCCTGCCTGGCCAGCATGGGCGTTGACGACGACTTTGCCGATACACTGATGCACGTGTCGGGCAACATTCTCAAGGATCAAGTCGCGGAGCAGGTGAAGCCGTACAAGCAGGTCGTGTACATCGTGCCCGGCACGCGCAGCGAGGATGAGTAACATCTGGCGTTCGCAGTGCGCGATTTTGTCTGTGACCAGAGGAAATCCCCAAAGCCCAGCGGAGTGGGACATTCCAACGCAGTTTGGCGGGGCGGGGGATCTCGCATTTGCGTTCGTAGTGCGCAATTCTGCGCCGCGCCGCAGTTTGGCGGGGCATTGCGCTTTGCCCGCTCGGGAGGAGGCGCTGACCCTGCCCCGGCCGCACGACCACGGTCAAACGCCGCGCTCTTGCCCGGTGCTATCGACGCCAGCTCGCCGCGGAACTCGTGCAGCGGCTGACAGGGCCCTCGTTCTGATACGGCCCTACCGCAGAACCCTGCCCTGCCAGAGATCCAATCTCAGCCACATGGCTAGGGACGATAGCTCTTGACGACAAGCGGCATGAATAGCCGTTGCCTCACGAAAAAGCTGGCACTGGCAGTCCCGACCATGCCATCGCTATCGGTGGCTGTCAGGGTGATCTGGTGCAGGCCAGGCGTCAGGTCCCGCGCGGCCAGAGCGAACAAGCCTCCACTGCCGAGCTGTCCATCTCGGTCCGAGTCCCAAATGAGCGCCGCATCACCCAGGCTGCCATCCTCTGGGTCGTAGGCG
>Ga0180437_10010046_pt1 | contig 11606 bp, 11 predicted proteins | sample SS_ome_4_FD_132410 | JGI IMG/M metagenome (GOLD analysis project Ga0180437, IMG submission 132410) | Hypersaline lake sediment archaeal communities from the Salton Sea, California, USA - SS_3_D_1 metaG | ecosystem: Environmental > Aquatic > Non-marine Saline and Alkaline > Hypersaline >... | reverse complement strand
GTTTGCAAGCGAAGAGGAGTTTGCATATGGTGTAAGATATTATGTAACCGAAAATCCGAATGCATGCAAAGAATGGTTCAAGGAAGAAATGAAAAAGAATCCTTCGGATGACGAGGAAATTGCGGAAAAACTTGAAGAAAAATTATACAGCTACGTAAGTGGCTAAACTATTTCTGTTTTTGTAGAACCGCCATGGTCTTTATCCCTTGTCAATTTGTATGTTGTAGAGAAATCCGCTCCTATCAATGCCTCTTCGTGAGTTATTACGAAAGTCTGTTTTACGACCTGGGGGACCTTAATCTGCAATGTTTCCGATAACAATGAAACGGCTTCTGAATCCAGATTATGCGTAGGCTCATCCAGTATAAGCCAGCTTAGATTAGGAGTGAGAACCATCGCAAGTGCAACCCTCAAGGTGAGTGCGGCGCATGCCCTTTCCCCTCCACTTGCAACTGTCTCAAGAATCTTCCATTTATCCCCTTCAAGAACTTCGAATACATAATCCCTGTCTGTGACTTCAATGCGTATCGACCTATAGTTCCCATAGGGGTAAAATATATTCCAGATTTCATTCATTCCTGAGTTTATCGCTTCAATCAAATCCCTCCTTAATGATATCTGGGTCTCAAGCAGGGCATTCTTGTATATCTTAAGCTCTTCAACAAGCCCCATGGTCGCCTCGGCCTTCTTTTTGTTTTCCTTCATCTCCTTAAGCTGGTTTTCATACAGTTTCTTATTCTCTTCAAGAAGCTTCAACTCCTTTGAAAGATACTCGGATTTAGAAGAAAACTTTTCATCCTCTATTTTCTTTTCTTCAAGCTTCTTTCTTGATTGTTCATACGCAGTTTCATCAAAATCAGTCTGCTTTTTTTCAGCCTCAAAAACAAGAAGATTTTCCTTCAGGGATTTTGCAGTTTCCTCCCTGCGCCTCATTTCCTCCATGTCCTTAATACTGACAAGAAGAGACTCGACCTTTTTCTGAACTTCGGATTTTTCTTCCTCGGTTTTCCTTATGTTATCCTGCAAAGATGAGATCTCTGATTGGATAACCTTTTTATTTTCCGCAAAACCTGCAACATCAACAAGTTCTTTCTTCAATGTTGCGATCTTGTCTTCAGCAAATTCTATCTTTCTTACCCTTTCCTTAAGCAAAACGGTTTTGTCCTGCAGCCCCTTAATTTCTTTTTCTAGTTTCAGGGAATTTTCATCTGATTTTTTGATTTCCGCTTCTTTTTTATCCCTGACTTTTTTTACTCCTTCAGAACCAAGCTCAGACTCGCATAGCGGGCAGTTTGAAATCCCTTCCTTAAGATGCTCGAGGACCTTTTTTGTTTCCTGTATTTTCCTGGACTCTGAATTTTTTTCAGAAGTTTTGTCCAGAATCTGCTTTTCATAATCAGCAAGTGTTTGTCTTATTTTTTCCAGGGTTTCTCCTGCAAAAAGCTGCGAAAGGGCTGTTTCGAGTTTTTTTGTTCTCTCTGATTTTTCCTCCTGGTCCTTTATTTTTGATTCAAGCACAGCAAGGTTGTTTGACGCTGCATCCTTCTTTTTCCTATTCTCAGAAACTGATTTGGAATACTCGTCAAGCTTATTCCTGAATTCTTGAAGCTCTTTCTTCGCCTTCTCGTATACTTCCGGATCAATCTTTTTCAGTCCATCCTCCAAAGAAGAGATTTTTCCTTTCAGGTTTGCAATTTCCTTTGCCAGCTCCTCAAGCCTTTTTCTCTTTTTCTCAAGGGATTCATAAGCGGAAGACAATTCTTTCAATTCTATTTTTATTTTTTTAAGCGAATCCGAAGTGAATTTTATATCGTCCTTAAGGGTATTTTCTTTTCCTGAAAATTCATTTATGGTTTTTTCAAGCTCTGCAACCCTGTTTTCATCATACTTGTCAGCATATGCTGCTGCAGCAGCATCAAATCTGTTTGCAATGCTTACCGCTCCCGCCCTTGCTTTCTCAAACCTGTCCAGCCCGAGTATCCGGTCAAATTCCTCTTTTCTTCGTTTAGGGTCAAGCGAAAGAAAATAATCTATGTTGTTCTGTTCCGAATAAATCGCGCGTGTAAAAAGGTCATAATCGACTCCGATTGCGCTCTCAACAAGCTCTGTTACGATTGTTGTCCCTGTTTCTATAAGGCTCCCGTCCCTGTACGCATCCGCCTTTGTGGAAAACCTGTTTTTTTGCTTTGTTATCTCCCTTTCAATCCTGTAATCGTTTCCGTTCCATGAAAAATCAAGAATCACTTTCGCATTCGGCTCATTATACCTTACCACATCTTCAAGTTTTACCCTCCTCCTTTCAAGAAGAGGAAATGTTCCGAAAAGCGCAAAGCTCAAAGCATCAAGAACAGCACTCTTTCCGGCTCCCATTATGCCAACAAGAAGATTGGTTCCGCTTCCGAATTTTAGCGTTGTGTCAGAATGAGAACGCCAGTTGACAAGCCTCAGTGATTTAATCATAAGCAGAACCCCCTATAACTTAAATGCGACCGCCGGGATTTGAACCCGGGTCGTTGGCTTGGAAGGCCAAAATCCTACCGTTTTCCGCCTTGCGGGAAAAACTTGAACCCTGTTCAAGGCTCTAGACTACGGTCGCGAGTATTCTAAGAAATAACTGGCTAGTCTTTTTAAGACTTTCCGGTCTGGATGAGCCTTATTGTCTGTATCTCCTGCAGACACTGGACTGCATTATTATATTTAGCATTTTTTATGCTCGTTGCAGCCTCATCAAGATAAGCGTATATGTCATCTGTTATATCACCACGCACCTCATCCGCAACAACCAAAGGATTTCTGGTTCCAAGTGCAAGTGCAAATTCGCGTATCCTGCGCCTTCCGGCATCCTGTTTCATTTTCCTGGCCTCTTTATTAGCGGCCTTCTCAGCAATTTCAAGAAGCGAATAACCTTCATTAAAATGCGCCATATTGTACATTTTTCCGATATTGCCCATAAGAGGCTTCAGATTATCAAGAACATTTCGCCCATCAACAATCTGCACCAGCTGTTCCCTGTAATCCCTGTCCCTAGCCCAGTCAAGAATCAAAGGCGCTCTTCCGGTTATAAGTTTTATCCAGCTTTTAACAGAATCATCGAAGAATTCATCCCTGAGGAAATAAAGGAAATCTTCCCTCTCTTTTACAGCTTTATCTATACCCTTTATCTCCTTAGACCTCCATTCATCATATCTGTTTCGGAATGCAACTATCTCAAAACATGCCGGACCGACAATCCTTTCTCTTTCCGATGCATTTTTCACATCTTCTATATCCAGCAGCCTGCTTAAAGCATTCTCAAGTTTGTCGAATGCAAGGATTTTTGCGGGAGCGCGCATTTTTTCAAGGGAATCAAGAACCAGAAAGAGAGCATCTGTGATTTTTTTGATTGCTGGAATATCCGCATGGTTTTCTGCAAGTTCCCTGTTTTCATCGATTACTACGTCAAGCACTTTCTTATTCTTATTAAGCTCTTCGACATGATTCTCCTGTATATGCCTCATCATCCTTACCGAACGATATCTGTCAGTGCTTATCAGCCTTCTTGGGTTGCGCAGCTGAATTCTCAAAAGCCCCGGATAATGTAGTGTTATATTGAGCTTTTTTGCTTGTCCGGGATTTTTTTTGTGCGGCTTAATAACCGGAAATCTCAACCTTTGCCTCTGCATAAAAAAATGATTTGATAAAAAATGGTTATAAATAGGTATGTTCGTCCTGAATCCGGTTTTTCAGTTCTTTCAGGAAAACAACTGCTTCGTCATATCTTTCTTTTTTTATTCTGTCTTCGGCTTCCTGCAGATACCATACCACGCTCTCGGGCATGTCCTTTCTTATTTCCTCAAGCACCAGGAAGGGATTCATTGTGCCGAGAGCAAGACCGTATTCCTTGATAAACCTCCTTGCCTGCTTCTCATCAGTTTCCAAACGCTCCTGCGCAATTTCAAGATAACTTACATCATATCTTTTCCGGAAATCGTTTATCATCAAAAAGAGCCACGGGGCAAGTTCTTTCTGTTCAAGAAGCTGGAATACCCTTTTCTGGTTTTTAGCATCTCCTTCCCACATCTCAAGGAACCTGAGTGCGTTATCTCCGGATAGTATCTTCATCCAGTAATCCACCGAACCTGCAAGAAACTCGTTCCTAAGCGAGACAAGATAACTCTCCCTTGCGCTTGTCCTGCCACCAGGCATCCGTTCCGGCTCTCGGCCGTCTGCCAGCTTGTCAAAGTATTTTTCAAGGATATGCGCCATCTGCCTTCTTGCCCTGTAGCGGGTAGTGCTTACCACCCTGTGCGGGTTATCGAATCTTATCCTCAGGAGACCCGGACGGAAAACAAATATGTCCAGGTCATTTGCTTTTTTGGGCTGGGGCTGGTGTGGGCGTATTATTGGAAATTTAACAGGATTTCTCTGCCTCTGCATTGAATAATAAATGATAAAAAATGTTTATAAATGAATAACACTATAAATATACATATGTTTTTAATTAACTTTGAAACAGATTACCGTCATAGAGAGGTATATTATGAATAAGATATTACTTGGCTTGTTGGTGCTTTCGGCAGTTCTGGTTGCGCAGCCTTCCGAAATGCAGAATATAGAGGATGCATTGTGCCAGTTGGTATCAACAACACAGTCGATTTTCGGATTCGCAATAATGGCCTCCATAATATTGGCCGTTCCATTGATGCTTATAGGTGCATATCTTTACTTTAAGAAAAAAGAAAACAAAACGTTGAAGATTACCGGCATTGTTCTGGCAGTTATAGGGATTGCGGGACCCATTCTGCTGATAATTTTTTATCTGCTGATACCCGTACTTGTCAGCATGATGACCGGTGCTGATATCAATAGCATAACAACTTGTTGAAGGTGAGAAAAATATGAAATTTTTTGTTGATATTGCAGATGTTGAAGAAATCAGGAAAGCTGTTGAACTGGGAATTTGCGACGGTGTAACAACCAACCCGACCCTTATAATGAAATCAGGGAAAACACAGGAAGAGGCGATAAAAGAGATAGCAGAAGTTCTCGGAGACAAGCCGCTGAGCGTTGAAGGAATAAGCGATGATGCAGAAGGAATTGTCAAGGAAGCAGAGGAATTCGTAAAATGGGGAGATAATATCGTAATTAAGGTTCCGATGACAAAGGAAGGAATGAGAGCGGTAAGAATGCTCAGCAAGAGAGGGATCAAAACGAATGTAACACTCGTATTTTCACCATCACAGGCATTGATTGCGGCAAAGGCAGGAGCAACATATGTCTCTCCTTTCGTAGGAAGATTGGATGATATTTCAGAAGACGGGATGCAGGTTGTGTATGACATTATGGAGATATACTGCAATTACGGATTTGAGACCGAGGTTATCGTGGCTTCGGTAAGAAGCATAACACATGTTGTTGAATCGGCCAAGGCGGGTGCTCATATCGCAACCATTCCTCCGAAGGTTCTTGAAGAAATGTGGAAGCACGACCTTACAGACAAAGGAATACAAAAATTCAAGGAAGATTATGAGAAAACGAAAGGTGTAACCAAATGAAGGAATCGATTCCTCTTACCTGGAGAAGAATACCCGAAAAATACCGGATGGAAGGCTCAAAGTGCGAAACATGCGGAAAATATTATTTCCCAGGGAGGGTAGTCTGTCCGAAATGCAGAAGAAAGGGCAAGATGAAAAAGGTCAAGTTCTCAGGCAAGGGAAAGATATACAGCTATACTATTGTCCACAGTGCACCGACAGGATTTGAAAACCAGGTCCCTTACAGTATTGCGATTGTAGAACTTGATGAAGGTGCAAGAGTTTTGGGACAGATAGTTGACGCCAAAGATGGAGACATTAAAATAGGGGCAAATGTTGTAAGCTGTTTCAGAATAATACAAAAGGACGACCCGGAAGGACTAATCCACTACGGATTCAAGTTCAAACTAGTGGGCTGATTCCAGAATCCATTCCGCTTTTCTTCCCAACTTCATTGTTTTTGCTTTTTCCATAGTCAGCCATTTGAATCCTGAAAACTCAGAAGAAGCCTTTGCATTCATGTTTTTCGCACGCATGCTGAAAATCATGCACGGAATCCGGTGTTTTTTTCTTCTTGAACCCGCATTATAGCGCTTTTGCATTTTTATTTCAAGAATTTCCGCATCTATTCCGGTCTGCCTTTTGAATTCTTCCGTAAGCTTTTGTACAGGGTCTTCTTCCGCGAATATTTCAACTGATGGAAGCTCTATCCGCTCTATGCCATGTACATCTTTATTCACAAGAAAAAGAATTCTTTCATTATCGCGAAGCATTCCGCAGGCAAGCGCTTTTGGAAATGTCCTCTCCCGAAGCTTGCGCACATTACTCATAATATGTCTCCCACATTTTCTGGGCAAGTTTTCCTGTCTTCATGAATTTTTCCAGATTCACTTTCTCCCTTTTCTTTCTGTGCTCTTCAAGGAATTTGTTGAGTTTTTCAATAAGTATTGCCTTCAGCTCCCCTGTAAGCAGTGCTCCGGAGCGGTAATCCTCTTCTATCTTATCCAGTTTTTTATCATCCGGCTCGAACAATATGCTCAGCCATTGGAATGAGACATCGATATCAGGATTTCCTCCCTTCTTCTTATGCTCTTCAATTGTTGCCTGCCCTCCCGAGAATGCGTATTTGTTCACTTTCTTCGCAACCGTTTTCGGGTCATCGGTTAGCCAGATTGCGGTATCAGCCATCGAAGCGCTCATTTTTCCCGCAACGCCCTGAAGCGGAGGAAGAAACCTGCTGTGAATTGCTGCTGTTTTCTTGTAGCCGACCGATTCTGCAACATCCCTCTGTATTCTCCAGTAAGGGTCCTGGTCTATTGCACAGGGAATAAGGCATCTTTTCTTCTCGAACATCGTAGGGATTGTCTGGTAGGCTGGATAGAACATCTGGCCTATATTGCTGTCGGGACCGAATCCGAATACCGCTTTTGTGGTGGAGAAAGTCACCCTTCTTGCAACATTCAGGATCAGCGGGTATACGTGCTTGATGTATTCCCTGTCCTTGAATATGAATGTTTTATCAGGGTCGAAACCAAGCGCTGCTATGTCTTTTATGTTGTCTTCCGCCCATTTGTCTATCTGCTTCCAGTCAGTGTTCCTGTCAAAAACGAATTTTTCATCATCTGTTATTTCTATGTAAAGATTGACTCCGTAAACGTCCTGAAGCCATTTTGTAAAAATCATAGGTGTCAGGTGGCCTATGTGCAAAGGCCCGGAAGGCTTTCTCCCGGTGTAGAGGAAGAAGCCTTTCCCCTTGTCATAATCTTCGAGAACAAGGTTCAAGTCCCGGTGGGAGAAGTAGAATTTGCGTCTGAGAAACATGTGAAGCTCTTTTGAGTTTTTTTCAATCCTGTCCAGAAGTTTTTCATCTATCTTTTGCGTTCCGAATTCCTTGATTAGCTTGTCATAATCGACTTTTCCTTCGACTTCCCAGGGGGTGACTTTCATGAAATTTCAATTAGTCGAGAGAATTTTTATATGTTTGTAGCGAAAAATACTTCCAATGGCAGATATCCATATTATAGGAGCAGGGCCTTCGGGAAGCATTGCAGCAATATCCGCAGCCAGGAAAGGATATAACGTTCTGGTGAGCGAGGAGCATGAAAAGGCCGGGGGAAAACCGTGTTCAGGCCTGTTTTCAGCCAGTGGATTAAAGACCCTGGAGGAGTATTTTGACTGGAAAAAGGCAGTAAATACTGAAATTTACGGTGCTGAGATCCATCTGGGAAGAAGTATCATCAAAGTCAGGAAAAGGAGTCCTGTGGCCTATGCGTGCGACAGGAACAAATTTGACCGGCTGCTCGCAGATGCTGCCGGAAGCGAAGGTGCCAGGATTGAGTACGGAAACCGCATTCGGGGGGACTTTAAGGCTTCCAAGGTTATAGGTGCGGACGGAGCCAATTCCTACGTTGCCAGGCATTTCAGGTTTCCCAGGCTCCAGAGGTTTATAGGAACGATGCATGGGGAAGTCATAGGGGAATGGAACGAGAAGATGGTCCAGGTATTTGTTTCTTCTGATTTTCCAGGATTTTTCGGGTGGGTTATCCCGAGAGGGGGAAATAGATTTGAGATAGGATGCGGGGTTGAGCTGCCTGAGAACCCGATGGCTGCCTTCGAGAGGCTTAAGAGGAAGATTAATGCCAACAAGGTATCTGATGTCAGAGGCAGTATAATACCCGTCAAGGCTAGGGAAAAAACAGCAATGGTAAAGAACAGCTACGGCGTAATGCTAGTCGGAGATGCAGCAGGACAGACTAAAGCTACCACAGGTGGAGGAGTGTTGTTCGGGGCATGGTGTGCTGAGATAGCAGGCAAGACGGCCGACCCGATAAGCTATGAGATGGGCTGGAGGATGAAGTACGGGAATGAGCTTCTGCTGCACAGAGTGGTCAGGAAATTCCTAAATACCCTGGATGACGAGAAGCTTACGTCGTTGGGCCAAAAACTCTCTGAGAAGAATTTTGATGCCTTCCTCGAGGAGCACGGGGAGATGGACGTCCTCAGCAAGACGGCAATTCAGCTTATTCTAAGGCCTTATTTATTACACTGATTTCCACCAAAACAAACATTTAAAAACACTATTATACTATTATAATACATGCAAAAACACGTTAATTCTGATAAATCGAAAAAAGAGGGATGGTTTGCCCGCAGAAGAGGTAAGAAAGAGGCTATTGCTGTTTATGAGAGAATCAAGGGAAAGCTCGACGAGAAAGGATTAGAGGAATATAAGGCATTGACTCCTGAGCAGAAGGGAGTAGTCAGGGAAAAGCTTTCTGGAGACATACTTCATACGAAGGCCGTTGCAGATACAAAAAAGGACTACAAAGAACTACTCGCACTTCTTCAGTTCGCTGCTACTACGGGAAAAACAACTGATTGGGGCGAAGATGAGATAGATATTAAATTGACGGAAGCACTTGTCGAGGTATTTGATAATTCTGAATATACAGAACCTGGAGCTGTAGGAAGCGCAAGAATGGCGGTCCAGGCTTTATGGAACAATAATTATTATCATGGTGAATTCTGGGAAACGCTTTTGGAGCATAACGACCCTATGATAAATGCTTTTGTCATCCACAATATGACTATTACAGAAGGCGGAGACGAAGTCCTGATGAAAAACCAGGACAAGCTTGCTGCAAAGATGAATTTGACGGATGTGGGAAGAAAATTCCTGCTAAAGAATTTTGACGAGCTTGCAGCTGAAACAAGACAGCAGATTCTTGGTATGTTGTCAACAAATGGCATGCCTATGGATATGACTCCTATTCTTCCAAAAATGATTGAATATCCAGAACTCAGAGTGCCGATGATGGCATGGATGATCAGGGGAATAAACATAAATGCAACCCATGCTGCAATGAAACCAGAACTTCTTCAGAAAATGGTTCAGGCAGCTGCAAAAGACATCCAGATGCAGATGGGAAAAACGCTTACAAAGATACATGAACTTATTGAGGATGCAGTAGGACTTGAGCGTGTTCTTATTGCAGCACTTTACAGGAACTTCAAGATAAACGGGGAGGTTAACCTTGGGGAAGAAGAGCTTGGTTTTGTTAAAAAGATAATTTTGAGCCCTGCAGACCACCCGAAAATAAGGGAGATATGTGCGGGGATGCTTGTTGAAAATGAAAGCGCAGAAGCAAAAAAAATGCAGGAAGAGGCAATAACCGAAGGTGCAGAGCTTTTTGATGATGCGGATGTGAAAGCACAGACAAAGGGATATGACATCGTAAGGCTTATGGCAACCGTAGGATCTTCATATGCAAAAGAGATACTTGAATCTATGAGGGATGAGGCACTTGAGGACATAAAAGACAAAAATGCCAGCAAGGAACAGAAAGAACTTGCCCTTAAGATTGTAAATGACTCTGCAGGGCTTCTTGAATGATTTTTTAAATAGAACCCCCTACAAATTTTATCTATGGATGAGATCAAGGACAACATAGAGGATTTCAGGGAAGCAGGAAAAATCACCTCTAAGATAAGGGAAGAAAGCAAGAGGCTTATTATGGTGGGCGAACCTCTTCTTGATATCGCCGACACTATAGAAAAAATGATATATGATGAAGGAGCAAAGCCTGCTTTCCCGGTAAATATCTCGATAAACGAAATCGCTGCGCACTATACGCCGGGAATAACCGATGACAGGGTAATAGGCGAAAAAGACGTAGTCAAAATAGACCTTGGCGCGCACATAAACGGAGCGATTGGCGACAGCGCATATACTATTGATATGGGCGGGGAGAATGGAGAATTGGTCAAAGCAGCAGAAGAAGCGCTTGAAAATGCGATAAAGGAAATAAAGCCAGGAGTGAAAACAGGAGAGGTCGGCGGGGTTATCGAAGAAACTGCGAAGAAGTACGATTTCAAGCCCATAAGAAATCTCAGCGGACATAAGATAAAGACAGGTCTGCTGCATTCCGGAATAGATATACCTAACGTAAAAACAGAAGATGATTATATTCTGAAAGAAGGGGATATTTTTGCAATAGAGCCGTTTATGACAACCGGTGCTGGTTATGTAGTTGATACTGAAGTTGTAGAGATATTCAGCTTTTACGGAACCGGAGCAACCAAGATGAGGCAGACAAAACGAATACTGGAGCATATCTTAAGGGAATACATGCTGATGCCTTTTGCTGAAAGATGGATAACCAGGAAATTCACCTCAAGACTTATCGTCAATGCAGCATTGAAGGAAATGCTCGAAAGCCAGTTGATAATCGGCTACCCAATGCTGAAAGAGGCTGAAGACGGCATTGTATCCCAGGCTGAGCATACCGTGCTTGTAACCGTGGACGGCTGCGAGATTCTTACAAAATAAAATATTTTTCAAATGATATCATGGCTGAGGAACAAGAGGTAGTAAAAAGAATATATTCAGTTGCAGCGCTTGCAGTGATTTTCATATTTCTTCTTCTCATATTCTCAATAGTAAGAACAAGCATTTTCGGGCATGTTGAAGATGAAAAGCATATATATTTCGAGATAGTTTTCCTGCTTCTTCTTGCGGTTGTTGCCGAAGCTGCGGTCTTTTACCTAAGGATGCAGAGCGTTATAGTGCTGATGATTCTTGGGGTAATAATAGGGCCTGAGTTCATTCATCTTTTCTGGGATTTTCTTATTTCGCTTAATCTTCCATTTGCAATTCCGGTTACTGCCCCGGATATAATAAGGGAGCCCAGCATCATAAATGTTTTTGCGCAGTTGGGAGCGGTAATACTTCTTTTCAAGGTAGGGCTTCACAGCAAGATTGAACGGATATTTTCAAAAGAGAACGTTCTTGTTGCGATTGCAGGAGTATTGGTCCCGTTTGTTGCCGGTTATTTTTATGCAGTTTATACCGGGGGAAGCTTTGCTTATTCGATGTTTATGGGTGCTGCGTTGACCGCAACAAGCGTTGGCGTCACCGTTGCGATGCTTAAGGAGCTTGGAGCTCTTGACAAAAAGTTCGCAGAGGTAATAATAGGCGCAGCGGTTATAGATGACATCCTGAGCCTTCTGGTGCTTTCAGTTGTCATAAATGTGACAACTGCCACGGGCGACGTTTTGGGTCCTGTTCTTACCACTTTTTTCACTGCGGTTGTT
>Ga0180437_10010044_pt1 | contig 11609 bp, 9 predicted proteins | sample SS_ome_4_FD_132410 | JGI IMG/M metagenome (GOLD analysis project Ga0180437, IMG submission 132410) | Hypersaline lake sediment archaeal communities from the Salton Sea, California, USA - SS_3_D_1 metaG | ecosystem: Environmental > Aquatic > Non-marine Saline and Alkaline > Hypersaline > Sediment... | reverse complement strand
AGCACTTATTGTATCATGATCTGTTATTGAAATACCTGTAAGTCCTAGCCCTTTTGCTTTTTCTAAAAGGTCAAAGGGAGAATCACTTCCATCTGAACTCTCTGAATGTGTATGAAGATCATATTTTATCACTATTTTTAATCTCCTGATAAGGGATGTAACGCACTTCTGTTTCTAAAAGAATATTTCGAGAAATATACACCTTTGTTTGAATATATTTTATTAAATCTAAGATGTTTTCACAGGTAGCATTATCATCATTTACAATAAAATTTGCATGTCGATCTGAAACCCTAGCACCACCTATCTTCAAACCTTTCAATCCACAATCATCTATCAATCTTCCCGCTGATATATACTCGAGATTTTGAAAAATACACCCACAAGATTTACTCTGATAAGGTTGTGTTTCTATTCTTTGTTTAATAATTGATTTAACTTTCTTAAGGGGATTTTCATATTTTTTTAAGTCAAATAGCGCAGAAATAATCACCCCTTTCATTTCCTGAAATGGTGATTTTCGATAGGAAAATTTTAGATTTTTTCTATTATAGTCTTCTAACTTACCGTCTTCATTAAGAAAAGTTACTTTTAAGAGAGGGTCTTTAGTCTCCATTTGACCCGCACCTGCATTCATAAAAATAGCACCACCAACACTCCCGGGAATACCTGCTGCAAATTCAAGTCCAGAAAACCCCTTTCTAGCTGACTGAGATCCTAACAAAGAAAAACTATAACCACTTGAAACATCAACCTGCGTTTCATTCCATTTTATCTTATTTATTTTATTTACGATGACAGTACCATCATAGCCTTGATCATCAAAAAGAAGATTTGACCCCTTCCCTATTACAATATATCTGTCATCTTGCTCATTGAGAATCTTTAAAACGGTCTTTAATTCTTCAACAGATTGAACTTCTATCAACTTTTTCGCAGGCCCACCTACAAAATACGTTGTATAATTTTTTAGTAAAACATTATCTTTAAACTGCAAATGCATTCGCTGTATCCTTACAAATTGCATCAATAATTGCATGAACAAATCGACCCGCACTTGGTACGGAAAATTTTTTTGAAAGTCTTACTGCTTCATGGATAGAACTACCTATTGGTTTTTTATTCTCAAAAATATCAAATAAAGCCAAATATATAATATTTTTATCAACTTTTGAAACTCTCTCTAGCCGATAGCTGTCTGAGGCTCTTTCAATCATTTGATCAAACATCTCAACTTGATCTAACACCTTCATTGCCAAGTCTCTTGAAAGAATAGAATTTTTTTTAGAAATTGATAATGTACTCATAACCAAAGAGATAATCTCTTCAGTTAGTTCTCCTCCTATTTCCACCGAATAGATGATTATAAGAGATCCTTCATTTATTTTTAATTGAGAAATAGCCATAGTGCAAACATGATAGCATCTTTAACAATCTTCGGAAACTGAAAAATTGTTGTCATAGAAAATAGTTATTATTTTATAGACAAATGACTATAATAAAAAGTGTCATGAAAGGGATTTTTTTAGACACAGAAACCAACGGCCTCGACTGGACTAAACATCAAGTTCTAGAAATTGCTATTATTTTAGTAGATCTTTCTAACGGCAAAAAAATAGATGAATACGCCTCTTTAATTCAAATTTCTACTCATAACTGGTCTAAAAGTGACCCTGAAAGCCTTAAATTTACAGGTATCACATTTGATGAAGTTCAAATGGGTAAACCAAAAAAACTCGTTCAACAAGAGCTATTACATTTTTTTCAGAGTAATGGGCTTAAAAGGGGGAAAGCTCTATTTATTTGCCAAAACCCCTCATTTGACCGGATTTTTTTTAACTCTCTCATAGAAGTTGCGACCCAAGAAAGCCTCTATTTCCCCTATAACTGGCTTGATCTTGCTTCCATGTTCTGGTGTAACCAGGTCAAAAAAGGCTACCCAATCGATCAAATTGGCCTTTCAAAAGACCGTATTGCACATTTTTTTAAAATTGGTCCCGAGAAAAAGCCTCACAGAGCTCTTGCAGGCGTCTCTCATCTTATCGAATGTTATGAGAAAGTAGTAGGCTTTCCAGAACATTTATAGTCATTTAACTTTATCTAAGGAGCAAGTATTCAAGCACATGTTTAAGTTTGACATTTCTATCAAGGGCTTCAAATGCTATTTCAATTTGTTTAGAAATACTTTCGAGTGACTGAAAATTTGTTTTAGCGCATGCTAAAAGGGCATCTGTTTCCTCTGGGTATGTAAGATAATTAGCAGGGAGATTGTTTTTAATAATAGCAAGATCTCGATACCAACTGAGTAATGCATGTGTAACATCAGACAAAGATACCTCTTCTTTTTCAAGCGCATCAATTGTTGTAATGAGATCAAAATATTGCGAAGTAAAGCTTAGTTGAATAGCTGTTAGAATTAACGGATTAGTTACAATTGGCGATTTTTCTTCTACACTGAGTGAAATTTTTTGACAACGTGAAACAACTGTAGGCAAAAGTGATCTAAACTCTGTGGTTATTAAAATGATAACAGTAAAATTTTTCTTCTCTTCAAGTGTTTTTAGAAGTGCATTGGCATGCACTGGGAGCATTCTGTCTGCTTGGGTGAAAAGATAAACTTTATAGCGACTTTCAAAAGGCGGTAGGGAAGATTCTTTAATAAATGGTTCTAATGTAGCTGTTGAATAGAGGTTAGATTTACCTTCTGGTTGAAAAATATGTAGATCAGGGTGCATTTCAGATTGAATTTTTTTTTCGGTGCTGGCATTTTTTGAAAGGCGTAAAACTCTATGAGCTAACTCTTTAGCATACTTTTCTAAAAAGCCATTTTCATAACCATATAGTATTATTGGAGAATGAAAATTTTCTTCCTGTAATAGGGAATCTATAAATTCTTCATATTTTTTCTTGGTCTTAAGTTGCGACATGAAATTTTCTCATTACCCCTAGAAGTTTTTCTAACGCTAAACTAAGCACTATCTGAGGGTCTTGATTTGCATCTAAAATATGAATACGATTTGGGTTTTCTTCTGCAAGCGTCAAATAACCCTCGCGTACTCGCTTATGAAACTCTAAGTTTTCATTTTCAAGACGGTCTTTATCTCTTTTAATGCGTGTTAGACCAATTTCAGGCTCTAAGTCCAAATACAAAGTAAGATCTGGGACGAGATCATCAGTTGCAAACATGCAAATTGATTCGAGTCTTTCAATGTCTGATATTTTTCTAGCCGCTCCTTGATACGCAATTGAAGAGTCTGTAAAACGATCGCAAATAACGATCATATTTTGCATCAGAGCTGGTTTTATAACCGTTTCAACATGCTCTGCTCTGTCTGATAAAAATAAAAATAACTCCGATCTTGAGTCAATGGCAATAGAATCTGGATTGAGCAAAATCTCTCGAATTTTTTTTCCAAAGGGGGTGCCACCCGGTTCACGGGATTTCACTACAAGTCGTTGTTCTACTTCAACTAAATGCTTATAAATCCCTTCAACTAGTGTTGATTTTCCTGTCCCTTCACACCCTTCAATGGTTAAAAAAAAACTGTTATCTTTACTTTTCACTTTTACCTTCTACGAGCTCTTCTTCTGTTTCAATTTTTTCAATTTTTTGAACAGCAACAAGATAATCTTCAGCTTCCATTTGGACTAATTTTACACCTTGTGTAGAGCGCCCCATAACTCTAATATCTTTCATAGAAGTTCTGAGCGTTTGCCCTGATTTTGACATCATCAGTACACCTTCTTCATCGGTTACTGAAATTGCTCCCACTACCAGACCGTTTCTTTTATTAGTTATGATAGATCGGACACCTTTGCCACCTCGGTTCGTTTGTCTAAAATCACTTACCTTAGATCTTTTACCAAAACCATGTTCACATACAATTAAAAGTGCACTATCTGGTTTGACAACTTCGCATGAAACTACCCGGTCTTTTTCATCCTTTAAAGTAACTCCTCTAACTCCTCGTGCAGTTCTTCCTATTGGGCGAACAATTGATTCTTCAAAACGAACAGCCATTCCACTACGCGTAAAGAGCATAATTTGCTCTTCTTCATGAACCAGTTTTGCTGAAATAACCTCATCTCCTTCATCAATAGTAATAGCGTATACACCTTTTCTCCTTGGTGATGAATAACTATTTAATTTTGTCTTTTTGATCACTCCCTTTTTAGTAGCAAATAAGATACATGCTTCTTGCTCAAAACTCGATACCCGTAATACAGCAGCAATCCACTCCTCTTTAGCTATACCCTCTAAAAGATTAACCAAAGCTTTCCCTTTAGATCTACGACCAGCTTCTGGAATTTGCCATACTTTTAACCAATAACAACGCCCAAAGTTTGTGAAAACTAATAGATGATCATGTGTATTGGCTACATACACATCTTTTAATCCATCGGCATCTTTTTTCATATCTAGGCCAATTACCCCATGTCCACCACGTTTTTGCTCACGAAAAGTATTAACAGGCATCCTCTTAATATAATCATCTGTGGAAATGGTGATAATAGTCGGCTCATTCATAATCAAATCTTCCATCTGAAAATCTTCTTCTGCCGCTGCGGTAATTTGTGTAAGGCGCTTGGTCTTATCCATTTTCTGTATGTCGGCAAGCTCTTTTTTAATAATTTCCCGCACTCTTAATTCAGATCCCAATATTGCTCTATAATTTTCAATTTTTTCTAATAAAGCTTTATACTCATCTTCGACCTTACCTCTTTCTAATCCAGTCAACTGGTATAATTTTAAATCAAGGACTGCATCTGCTTGTTTATCTGTAAATTCATATGCAGCAATTAAAGAAAGTTTAGCCTCTGCGCGATCTTTACTTTGCCGAATCATGCGGACAATTGCATCAAGATGATCGAGGGCTTTAAGGTATCCTTCTAATACATGTGCTCTTGCTTCTGCTTTTTTTAACTCAAAGCGAGTTCTACGACGTATAACTTCAATTCTGTGATCAACCCAAGCACTGATAAATTGTTTAATATTCATCGTTCTAGGTAAGCCGTTATCCAAAGCTAACATGTTGCAACCAAAAGTGATCTGCATATCTGTGAACTTATACAGTTGATTGACTATAACATCGGGTAACTCACCTCTTTTTAATTCTAGGACAACTCTCATCCCCTCTTTATCTGACTCATCTCGAATATCAGATACACCCGTCATTGTTTTAGCATTAATCAGGTCTGCAATTTTTGTGATAAGCATTGCTTTATTGACGTTATATGGTATTTCATCAATTACAATTTTTGTCTTTTCTGAAGTGCCTTCTTCAACATGATAAACACCTCTTAACTTTAGTTTACCTCTCCCTGTATGGTAAGCTTCTTTTATACCTCTTAAACCGCAGATAACACCTGATGTCGGAAAATCAGGACCAGGCATAACAGTCATAATTTCTTCAATTGTCGCCTGTGGATTATCAATAACTAAAGTGGTCGCTGAAATCAATTCACTTAGATTATGCGGAGGGATGTTAGTTGCCATTCCAACTGCAATACCTGAAGAACCATTACAAAGAAGATTAGGGAATTTCGAAGGAAATACTAATGGTTCTTTTTTTGTTTCGTCATAGTTTGGAACATAATCAACTGTCTCTTTATCTAAATCTTCCATTAACGCAATAGCAGGCGCTGTAAGCTTCGCTTCTGTATAACGCATGGCTGCTGGAGGATCACCATCAATTGAACCAAAGTTTCCCTGACCATTGACAAGTGAATATCTCATAATCCATGGCTGGGCCATTCTTACAAGAGTTGGATAAATAACAGATTCACCATGGGGATGAAAATCTCCAGATGTATCACCTGCTATTTTCGCACACTTCCTGTGTTTTCCTCCCGGCGACAGATTAAGTTGCTTCATAGCATAGAGAATTCGCCTTTGCGAGGGCTTTAATCCATCACGCACATCTGGCAAAGCTCTTGAAATTATGACTGACATCGAATAGCGGAGATAACTATATTTAAGTTCCTCTTCAACGCTCCTGGCAACTACCGATTGATGTTTTTTGTTATCTTCTGTACTCATGAGCTCTTTTTTCCTAAATATCTAAATTTTTAACTGAAAGGGCGTGATTTTCTATAAAATCTCGTCTAGGTTTCACTTCGTCACCCATTAACTTGGTAAATATCTGATCTGCAGCCACAGCATCAGGAATGGTAACTTGAAGAAGGGTTCTAGTTTCTGGATCCATAGTAGTCTCCCAAAGTTGATCTGCATTCATCTCTCCAAGACCTTTATATCTTTGAATTTCCATCCCTTTTCGACCGTTCTCTCTTAAGACGTCTATGATTTCTCTTAATATATAAAGAGGTTTCTCCTCTCCATGCTCATCAATAATATCTAATATCTTACCTTGGGCTATAAGATATTGGTCTATCACCAAAGAAAATTCAGCCAATTGCGCTTTTATTTCTTCCATTTGTTCATCCTCATAAAGTTGAAGATAGGGAAGTGGCCTTGGATGAAATGCATTTAATTGTTCTTCTTTTTTCTCATCTGACAACCCTTCTAAACTGTATGAGAAATTTTGTTTTTGTTCTTCTACATAACCTTCTCTAATCTCAGAAAATTCCTCTTTTGAATATAAAAGCTGTGATTTTTCCCCTACATTTACTTGATATTTAGGAAAAACACCCTCTTCATTTCTAGAATTAATAAATTCTCTAAACACAACACCTTTTCTATCTAGGGAATTGATAAACAACTCTACCTGTAATATCGCTTCTAATAGAGATTTTACTTCAGATTTTTCTAAGACATTATTATGAGATGCCATTCTTAAATGAATATCACTCATCCCTAAATTCAGAAGATACTCATCCATTTCTCTTTCTGAGTGGATATATTTTGAAACTTTCTTTCTAGTAACTTGATAAAGTGGCGGTTGAGCAATATATATATAATTATTCTCAACGAGTGCCGGCATATGGCGAAAGAAAAAGGTCAACAAAAGAGTTCTAATGTGTGAACCATCAACATCGGCATCTGTCATGATAATGATTTTATGATAACGAAGTTTTTCAAGATTAAAATTATCCTTTCCGATTCCACATCCAAATGCAGAAATCATTGCTCCCACTTCAGTATTTTGTAAGATTTTTTGCAATCGAGATTTTTCAACATTTAATATCTTACCTCGAATCGGTAAAATAGCTTGATATCTTCTGTCTCTTCCACCTTTGGCACTTCCACCGGCAGAATCCCCCTCAACAATAAAAATTTCAGATTTTGAAGGGTCTTTTTCACTACAGTCTGTAAGCTTTCCTGGTAAACGCGCACTATCAAGGGCAGATTTTCGTTGCGTTAGTTCTCTTGCCTTTTTGGCAGCTTCTCTAGCCTGAGAAGCTAAAGCTGCTTTATCAACAATAATTTTTGCTATTGACGGATTCTCTTCTAAAAATGTAGAAAACTCCTCTCCTACAATTTGTTGAACGGCAGAACCGACATCACTATTGCCTAGCCTTTGTTTGGTCTGTCCTTCAAATTGAGGATTGGGTACACGAACAGAGACAATTGCCGTCATACCCTCTCTAACATCTTCCCCTGTAATACTGGTCTTAGCATTTTTCAAAAGATTATGATTTTTAATGTAACTATTTAACACTCTCGTTACTGCTGTAGAAAACCCTGTTAAATGTGTTCCGCCTTGTCTTGTCGAAATATTGTTAACATAAGAAAATACAGTTTCGGTATACGTTTGATTCCATTGCATTGCGACTTCAAAATCAATCGGACCATCATGCAATTCTTTGACACCTTTAATAAAAATAGGGGTAGGAAAAAGTGGCACTTTATTTTCATTTAAAAATTGAACAAATGAAGCGGTTCCACCCTCATAATTAAACGATACTTCTTCATGATCGACATTTCGTTCATCCTTTAAAGTAATCTCAAGCCCTCTATTTAGAAAGGCAAGTTCTCTGAGTCGCTTGAAAACTGTATCATAATCCATATCCAAAACGCTGAATATCTGATCATCTGGCCAAAAGCGAACAATTGTACCTCTTTTTTTTGTATCTCCAAGAACCTTCAAAGGATGCGCAACCTTTCCTCTAGAAAATCCAATTTGCTTACATTTTTTATCTGCATGCACTTCAACTTCGAGTTTTTTTGAGACCGCATTCACACAAGAAACTCCAACCCCGTGTAATCCACCTGAAACCTTATAAGTTCCCTTGTCAAACTTTCCACCTGCGTGTAAAATTGTCATAACAACTTCTACAGCTGAAACATCTCGCCCCTGTTTTTTCGACTCATTTTCATGCTTTCCCGTTGGTATTCCACGACCGTTATCTTCAATCGAAACTCCACCATCTTTTAAAAGTATGACATCTATTTTATTACAATATCCTGCCATCGCTTCATCGATACAGTTATCGACTACTTCATATACTAACTGATGAAGTCCTTGCACATTAGTATCTCCAATGTACATTCCTGGACGTTCGCGCACAGCTTGTAACCCTTCAAGAACGGTTATCGAACTCGCGGTATACCCTGGTTGATCTTTTTTATCTTTCTTTGCAGCCATAGTTGTCATTCTCACCTTCGAAATACAATGGTTTTAATATTTAAATGAGGAAGTTTTTTTTGAAGCTCATTTATCAATCTAGGTTTTTCCTTTAAAACTAATAAGTTCAATAATGTCGGAGAAGCAACTTGAACAAACACTACCCCCCCTTTTAAAGCTTGAATCTTTGTATATGGGGCCATTTTGGGCCCTATAATCTGCTGCCAAACATCTTTTAATTGCCAACGTTTTTCAACTTTAACATCTTTGATATTTTTTAAAATACCTGGCAATAAAGAGCAAATCGGACGTCCTGCAGGATACTTTTCCAATCTCTCTAAATCTCTTTTTCGCTTAGCTCTCAAGTTCAGCCACCCACACACAAAGAATAACACATAACAAAAGACTAGCAAAAAGCTACCAAAAATGCTATCCTTTTTTCATAACAATTAATATATAGTGTTTATATGTACAAACCAGAATTTATTCGAAATGTCGCGATCATAGCCCACATCGACCACGGGAAAACTACCCTTATAGATAGTCTTTTAAATCAGACTGAAATTTTTAGGGCTGGGGAGGACGTCCCCACCAGAATCATGGACTCTTTTGATTTAGAAAAAGAGCGTGGAATCACAATTTTTGCCAAACATACAAGTCTCCCCTTCGAAGAGTATAAAATAAATTTAATTGATACTCCAGGCCATGCCGATTTTTCAGGCGAAGTGGAACGAGTTCTAGGAATGGTCAATTCTGTCTTACTTTTAGTTGATGCACAAGATGGTCCTATGCCTCAAACACGCTTTGTCTTATCCCAAGCTTTAAAACAAGGCCTTAATCCAATTGTTGTATTCAATAAAATTGATAGACCTAACTCTGACCCAGAGCGAGCACTGAATTTAACATTCGACCTATTTGTAGAGCTTGGCGCAACAGATGAACAACTAGATTTCCCTTATTGCTATGCATCGGCCTTATCTGGATTTGCAATGATGGACCTTAAAGATCCGCAAGTCAATATGCGCCCTCTCTTTGAATTAATTATTGAAAAAGTCCCTGCTCCTACAGGATGTGTCGAAGAACCCTTTTTAATGCAAACGATGACCCTTTCCTACAGTGATTTCCTAGGAAGGCAGGCTACAGGAAGAATATTGCAAGGCAAACTTACAAAAGGCGATCCCATTACTTGTGTAGACAAGACCGGCCATCCAACAAATCATAAAGCTACTATGATTGAAGGTTATATTGGGGTGAAAAAAATTGAAATGAATGAAGCTTGTGTTGGAGATATTGTAAGCATTTCAGGAATTCCCGAGGTGATGATTGGCGATACATTATGCAATCCCAACCACATCGTAGAACTTCCCCCTATTGAGCTTGGTGAACCCACCCTTTCTGTTGATATTTTGGTCAATTCGAGCCCTTTTGTTGGACGTGAGGGAAAACATGTAACCATGAATAAAATTCGAGATCGACTCAATAGAGAAAAGCGCTCTAATGTTTCTTTAAAAATTGAAGAAATAAAAGATCGTGATGATGCGATCCGAATGTCAGGACGAGGAGAGCTACACCTTTCTATTGTTATTGAAACCATGAGACGAGAAGACTTTGAGTTCACAGTTTCTAAACCTCAAGTTATCATAAAAGAAATAGAGGGTGAAAAATGCGAACCCTACGAACTCACTCACATTGAAGCCCCAGAACAATTTTCTGGCGCAATTATAGAGGAACTTTCCCGACGAAAAGGAGAGTTAAGAAGTTTATCAACCAATGAACACGGAATTACTACCCTTGAATTTTATATTCCAACTCGCGGATTAATGGGTTATCGAAATGAATTTTTAACTACTACAAAAGGTGATGGAATACTAACTTCAACTTTCTCTGAATTTGCCCCTATGAAAAAGGATATCCCCAAAAGAAAAACCGGATCTCTAATCTCAAGTACTGCAGGAAAGAGCACTCCCTATTCTATTTTCAATCTTCAAGATAGAGGTTCTTTTTTTATCTCTGCAGGAGCTGAAGTTTATGAGGGAATGATACTTGGAGAGCACTCTCGTAGCAACGATTTAATCGTCAATGTTGCTAGAGAAAAACAACTCACTAACGTCCGCTCTTCTGGAGCTGATGAAAATGTTGTTTTAATTGCTCCCCGCGTCCTCAATCTAGAACAAGCTATTGACTTTATCCAAGATGATGAAGTAATAGAAGTCACCCCTAAAACAATTCGGTTGAGGAAAATCCACCTAAAAGAGGTGGACCGAAAGCGAGCAGGTAGATAACAAGGAGAACCTGCATTTTTTATTTAGGTTCATCTGCAAAAACTCCCGCCATTTCGACTACGCGAGCTTCTCTACTTTTAGAACCCATATCCTTCAAAGCATGCTGCAACCTCTTTTTTAGCACAGCTCGCCGAGCAACATGCCACTTTGAAACCTTCATAAATTTCTCTTTTAATTCTTTTAATTCTTTTATCTGCACCTCTAACTGCTCTTGCAAAGAGTTTCGCTCTTCTAATAATTCCTGTTGTTTTTTATACATATCCTCTTCCCTTTGCTGCAACTCTTCCTGTGCCCTTGTCACCTCTTGAAGAGTTTGATTCAATTCCTGACGCTCTTTTAACAAATCTCCCTCAACTTTTTGCATAGCAGCCCAAATATCTTGTCCTTCTCCTAATTCGCCTACTAATTTTTTAAGATTTTCATTCGCTGAAGAAAACTGCTCATTTTGCCCCTTAAGATTACGCAGCTGATCATCTATTTCCTGAATTCTTTTCCCAAGCTCTTCATTGTTTGTAGTCAATTCAAGGTTTAATTCTTTATAGCGATTATTTGACGAATAGTATTCAGCATTAAGAATTTGTAAACGATCATTTTGCTCAGTTAATTGATTAACTTCAGGCTTCAGACGATCTACTTCGGTAGACAAGCGACCTACTTGACTCTGCAATCTAGTAATTTGTGTTTGCAAGCTTAACAAATTCGCCCTCTCATGCTCTACATATGCCCACCTACCGCTACCGATTATTAAAACCCCATCTAAAAGAGGTGCCCACGCAGTGATTCCTGCTACAGGTCCTAACGT
>Ga0180437_10010043_pt1 | contig 11611 bp, 9 predicted proteins | sample SS_ome_4_FD_132410 | JGI IMG/M metagenome (GOLD analysis project Ga0180437, IMG submission 132410) | Hypersaline lake sediment archaeal communities from the Salton Sea, California, USA - SS_3_D_1 metaG | ecosystem: Environmental > Aquatic > Non-marine Saline and Alkaline > Hypersaline > Sediment... | reverse complement strand
GATACAACTGGGAATGGAATTGGGGACCTTCAAGGGATTATCGAGAAATTAGATTATTTAGATGATTTAGGAATTGAAACCATTTGGTTTAGTCCGTTCTTTAAATCTCCTCAGAAAGATCATGGATATGATATATCTAATTTCCGAGATATAGATTCCGAATATGGCACAATTAAGGACTTTGATAAACTATTAGAATCTATGCATGATAGAAATATGAAAATGGTATTAGATTTAGTCCTAAATCATACTTCGGATGAACATCCTTGGTTTATTGAATCCGCTTCAAGTAGAGATAATCCAAAGCGTGATTGGTATATTTGGGCTGATGGGAAAGAACCAAAAGGAAAAAAGCCTCCTAATAATTGGAAAGCAATGACGGGAGGTCATGCATGGAAATATGATAAAAAGACAGAACAATGGTATTATTTTCATTTTCTCCCTTTCCAACCTGATTTAAATTATCGCAACCCTGAAGTAAAGGAAGAAATGTTTGACATAATGAGATTCTGGCTCGATAAGGGAGTGGATGGTTTTCGTTTAGATATTTTACATTCTATTTATGAAGAGGAGACACTTCGAGATGATGAATTTAGTTGGCATCTTTTTCCTTCGAATAACAGGGTTTCTTCTCTCTTTCGTAAACATAAATATGATCTTAATCTTCCAGAAACAATGGATTTTGCATTTGAATTACGCAAGGTCATGGATGAATATCAACCCGAACGATTCTTGGTAGGTGAAGTCTATGGTTCAATTGAGGAATTAAGTAAATATTATGGTCCTAACAATAACGGATTAAATATGTGCTTTTTATTCGAATATTCAGTTGCAAAGCCTAAACCGAAAGCTTATGGAAATATAATATCAAGAATAGAAAAAGCATTACCTTACCCTTATACGCCGACGTATGTATATGGAAACCATGATATGGTACGATTTCTCTCTCGTATTGATGATAATCAGCAATTAGCAAAATTATTAGCAACCATGCAACTAACTCTAAGGGGTGTTCCCTTTATTTACTACGGAGAGGAAATTGGGATGAAGAATGTAAAATTTGATTTAAAGGCAAGTGAAGATCCGATTGGAAGAAAATTCTCAAAATTTCCCTTATCTTGTATCGTCAAATTATTTGGAATTTCAGTTACTCGAGATGGATGCCGGACGCCAATGCAGTGGAATGATCTTCCAAATGCTGGTTTTAGTAATGATAAGACGATTGAACCTTGGCTAAAAGTTCCGGATTCATACAAAAAAATTAATGTAGAAAAGGAAAGAAAAAATCCGGATTCGATATTTAATTGTTATAAGAGATTATTAACACTGCGAAAGAAGTCCAATGTATTATCTGATGGATTATTTGATTTTATTGAGGGAAATGAGAATGAAAATTGCATAAATTATAAGCGGTATAATAACGATGATATAATTTACATTTATTTAAATTTTAAAAATAAAGAGATATTATTGACTTGTCCCGTAGAAGAACCAAATTTATTATTTTCAACTTTATCCAATAGAGTTGCATTAGATATCGAAGCATATCATGGAAAAATTAAACTCACTCCACTTGAAGGAATAATATTCAAAGAAAAAAGAAAATAAAAATATAATTTATTTCGTTTCTATATCTTCTGAGTCATCTTCTAGTTTATCATAATATTCAATGTCCATAAGACCCCCAGATCGTTCTTCACTCCAATGGGCTTTTATAGGCATTCCTACATAAGTATCTTTTACATCAATATCAGGATGTAATTCAGCTATATTTGATGTATCACTTCCATCATGATGGACCAAAACCATCGGTCTTTCTACAACATCTCCCGTTTCTGGATCCTTTAAATAAGCAATCGCATAAGTCGAAACACTCGCTGTATCTCTAATATCAACCCACTTATCTGGTTTGACCAAACACTTTCCACATACTAACCTTGGAGGATAAAAAACTCGATTGCAGCTAGAACATCGATTTGCTACAAGTTTTTTCTCTTTTAACTTATCTAGAAAGGGTTGCATATGTGTTATGTTGAATTTATATTTATAACTAGTAAGATGCCAGTTTGCGGGCATCGTACGAGTTCTCACATAATCCTTTTTTACATAATCTAATGATTTTCTTTGAGTCATTTTTGACATCATTTTCACCTCCATTTTCTCTGTGGTTGATCGGACATAGCCATCAGAGTAATAAGATTCAAGCTACCTCCCCATCCTGATCCTATAGAAGTATGAACAGTCTTTGGGACTTGATTACTAGCTTTTCCCATAATTTGAAGAGCAGCTTCAGCAGGTCTTTCCATTGCAGAAGCGCCAATCGCATTGGTAGAATTCACGCCTCCGGAACAATTAACCGGTAATTCCCCATTAACAGCGGTGACACCACTTTCATACATCTGTGGTGCAGTTGCTTCTTCAAAAAGTCCAAGTTTTTCTGTCCACATAAGCTCCTGATTTGGAAAAGGCGCATAAACCTCAGCATAATCAATTTCCTTTCTGGGGAATGAGATTCCCGCTTGAGAGTATGCTAGTTCTGAAGATCTGATAGCTCCTAACTGCATGGATGGATCCACTTGTGCAGATCCACTTCCATCATATCCTAAGACAGCAGTTTCATTGGCAACGCTCGCAACTCCATTAACATAAACAGGAATATCGCACATATCTTTAGCTTTTTCTTCAGTTGTAAAAAGCATCGCACAAGCGCCATCACTGGCAGGACACACCATCCCATAGCGTAAAGGATATTGGACATAAGGCGTATCTAATACATCTTCAATCGTGAGATTTGGCATCTTTAAATGTGCCCACCATGTTTTTGCAGCATTACGTCGATTTTGTACTACTACTCTTGCTAAATCTTCCTCAGTGATTCTGGTTTTATTCATATATGTTGTTGCCTGATATGCGGCTACTCCAATTGCAGCTCCTGCTGAGAGTAGGCGTGTTATTTGATCATATGATATTCCTAGGGTATTTAATATTGAGATTTCACCATACGCAACACTAGCCAATCCAACACTTGTGTCACCTTGAGATTGTTGTTCAAAGGCGATTGCTAATACGGTATCAACTCCAGGTAACCCAGCGGTGACTGTATAATATCCCGCGATCGCTACGCTGCCCCCAGTAGTTCCTCCAGTGGTCACTCTCATTAATGGTTTGTTTCGTGCTCCCATCCAGTCAGTGATCCATAATTCAGGGATATTGGATCCTTCAAAAGCAGGCATATTCCCATTAACATAGGCATCAATATCCTCAAATCCCACACTTGGTACTTTCTTTAAACAATCATCAATGGCTTCATGGACTAACTCACCCATATTCACATCAGAGCGTTTTGATGCATGTTCACTAAAACCTGCAGATACAATTGCTACTTGTCTTCCCATCTTTAATTACCTCCTTCTAATACATATACAATACTATTTTGGGCACACATTCCTATTTGGCCCGAAGCAATCGCTTTTTTCGCACCACTTACTTGATAGTTTCCAGCTTCGTTAGTTAATTGTTTTGCCGCTTCGATAATTCGAATGAGGCCTGTTCCACATGGTGGATTTCCTCCAATTGCGCCTCCAGAGGGATTTATTGGCAAATCTCCATCTATATTTGTATTGAGTTCTGGTGCTTTACCTTTATCAGCTAATTGTAGTGCTTCAGAGAATATTAATTCCTCATGAGCATAAGCTTCATATAATTCAGCAATCTGGATTTCATTACGTGGATCTTTAATCTTCGCGGCGCTATAAGCCATCTTTCCTGCTAATTCAAGCGACATGCATCCTGATAGATCTCTATCGCCAATATAATAGGTATCTTGATTCCAACCTACTCCAGTTATCCAAACGGGATTATCAGTAATTTTTAATGCTTGTTTTTCAGGAGCTAATAAAAGCGCAGCTACACCATCACAGGGTTGCGCCACCATTAATTCAGTAACGGGATCAGCATAAATTTCTGACTCTAATACATCTTTCACATTTATATTTGGATTTTTAGCCTCCTCTAACGCTAACGGGTTCTTTCCAGCATTTTTCCTATTTTTTACAGCAACTTTTGCAATGTCTTCTTTAGATATTCCATATTTTTCCATATAAGCTCTCATTTGAAATCCAGCCGCTGTAATATCATTTACATAAGCTAATGGTCTTTCCCAAGTTGGGTCAGTTTCATAGAGTCGTGCAGAATGATAGGGAAAACATGAAGGCATACTTCCCCCCCAAACCACTGCAAGTTTATGATTTCCCGAAAGTATTCGCATTAATCCGTATAAGACCGCATGGGCTCCATCCATTTCAACCTTACTTTCATCCGCTAAATATCCACCTCCGACTTCTACAGTAAAACAATTTGAGATAGTACGACCATCGTAATAATCGTTCGTGCAAGAGATTACACTAGTTATATCTTTCTTTTTTAATCCCGCTTTATCTATCGCTCCTCTCACAGCTTCAAAAATCATCTCGTATCGACCATAATTCGCATCGGACTGACATTTAACTTGATTATATCCTACTATTCCTACTTTTTCCATTATTCTTTTTCGCTCCCTATACTATTGTAAAACCCTTTATATCAGAAGGGTCTCCTTTTGGATTTTCTTCCCATTCAATCTTCATTTTCATCCCGATTTTAACCTCGTCAGGGTCTAAGTCCAATAATCTGTAAACTAAGCCCGTACTACTTCCATCAATTTTAACAATGCCAATTATTTGAGGTTTTTTTGTTTTTCTGTCTGATCTATCATTTACCTTATAAGCTGTAATTGTATAATTCATCAATTCTCCCGTTTCAGGTAAATCTACCCAATTTTCTTCGAGGGGAATCACTATATTACATTTACCACATATTTTTCTTGGTGGTACGAATACATCACCGCACTTCGGACATTTATTTCCGACGATTTTTTTGTTTTCAAGGTTATCATAGAATTTATCAAGATATTGTCCAACCCAGAATGCGAATTCGGCTTTAACTAAACCTCTATTTGCGACAATAACTTTTTCGTTCATAATTTCATTCATTTATTTTTTAGATTATAATTATTGATGAATAATATTATGATTAGTAGTATAAATAAATTTATCAGCTAAGTTATTGACAAAATTGAAAAGAAAGATATTACACAGATATTACACGATTTAATGTGGATTAGTGTCCTTCATCTTCCTAAATTAAAATTAATTAAAAACAGTTAGAAAATTAATTATTGTGTTTCGCTACTATTATCACGATAATTTAATACTTTAAATAAGAAGATTGCTACAATTTTAGCGTGTCCGTATTCAATTTCAGACGGGATGTGAAAAAGATTGGGAAAATTTTGGAAAAAAGTAGATGATGAATTATTGAGTTCTGCGGAAGAGACAATGGGTTTTTCTCGGGAATTCTCTTCTCTTACTAATAGTTTCGTTATTAAAAAATATGATTTCTCCGCACTCGAACAAATTGAAGATATTAAAAATGAGTTATTGAACAAGAAAATTCTAATTATTAATGCAAAAGACGTCCTTCAAAATATTGATGTCACCAAGCTTAAGCGAGGAATCGAGGATTTAAAAATATTTTTGAGAGAAAATGGCGGTTCGATGGCTAGATTGGGAGATCAATATCTAATTTTAACGCCTAATAGGTTAGTCAAAATCGCTAACTAATTATTTCGATTTTAATAAAAGAAGTATAGTCTTGTTTATTAAGGGTCTTGTTACTTTTCAATAAAGAATGGACTCCTTTAAAATTAAGAAATAACTTGCGTTATATATTAAATTAATAGATCTTATTTTAATATAAAATTAGATGTGAGTAAAGATGAATAATACAAATTATGAATTATCAGAACAAGAACATGATAACTTTAGAAAAGAACAACTATTTCAGATTGATTTTTTAAAAGCAGCTATGATCTTTCTGGTAATTTTTGATCATTTTGTTGATTGGAACATAAAAAGAGAAATTGGAGTATCTTTATGGGAACGAATCTCGATTCCAGTATTTTTAGTCATTATCGGTTTCAATATGGGGCTTTCTTTCCAGCGAGAAGGAACAAAAACACTAAAAGAATTGTATTCATGGAATTATTTTAAGAAAAAATTTTTTCGCTATTTAGTACCTTTTCTTATCTTATATATGGGATCAACGTTTATCGGCTTGTTTTTATACAGCTTTGATTTTGAAGCTATGTATTATGGACAATTTTATCCAGAACACGGAGATATTAATTACCTTATAGGAATTTTACCGTTTTGGGGTCCTGGAAACTGGTTTATACCCTTGATTTTGGGGTCAATTCTTATCTTACCACTATTGTATTGGTTTTTTACTAAGAGCAAAATTATAACACTAATTGCTTGTTTTATAATTGAATTCATTATGCAGCTATTCGTCTTTTTGTATTTCGGGAAAATTGCTTCATGGGAAGAATCACATATATATCTCTTTTTTGCAACGAATGTTTTATATTACATGTCAGGGATCGGACTAGGGATGTGGTTCTCGTTTGGTTACAAACTTTGGGAAAAAAGAAATTTATTTATGTGGATACTATTTCCTATTAGCTTAATCTTTATCATTTTATATCAATTCTTTGATTTTCGAATTATTATTGATGGTACGCCTTTCCTTAGGGGAGATTATCATTTTCTCTTCATTCCCTATTCTGGATTCTTAGTTTTGCTTGGACTACGATTTCTACCTCAATCTTCGAAATCATGGATCTCAAAAAAAATATCGCTAATAAGTAAGTCTACATACCATATTTTACTTACCCAAATCTTGGGGTATGCCATGATTACGATGTTTTGGGGTAACCACTATGGAATGGCTCTACCTTGGAACTGGCTCGACATCATAGATTTAATTGTCCTTTGGATATTTTTTATCGAATTCGGTGTTTTATGGTATAAAATTGATCTTCTGAAAAATCTAACGAGAAGGATTCTATATTACATTAACTTTTTCATCGTATTCCCCTCTTTACTATTGTTTTCCTTCTGGATACAAGGATTCTGGGTGTCTATTACCTTAATTGCAATTATTCTTTATGCCATTGCCGCATTAGTGATTCATTATGTAATTAAAAAACCCATACCTACTAAAGTATTAGGAGTATGGACAATATTTTTATTGCTTGACTTTATTTCATTGATATTTCAAGTTGAAGTTGTCTCGGAAAATCTGCACTGGGTTTTAAACGTCCCATTGGGTATATATTTAATTTCCGCTTTACTGTATACTATTTATTATTATAAATAGTGTTCAGTTTGCCCTTTTTTTTTATTTTTTATTGTTTTGATTTAATTCCATTCCTCTTTGTTTTAATATTTCCGAGATTCGATTAGCATCCTTTTGAACCCATATAGCGGCTAAAAGCCACATTAAGCCTCCAATTATCCCCAATCCCATAGTAATAGATGCAGTAATCTGATAATTACCTCCAAAAACCACTAACAAAGCTCCTGCTAAGATGGTCCCTGAACCATGACCAATTGTTTCTAAAAATTGATTAGTAGAAGTAATGGTACCTTGAGCTTCCGGTAAGTTGATTGCTTGAAGGATAGGAGGCTGATTTATATTCCATAATCCCAATACTCCTCGCCCGAAAAATATTAAAATTCCTGCTAACCAAACTATCGGAAAAGAAAATACTATCCCAATATTGAGTCCTTCTGTAACAGATAAATATGGCAATGGGATAAAAAAGTACGTTAAAAACATTAAGTAAATGAACACTGCAGAACCCACAATTATATATAATCGATTTCTAAGATTTCGAGTCCCTAATTTGTCTGAAAGTTTAGCAAACACTAATGAACCTAATACTCCCCCAGGTAAACCAAATCCAATCATAATTATACTAGTAGCTAATGCAGATATTCCATGATCTGATTGAAGATAAGCAATTAGTAGAAAATCTGGAACAGCTATCAAAATTGAGGTAAAAATTCCTTCCAATAAGGCAATAATATTGGTGGGTTTTAAAATAGTCGCTTTAATAGTTGACCAATTTAACTTATATTCATATTTTATGTTCTCATCTGTCAGTATAGCTTTTAACTCTTTACTTTTTGAACCTCGCTTGGGTTCATTTGCTCTTATTATAATAATAATTCCGAATAGTATAGTAGCTGCACCAGTACCCCAATAAAATTGTCTCCATAAATAATTTTGAAATAAAATGGCTGAAAGAAACATTCCTACAATTTGAAAGAGTTGAAATAAAGCTTGTAGGATACCAAAAAATTGCGATCGCTCTTGCTCTTCAGTTGAATCGTATGAATAGGAATTTATGAGGGGAGTGAAACCACCTGCAGAGAAACCACGTATCAGATTTAAAACGAAAAACAATCCAAATGTGAGTAAGCCTTGACCTTGGGGCACAAAACCATTAATTAATAAGCCCATCCCGAAAATTAGTTCAGAGATTGCCATCAATTTTACACGTGAAAATTTATCAGCCAAGATACCAAATAATATCCCAGAGAAAGCCATCGCATAAGAGGCACTTCCCCCTAAAAGGCCCAATTCTGATGCGTGTAACTCTAAGGCTTCACCGGGCCACATAATATTTACAAGGATTACCAGATTGATAAACAACGCACTAATTGTAAAGGCATAGGATATATAAAGCATAAAATTAGGCCATAAATCTTTTATTATCCTAAAAAATCCTACTTTGGTCTTTTCTTGAATAGCTGGATGATTATTTTTCATTTTTTTTATGCATTTTTAATAATCTATTGTGTAATGATCATGAAAAGGTGTGTAATATATTTAAATGCTTGTGTATTTAAATGTGTAGAAAAAATTCCTATTTGTACTAATTCATGAACTTAATGACCCCTACAACCACTTAAATCAAGCTGATATCTAATTCCATAAAGAAACTATTTCAAATTTATTTTCGCTTTTCTAAAATTTCAATGAAAGATTCTATTTGATTGGAGATTTGAGTATCATTAAATTTTCTTGGGTCATTCATATCAGCATTAATTATAAGGCAAGGAATATCAAAATCTTCCATTAAATGCCGCTTTAGGTCATATAAACCGCAAGAATTCGGTCGACACGAGAGATTTTCATGCATGATAACACCATCTATTTTCCATTCCTTAACAGTTTCAGCAAATTTCTTAATCCTCGTATCTAAGTCATAAATGTACCAGAAACTTAGCATAAGTTCTGCCATAGATTCCACAGGATTATTAAGAACCATTTCTTTTGTCACATTTGGATTCATATATTTGCTAAAGGCGTAGGTATAAGGTTCATAAACAATAATAGCGCCATACTTTTCTAGCATTCCAAAATATTTCAAATTATACCAAAATGGGATACCTTCGAACATTAATCTATATTTCTCTTCTTTTAAGGCTCCTGTGCCTGAATCCACGCGTTCTTTAGCTTCCTTATACATTTTTTTATACAACCTAATTGGTGCTTTTAATCCCGGCATAGTAAACAACGGAAAAAGCCCTCCAAAAGTATCTCGGGTAGAAATGGGACAGGGTACGTTCTTTCTTAACTTGTAAATATCTTGCCATACCATACTTAATTCCCATGAATTTTTAGAGACTTCGCGCGCACGTTCTTCATCATACTCATTTCCTGTGATTTCTTGAATGAAATCTAAAAACTCGTAGAGTTGTTCTGAAATATAGTTTTTATAATAATTATATTGACGATTATTGGTGTTACTGACTACATGTGGAACATCAATCGCGTAATGGGGAACCCTCATGCGTTCGGCTTGGACTTGAAACCAATCTACATGTGTATCACAAATGACATCAGTTGAAAGCATAAAAGTTGGTTTTCTTGTACCTCCTTGCAGCATTGTAGCATTATTTAAAACAGCTCCAACATTAGTTTTAAAATAAGAGCATAAATCATACGAATAGCCTTCTTCTTCCGCTTTTTCGATAAAGTTTTGTGATAAATGTTGAGCGGCAGACACAGTCGCCGAATTTTCAGGCAACATAGGTTGCACGCCCATAGCATATAAAATTTCTACAGGACTTCCTGAAGTGGCCCAAGCGGTAGGTTTGCCATCTCGAAACGCTTGCTCAATTGCCAGGAAGTGTCTTCCCATGATATTTTTTAATCCTTGGGTTGCATTAAGCATTTTATTACTTTTTTTTTGTTGATTAGACATAATTTCACCTCTAAATCATTTCAGCAAATGCTGAAAATCTAGTAGATAATTGCTTATAAGATTCTCGATTGTATGTGGCCTCAACAAATAAATAGGGAATCTCGAGTTCTTTAAACTTTTTATTTAAATAAGGATGATCATACAAAACAGGCTCACAAAATTTCTGGGCTACATTAATAACGCCATTTACCTTATAAGTTTGCGTGAGCTTTTTTAAAAAATCGAATCGGTCATAAGAAGGGAATTTTGTGGAATAAATTGGCTTTTCAAGATGATATTTCGCCAAAGCTTTAATAGGTTCCTCTTTTTCATCAATTTCATGCCAAAAGTATTTTGTTCCCACACACAAATCATCTATGACTATATGAAATCCTAGATCTTCCAAAAAAACTAGAAATTCAGTATCATCGATATCAGAACCAGTTAATAACACCCTTTTTTTGTTATTTAAATTCAGGGGGCTTTTGTCATCTAATTTTTCTAATTCTGCAGAAAGAGAATTAAGAGTTTTATCTTTATCTAATTGCAATGCTTTTTTAACTAACTTGTGAAACTCTGATCCTAATATGAAATTTTTTGTCCGATACTCAGAAAGTTCTTTTAAAAGTCTTCGTATTTTATTCGTCTTAGAAATTGCTTCTTTTATCTTATTATCAGAAATTTTAAGGTTAAACGTACTTTCAAGTTGAAAAATTAGCTCTTTTATATCGTTGATAAAAAATTTTAGAGCGATCTCATTTCTTTTTAGGGGAGTATTCAAAAAATACTTAAATTTAAGATTTAAACACTCATGCCATATATCGAATTCTCTATTGGTACGATCGCAACCATGAGCAGCAATTAAGCCCTCGATATCCTCACTTAATCCTCCTAATGCTTGCTCAAGAAGGTTTCTAGTCCAGAGACAATGGGTTGGAGGTATGTGCTCATTTGCTTTATCAACTTGGAGGGTAGGATCTCCAAAGAGCCTATAGGGTGTGAATCCAGCAGCCATAATAATTTCTTCTGGTGTTTCTACACCACTGTCAAAAATAGCGATTTTTTTCATCGTAATTTTCAATTTTCATCTTATTTCCTTTAGATAATCTTGGTAATTTTAAAAAAATATTTATATTTTTCATTCATTAAATAGAGTATTCTAGAAGTTTATATGAAATATTGGAATTGATTTTTTTATGAGTCAACAAACAATCTCTCGCACTTTATCGAAAGCTATTTTAAAACCGGAAGTTCGAATAAAACTAAAGATTTGGAATACATATTTAACGGGGAAATTAAAAAGATTCGATAATTATATGAATTTAATCGTAGAGGATGCTAAAGAAATCTATTTTGGGCGGGGCGGAAAAAGAAGTAAAGATTTAGGAACAGTGATGATCCGAGGTGCCTCTATAATATTTATTGGTCAAGATCGGGAAAAATTAAGTTTTACTGACAATGAAGACCAACTTATGT
>Ga0180437_10010042_pt1 | contig 11611 bp, 7 predicted proteins | sample SS_ome_4_FD_132410 | JGI IMG/M metagenome (GOLD analysis project Ga0180437, IMG submission 132410) | Hypersaline lake sediment archaeal communities from the Salton Sea, California, USA - SS_3_D_1 metaG | ecosystem: Environmental > Aquatic > Non-marine Saline and Alkaline > Hypersaline > Sediment... | reverse complement strand
AGCTTTTTCTGAGGAGGAAACTGTAGTAACAGCTCCCCCAGGCCCTATCCTGAGGATGCTTATGGTACTTGCTGGGCCGGTGTACTCGGGAATCCAGATTGGCCTTACTATACCCATTTTATAGCTCCTCGATAGGGGGGAGGTCTATCCGTAATATGAAGCTTCCAATATTACCGGTAAACATACGGCCTACCCCCATGAAATAATGCTTTGTGTTGTTCCCACGGAGTTTTCCGATCCCGGCGATCGGCAACTCGTAATCTATCCCATCGATGTTTAGAATCGGTTTGGCATGGCTAACATATGTAGAAGCTGTAGCAGCAGATAGCGTTAGATCTTCGTAATAAACGGAAACCGCTGCTTCATTCTGTCCCGTATCGAGCATGCGGTCTACACTCTCCCACCCAAGGTCCGGCGTTATGACAATGCGTGGGATGGGCGGGCTGATGGTTAGCAGCGGACCTACAGTTTGTGGGTACTCAGCCATGATTAGCTCTTTGTATCAACCAGAAGCTGGAAGCGGTCAGCGTCACCGCACACCAGATCAATCTCGTAGTCCCAGTGGAAGACATGAGAGACGCCGCCCTCATAACGATTTAGCGCCCCAGCGCCCGAGACGTCAAGGTCGGAGAATCCCGGGGACACGCCTCCCCAGTTGTAAACGGAGCCGTTCGCCACGATCCCAAGCCATATCTGGACCTCTTCGCTGTAGTTTGGCTTAACCGCGGGAAGCAAGTCTTCATTTGGGCCCGTTGGGTTTAGCCGCAAACTCCATACATTGGCAGCATTTCTAGAGATGCGTAGGACAGATCCATCAGTTACGTTGTTGGCAGAGTCAGCGGATTGCGATGGAGCGAGATTCTCGGAGAACGACGTGCCTATCGCTTTTCCGACCCCAGCTCCAGTCCGGTATACGTAAATACCGTAGCCGTGATTTGTTCCAGCCTTTACAGCGATAAGCAAGCGGTTGGTCTTTGCGTTGTCTGGGAGCAGCCCGGCTGTGTTTGTTACAGTAACATCTACTTGGAAAGCTCCCGTTATTCCCCATCGGCCCTTAACGCCGATTCCGTTCCATACAACAGAGCCAACGTAAACTGAGGCCCCAAATACGAGGTTGCCGCCCGTTTGCTCCACGCTATGTACGCGTGGAACGTCATCACGAAAGCATCCGTAGTCTGCTGTTCCTGGGTCGATAGCTGGATATGCACGTTCCCATAGGTTACTGTTTATGGAATCCCCGCTGAAGTCGTCGGAAAGGTCGGTAAGGTTAGCAAACCCCGCGGGCTTTGTTGTCAGCCCGCTTTTACCTTCGCTACCAGCCCCAGGTTTTTCCGTGCACGCATGGTTCGGCGGAGACCCGTATGGATCGTCAAGGAACTCGTAACGCGGGTCTATCGCGACATTTCCGTTGGACTCTATATCGAAGGTCCGGATTGACAGCTCAGCGTATTCACGTGGAGCAATATCCGTTGCGGATATAACGTGTGCTCCATGCGCATCGGCATCCCACACCATCCCAGCCTTTGGTGTGAGGGAGTGGGCGCCGGATACGACACTCTGCCACGTACTCTCAAGAAACTCATACATTTCCCACCCACCAGCTTGTTCGTGTCTTACGATGAAGACCTGTCTGGAACTTCCCGTGTCATCGATGATCTCGAACAAGTCAAGTGAATTACCTGCTACTTTCCAAGCAGCCGGCACGTATTCATTGTGCTCGGTACAACCTCCCGTTGACGTGTTTATCTCGTAACAGCGTACTTTCTGCGAACCACCAATGCCTGGAGCCGGAAAGCATATTAGCGCCCAAACCTTATCTCCGTACTCAAACACAGATAGCTGAGAGCTTTTTAACGTCCCCGTTTGCTCTGTAGTACAGGAGCCGACCTCAGTGAAGGAAGATCCACTCAGACGATAGGTTACAAGTGCATTGCCTAGAAGACTAAAGGCGTACAGGTTTCCGTTATATGCAAGAAGCCGTATTATGGATTTATCCTCTAGATACTGTATCGGCGCCGATGTAAACGGGGCAGCCATTTTCCATATCTCGCCCCCAGCAAAGTAGGCATCTCCCTCGAATACCTGATAATCTTGAGTCGGGATTACTTCCGTTCCATAGCCTCCATCGCTTGTTCTTGGGGAGGTGCTTGACTGCCATCCATGCAGACCCACAATCGGCATGTTCGGCCCAATTACGGCGCGCACCGAGGTCCCAAGATTAAGCTCGTATTGGAACTTCGACAGCCGCGGATTGTAGGCCAAAAAGGATGGGGCGGAGGCTGCTGTTCTAGACTTTGGGATGTAGACATTTCCATCAGCGACAAATATACTTCGAGCAGCCCAATAGTTCTGGACCGGAGCGTCTTGGCAATTCTCGTTGGTTGTAAGCGTCTGCACAACGCCGGGGGGGACGATGCGTAAGATAGTGCCGGCCGCAACGGCTCCGCTGTGGACGCCCATTACTATCGTGTTTTGCAAAGCCATTATCTACGCCCCTGGGTCCTATCAAAGCTGCTCTGGTCTTTTCCGGCGGTTAGCTCGCGGCGCGTCGGTTCGGCTTCAACCAGGGTTATAGTTGTCGGGTCCTCGCGCATATAGATACGGCGCCCACTAATCATAAAGTAATCGTAGTACAGATCATATACATAGGTTGTATGGCCATCGCCAATGTACAGATGTTGTTGATCGTCGTATCGGAACTCAACTCGTGTGATGAGCGCGGAGGTGCTCGGCGTTGGGAGTTCGATGACGGCCATGACCTCCAGGTAAGAGGGTCGCGGCCACGGAGTTCGAACATCAGCCACGCAGACCCAACGCTTGGTCGTCCCAGCCCAATCCGCCTTCTTGAGAACAATCCAAAGCCAATCATTGTAATAGGTTATGGCTTCGAAAACGACAGCGGCGTCTACCTCGAAGTAGTCGCGATAGTTACGAAAGCCAAGGTCAAAGATCGCCAGAATATCTGGGACATCGGTCCCAACCATCCGGAGTTTATAATCCGAGCCAAGCTTGTAGGCCTCTACGGTGTATGGCCACTCATCGTCAAAGAAGTCGATTTCCGTAAAGCGGCCGGCGGTCCCAAAGCTTGTGAAGCCGCCAATAGCAGCAGGGGCTGAATCAGCGACCTCATCCTCAGTAAGCACGGTATTGTAGGCGGCACGTGTTGGAACGGCCTTAATCCAAAAGTCTTCCATACTCTCCACAAACTGGGTTCGATCTCCGCTCTCGATCAGCACTGGAGCGACTTTTGAGTACACCTTGATATGTGGCCAGTTATCCAGTGGGTTTGGGAGCCAACTCGTGGGCAGTGTTCCGATCTCCATCTGGAATAAGTCCACGATAACACTGTCGGTAAATGTAAAGGTGGGGGTGTGTGAAACGACAGCCTGGATACGGACTTTGGTAGTAGTCTTGGTAAACGCACCACTTACGTAGATGCGTAATGGTCTTCCACCAGTATTGACATCGAAGGCCGTACGAAGTGTTTCAGTCGTCCCATCGACGCAGTACCCGACGGCCTCGAGGCCGAAACCAGAGGCGGGGGACGACAACGCTAGTGAGCTGTCTATCGAGTACCATACACTGTACGTCCAGGATTGGTTGGCTGGAATTTGGATGTCGATATCTTGGTAGACGGTTATGGATTCCCCGTATCCAGCAGATAGCTGAGCAGCGCGGTTTCCTATAAAGCCATCATCCACCACCGCCACGTCTCCGTCCCCGGAAGAACGCCAAAGTTGCGGAAGCGCCGATTGGTTTGGCCAGATCTCGAATGAACTGTTAAGAACCTTGTTCTTGATCTTGGTCGGTTGAGCTAATGTAATGGAGTCTGGGACATCGATGCGAGCCACGAGATCAGGTTGATCAATCTCGAGAGTCCCGATGAACTTGTTTCTAAGTGCGCGTTCGGCCTCGTTCCAGGTGTGTTCGATTTTGCTTCCGGCAGCGGCGTTGATGAGAGATTGCCCGACGGAGTCACGCCGACGGCGGATAGCGTTCCATTCGGGAAGCTTGTTGGCTATCCTCTGTGTGAGAGAAGAGTACCAACCCTTTTTGGGTTCGTAGTCAGCCATTTACAGTACCTGAAACGGTGTCTCAACCTCTGGGTCCGGCAGAAAGAGCTCGTCTTCGAAAAGCCTGTAGTTCCTGAGAATCTGCGGACGGTTGTCGATCCCAAAGCAAAGGATCTCGTGGTCGAGAATCCGATCAGATGCTTCTTGTGTTCGTGCCCGTAGTTCTTGCAGGATGAGACTTCCGCCAAGGGGGATACTGCTCACGTATTCAATTTGAGCATCACGTGCCGCTCGGCGGACGTCGGCTTTTTCGCTGTCTGGCGTATCTTTAGTGAAATCCAGGCGGGTGCTCAGCGATAGGTTCACGTAGCGCGGTCCGCGCACATTCGCATAGTCACCGCTAGAGGCCACCTCGTTGATACGAGCTTCCGCTCCGCGAAGCATAGCGTCTGTAACACGATTCCCGACAGGGGTTATGAGCACATCAACCGTGCCAGGGCCTTGGAAGTGGCGCAGCATGTAGACGTCAGCAACCCCTGGCGTGGACAATGCAGCGAGTTTCAACGCTGTGGTGTTGGCAGTTGCTCTAGCCGCCCAGTGGTTTAAGATTCTGTACCTGTAGTTTGCATCAGATTCTTGATTCCGGCCGTTGCTGATTGCCTTCTCGTTTGTTACATACACATTGGCATCCGTAATAGAGCTGCTGGTCAGCATTCCAGATCCAACGCGGTATGTATCGCCCGAGCCCACGGCCGTTGCCGGGACGTAGGTAGAAGTGGCGGTATCGGCAAAGGGAACGTCCTGATCAACTGTGTATTGGGCGCCTCCACCGCTTGTCTGGACCGTCGTACCGGCGGGGATGGAACCACCAGGAATATAATCCTTAAGCACTCCTGTATTAACATAAAACTTAACAACTCGATCCTCCTTGAGAACGAAACAGGCTATGGCGTCTCTTCGGTCGACACCAAAGGCTTGGCCGAGCAGATCCAGAAAATAGCCTGTGGCGGATGTTACGTACCCAAGGGCCGTGTTTACGTCCAACGCGTTCATGACCGTGCCATTCATCTTCGAGATGACGGACAAGATGGCTCGTACCCGGCCGCCGGCAGTCATGTTGGTGAGGACGCCACCCTGGAGGAGCTCCTGGATGGCCTCGGCTTCCATTTCTAAGGCTGTTTTCTTCAGAAGCATCTATCGAAGTCCTCCGGCGATGGTCGAAATCTGTCCCGTCTCAAGATCCACATAGACGGACACTAGTGCTTCCCCCATCCGGTCGTGAACGTCCTGTTCTGTACCCTCGATAGCCTCCTTGAGGAAGACAACGAGAGCAACACCAGTCCGGGAGTATGGAACACAATCGACAACTATCGATCCGCGAGAGAAGCGTCCATCACGGACAAGGGCCTCATGAAGATCAGCCTTCATATAGTCTCCGGTCCTACGTGTATTGGACTTTCCCTTATACTTTCCCAGATTTGCACCAAGAAAAGGATCTGGTTCGTAGTCGTGATGGGCGGTCTTGATGCGGAAGAGGACGTCCTGCTGGCAGGTTTCCAGCGGAGTGGCAAGCTGCAGGTCGCCAGTTTCATCCACAACCAGGTCGCCGTCGTCGTCTACGAGCACGTCTACGTTAGTCTGCATTCTTGGCCTCGCTTACGGCCTTTACAAAGCCTATTATACCGCCCAGGACACCACGGAGCAAGTTGCTGACGATGCCTGGAGGTAGTGTTAGGACAACAGGGTAGTAGGAGACAACGTTGGGCGGTCTATGGCGTAGTTGCGGATTCAGCGCGCGGTTGTTCTCATACATGAATTTACCGAGCGGTGTATCAAGCCGAACATTGTTCCCGAACTTTACCTCGGAGCCGCCGGAAGAGAGGTGGGATCGTAGACCCGGGTCTTCGTTATTGACCTCGATAGCGCCCCTGGACATGGTAATATTGTTGTCCCCGGGGCCGATCTTTACTTCGCCAAGTCCTAGCATGTCCCCCTCCTGGAGGACGTGCTCAGTGGGCTTCTGTAGGCTGGCGATCCGCTTCTTATACTCGTCGAGTCGTTTTGGTTCAGACATTTTTCGAATCCGCAGCACAGGTTTGTAGTGTGAGTGCACGTTTACGCGCCAGGCGGGAACGCACAGCGGCCCCGCCCGGATCCGTCGCAGGCCTTGGTATGAGATAGCCCCTCAGCCCAGGAGACGGGATCGGTTCGTTGGGTATGTAGACGCACCACTCAGAAGGATCCGGGATGAAGAGCACCCCGCTGGTGATAAGGTGGACGGTTACAACAAGCCTTTGCAGGAATGCTTTGACCCCGTTTGGGGCCTTGGCCGAGAACTCTTGGGCTCGGCCCTCCATGTTCCACAGGTTCTCCCATGTATCGGCGTCGGAGCCGAGCGTCCACCGCAGCGTAAGCCTAGTGTTTAGGCAGTCTACAGTACCGTCTGGATGGTAGCCCCATCCTTCCCTGGACTCGCCGGCAAAAGAAGGCCTCCCGGGGGCGCTTGGCATCGATTTCTTAGACGGTACCGGCCCGCCGTGGTACGTCCAGTTAGGGATGCCATGGCCAGTAAAGTTGGTGCCGAATATCGGCATGACGAGCGGGGAGCGTCCACGGTAAGCGCGTTGGTCCTCTGATCCATGATGGCTTCTACTAGATCTGGCGATCAGACCCACGTTTAACTCCCGAATAGCCGTCTGCGTAACTGGTTATGCAGCAGCCCCCAGCCAGTCTTGATTCGTTCCCAACGTTGTCCAAGTCTGGCCTTCCATCCGCCCTCGCCGATGCCTTTCAGGCCAGAGGTCCATGGACGGCCGTGCCGTACAAGAGGCATGATCCTTACTTGTGGGTCTGCTCCGCCGTAAAGCCCTTGGCCGATGATCCAGGTCACGATCTTGTTCTTTGCATCTTCAGACAGGGTTTTCCCTGTTTGGCCTTTGATGCGGCTGTGGGCGATATAAGCCGCGGCCGGGACGGCCCACAACGACGCCCCAAAGGTGACGGGTGCGGCTATAATCGAAGCCACGGAGACACCGAGGAACGCCCACCAGGTACCTGCAGCCGTGTTGTCCACATAGGATGAGCCTCCCTCCGCCCAGGCCAACGCATGTGGGACGATATCCACATGATAACCAGTTTGATCCATGTGATCCGTAACGGCTTCGGCCTCAATAGGACCGTAGACCCCATTGTATACGTCGTGTACCCACACGACGTCAAAAGGCCACACCTTTTCGTGGCCGCGTAGAAGGAGGTTCCCACGATACATAGGACGTAGGGCCTCAGCCAAATTGGACCGTGCGCAGAGGATAGCCTGTTCTTTGGTAACGGCGTTGGGTTCAGTAACAACACGTACCCTTATATCCGCTCCCTGGATATCGTCATCAAACCCAAGTTCGTAGGTGGCTCCTTTTTGCGGTCGTGTGTACACGACGAGGTTGTCGCCATACTCCTTGAAGCTTTGCTTTCTTGGGTAATCAATGATCACACGGTTAGCCATGAACTCCTGTGTAGCCATGATTCCGTTCTTGATGATATCGAGTTCTGAATGGGCGAAGTGGTGATTACGGAAACGCTTCATCCTTGGGTTTAGATCAAGCTCCTCGACCTCGCGGCTGGCATTGTACGCAGCGTTGAGGATGTCTTGATTAACCTGCGTTTGCAGGAACTGGTTGAAGAGTAGGATAAAGCACTTCCAGATGGGAATCCAGTTTATCACAGAACGGACCATGCTATTATAGTGCTCGCGATCGATCGACTCTCCGTTGATCGCGCGAACCGGACCCGTGCCGTTGAGATCGCTGAAGGCCGCGGCGCGAACGCGCTCCACCGCATTCTCGCTTCCACCCGTTTGTTGGCTGATGGCCTCAACAGCTTCCCGCCAGCCTTCGTAGAAGTATAGCGTAAGTCCAGCGGGAGGAATACCATACCCACGGGCCTCCGCGATAAGCTCACCGCCCCCGGAAAATAAGTGGCCCACAGCGCCAAGGTAATTCATGTACCGTATGTCTTCAAGGGCGCTGGCCAAAGTACTGGTCGTCATCTTGCCGGGAGACATCTTATCATTGTAGCGCATGAAGAACAGTCCGGTAAGGAAGTGGAGCCCTTCTCGGCCGACCATACCTTCAACGGATCTGAGTTCGGACGTTACTGGAGAGATTTCCTCCTGGCGCCAGGCTTCGTCGTTATACATGAGGTCAGCGGCCCCCTCGACGATGTCCCACCCAAGAAGGCGTTCGATAACGTTGAAGCCACCAAAGGTTAGGTAACGTGGAGCCAGCGCGACGGATTTCCCGAACTGGCGGGCAATCCGTCCAGCCAGGCTTATCTGGCCGCCCTTGAACATCGATACGAGGGCTTGCAGCATCTCTCCGCCAGCGCTGGAAAAGAACTGCGTGAGGAGGTCTCCGATTTTGGTCTCAGCCTGGATGTCTGCCCTGGCTTTGGCCTCCTGCCAAGAGACCTCTTCATCCTTCTTACCATCAGTGTAGAAGTACGGTTGTTCGGGTTTTCCGAAGAACAAGGTAGCCCGATGATCGTAAGGCCGTGAGCCGAAGACGTGTCCCGGTATATGGCGCGAAAGTTCATGGATGGCCTCGAGACCAGTGACGTTGGGAATACCCCATGGCTCTCCGCTTCCCTCGGACTGCATATGTCTCCAATTATGTTCAATCGGCAGGTACACGTTCATGGTCTTGCGATCGGCCATGATATCGCCGAGGATCTGCTGGGGCGTGGAAATAAGCATGCCAAAAGCCTCTCCCAGTTGCCCGGTTATGGAGCGGCGGCGTTCGCTTATGGAGGCGCTTTGACCTATGATGTCTTTCTCCAGGCTTGTGCCATCCTGCGACCCGAGGACCTCACCAGTGTATGGGTTGCGACCACCATACTCAAGGGCTGCCCATTCACCGTAGTGTATGGTTGGGCAGGACTTCATGATCTCGTGCATAATGGCAAAAGAATTGCGTCCGTCAATCAGCTTGCTTACTGGGGTCGTAAGCTCCGAGCTGTAAGATTGGGCCACGACCTTGGTTATGTCCCCGGAATCAATCGAGACTATCTGCCCGGTGAATCTAACCTCTAGCTCATCCTCCTTCGAAGAGTACCCGAGCCGAACCATGATCGGCGTTCCGGCCTCAAGGAAGAAGTTGTCAAGCTTCTCTACCTCCCCGGTGTCTGCCTCACGAGCCTCCTTCGTCTCTCGATCCTTTTTCTCGTGCGAAGAGCGAGCCTGGTCAGAAGATAGCCCACGTGCCTCGTCGAGATTGCCCGTCACGTTGACGATCTCAATCTCTGCAATATCCGGTGAGTACTTATGGTGATGAATGCGGATGCTCTTAACGGCGTTGTATCCGTAGAAATCATCCCATAGTGACCACTCCTCGGCGTCTGACTCAATGAGGTACAGTTTAAACGTTGGAAAGACGGTTATGAGCCGCTGGAATCTATCAGGAACGTTGTCCAACGCTGCCTGAAACAATCTCCTCCGGTGATACTCATCGTCCGGGTTGATATCTTTCATCAACTTTTGACTGTCTTTATGGACAGTAGCATACATGAACTTGTCGCCAACGCCGCCCCCATTGAGGGCGGGGGCGGGTGTAGGGGCCCCATCCTCTTCTTTTACTACGTGCCACTTACCTACTGGTGGTTTTGTGTCGCTTGGCGCCGGCGAGTCGGCGTACTTATTCGTCGGTTTCGCGGAGCCTTTGCTGAGGACGGAGTATACCTGTGTTTTCAGCCTGGCGCGCTCCATTTCCTGACCCGAGGAGACGACTTCCGCTTTCGTAGTCTTGATCGATCGGATGGCAGTCATCGCCTGCCTAGCCGCTTCGGTCATGAAGGGGTCTGTCTTGACCCTACGCCAGTGGAAGTAGAAGTCCGGATCAACTTGATCTGTGAGCCGACGAGCAATATCAGTTCTAGATTTGCCGAATGGGGGACGTATCCCAAGGTCCTCATAAGTTGGGAGGGCTAATCTTACGAGGTTTTTGATTCGTGGGGGGAGCCCACGCATATCGGGATAGTCCAGGACATCGTACCCGGTCCTGGTTTTGATAGTAGCCCAGAGACGTTTGTAGGCCGTAGCGTAGTCTGGGAGATCTAGATCAGGGTACGGCGAGTTGAGTTGAGCCGTTTCCCGGATGGATTGGATCTCCTCCCTAATGGAGGAGAATAACAGCTGGGACTGTTCCACTGCGGCAAGAAGGCGTTCTCGTTCCGTGCGGAAGCGATAACGATTGGTGTCAAAAACAGAAAGGATATCCTTGATCATATCGCTGGTAGGCACGGGCGGGATTTCAAACAACCCGTAGGAATCCATCTTGGTCTTTGTCTCATCCGTACCCCAGGCATCATGAGAGGATACGCCTCCAGGGCCGGATAGCACCCGGCGCCCCCAGTACTCAAGGTGTTCAATGGCCAGCTCGTGGAGTCTTGTATCCACTTGGCGGGTTATTTCGGTCTGGTCCTCTTCTTTTGGATCATCCCTATGGATGGCTTGTTGTACGATCTCGCTGATCCCTGGGGCTAGACCACCGACGTGACCAGCAGGTTCCCTTTCCTGTTGTACTTCGACTGCGGATTCGAAGCTAAATCCACCGACGCCTATCAACCCACCTTGCCACTCACGCCCTGGCGATGAGGCGAGGATTGATCTGGATTTGGGCGGAGCCTTTAGCACCTCAGTTGGGGTCGGCATAAGCTCTTTTTTAAGCCTATCTCGAACTCCTGGGAGGCGTCCTAGCACCTCCGCCAGGACATCGGCGGTCAAGATCCCTCCCGTGTCCTCCCCAGAACGAGCTCCTATTACACTGCCATAAAGCGTGTCTACACACCACGATCCAGCGTTTGTCGTACTAGATTGAACGAGCTCCATGGCGTCATCAGAACCGATGTTGTGTATTTCAGCCCCGCAGACATCAGCGAGGAAGGAAAGCACGTGTTCCTGAATCCGATCTTTGGTTGAGATCACAGACATGAGAAGCTGCTCACGCTTCTCCTGACTCGTGGTGTACTCAGTAAAGTCAATGGTTACGGTGGAAGTGTTGATCCCGGCCGTTTTAGTGTGGATACGGTCGATCAAAACTGTGTGAACGCCAAACAGGCGGACAAGATCGTGCTCGAGTGTTATTCGTGCATTTCGACGAGCCTTCTCCCCAAACTTGGTTGCTACGAGTTCGGTCTGCTTCTTGATCTCGTGTAGGTTCTGTAGTGCTTGGAGGTGCTCGGTACTAGTATTCCCAGTAACAGTAAACACGAGCCGGATTTTGGCGTTCATTTGGCCCATGTACTGAAATGTTCCGTACATATGGCCTTCGATGGGCTGTGGCGCGAGAGTGTTTTCCAGTGATACAGCTACACTAGAGAGGATAATGTTTTTGTTATCACCGTTGATGATGAAGTCTTTATGCTTTAGTCGGTAGATGAAGTCGTCCTCTTCCTCACCGCCGGGGGGTGGGACTGTGTAGGCCTCGCTCCCGGAAATGCTGACGGCATCTCGTTCAACGCGTTCGACCTCGGCCAGAGGGTAGGAGAACTTTAATAACCCCCGGGTTCGCGAGCCAACCTCGCCGAGAGCGCAGCTCGATACCCGATGT
>Ga0180437_10010039_pt1 | contig 11613 bp, 10 predicted proteins | sample SS_ome_4_FD_132410 | JGI IMG/M metagenome (GOLD analysis project Ga0180437, IMG submission 132410) | Hypersaline lake sediment archaeal communities from the Salton Sea, California, USA - SS_3_D_1 metaG | ecosystem: Environmental > Aquatic > Non-marine Saline and Alkaline > Hypersaline >... | reverse complement strand
ATCGAAGTCCGCCAGGCTATCCAGCGCGACGACGTGGATGGCTGGTGGATCCCACGCCACAACTATATCTTTGGCGCTGTCGTTTTGCACGCAGGGTGGTATCCTGACTATCAGATGCGGTTGCTGCGCCGTGCCAAGGCGCGCTACGATCCCACCCGCGAAGTGCACGAATTGGTCGTACTCGATGGCCAGGAGGGATACCTGGAGAACGTCTTTATCCACTACAACTATGATTCACTGCGCCAGTTTTTCGCCAAACAGGCCAAGTATACTGACTATGACGCGCAGATTCTCTTTGATCAGGGGGTGCATCCCAAGCCACAGAATTATCTCTTGCAGCCGCTGCGCCAATTCAAGTGGCGCTACGTTGAATTGGCTGGCTACAAGGCTGGTTGGCGAGGGTTTCTTCTTAGCCTGCTGATGGCCTTTTACAACTTTACAATGTACCTACGACTGAGAAAACTGTGGCAGAGAGCGGGAGGGTAATCCAATTTTGCCTTTTCCCTTGGCTCTGCTATAATGTCTGCCGCACAACTCAGCGTTAACGAGGAGGTTACGAGGACGATGACAAAGGCCCCGCGTCGTCAAGGGCGACAGACGCTCGTCTCATTGGTACTCCTGGTCAGTCTGACGTTGACACTGGCCGTGGTGAGTGGCTGTGGCCCAAGTGTGCGTGTCACTCCAACGCCTACCAAGACTCCTAAACCGGCTGCCACGCATACGCCGATCCTGCCGACACTGACGGCGACGTCTACGTGGACACCCTTTCCGCCCACTCAGACGCCGACCAGAAACCAGATCCCGCCGACAGACACGCCGTTGCCCACCTCAACGCCGCTGCCGGCCACCCGTACCCCAACCTCGATCCCACCGACATATACACCCCTTCCCACACCCACCTCGCTGCCGCCTACCGATACGCCCACACCGGCACCCCAGGGCAGCAGCTCGGCGTCCAATCCGCCTCTGGCTGCTGCTCCCCAGCCGACGATCCGCGCCCCGGAGGAGATTGGTGGAGGTGGGATGGGCAATGTGCCCATGCCGTCAGGGCCGGGTGTCTATGGGGCAGTGCCCCAGGTGGCTGTGGATGGTAACGTCTGCCCTATCACCGGCCTGCCGATCGCCGATGCTTCTCGCCTGGAGCGGCGGCCCATTGCAGTCAAGATCTCCAATGCGCCGGCTGTCGTCCGGCCGCAGGCAGGCATTGCCTCTGCCGACGTGCTGTTCGAGCATTACGCCGAGGGTAGTCTGACGCGCTTTACGGCTGTCTTTCTCAGCCAGGACGTGCCCAAGGTGGGTTCTATCCGGAGCGCGCGGCTCATTGACCTGGAGATTCCGGCCATGTTCAAGTCCATGTTTGCCTTTTCGGGGGCCAGTGCGGGCGTGTTGGGGCGTTTGGGGGCTTCGGATTTTGCCGATCGCATCATCTCGCCTGACTTTGGACATCACAGCCCTTTCAGGCGCGTCCCAGCGCCGGGCAAGGCCTACGAGCACACGCTGTTCAGCGACACCTCTACGTTGGAAGGCGTCATGGCTTCGCGCGGGCTGAGGGCGCGGCAGGATCTCTCCGGTTGGGCCTTTTCTGAGCAGGCGCCGTCCGGTGGTACACCTGGCAGCCGGCTCAACATCAGGTATCGCGGCGATTCGGTGACGGCCGAATACACCTACGACGTGGGTGTTGGTGGCTATCGCCGCTCCACGAATGGCGCACCTCACGGCGATGAGGCGACTGGTCAGCAGGTCGTCGTCAAGAACGTCGTCGTTTTATACGCCAAGCACGTCGAGTCTGATATTTTGGAGGATACGTGGGGGGGTGGCCATTACTCTATCGAGATCCAGCTCTGGGGTAGCGGCGTGGCTAAGGTCTTCCGCGATGGCCAGATGTACGACGTGCGTTGGGATCGGCCCCATCGTAGTGACCTGGTGCGCTTTGTGGACGGCGAGGGCAAGCCGTTTCCCTTCAGGCCAGGCAACACCTGGATCCAGCTTGTGCCGCTCGATTTTGTCATTGAGGTGGGATAAATGCTGATGGATTGGTGGGCGTTACGCCCAGCGACGGACGTTCCGGAGAGGTGATAAGCTCATGCCTTCGCGCATCGGTGCATTGGCTGGCCGGTATATCCTGACACAACTGCTCGGCGAGGACGCTACCGGCGCCACCTTTGAAGGGTTGGACAGTGCGCAGGATCAGCCGGTTCTCGTCAAGTTGCTCCCCAAGGCGCTGACCTCCGACCCGACTCGACAGGCGCAATTACAGCGCCTGGTCGAGCGGCTGATGGCGCTGGAGCATCCAAATCTTTTGTCCGTCCTCGAGGCGGGCGTTCAAGAGGGTATTCCTTACCTCGTAGCCAGGGGGATTGCCGCGACACCGCTGGCGGAAAAGGTGGGCCGCGCCCTGGACGTCAAAGAGGTCGCCAGTATCATCACCCAGGTCGGCCAGGCGTTGAACCATGCCTACCAGAAGGGGTTGATCCACGGTCATCTCTCCCCGCAGAGCGTGTTGCTCGCCACTGAGGGGCAGGTGCTGCTCTCCGACCTTGGCCTGGAGTCGGTGCTCGAGACGCCGTGGGAGAAGGTACAAAAGGAACTGACGGCTTATCTGGCCCCGGAGCGGCTGCAAGGCTGGTTGCCGGACGCGCGGGCTGACGTTTATGCGCTGGGCGTCATGCTTTTCGAGATGCTGACCGGTCTACGACCGGATGGCCCGGTGGCGCAAGCTCTCCCCTGGTTGCATGAATTGGCGCCAGATCTGGCTTCGGAATTGGAGCCAGCGTTATCGCGTGCCCTGGCGGCCGATCCGAAGGTTCGCTACGCTTCTGTGGGTGAGTTCATGGCCGACCTGCAACCGGTGCTGGCTCGCTATCTGGAGCCAAAAGAGGAACTTCAACCTTCAGTTCCTGGGCCATCGGAGGTGCCCAAGCGTTCGCCCGTCCCTCCGGCAACGCTGATCGCTCCTGCCCTGGAAGAGATCCCGGCCATCCCTATGCCAGAGCCGCCTGCCGTACCGGCCTTCGACTGGGAGGCCTTTAGCCAGAACCTGTTCCACTTGCCGCTGCCCGTCCCTCCACCGACGCCAGAGCTGCCGCCATTTCCCCGGATCACAGCAGAAGGCATCGAATTTCCAACCATGTCGCCAATCGTCTTAAAGGGGGCGGAGGGCCCTGTCCGGGACGACCTGGTGGTGAGGCCGTCCGAGGCAGACGCGATCACGGCTTTACCGAGACTGCCGGGGCCGTCTCCTCTCGAGACAGCAGCCCCGATCGAAACGCCTGCCCGTCCCCCGCAGCGCACCCGGCAGCCGGCGGCGGCGACGGCCAGGTCGCCTGTGCAGCCAATGACTCGCCCTCAACCACGTACTGGTGCCCCCCTTCGCGTTAGTCGCCTGGGGAGAGCCATTCTCATTTTGACCATTGTTCTGGCGCTATTGGTGCTTTCCTGTTGTGCCTGGCTCTTGTTGTCGGCCGGTGTAGGCGATACAGGCAGCCCGCTAGCGTCTCACCGCACCCCCGCAAACATCCTCGGCGGCGAAACGCAGCCAACCCTGGGCCAAAGTTGCCTCTCCCTACCGTTGCGACTGTTCTGATGCTGGTCAACGATCAGGTATCGGGTTCACTCGTCGAGGAATTGGCACCTCGGGAGAAGGCCTTTCTGCGCCGGTCTTTGGGTTCGTGACAGGGCGTTGCGCCTGATTGTGGGGCAGCCTCAGGCCTGAGGGTTCCCGTTTGACAGAGGTGGCAGAAGGTGATAACATGCCGCCGGTGATGGGTTAGCCGGGATACCTTCCTCGAGGAAGAGGCAGCAGGTATGGCAATAATAAAGATCGATCACATCGGCATCGTCGTTCAGGACATTGAAGCGGCGCTGAAGGTATATCGGGATGCGCTGGGGCTGGAGTTGACCAGGGTTGAGTCCGTGCCGGAGCAGGCGGTCAGGATCGCATTCCTGCCCACCGGCGAGGGCGAGATCGAGTTGGTGCAACCGACGACCGACGACAGCGGCATCGCGCGCTATCTGGCCAGTCGGGGCGAAGGTATCCACCACATCTGTCTGGAGGTGGATGACATCGAAGCGTCGCTGGCACATATGGCGGCGCAGGGCATAAAGCTGATAGACGAAACGCCACGCACCGGCTCGGCAGGGCAAAGGTATGCCTTTGTCCACCCCAAGAGCACCCAGGGCGTGCTCATCGAATTGTACGAAAGAGGGTAGGATCAGCGGTCAGCTCTATGGTGTCGCAGTCGTGCACACCAAAGAGGCTGGGTCAGATCCTATCTGCTCTATCTTTCTTAATGCATGATTCGTCGTACCGATCCCAGCGCCGTTTCCAGTCGCTCAAGTAGGCGATTCGCCATCTGTTGATGGTGGCTTGGCACACCTCGGCCAGCGCATCCAGGTCGGTGTAATAGTTGGGATATCGATCGGGATAAGGACGGCGGAATTGCCCTCCCCAGCTCTCGCCAGTTGGGTCGTCAATGTCCCCCACGCCACCGATCACCGGGGAAAGCAGGTAGAGAAAGGAAGGGGTATCTCCCTCTTTCAAGATACCCTCGGGCCACGCAGCGAGTGGAAATGCGTCCCCCAATTTCTCGGCAAACTCGCCGCCATGCGTGGTGCCATGGCCACGGATGTTGTAGGCCACGAACGCCTTGTTGCCCCACTCTCCGCTCTGATCGCCACCCAAATAGTAGCCGCGAAAGGTGTCGTGGGAAAACTTGGGCAAGATGCCATTCTCGATCCACCACAGGTCGGGCCACTTGTCCTTCATCCCCTGGAAGACGAAATCGCGGCTGGCCGGATCGTTGACCGTGTTACTGGAGCCAATGTAATAGAGGCGGATCTTGGGCGCAATGGATAGGTCATCGTGAAGCGCCTGGGCGATGTCGGTCAAGGACCCCCACGCCAGCACCCACAGTGGCCGGTTTCTGCCCTCCGGGTCGGGGGCATGAGCCCGCTCGACGAGCCAGCGGGAGCCTTCTGTCTCGCCACCCGGCCCTGGGGCATGCGCTGTGGCTGCCCCCTGTCTGACCACGGCCAGCACCTGCGCTTCGTTCATCAGGTTGGTGTAGCCACGCCAGCGCAGATAGTCCAGGTCGGTTCGTTTCACCCAATGGCGAATATTCTCCGCGCGAGGCGTGCTTCCTGGTCCAGCGGTGGATAGGATACCCTCGACCTTGAGGATGTCGGAGTAGTGCAGCAGATGAACCAGCGATTGAATGTCGTCCGGGTCGCCACCCAGGTCTGTGCTGACGAGCAGGCGATAGGTTGTCATTTCAGCGTGGCTTCCAGAGTCGCACCTCGGCTCAGCAACATCTGGTAGGTCTCTAGCATTTCCTCGTAAGGGGCGTCGAATTCGACAGTGGTGAAGCGGCCTGCGGGCCTTCGCCGCACGAGGTCTAGCGGGATCAGCCCGTCCCAAGAGTGAGCCAGTTGTGGGAATGCGCCCCGTCCCACGGTGCGGATCGCCGTCACGCCTCGTGCGCCGCATGCCTTGGCGAAACGTAAGAAATGGGCTGTCACCCCCTTCTCAGCCTGCCCGACGGCCACGCTCAGTGACTGAAGGTTGTGTGCTGGCAGCCATCGCAGGTAGCGGTCTGGTACTTCCATCAGATCGGCCACGGGCCGGACGATGATGACACGCCCCTGGCAGTCGTTGACCATGGCCTGGAAGGCGGCTATGTTGAGGGGTCGTCGATCCAGGGCTACCAGAAACTCATCGTCGTATCCTGATAGGACCTCAACCTGCCCTGTCGCTTCCAATAGTTTGTACCTGTCAAAGCGGTCATGGAGTTGCTGCCGAGGCCAGGCACCGCGTGGCAGGAAATCAGCGAGTAGCCTCATTTGCGCCTCCAGTCGCAACGCGTATTCAAGCGGCGTGTGATGCCCTTCGCCGCCGTTCTCCACAAAGTGAATCCGTGACGAGAGACAGCCGTATTGGTCCCAAAAGATAGAATCTAACGCTGCCAGAAGCGTCACGACGTCGAGCAATGGCTGCCCGCTGGCCCGGTCAACCAGTTCGTGGGTCAGCACTTCACTTCCGATGGCCGAAAAGCTGACCTTGTGGCCGTGGGCGTGGAAGCGAATAGGCTGGGATGATGTGTGGGTTGAAGCGGAGAGGGCTTGTTTTCCTCTGGTCCTTGCGATCTGAGTCGCGATCTGGGCAATAGTGTCGTCACTGGCTGCGGCGATCACCAAGTCGGCTTGAGACAGCAGTCGATCTTGCAGCGCTGCGTCTTGATAATCCCAGATCAACACGGCTGTGCCAGAAACTAGCTCCCGATCCGCGGCCTCCAACCCTCGCAGCACCAGCGGAGTGAAGATGGGTTCACGGCGTGAGTTCTTGATCACTACGGCTGGCAACGCGCCACCGGTCAGGGCAGTAGACTGGGCCAGGAGGGCGATGAGCAATCCGGTTCCTGGGACGTTGCCAGCCCCATAGCCAATTACCAGATTTGGCATCGCCAAGGAGCCATAGAGAGATCGGTCGCTAAAGCCAGGCAGGTGGCCGAGGAGGCCTCGCCAGGGACTGTCTGCGTAAAAACATAGACGGCCGGGCAGTCCTTTCATCGGCTGCCAGTCCCTGCAAACCTGATTGGTGGGAGACAGGGAAAAGGCTGACGATAACTGTTCCAATGACATCAGGTCCAGTGCGCCCAGGGTAAAGTGAATCATTGGCTCAGAGAAGCCGGTGTAGCCAGGGAGAGCGGTCAACGCCTGGGCCCGGAGCGGATCGGATGGCTCGGCGAAGCGTTGCCCAGCCGTTTTTAGCGCTGTCTGAAGGCGGTCCCAAAATTCCTGGCCCCTTGGCCCCTGCTGGCTGTTATGGTGAAGGGCCTTGAGCAGTTGCTCCCATTGCTCCAGCGAGAGCCGTGGCCAGCGCACTGTTATGGCCCCCTCGTCACTGGGTTCACACGGCCGCCCGTCGGCGAAGGAGAGGGTGGCATATTCTGTCTCGTCTGAAAGCACAGACTGCCGCACCTCTTCGGGGAGCCAGAAACCGTCAATACAAGACTCCATGTCAAACTCCTGGAGGCTCTTCTACATCTGAGCCCCGCATCCTGCCTCGTCTATCAAGTCTACTCGCTGGATCGAGTCCCGGACGATGTAGGTCCCTGTCTCGCCGCAGGAGCACAAGTGGGCTGGGTCATAACCCCCCGCGCCGTTAATCAGCCTTACCTGGTCGGCCGTCTTGAAGAATGCCGGGAATAGCCGGCTCCCACCGAAGGGGTCGAAGAAGGCCAGCAGCCCTGTGGTGTCTGAGCCTTGCTGGAAACGGTCGTCTTCGTCCAGGGTCACGGCATAGATCCAGGGCGGGACGTGATAGCTGCTTTGTTGGCACTGCATCGCTGCCCAGTTCCCTTCAGCCATGCCGAAAACATCGCGAAAGGGAGCAGGCTGGCCGTCCATCAACCTGATTGCCTGTGCCAGATCATCGCGGATGCGCGCCGGTGTGAACGCATAGCGCTCCTTGAGTCCACCACCCGTGCCGACGAGGCTGCCGGTGGCCAGGCGGATGGCTCGCCCTTTCTCCCGGATCTTTTGGGCGACGGCGTGCAGGTGCACCCAACCGCCAAAAAGGAGCACCTTTTCTCTTGATGCCTCAGCCTGCTCCAGCAGATCGATGGTTTGACGGACGGCCCGTGGTGTGACGTAGCGTTCGTTCATCCAGTTCATGAAAGGGTGCCAGATCTTTTGCTCTATGGCTCCACGCCAGCCAAGCTGGAAGGTGCGGCCGGTGCGGATGCGAACCTGGTCTGGATGGGCGGGGAAGGGAATCGTAAAGTGGATCCGGTCGAATCCTGTCCGCTCTACGCTAAAGCTGGCCATGCGCACCATGGCGATGCGGGTGTGGCGGGGCATGATAAAGATGGCCCGATGGTCGGCCTGCATGCCCAGGTATCGCTGGAAGGCCAGGTAAAAGCTTTCTGCCGTCTTGTCTATCCCTACCTGGTCTCGTACCATGATAGTTGACCGTCCGGAGGTGCCGCTAGAGGTAGACACCTCGAAGCCTAAATCGGCGAAAATCCGTTCGATGTCCAGCAACAGCGCCTCCAGCGAGCGGTAACGGGGGCGAAAGTGAGTAAATCGTTCCCGTGGCAACTGGACCGATAGCTGGTCGGCCAGCCAGTTCAGGAAGGCACGAGGTTGGGTCTGTGGGAAGGGTGTGCCTAGGATATCAATGTACGATTTGAAGGTTTGGGCTGTGGGGCGGAGAAGGCGAGGCAGATCTGCTTGACTGACTGTTGGTCCTACTCCACGAGCAGTCACCGTGTGCCGGTAAGCCTTGTTATGCACATAATGCCACGCGTGTGACTCGGCGATGGCCTTGAGCAGGATGGACTCCCGTTGCACCGGCGACAACTCCCAAAAGTCGCTCAATTGAAGGCGGTTGACCAGGTCGTTGGTGGTCGTAGCTGTAACATCGTCGCCCTCCCTCGTTATCGTTTTTTGCATGATCAACTCCCCCTTTTGTCACATCGTTGCATACAGCCCGGTCAGTTCAGCGCTTACTCTCCAGAGGCGATTGGCAGCGGCTCTGTCATGCGAAGCCTGGGACGACTTGACAGGTCTGCAATTGACGAAATACTGCCCGGTGATACCTTCTACGTGCGGTGAGGTTGCCAGGTAGATGCTTGTCCGTGCCCCTTCCTCTGGGCTAAGGGCCAGCGGGTTGAGGAGACGTTTAAACAGATTCACAACCCCACCCTCGCTCAGGCCAAAGTTAGTTGCCACCAGGCCCGGATCCAAAGCATTGACTGTGACACCCGTCCCCTCCAGCCGCTGCGCCAGTTCATAGGTGAAAAGCAGATTGGCTAGCTTGGACTGAGCGTAGACCTGCCAGCCAACGTACCTTCTTTTGCCTTGTAGGTCCGCGAAGCGGATCTTGGCCAGTTTATGTGCAAAGGACGAGACGTTGATAATCCGGGCTGGCGCGCTGGCCTTCAGCGCATCGAGCAGCAGGTTGGTCAGCAAAAAGCCGGCCAGGTGATTGAGGGCTAGCGTTACCTCGATACCATCAATCGTCTCCTGACGCCGGGTGAAAATCGCACCGGCGTTGTTTATCAGCACGTCCAGCCGATCATGCTGGCTGGTAAACGTCTGTGCCAGATGACGAACCTCGCTCTGCGATGAGAGGTCAGCCAGCAAGAGCTCGACTGCCGGGTTACCGGTCTGCCGTCTGATCTGGCTGACCGTGGTTATGCCTTTTTCCCGGCTACGCCCTATGACGATCACCTTTGCGCCATGCTGGGCTAGAGCCTGGGCCGTCACCACCCCCATACCCGAAGTGGCACCCGTCACCATGCAGACCTTGCCGTTCATGGTTTTTCCTTGTGTGCCGTGGACGCGTATTTTGATTCCCTCCAATGAGGCCCCATTCGGCCTTTGTCCAGGATCATATGCGTTCGCCTGGAACCCTGCAAGATCCCTAGGTCGTCAGGGGTTCTTTTGGTGCGACCACATCTTCTATTTTCGCCTGAGGACGGTTACCAATACCAGGCCAATGGTGAGCAACAGGATCGTCCAAATGCCGAATGCTGGCTCGGCCGCGATCAGGGCGACGAGGACGCCGATCAGCAAGATGATGGCAGCAGCGACGATGCGGCCCGCTGTGGTCCTCCCCAGCCACTCGACTGCCTTCTCCAGCCCACCTACGATCTTCCACAGAATCTTTGACACGACAACCTCCTTTATTAAAGATAAATTCCCTTTACCCGGCTGATGCCGGCATCAGGTTCAATGTCGGTCCCTTTCCAGTTTATGCTTCACCCAGCCAAAGACTTCGTAGATCGCTTTGATCGCCGCGGAGGACGTGACGTCGGCACAGTCCAGGGGTGGGGCAACCTCGACGATGTCCATAGCCCGGATGGGCAGCCGATCAAAGACGACACGCAGCAATTCCAAAAGCTCTCGCGTGGACAGGCCAGCCGCCTCTGGTGTGCCGGTGCCGGGGGCATGGGCCGGATCGAGCCCGTCAATGTCCAGCGTCAGGTAGACGGCATCAAGGTCTGCCATTTGGACGGCCACGTCCTCAGCCACGGGCCCGATCCCGCGCCGATAGAGGTCGCGGGCGGTGTGAAGGCCTATCTCGGGGTGGCCGGCCAGAAAGGCGCTCTCGTCGTCTATGAATGAGCGCACGCCGACGAGTGCGAGGTGACGCGGCTCAATGTTGGGCAGCTCCAGAACCCGGCGTTCAGTGCAGGCGTGGGACCAGCGGTGGCCCTCGAATTCGTCGGCCAGATCGGGATGGGCGTCGACGTGGATGACGCCGAACTGTCCGCTCACCGTCCGGCTAAAGGCCGCTACCAACGGGATGGTCACCGAGTGATCGCCGCCCAAAAAGAGGGCAAAAGGGTGGCGGAGCACACGAGCTGCCTGTGCCTCCACCGCAGCAAAGTATCGCTCCCAATTGAGGTCAATCGTCACATCGCCGTAATCTCGAACGCGCAAGCCGGTCAGGCGGTGCCCTTCTTCGGTACAGGCTGCGACGTGGGGGGTAATCTCACGGATCCTGGCCGGGGCAAAGGCTGCGCCCTTGCGGTAGCTGGTGGCGTTGTCAAAGGGTACGCCCAGGATGCCGACTTGGGCGGCAGGGTTATCGCTAGACAGCCCGCTCCAGAGGTGGCGATGGGCGGGATGGAAAGCTTGGGCCTGGCTCATGGCACATTCTGCCCCTGAAGTTCGACGATCAGTTCGTGGATGCGGTCCAGCCCGGACCGCAGGTAATCGGGCGGCAGGCCATAGCTGATGCGCAGGTGATGATCCAGTCCGAAATGATCGCCCGGTACGATGAGCACGCTCTTTTCGCGCATCAGCCGGTTCACGAGTCGGGTCGAGCTGACGTCGAGGTGATAACGAACAAAGGCGATGGCTGCCGCCTGGGGCGGGACCAGCGAAAAGGTCCCCTCGTGGCTCTCCAGCCAGCCATCCAGAATGGGAAAGCCCCGGCGGATGTAATCGCGCGTGCGCTGGAGGAGGCGAGGCCGCATCTGGGGGGACAGGGCGATGGTGGCCAGCTTGTTGGATAGCATGGTCGTGCTGATGGTCGTATACTCGTGGCGGGCCCAGATATCGTCCACCGTGTCCGCAGGCCCGGCCACCCAGCCGGTACGCAACCCCGGCAAGCCGTAGGCCTTGCTCAGGCTGTTCATCGCCAGCACCTTGTCGTAGCGGCCCCAGAAGGAGGGCGTCTGGACATCGCTCAGGCGTTCTGCACCGCTGTAGACCTCGTCAGCCAGCAGCCAGGCCCCGACCCGCTCAGCAGCGGCCACGATTGCGTCCATCTCGGCCTCGGTCAGGATGCAGCCTGTTGGATTGTTCGGGTTGCAGACGGCGATGAGTTTGGTCCTGTCGGTGACGGCGTCGCTCAATTCGCCCAGGTCGAGCGTCCAGCCCCGCTCCTCATGGAGGTGAAAGGCTTTGACCTGCAAACCGTAATTGTGGCCCAGACCCCAAATCTGCATATAGTTGGGTAGCATCATCACCATCTCGTCCCCGGCCGAGAGGAGGGTTTGCAGGGTGATAAAGTTGGCCTCGGCGCAGCCGACAGTGACCAGCACATTGTCGGGCGTCGCGCCGGGGTAGAGGGCAGCGATCTTTTCCCGCAATTCGACGGTT
>Ga0180437_10010038_pt1 | contig 11614 bp, 7 predicted proteins | sample SS_ome_4_FD_132410 | JGI IMG/M metagenome (GOLD analysis project Ga0180437, IMG submission 132410) | Hypersaline lake sediment archaeal communities from the Salton Sea, California, USA - SS_3_D_1 metaG | ecosystem: Environmental > Aquatic > Non-marine Saline and Alkaline > Hypersaline > Sediment... | reverse complement strand
CATCGCATCCTCCTCTTTGCGGCACTGCCGCTGATTTGGAGGAGGCAATTACTCCAGCCATTTACGCCATGCTAGCGGCCAAGATTTTGGAAAAGAGCACACCGTAGAAGGCCGACTGCTTCCCTGCAAGCGCAGCCACGTCGACTTGCCAGTCAGGGTGGTAGTGGCTGAGATGGCTGAGCACGGCGGTCAACTGCACCGCGTCGCCCAGACCGTGGCGGAACTTGATCAAAACGTCCATTCTCTTCTCGTCGGCTCGTCAGTTTGGCGGGTTTGTCGCATGGGAGGCGTCGGTTTCTTTGCTTTCACGTCGGGATTCAACCGAAGCGGCGCCGTCGTATCGAAGCGCCCCACCCTCGTAGTACATCTCGATGCGGCGGACCACGTCCTCAGGCGAGATCATCTGCATGCACTTGGGGACGCGGAGGTGCGGCGCCACTTCGACCGGCATCCGGCAGAGGTTATGGCGATCTTTGGGGTCCCCGTCGCCGACCGGTTGGCAGCGCGACCGCCAACAGCCGCCCTCGGCGCAGCACGGCAGGGCGCCATTGGTGCTGATGAACTGATGGTGCGGATAGGCTTCCCAGTGCGGCGGCTCGCGGCCGCCGGCCACCACCACGCACGCGCGGTTGGGCGGTTTGCCGGGTCTGGTGGGCACCGCCGCCGCCAGGTGCATCGCCAGCGTGACCGGGCAGAGCACGCCGTCGGCGTGATGCACCAGGCGGACGAACTGCCGCAGCGTCGTCCGGCCCACCAGATCCACCACGCCGCGGAGGCGAGGATGCCAGTGGCCTTCTTCTCCGCACTGCACGAAGCGGACGCGACCGGAAAGCGCATCCACCGCACGCTGGCAAGCGGCCGGGTTCCACCACTTTGCCGTGAAGTCGTACTTGCCGCCGGCGACGACGATCCAATAGTCCCCGGGCACTCCCTCTTGGCAAAAAGGGGGCGGCAAGCGCCGCTCTTCGTGCGACAGGTGAACGTCGCCTGAGAATCTTGTCGGCGGAATCCGAACGCCGAGCTTCTCTTCCAGGTATTGCAGGTATCCGTGGAGGAAGTGGTAGGGAAGCCGGTTGCTCTGGTGGACGAGCGGGTAGTGCACCGGGAGCTTCCAAACGCCCGCATCGCCTTCCGCCAGCGGAGTGAGATGGGGGTTGTTTTCCCAGAGCGCGTCTGCCGAGGTGCGGACGTCTACCTGGAACTCGCCGGGATGAGCGAGCTTCAGGTCCCTGACGGCGGCCGTCAGCATCACCACGTCACCGGGGCTTTGGAACGATGTGAGGATGAGCCGTCTCACGCCTGGCTTGCTGCGTTGGATCCCGGGTCCGATTGGCTTGGGCGCTCGCGTGCCAATGCCGTCCCGCCTACGGTCTGCCCGGCGCCTTTCTTCCGGGCAGTTCCGGAGGGCGAAAAAAAAGAGGGGCCCACCGCGGAATCGATACGTTCCGCGATGGGCCCCTTGAGGCACCTGCCGCCGGGCAAGCCCGCTCGGATACCGCTCTTGTTCGTGAACTCACACGCTAGTGCAAACGGGGCACGGCATCAAGCCCGCGAATTGGCCGGGCCGCGCTCACTTCCAGCCGTTCGCAGCAAGGCTCAATAGCGAACTCGGCCCGTGTACCCGCAGCCGACCAGGTACGTGAATTTGCCGCGGCGTTTTACGCGGGTGACGTGGACGACCTGGGCGGTGACATGGGTGAGATTGGGGGCGTTGCCCAGCGCCACGATGAGAGCATTGGAGGGCGGCGGCTCGCTGGCGAGGAAAGAGAAGCCGCCGGCCGCGATGTCGTTGCAGCGGACGCGGACGAAATCGCGCTCGCCCGGCAGCTTGCCGTCGAGAATCGGCGCCACGAGCTGGTGGTAGGGATAGGAGCGTCGCGGTCGCCGCCGCCGCTCCACAGGCACGCCGGCGGGAAGACCGCGCCGCGCGGCCGCCCGCTGGGCGACGGACGACGGATCGCCATCCTCCTCCGGCGGCAGGCCTTCGGGCAGGATCTCCAGCGGCGCCGCAACGGCAAGTCGGGTCGCCTCCACTTCCTTCTCCGCCCGCAACGCCCGCTCTTCCGCCTCCCTCCGCTCGGTGACGTCGATTCCAGTGATGATGATCGAGTCGATCGTGCCGTCGGCTTTTCGCACGACGGCGCACGCCCAGGCGACCCTCCGCCGGTCGGCATGCTTGGTCAAGAGGGTCGTTTCGTACTCGATCCGGTTTGTTCCCTTGCGGAGCTTGCGGAACGCCGCGCGGAACTGCTCCGCCTCGCCGGGGACGGGGAAGACGGTCCAGATCGGCCGTCCCCGGACGTCCTCGGACGAGAAGCCCGTCGCTCGCTGGCAGGCGGCGTTGACGTGCGTGATCCGGCCCCCGGCGTCGACGATCAGCACCAGCGCGTCGATCGCCTGCAGCATCCCGCCCGCCAGGTACCGCTCTTCGGCAAGCACTTGCTCCGTGTTGCTGCGAGCGATTGTCGTGGTGATCAGGTGAGCGACCGTCTCCACGAAGAGAAGGTCTTCCTTTTCCGGCCGGCAGGGTCGCGAGCTGGCGGCGATCAGGGCCCCGAACGATTGCTTTTGGGCGACCAAGGGGACCGCCAGCGCGCCGCGTATCCCGTGCTCCAACAAGAAGGGATCATGGAATCCGTCCGCCTCCGCCAGCTCGGGGACGACCACCGGATGCGCCTCCTGCAAGGCAAATCCCACCAGGGATTCCCCTCCTGCGACGCTCAACGTCCGCGTGAGCGTGCGGCCCTCGCCGCTATCGGGCTGCCTGACGGCGAGCGTCAGTTGCAGCGCCTGGCGGTCGCGCGACGGCTCCGCCGTGCCGAACCACTCCAAGCCGAGTATCTCCGCGATCAGTGCCGCCGAGTCCTGCATGAGGATCGAAAGCGTCGGCGGATTCACCGCCCTCCGGCCGATCGCCACGACCGCCTGCTGCCGCCTCAGCCAGTCGCGGCGGCTGAAGTCGGCAGAGACGGGCGCAAAATCGGAGGCGGCCGGCGGTTGTCCACCGATCGCAAGACTGGAAGTGCTCAGAACTCTGTCAGTCATCGAATCAGGTCCACATGTGCCGCTGCCCCAGCATCTTCTCTGATCGTTGATCAAACCGCAAGGAAGTTCTCTTCGAGGGAGAGATTGGGCGGAACGACCGGCGCCGGATAGCCCGAGTCGTGCGCGAACGTGCGGTTCCGCCCGTACCGCTTGGCCTCTTTCAAGGTCGCCGCCGCCCGCGCCAAGAGCGTCGCGAGCGTATCTTCCTTCTCGCTCGGGGCAACGCCGCAACTGACCGTAACGCGGATCTCGCTCGGGCCGCATCGGAGATGCGACACGTCGATCTTCTGGCGGACTCGCTCGGCGACGTTCGTCGCGAGCCGCGCGTCGCAGTCAGTGAACAGAAGGAGGAATCTCTGTCCGCAAAGGCGTGCAGCCGTCGCCCGGTCTCGTGCCTCCGCCGCCATCAACTGTCCCACCGCGCGAAGCACCCTGTCGCCGGCTTTCGTGCCGAACTGTTCGTTTACATGGCCAAACTGGTCGAGGTCGACCATCACAACGCAAAGCGGTTTTGAGCGGTGAGGGTCGCCGGCCCACCACGCCTCCAGCTCCTTCTCCAGCCCGGCTCGGCTGGCCAGGCCGGTCAACGCGTCGCGGCACTCCGGCTCGTCGAGCGATCCGACGCGGTCTTCGCTGCGGGCCACGCACACAACCGCTTCCACAACCACGTCGCGCACCTGGTGGCTCGTCTCCAGCAGCTTGGAAGCTTCGCCGATCATCTGTCGGCAGCCTTCCGCTACGTCGGCCCCACAGTCCATTTGCTCGATGGCGACGTTTGTCTGCCGGATCTGCGCGACCTGCTCGTCCGTCGCCTTCTCAAGGCGCCCGCAAAGGGACTCGAACTCCCGCTGCTCACGGTACAGCCGCAGGAACGCTTCATGGGCTTCCTCGCGGGCCACCAAGTACTCTTGGTTCGCGACGTGCAGCGAGTCCAGGCACGTCTTCATCCCAGTGGCGTCGCCGGAATCCCCGCACTCCCGCAACCGGTCGTCCACCTCGGCCAGTTGCCTGTTGTATCGCTCGACCGTGCCGTGAAGCATCTCTACGGACTCCTCGCCGGGCGAAAGCTCCCGCAAGGGGTCGGCCGCCGAGGGCGGCTCTTGCCCGAACTCCTTCGGCCCCGCGTCGGGCAAGATCGCGGCGGTTCGGGGCTCCCCGCGGCTCGCCAGAAAGACGGCCACGGCAAACCCCAAGCCCATGTTCAAAACGGCGATGATGAGGATATAGAACACCACCAGGCCAAGTCTCCCGGGCTTATGGCGACGGCAATCTCTATCTGAAACCTAGGTTACAGGAAACACATAAAGACCCCCCGAAGGTGCAAAATCCCTGGCGGGGGCGATTGCGGCGGCCGCCGCGGCCGAAATGAGGTTGCGAGATCGAAGTCGCGTAGCTGGAATGGGGAAATATGACACCCTCTGAAAAGGGGTCACCAGCGCACGCGCCGTTCGAGGACCCGCAAAGTCGACAGGATTAACTGCCGCCCGGCGGGGCAGTTCCTTCATTCCATACCAGCCACGTGCCGGTCTTTCCGGCGACGGCGATGTCGGGCCGGCCGTCGCCGTTGAGGTCGGCCACGCAGATCTGCATGCCCGTGCCCACGCCTTCGCCGGCGGCGCTGATCGTGTAGCGAAGGAATCTGCCGTCGGCGGCGTCCCAGTCGTAGTAGTAAAGGCAGGCTCCTTCGGTGGCCCCGGGGTCGCGGCCGCCGTGGCCCCGCACCCGCTTGCCGGTCACGAGCTCGCCTTTGCCGTCGCCGTCCAGATCGGCCCAAGCCAGGCTGTGCGCCTGGGACCACGAATCGTCGATGAGATGCTCGGTCCAGGTGGTGGTTCCGTCGGCTGACGGCGGCCCCTGCTGCCACCAGTAGACGCCGTAGTCGTGGCCCTTGCCCCAGACGAGGTCGTTGCGGCCGTCGCCGTCGACGTCCGCCACGACAAACGGAGAACTGGCACTCCGCAGCGCGGTCTCGGGATGGAGCCGCCAAGGCCGTGCAAACGGGTCGCCCGCCGGACGCTCGTACCAGCCGACGGCGCAGAGAATGTCGTCGCGGCCGTCGCCGTTGACGTCGCCGAACGCATAGCCGTGGCCGGAACCGCCCTCGCCCAGCACGATCCTCTCCGCCGCGGGGCTGCCGTCGGCCGCCTTGGCCAGCTTCCAGGCGACCAACGGGTCTTTTTGCACCCAGCAGTGGACGACGATCTCGGGCACGCCGTCGCCGTCGAGGTCGCGGAGATGGAAGGCCTCGTTCTGGGCGCGGGCGTCGACCAGCAGGCGCGGCTCCCATTTGCGGCCCATCTCGAGCCCTTGTTGGCCGGGATTCTTGTACCACATCAGCTCCGACTCGGTCCAGCCGCCGGAGATGACGTCGATCCAGCCGTCGCCGTCGACGTCATAGAGGTGGTCGCCGTTGTTGGCATAGAAATCGTTCGGCGCGAATCCGAGCGAGACCTCGGGGATGTCCCGCACGGGGCGGGCCGCGAAGTCCGGCGCGGCGTACCAGTGCGTGCCGGCCACCACGTCGAGCCGGCCGTCGCCGTTGATGTCGCCGACCGCACAGCCTTCATTCGGGTTGACCATCAGCAGGCGCTTGGAAAAACGCAACCCGCCCGGCGGGTCGGCGGCAACCACCGCCGCGTGCAGCCAGAACAGACCGAGAGCCAGCGTCGCGGCTCCCATGGTCCCCCGCCGTAGACAGCCGTGAGCGAACATGATGACCTCCTTCTGCGTCGGACTTACCTGGAGTGGAGATGGTGTGCGCGACCGGCGGCCGCGGCGGAACGCGGATTTGCCCTTGATTGTCCGCTGGTTTTTCTCGGCTGACAACGCCCCGCGCCAGATTCCTCATGCCGCTGGCAACCCTGGCAGCAGGGCGCTCGATACCAACCCGAAGCGCAAGCGAGGGCGAACTGTGAGTGAAGGCAAACCGCAAGCGAAGGCAAATCCTTGTGCGGCCCTCGCTTGCGCTCCGGGTTAGTATGGCGGCGTGAATGATCCGGGCCGGGGAACGTGCTCAGGCCGGGCGGTCCCGGAGGAACTCCGTCACGTCGTCCGGGGTGGGGTGTCCGGCAAGCAATTCCGACAGATCGAGCCGCTCCTCGACGGCTTTCTGGACGAGCGTCGACGCCCCCGTGTCGCCGGCCAGGATCGCTCCGACCATGCGGCCGTCACGGAAGACCAATAGCGCGTATCGTCCGTCGCCGCGTTGTTCGATTGCTGCGTAGCTGGCGTCCTGCGCGGTGAATTGCCCGACGCTGAAGACGTCCATCCCGATCACTTTGAGCGTCGTCGCCTGCGGCATGCCGGCGAACTCGGCGCGGATGCCGGCGATGCTCTTGCCGGCGATGCTTCCTTGAGATTGCGCCGGCCCCCAGAGACCGTAGACGACGCCGCGGTGCTCGGCGACGTCGCCGGCGGCAAATACGTCGGGATCCGACGTGGCGAGAGAGTCGTCGACGACCACGCCCTGAGCGACTTCCAGGCCTGCCATCCGGGCGAGGTAGCTGTTGGGGCGGATTCCGGTCGTGATGACCACCAGGTCGGCGGAATAGACGCCGCCGTCCTTGAGCCGCACCGCCCGCACCCGCTCGTCGCCGAGGATCTCTTCCACCTGGGCGTTCGTGCGAAGGGCGACTCCCTGGCCGGCGACAAACTCGGCCAGCAAGTCGCCGGCCGGCTCGTTCAATTGCCGCGGCATCAGCCATCCGTAACCCTCCAGGAGCGTCACGTCGGCGCCGCGGCGGGCCAGCCCGGCCGCCGTTTCCAGGCCCAGCACGCCGCCGCCGATCGCAAGGCACACTTTGCCGGGTGAGATCTGGTCCAGCAGCAGCCTGGCGTCTTCGATCGTGCGGAGCCGGACGACGCCGTCGCGATAGGCACCCGGAATGGGAGGCACGAATGGGTGTGCCCCGGCCGCCAGCAGGAGCTTGTCGTAGCGGAGCGATTCGCCGCCGGAACAGGCGACCGTTCGCCCTTGGAGGTCCAGCGACGTCGCCTCCCGGCCGAGCATCAGCCGGATGCCGTTCTCCGCGTACCAGTTTTCCGGGTGGATCGGCAGTTGCTCCTGGCCGATCTCGCCGGCCACGAAGCGGGTCAGGTTGAGGCGGTAGTAGGGAAGGTGCGATTCCTTGCTCACGAGCGTGATCTCCGCCGACGGCGAGGACGCCCGCAGCGACTCGGCGGCGGAAACCCCGGCGATTCCGGCCCCCACGATCACGACCTTCTTCGGCCGGGCCGCTTCGCGGACTTTCTCGGCCTCGCCGCCGATCGGCTCGAAGCGGTCGCGGTGAGCGCCGCAGACCGGGCACTGATCCGGCGGTTCGCTGCCGGTGTGGACGTAGCTGCAGATCAGGCACCGCCACTTCGTCACCCTCGGGCGGGCCGGGCGGCGCACCTGCTCGACGCGTTGCTCGAACGCATCCCGCGGCGCACCGCACACGGGACAGACGTCCGGCGGCTGCGGGCCGCGGTGGATGTACGCGCAGACCGTGCATCGCCACGCCGCGTCAGTCCCTGCCATGAAGGTACTCCCGGGTCAAGGTTGTTTTTGAGCGACCCCTTGCGAAACGGCGGAAAAAACGCCTTGTCCGTCGGCCCTTACCGGCCTCGCACGTCCGTCCCTTGCACGCGGATCACGGGGCGGTACATGGGCAAATGCCGGTAGTAGACCTGAAGCGTCAACAGCGCCATGCCGGTGGCGTAGATGCGGCCGCCGCGATGGCCGAAGTCGGTGCCTTGAGGATTCCAGCTTCCCGTCTTGTGGCCCTGCTTTTCCTGGGTGCGGATCAAGTGCTCCCGCATGCGGTGATTCCAAAGGTCGAAGTCGGAGCCCTCGATGTGGTGCAGCACCTGGGTGGCATAGTGGTAGTAGTAAATGGTTCCCAGACTGCCGGAGGTGGGCGGCAGATGCTGCATCAAGTAGGCACAGCCGGCCGTCAGATCGCCGTCGTCCTTCCGGCAGCCCAGATATTGCCGCGTGAGCAATCCGGCCGCCGAGAGGGAGAGCTTGGCCTCGCCCGCCGGCTGGTAGCTGTAGCGGGATCCCTTGGCCTCGTCCGGTCCGGCGGCGCAGGTGTCGAGAAAGCGCTCGGCGCGGACCAGCGGTCCGCGGTCGATCATCAATCCGGCAAGCTGCCCACTGCGAATGGCCAGGAACACCCAGGCGGTGACCGACATGTCGCCCGGCTGGTTGCGACTGTAACGCCACCCGCCCCCCTCGCCGTGCTGGGCGTCTCGAAGATACTTGATGGCCAGTTGGGCGGGCACCTTGAGCCGCTCGTCGCCGGAAAGCCCATAGGCCTCGCACAGCGCCATCGCGCCCAAGGCGTGCGCGTACATGTTGCCGCCCAGGTGGCCGACGTTGGGCGAATCGGTGTCGATCACCTGGTTCCTGGCAAGGAAGGCCAATCCGGCCTCCACGTTCTTGCGGTACCCGGCCAGCTCCTCCGGCTCCTCCGGGGCGCGATTGTGGGTCACACCCGCGCCGAGCAAGGGCAGAACGCCGAAAGCCGTCGCCGCCGTGTCGAACTCGCCCACTTCGGCCTCGAACTCCGTCTTGCAGTCGCAGCCCTCGATGCCTTCCGGATAGTTTTCGAGCGACCAGTGTCCGTCGGGCTGCTGGTGCGCCACCAGCCAGCGCAGCCCGCGAAGCACCGCTTCCTCCGATTGCGGCGTGCCGCCGTAGGCCTCGATCAGGGCCTGCTTGCTTTCGGTGGTCAGCCGCCCGCCGAAGGAACCGCGGCGGAGCAGATGGAACAGCTCGTCGTTGGCGGTGACGGCGCGGGGCAGAAAGCCCTGGCCGCCGTGGGAGACGCGGACGATCATCGGATCCGTCCGCAAGAGCCCGCCCCCCTGCGAGACCACCTGCGCCGACCGCACGCACTCCCGCGCGTCGTCGGAGGAGAGGAACTCCAGCAGGGCCTTTTCTTCCCCAGGCAAGAGATCGACTTTGGCGACGCTCACGCCGTCGGGGAGGTTCGTCACTTCCAGGCTGAGCGGCCCGTCGTAGCTCCGCCGCTCGATGGGCACCTCCACGTAATTTCTCTCCCCGGGCTTGACCACGACGACCTTGAAGCTCTGGACGCGGTACGGCTGCCGGTCGACTTGCAGCGGAACCTGCCCGCTAATCGTGCGGCCCAAGATCGTGGCGGTCACGCGGACCTCGTGCTCGCCTTCGGCGGCGTCCTTGGCGGCGGTCAATTGCAGCTTCGTTCCGGCCTGGCCGGCGGCGATGTTCTCGACCTTTGCCGTGACTTTTTGCGGCAGGCCCTCAACCCGCAACTGCAACGGGCCTTCAAACCCGTCTCGCACGACGGCCAGTTCGACCACGCCCGTCTTTCCCGGCTGAAGAATCAACGTCCCGGCAGGCTGGAACGAGGGCAGGTTTAGCTTCTTGACCGTCACGAAGAGCCGCTCCGAGGTTTCGAGCTCGCCCAAAGTGGCCTTCACGGGGAAGCTAGCCGAGAGCTCCTCGTCGCCCAGCTTCTGGGCAGCAGTGATCTTCAGCTCTCCGGCCGATTGCTCGGCGGGGATGTCGATCGGGGCGACGGTGATGCCATCGGGCACGTCGGTGGCCTCGACCCGGATCGGGCCGGTGTTGCCGTTGCGCTCGAGCTCGATTGCCACGGTCCCGCTCTGGCCGGGGTCGAGGGTGACGGACGCCAGGGGAGCCATCTTGATCGCCTCCGGCTCCGGTTCAGGCTCGGCCTCGGGCTCGGCGGCAGCCGTCGCCTCCTCCGGTTTGGGAGGCTGTGAGCTTTCCGGCTCGTCGCCCGGACCGCAGCCGCCGGAAAGCAACGACGAGATCAAGAGGCAGACCAGGGCCGACATCACGTGCGTGGAACGCTGCGCGCGGAGGTTCATCGTGCGACTCCCCGAAGCATTGGTGCGATGAGAAGGAAGACAAGGACGGTAGTTCCGGCAAAGCTGCCGGTGGCGCCGCGTATGTCGGGATGACGACCCTTCCAGGGAGCCGGCCGCCCGAATTCCCCCTCTCCGTCCCGCGCCCGCCGCAGCAGGCCCCTCCATTTTCTTCGCCGCCGCCGCCGCGTCAACTGTCTGGCCTGCCCTACGCGTTCAGCTCGGTCGCCTCCTCCCAGTGGGCGTAGAGCGTTTCGAGCTTCTCCTGCTGCTCGGCGATCTCGGATTTCAACCGGCGGACGCGATCGCCGTCGCGAAAAGTCTCGGGAGCGGCCAGGGCGGCGTGGAGCTCTTCCAGGCGGAACTCGCGGTCGAAGATTTCCCTTTCCAGGTCCTCCACCTTGCGGTAGGGAAAGCGGCGCTGGCGTCGCGGCAGGCGGTCTTTGCGGGGGTGCGGTCGGTCAAGCGCCGGCTTCCTCTCCGATGGGCCGTCAGCGGCTTTCGCCGCCGGCGCCGCGGCGGACTCGCTTGCCATAAGATGCTGATAGGTGGTGTAATTGCCCTCGACGACGCGGACGCGGTCGGACTCCACGACCAGCAAATGGTCGGCAACCTGATCGACAAAGTAGCGGTCGTGGCTGACCATCAGCACCGTGCCCTGGAACTCCGTCAGCGACCGCTCCAGGGCGGCAAGGGCCCAGAGGTCGAGGTGATTGGTCGGCTCGTCGAGCACGAGGAAGTTGGCCTCCAGGGCGGCCAGTCGGGCCAGCGCCGCACGGCACCGCTCGCCGCCGCTCAAGAGCCGCACCGGCTGCAAGGCCGAGTCGCCGCTGATGCCGAAGCGGGCCAAGAGGCTGCGGCGCTTTTCGAGCGGGAAGTCGCGATGGGCCGGCGCCACCGCGTCGGCCACCGCGGCGGCGTCGCCAAGCCCGCTCAGGTGCTGGTCGAAATAGCCGACGCTCGCTCCCTGGCCCAGCACGGCGTGCCCCGCGTCCGGCTCCGCCAGCCCCAAGAGGCATTTCAAGAGCGTCGTCTTGCCGCAGCCGTTGGGTCCCAGCACGGCCCACCGCTGGCCGCGAAAGACGTCGAAGCTTGCGTCGGCGAAAAGCGGTCGATCGTATGCCTTGGCCAGCCCCTCCGCACGCAACACCACGTCGCCGCTCCGCGAAACCTCGGGAAACCCCATCGGCGGGGCGGGAATCTCGCGGGGTGGATCGACCGGCACGATGCGGGCGAGCTTCTTACGGCGGTCTTCGGCCTGGGCATGCTTCTGGCCGTAAGCGTTCCGCCGGATGAACTCCTCCGCCTTGGCGATCTCGGTCCGCTGCTTCTCGTACGTCCGCCGCTGCACCAGAAGCCGCTCTTCCTTCTGCTTCCGATAGGCGGTGAAATTGCCGGCAAAACTCTCCACCGTGCCGCGGAACAGCTCCAGCGTGCGGCCGGTCACCTTGTCGAGGAAGTAGCGGTCGTGGCTCACCACGATCATCGCCGCGGCGCTCTGGACGAGAAACTCCTCCAGCCATTCGGTGGCCTCGATGTCGAGGTGATTGGACGGCTCGTCCAAAAGCATCAGGTCCGGCTCGGACAAGAGCAGCCTGGCCAGCATCAGCCGGTTCTGCTCTCCGCCGCTGAGCGACTCGACCGCAAGCCCGAACGATGCGTCGCGGAACCCCAACCCGTGAAGCACCCGCTCGACCTTGTGGTCGAGGTT
>Ga0180437_10010037_pt1 | contig 11614 bp, 7 predicted proteins | sample SS_ome_4_FD_132410 | JGI IMG/M metagenome (GOLD analysis project Ga0180437, IMG submission 132410) | Hypersaline lake sediment archaeal communities from the Salton Sea, California, USA - SS_3_D_1 metaG | ecosystem: Environmental > Aquatic > Non-marine Saline and Alkaline > Hypersaline > Sediment... | reverse complement strand
TGCCCGCCCGGCCGATGACCATCCGGTGACGCCCCGGATCGCGATGGGAAGCCAGGGCAGATAAAGGATGATGATCGCCGCCTGCGCCCCGGCCCACCATATCAGCCACCGCCAGCGATGCCCCGAGCGACGTGCCACGATCAGCCACCACAGGCCGAAGATGCCGTTGTGGACGAACAGGATGAACGGGAAAGCGTACTGGGTGTAGAGACCGGCGGCGCTGGTAGCTATGTAAGCGAGAAACCAGGTCTTTGGCGATGTACCATCGCACGAAAAACCTGGTTTCTTTGGTTTCTTTTCCGCGTTGTTAAGGAGGATGCGTAGCAGCAGGTAGGTGGACGCGGCGGACAGGGCGGCCAGGAGGGCGTACATGCGTGCTTCTTGAGAGTAGTATACGGCAAAGGGGGAGACCGCGCCCATGAATGCGGCCATCAGGCCAGTGGTCGTGTCGAATAGGCGGCGGCCCAGTGCGTAGGTGAAGACGACGAGTAACAGCCCCGCCATGACGGAGAAAGCGCGCAGCGCGAACTCGCTCTGGCCGCACAGCGCCCGCCAGTAGTGGAGCAGCACGTAGTAGCCGGGTGGGTGGATGTCGCCCTCGGCGCCCGCCAGGATCAGGTCGAGCGTCCGCTCAGCAATGCGGGCTGAGTTGCCCTCGTCGTTCCAGAAGGACTGGGCGTCAAGGCGGTAGAGCCGCAACCCCGCAGCCAGGAGGAGGATAGCCAGGAGCAGGAAGCGGGAGGTGACCCCTTTCCCTTTGTCCCCCCCCTCTGTCCCCCCCCAGCGGGGGGGGAGGAAAGGGGGGGGAGCGTAGCGTTTCGCCGTCTTCACCGCCGGTGCGTTCTGAACCCCCATACGGCAGCGATGCCCAGGGCGACCAGGCCTGGCAGGAGCCAGAGTGGCGGGCGCCACGGGTATTGGACGGCGAGGGCGTCCACACTGACTTCTCCAGATAAGACCCTCAGCGTGACCTCGTGGTGTGCCTGTCGCCAACTCCTGACCAGCCGCACCGGTCCCCCATCGAGCAAGATGCGCCTGGCCACGCCACCATCCACCTTCACCTCAATCTCGCCTGCACCGGGTCCGGGCGTCAGAGTCAGGGTAGTGCCCGCGAACGTGAAATGCAGTCTGTCGCCGGGTGCTGTTGCCTGCCGGTAGGCACCCAGTATCGCCTCCACGTCGCGTATCGTCTCCCAATCCCCTTCGTAGTCCAGTGCCCAATGATCCTCTTGATGGGTTCCGGGATAGAGGGTTGGGGTAACACTGGTCGCGTAGGTCTGCATCGTCTCGTAGACGGGTAGGGGGGTGAAATTCGGCTCGACCATGCGGAAGTAGTACATGGCCTGATCGCGTTCGGTGTCGGAAGCCCGCTTGAAGAACCAGAGATTGACCACGCCCACCCAGGGCCACTCTTCCATCGCCCGCTGGTAGGCCAGCACCGCGTAGCGTGCCTGTTGCTCCGGCGTCACCTGGCCGTAGGCCCCCAGGTCCCTGATGGCCGGGTCGTTCGGCACGGCGTTGGCGTTCATCTCGCTGATCCAGATCGGCTTGGCCGCGTCGCCGTTGGCGACCATAATGTCGCGGATGTAGACCGGGCGCGAGAAATTGATATTGAGCGGCCGCATGCGGCGGTCGGTCGGGCCAGACCAGAGCATGTAGTCGTTGACCGACAGCACGTCGAAGCATTCGGCAGCACCGGCGTCGTACATGCGCTGGAGAAACACGAAGTCGCTCAGGCCCAGCGCCGGCCCGGGACCTGGATGGAGCGAGACGGTGGGTGCCAGCGCGCCGCTGAGGATGACGGCGTCCGGGTCGGCCTCCTTGGCGCGACGGTATCCCTCGCACAGGAGCTGCGTATACGCTTCAGGATCGACCGGCTGCTCCCCCCACTCGGGGTATATGTTAGGCTCGTTCCACAGTTGGTACGTGTGAATCCGTCCCCGGTAGCGAGAGACGATGGCGTAGACGTAATCACCCCAGTCGGCCAGGTCATCGGGGGGCGCGTAAGTGCCGATGGTGTTGGTCAGCGCCCGTGTCCAGGCGGGTGGGTTGCTCAGGCGAACGGTGATCTCCAGGCCGTACTCCTCGGCCAGGTCCACGATGTTGTCATACTTCTCCCAGGCAGAACGGTGGGGTTCGTGCCGTCGGTCCTCAAAGTCGCCCTTGCCGTGGATCTCGATGTCCTCCCAGGGGAACTCCTGGCGGACCCAGTGGAAGCCGGCGTCGGCGATCATCTGCAGCGACTGCTCCCGTTTCTGGATCTCTACCTCCTGTTCCAGGAAGACGTTGATGCCGAAGGGGTTGATGCCGGCGTGGGCTATTGGCGCGTTGGGCGCTGTGCGTGGCTGGGGATGGAGCACGTTGGTCGTCAGTTGGGCCATACCGCGCACCTGGGGCAGCACATCCTCCTCCCCCGTGTAGGCAAACAGTTTGTAGGCAAACAGTTTGTAGGCGAACAGCTCCCCCGCCTGGCTTCCCGAAAGTGGGGAAGGGTCAGGGGGGGGGGACTGGCAGGCGGGCAAGATCAGCAGCGCCAAGCTGGCGAACGCGAGGATTATTCTGCGCATTGCACCGCGATTACACCCTAGCCTGGTTCATCGACCAGCGCGGCTATCGGCTTGGGAATTTGGCCGGATGCCAGATAAACGCGCACCTCGTCGCGGGCTTCCTCGACCAGGTGAATGAGTTCTCTGTCGGAGCCTTTGAAGCCGCCGACGGAGCGGCGGGCACACGTGCAGCAGCCCAACGAGGCGCGGTAACTGTCCAGATCGCAGGTGAGACAACTCCCCAGCCTGATCATCATCAACGAGAAGCCCAACACGTCCTCGTGACCATCGGGGCGCGCGGCGATCTGATCAATCAATTCGGCCCATTCAGGTCCCCGCAGGTCGCGCAGTTGCGGGATACAACGGGGTGGAAAGAGAATTTCGCTTTCAGGGTACATAGTTCCATGTAATCCTTATCGAGGTGTAGGTGTCCCAATGATAACACAAAAGCGAACCGATTTCAAGGATTTTTCGTATCTTCTCGAAGATCCGGGGAAAGAAACCGGGTTTTCCAGAAAAAACCCGGTTTCTTCTCTATGTTGCCGTTTAGCCGCAATGACAGTATGATAGAGAACAAAGAGGTGACGAATGAACTCACGCGAACGTGTACTTGCAGCGCTAACGCATCGGGAGCCCGACCGGGTGCCCATTGACCTGGGGGGTTCGTTGGTGACCGGCATCGGTGCCGTCGCCTACAGCCACCTCAAGCGTTGCCTGGGGTTGGAGGGCGATCCGCCCCGGGTGGCTGACATCATCCTGCAACTGGCGGAAGTCGAGGAGCCGGTCCGCCGCAGGTTCGGCGTGGACGTCATCGGACTGCCCGCGCTGGAACCCGTGCCCGGGGTGCGCAATCTGTGCTGGAAGCCCTGGACGCTGCCGGATGGCTCTCCGGCGCTCATCTCGGCCGACTTCGAGCCGCACGTCACGGAACGGGGTGACCTGCTCATCCGCGCTCCCGATGGCACCGTCACCCAGCGCATGCCCATTGGCACTTACCACTTCTTGCCCGTCAACCCGCCGCTGGCCGACGCCAATCTGGAGGATCTGGCGCACTTTGAGGGGCATCGCATCTCCGATGAGGAATTGGAGTTCCTCCATCGTGCGGCCCGTCGGCTCCACGAGGAGACCGACTACGCGATCTTTGGCTGGTTCGGCGGGAGTCTGGTCGAGGCGGGCCAGTTTGCGCGCGGCTGGGATCGCTTTCTGGTGGACCTGAAGCAGGCCCCTGAGTTTGCCGCTGCGCTGGTGGAGCGGTTGGCGGCCGTGGCGCTGGCTGACCTGGAGCGATACCTGGAGGCGGTCGGCGAGTTTGTCCACGTCGTCGGTTTCGGGGACGATCTGGGCATCCAAACTGGTCTCCAGTTCGACCCCGATCTGTACCGGCGGTTTTTCAAGCCTTACCATTGCCAGATCTATGGCCTGGTCCACGCGCGCAGTCAGGCCCGGGTTTTTCTTCACAGTTGCGGCTCCGTCTACGACCTGATCCCGGACCTGATCGAGGTCGGTGTGGACATACTGAACCCGGTGCAAACCTCGGCGGCGAGGATGGAACCGACACGGCTGAAGCAGGAATTCGGCGGGCGATTGACTTTCTGGGGCGGGGGGTGTTGCCCCCAGCGGGTGCTACCCTGGGCCACCCCGGCCGAGGTACAGGTGGACGTGCAGCGGGTGCTGAGGACCTTTGCACCGGGCGGCGGCTACATCTTTGCCCCTATTCACGACATCCAGGCCGACGTGCCACCGGAGAACATCGTCGCCATGTACGACGCTGCCCTCCGGTATGGACAGTATCCGATGTGACCCTGTTTCCGCCGCTTCTAGCCTGGCAATCGACGCTTCTGCCGTGTTGTGTTCGACTCGCCCTTCAAGATGAGCCAGATTTCCCTCATGGTGGGGCGTTTGCCGTAGACGAGCAGGCCTACCTGGAACAACTTGGTCCCTACCCACAGCGCTGCCGGTACAGAGAGTAGCAGCACGACGATGCTGCCTGCCACGTCGACCCAGGGAACCTCCGCCAGCGGCAGCCGCATCATCATCATCGTGGGTGCGGTGAGGGGGAAGTAACTCAGTACCCGGGCGATGAGCATATTGGGATTCGCGAACAGGAAGCCGCTGATCATGTAGGGTATGGCAGCGAAGAAGGAGAAAATGCCCGCCAATTGCTGGCTCTCCCGCATCGTCGTCCCCAGTGCGCCTACCCCGGCCATCAGGATGGCGTATATGGTGTAGCCGAGCAGATAGTAGACCACCCCCAGAACCAAAACGCGCGTCGGGATGGAGGCCGCTCCGGTGGCGGCCAGGAACGCCACCGCTCCACCGCTGAATCCCGCCGCGCTGAGCATCCAGATCACCACTTGCGTGAGCCCCAGCGCTCCCAATCCTGACACCTTTCCTGCCATCAGCTCCACCGGCCGGACCGAGGACACGACAATTTCGATCACCCGACTTTCCTTTTCCTCGGCCACGCTCTGCAGCAGGTAGCCCGACGAGGTGAAGATCGTCATCACCAGGAAGATGGACAGGAAGTAGGGGATGATGAAGGTGAAGGCGAATCCCCATGGCCCCTCACCCTGGGTCTCTCCACTGGTCGAGATCACTCGGGGCTCTACGTTCATCGGATCGGCAGCGCGCTTCTGCAGCGCGGGGTCCACCTTTCCGGCCAGCATGTGGTCCACCAGGAAGGCATGTACCGTCGCCGAGTCACTGACCGCGGCTGCGCTAAACCCGCTCCCCAGGCTCGTCACGACCACCCGGCCTGTTTCCAGGTAATTCGCTTCGATCGCGATCACCTTCGAGATCTCGTCGGCCCGCAAGGCTTCCTCTGCCTCCGGCTCGCTGCTATACGGGACAAAGTCCTCCTGGTATTCTGGCAGGATCGGGGAGAAATAGCCCGACCCGTCCACCACGCCGATGGCCGTATCTCCCACGTCGAACTGTCTCTCGAAAAACTCACCCAGTTGGCGGGCCTGTCCCGCGAAGAAGACGCCGATCAGCAGGACGACGATGCCCAGCAGGGGCACGATTGCCGTCATAATGATGAATCCGGCCCGTCGCACGTTGGTGAGGTACTCGTGGCGGGCGACCACCCACACCTTATGCCAGTTCATTGTCTTCCCTCGGATGTCGCGCCATCGGAATGGCGGCATCTGCCTCCTCGCCGCTCACCGCGGCTACGAAGATCTCTTCCAGCGGTACGGGTGCCACCTCAAATGCCTGTATCTCTACGTCGCGGTCCAGGAGCGCGCGCAACATCGCCTGCGGGCTGCCTCCCTCCACCAGCGTCAGGTTGAACGCGCCATCGTCCGGCTCTACGTCCACCACACCTGGCAGGTCGATGGGAATGTGGGGGGCGCGAACCCGGACGGTGTTGGGTGCATACGCCTGCTTGATCTCCGCCAGGGTGCCGTAGAGCAGTGCCTGTCCCTGGTTGATGAGGAGAATCCGGTCGCACAGCGCCTCCACCAGGTTCATCTGGTGGGAACTGAGGACGATGGTCTTGCCCTCTCGGTGCAGTTCGGCGACGAGGTCCTTGACACGCTCCACGTTGACCGGATCCAACCCCTGGAACGGCTCATCCAGGAAGAGCACCTCCGGGTCGTGCACCAGGCTGGCGGCGAGTTGGAGCCTCTGTTGCATGCCCTGGCTCAGGTCACTGACCTTGCGAGCGGCCCAGTCCTCCAGTTGAATCCGCTCCAGCAGGTCCATCGCCCGTTCCCGGGCCGTGTTTCGGGGAACCCCTTTCAGTTCGGCCAGGTAGACCAAGGTGTCCAGTACCTTCACTCTGCGATACAGTCCCCGTTCTTCCGGCAGGTATCCTACCCGTGACTTTGCCTTTCCTGGAGGCTGCCCCAGTACGGTCACGCTTCCTGTGTCAGGACTGAGAATATCCATGATGACACGGATGGTCGTGGTCTTGCCAGCCCCGTTGGGCCCGAGCAGGCCGAAGATCTCTCCCTGTTCTACGTCGAATGAAAGGTGGTCCACCGCCACCACGTCCCCATACCGTTTTGTGAGATCTTGTATTTGGATGATCATGCCTTTTCACCTCTGAATAGGTGATGATAAGTTCCTGACATAGACGCGGTGGTTCTTGTAGGGTTTGCCACCGAGGTTTATCAGGTCGCGCCGCATCTGAACCGCCGTTTCCGCCACCTGGGTCAGATCGGCGTGCTGGAAGCCGAACTCAAGGATGGTTTTCTCCATCTCAGAATACAGGAGAGCGTTCCCTCCGCGCCCTTGGAACTCGGGCAGGATCCCTGCGCCGTTCAGTGCGACCCATTTGGTACGACGCATCTCGAGCAGCAGGTCGATAATCCCGAAGGGGAGGAGCCGCCCCCGGGCCCGTTGCAGGGCTGCGGACACGTCGGGAAAGCCGAAAAGGAAGCCGACGACGTCGTCCCCGTGGGTGATGATCTTGATGAGCCGGGGGTTCGCCACCATGACCAGATTGCTGACCAGGAATTTGACCTCTGCCTCAGTGAGGGGGTAGTATTCCCAATTTTCGATGAACGCCCGGTTGTAAGCCTCTCCAATGCGGCTGGCCCACTTAAGTAATACGCGTTTGCTGCGGAAACGTCGCACAGTCAGGATGCCCCGACGCTGCACGCGCTCGGCGATGCTGTGTATCCGTTCCGGCAGTCGAAAGGTATCCGCGTTGATGTAACAGGAGATGAAATCCACTTCTTTCTCAAAGCCCAGTGCCTCGACCAGGCGGGGGTAATACTCGTAGTTGTAGTTCATCATCGTCATCATCTGGCGGTGTTCGAACCCTTCGACTAACAGGCCGTAGCCATCGAGGGCACCGAAGCCCTTGGGGCCGATCACCCGGTCAAGCCCGCGCGCACGTGCCCACTCAAAGATGCGTTCGAAGAGCGCGGTTGCTGCTTCCTGGTCGTCCTCGCACTCGAAAAGGTAGAACTGTGCCTGTCGCGTGTCGTGGTATTCGTTGAAGCGACGATTCTCCAGGGCAGCGATTCGCCCGACGTCCTGCCCATCGCGCACGGCGATGAAGAAGTCGGCGTCGGAGTGTTCGTAGAAAGGGTGCTTGTGGCGATTCAGCATGGTCTGAACATCTATCAAGGGAGGGGGAACCCATTGAGGATGGCTGGCGTAGAGCCGGAAAGGAATGCGGAGAAAGCGGTGCACTTGCTTGCTGGACTGGGTGTCGACCTGCTCTATGGTGATCATGGATACCTCCTCTTGGCCTGCTGATTGGCTGACTTGCTCAACTCGTGTATTCTAATCGGTTTTCCTCCTTATGTCCACCAGGCTTCCCTGGACAAAGAATGGAGTATGAGTACAATAGGGGGGATGTGCAGTGAAAGTGGGGATGTGCAGTGAAAATGAGTGCATGCCCGATCGTGAACCATAAAACGCATTGCACGTTGCACGAAATGAGAGGGCGGATGGTGATGCGAATGAATCCCTACGTTGCCGGCAACCCTGTCGGTGGTAGTCCTGCCTTTATTGGGCGGGCAGATGTGTTGCGTGAGGTATTACGGGTCCTGCGCCGGTCCCAGGACAACGCGGTCGTCCTCTACGGACAGCGCCGCGTCGGCAAGACCTCCATCTTGCAGCATCTGGCGGCCTGGCTCTCCCGCAGAGGGCCATACCGCCTCGTCTATTTCGACCTGCAGGACAAGGCTGCCTGGCCCCTGGGGCGTGTGCTGTGGAAAGTGGCCCGTGAAGTCGCGCATTCACTGGGCCGGCCTGAGCCTGACCTGGGTCCTGATCCCGAGTCCGGTTTCCGGCGGGAGTGGCTCCCCGGGGTCCTGGATGACTTGCCGGAGGGCTGTTCGCTCGTGTTGCTCTTCGATGAGTTCGACGTGCTGACCGACCCCCAGGCGGAGCAAGCGGCGGCAGCTTTCTTCCCATACTTGCGGGGACTGCTCGCCAGCGACCCCCGGCGGCTGCAATTCATCTTCGTCATCGGCCGTAACGTGGATGACCTGGATAATATTGCGCTTTCCCTATTCAAAGGGACGCCCTACCACCGGGTCTCCTTGCTAAATCGGGAGGACATCGCAGACCTGGTGCGCCTTTCCGATGCCAACGATACACTGCACTGGTCTGATGATGCCGTGGAGCGGGTCTGGTGTTTGACCCATGGACATCCCTTTCTGACTCAGCAACTCTGCTCTCACGTCTGGGAACAGTCCTACGACGGAGAGCCCGACCAGCCGCCGACTGTGAACCCGGATGACGTGGATGCGACCATCCCCGATGCGCTGGAGGCCAGCCGTAATACGCTGGAATGGTTATGGGATGGCCTGCCGCCGGCCGAGCGGGTGGTGGCCTCCGCGCTGGCCGAAGCCGGCCCCGGTCCCATCACCCGGGAGGCATTGGAGCGGTTGTTGCACGAGAGCGGCGTGCGCGTCGTTATCCGGGAATTGCAGAACGCGCCTCAACTCCTGCAAGATTGGGACCTGATTGAGCCTGCTGACGGCGGCTACCGTTTCCGTGTCGAGTTGCTGCGCCGCTGGATCGCCGAACACAAGCCACTGCGCCGTGTGCAGGAGGAATTGGATCACATCGAACCGGTGGCTGAGAATCTCTACCAGGCTGCTTTGGGGCTATACCAGGGTGGTCAATTGGATCAGGCTGTTGCGCTGCTGCGCCAGGCAATTGCCCTCAACCCCAACCACGTGCGGGCGAACCAGTTGTTGGCCGACATCTTGTTGGCCCAGGAACAGGCAGGCGAGGCGCGGCAGCTTCTGGAGCGCCTGTACGAGTACCAGCCTGCTGTCGCTCTTCCGCGCCTGATGCAGGTCTTGCTGCACCAGGCTCAGACAGCGGAAAGCGATGACGAGAAACTGACCTCCTATGAGCGGGCGCTGGAACTAGATCCCACGCAGGCGGAGGCCACCGTGGGGTGGCAGCGCATCTGGACACAGCGGGGTGACACCGCGCTGGCGAGCGATGATCTTGAGGCCGCGCTAGGGGCATACCAGAAAGCCGGGTTCATCGAAAAGGTGGACGAGGTAGAGCAGGAGATGCGCCGTCGATATCTGGCGGCGTCGGAGGCGCGGGCTCACGCCCACAAGCTACGGGAAGAGTGGTCAGAGGCCGCCGCCGTGTATGAGCAACTGTTGGCGCTGGTCCCGGATGATGAGAGCCGGGCGGCGGTGCAGGCAGAGCTGGAACAGTGTCAGGAGGAGGCCGATTTGGCCCGTCTTTTCGATGGGGGCGTGGCAGCATTGGAACACGGGAATCGTCGGAGAGCCCAGAGAGCGCTCGCTGAAGTGGTGTACCGTCGGCCCGACTACCAGAGGAACAAGCAACTGGCTGCTTTCGTGTTGTTGACCCGCGCGATATCGAGCAGGCCTGTCGCTGTGTCGTGGCGCAGGTATCGGCAGCTTATACCTCGCGCTGCGCTCATTTCCGTCATCCTGGCTCTCCTGGTTCTGATGGGAGCGGGCTGGGCTGCCAATAGTTACTACTTTCAGCCCCGGGAGGTTGCCCGGCGGGCTAGAGTCACGGCTCAGGTCGCTGTTGTGGTCACAGCCATCCGGCAGACGGTGGCGGCACAGGATGCCAATGCCACCGCTGCTCTGGCGGATCGGGACGCCACAGCCAGTGCCCGCAATATTGCTGTGGCTGGCACTGCAACTGCCGATGCGGTCGCGCTGGCTGGCAGCGCTACTTCTGACGCAGCGGCGCTGGCTGGCACTGCCACTATCGAGGCTGAAATCCTCCGCTGCCGGGATATTGGCCTGTATGGCATGGTAGTGGTCCCTGAACCTACGTTGTTCCCTCCACCAGGCACTGTCCACGTGGCGGGTGACTCTCTTCCAGGCGTGCGGGCCACCTGGGTGGTCACTAACACGAGTGAGTGTGTCTGGCAAGGTCTTGAATTGTACCCTCTGGTGGGTGGGGAGGCGGTAGCCCCCGTCCTGCGGCGGGAAGGGGAGCAGGTGTTGCAAGTGGAACCGGGGGAGCGAGTGGATGTGGCGCTGGCATTCTCTCCCTGGACGGCCAGAGATCTGGATATGGAATGGGTCGTGTCAGTAAATGGATTGTCGCTATTTGACCAGCCGCACCTGCGACTCACCGTGGCACGCTGGATGACCGTCGTCACCCCCACCCCCACGCCAACTCCTACGTCGACACCTAGAGGTACTCTGGAAATGTCCGCACTGACAGGTACACCGGAACGTCCGGCATTTACGGCGACCCCGGAGTTGCCTCCGTTGATCGAATCGCCTTCGCCTACGCCGTTGCCTGCGGATACACCTGAGCCTCAGACTGGCTAGGGATGGGTGATGTTCCGGCGGTATCGCTCTGGACAAAGCGCCGAGGATAAGTACGATTAAGTAGACGTCATGCACGTTGCATGATGCGTGGGAGGGTGGATGATGGTACCACTGAATCCCTACGTTGTGGGCAACCCTGTCGGCGGTAGTCCTACCTTCGTGGGGCGGGCGGACGTGCTGCGCGAGGTATTGCGCGTACTGCGTCGCCCCCAGGACAATGCGGTTGTCCTCTACGGCCAGCGGCGCATCGGCAAGACCTCCATCCTGCAACATCTTGAGGCTGGGCTTCCCGAAGAAGGCGCGTATCACCCGGCCTATTTCGATCTGCAGGACAAAGCTGATTGGCCCCTGGATCGGGTGCTGCAGGCGATCGCCCGCAAGGTCGCCCATACGCTGGACCGGTCCGAGCCTGATCTGGGTCCTGATCCTGGGACCGGTTTCCGGCACAGGTGGCTCCCGGCGGTCCTGGACGACCTGCCGGAGGGGTGCTCGCTGGTGTTCCTTTTTGACGAGTTCGACGTGCTGGCCGCTCCCCAGGCGGAGCAAGCAGCGACAGCCTTCTTTCCCTATCTGCGGGGGTTGCTCGCCAGCGACCCCCGACGGCTGCAATTCATCTTCGTCATTGGTCGCAACGTGGATGACCTGGATAATATCGCCCTCTCTCTCTTCAGGGGGACACCCTATCAGCGCGTCTCTTTGCTGCACCGGGATGATACCGCTGACCTGGTACGCCTGTCGCAGGCCAACCGCACACTGCGTTGGCCTGATGAGGCCGTGGAACGGATCTGGCAGTGGACCCGCGGGCATCCCTTCTTG
>Ga0180437_10010036_pt1 | contig 11615 bp, 22 predicted proteins | sample SS_ome_4_FD_132410 | JGI IMG/M metagenome (GOLD analysis project Ga0180437, IMG submission 132410) | Hypersaline lake sediment archaeal communities from the Salton Sea, California, USA - SS_3_D_1 metaG | ecosystem: Environmental > Aquatic > Non-marine Saline and Alkaline > Hypersaline >... | reverse complement strand
ATTCTACGGCCACGCGGTCACCCTGGACCCCCAGGTCCTTCATGACGCTGTCACCGTCATCTTCCATCCTGACGGCGGCGTGAACCCCGTGGGGTTCTTCGCCAGTGACCCCCAACCCATCCGTCTCCAACGGGTTGGGGACCCCGTTCACCTTTCCGCCTAACGCGGACCCCTGGGGGGAGGGATGGTCCCTCCCCCCAGGCTGAACCCCAAACCCAGGAGGACATCATGGACAACGTCAAGAAAAGCCTGACCAAGAAAGCCCTGAAGGCCAAGCTGAACCAAGCCAGGGAAGAGCTGACCTACCTGGAGGACTTCCTGGCGGGACCCTGTTGTGTGTCCCACGCGGAAATTGACGCGGCCGGGGATGAAGCCTACAGGCTTCAGAAGGAGATCAAGGAACTGAAGGAGGCCCTGGCGGCCCTCTGACACTTTTTTCTTGACAAACCCTGAAAGATGGACTACACTATCACCATGGACACAGACCCCAAACCCCAGACGAAGGAGGACAAGATGAACGAAGATCAGACGATCAAGGCGGCGGAAGCCATGATGGAAGCGGCCTACCCCTACCTGACCCGGGAGATCAAACTGGCCCCCCCGTCTCCCCCAGAAAAGACGGCTGAAGAGTACAGGGAAGAGGCCAAGAAGCTGGCCCAGGCGCGTGAAGAGTCCTGGGAACGTTCTGACACGGATGGGTTCTTGACCCAGTGGGCTTGTGGCCTTGGATCTTCCTTGGCGTCCAGGCGGGCGGAGATCAAGGAGAACGGCGGGAACTGGACCTTCCAGGGACTCTACAGACGGGCGGACGGGAAGCGGATCAGGGCCAAGCTGATAGACGGGAAGTATGGCCCCTGTTGGGCCATCTGTGACGAACACGCCCAGTTCACGGGCCAGTTCTTCAGCGCGTCCTATGAAAACTCCCACAGGTCCAAGCTGTGGAAGGCGGGGCTGGAACAGCGTGAAGAGACGGCCCCCGCGTGGGCGGACATGGACGGGGAAGGCTACGGCCTTTCTGGAAGGGCGTGGGTCTCCACGTTCAGGATAGACGGCGGCTACCCTTTGGACGCTGTGGACATTAACTCCCCCGTGGAGCCCCCAGAGCCCCCCAGTGATGAAGATGGCCCTGGGATGGTCCGGCGCTGTGACAGATGTGGGAAGAGGACCTACTGTGAAGCGGTCTCCCCTTGCCAGGTGAACAGCGTGGACCATAGGTGGCTCTGTGAGGACTGCTACGCTGTGTCCAACTATGAACTGAACCAGATCTACTAGATCTGGAAGAACCCCCAACCCCCAAGACAGGAGGAAGGAACGATGGACAAGGAGAAGATCAAGGAGCTGTGTGACAAGGTGGAACACCTGACGGAATGGGCTGAAATAGGCGCGTCCTGGACCAGAGACCAGGCCACGTCAGCCTCCACGGAGAAGGACGCCAGAGTCAACATGGAACTGGCCCACCAGGAGGAGAAGGAACTGGTGGACTTCCTGATGGGTCTGGTCAAGGATCCTGAAATGGAGCCCAAGCCCAACGGCTTCCCGTGGGGTCTGACCATGAAGGACATCACCAGGATCAACGGGGACATCCTGGACCACCGGTATGATCACCCGTTCTGTCAGGCGTGGTCTGACATGGACCTGACTTCTGAATTTGACAAGATAATGGGTTACGCGGCGGAACACTTTGAAGATCATGACTGGGACTGGGAGCGGGAGTCCATTGTGGGAATAGTGATCCGTCAGATCCTCTGTAGGTTCGTTCCCAAGTGTAGGATCCTGGAAGGGGAGGAAGTGGAACGTAGGCGAAGACAGGAGGCCACGGAGCGGAAGTGGGAAGAGGATAGGCGGACCCAACGGCGGATCATTGACGCTGTGGCTCCTGATCCAGAGGACGCCCAAGAAGTCCCCGTCCACGTGGAGGACCACACCCACGTGAAGGACGCCATTAGCCTTCTGGAACGGCGGGCCAGTGAAGGGGTCATGGCTCTTCCTGGAGTGATCACTGGACCTATGAAGGAAGTGAATGAAGCGGCCCAGGCCCTTCTTGACTTCGTCATCCAGACGGAACGTCTTCAGAAGAACTACCAAAGCCTGAAGATCAGGGCCTTCTCCGCCATGTATGGAACCTTCATTCCCGCCAGGGAAGACGGGCTGAACCACTACTTCCAGTCCATCACGGCGGAACGGGAGGCCAAGGAAATCACGGAGGCCCTGAACGCCCTGGAACATTTGAACAAGGAAGCCAGGGACGGGAACATAGCTGTCTACGATGGGGAAGAGAACTGTGAAGCCCTTCTTCAGGACATCAAGGACGCCTACAGGATCCTGTGGGACTTCATCACGGGGATCAAGACCAGGAACATCCAGAACCTTCCCAAGCCTGACGTGGGGACGGCCATGAAGCGGACCCAGTGTAGGGACCACCTGGCGGACTTCATAGCCAAACATGGGGGAGGACAGGGTTCTATGGAGGCCCTGGCGTTCCTCTACACCACCTTCCCCTGTCCACAGGAAGCTGGAAGGTTGACCAGAGTCCAGGCCCAGAAGGAGGCCATGGAACAGGCTGGCCTTGGGGACGCCATGAAGGCGGCCGGGGATGTCTTCAGAGATCTGGAGACGGAGCCCCCTGACAGACAGCCTTCCATGGAAGAGGAGATCAGGGACATGACGGATGATGACCCTGGGTTCCTGAAGCCCCAAGAAGGGGGTGATCCCAATGATGAAGAGTGACATCATAGACATGATTGACAGGCTGATCCAAGCGGCCCAAGGGGTGACCCAGGTCATAGAAGACCTGGGACACCTGGCGGACGAACACACGGACCACATCCTGAAGGAGAAGCTGGACCACCAGGCGGCGGAACACGCCCAACGCTGTGACAGATACAACCAACTGATGGACCAACTGGAAGAGCGGTTCACGGACTTCGTCATGATGGCTTGTGGAATTGGGGCGGACGCGGCCAAGGAAGCCCTGGAGGAGATCAAGAAGGGACGGTTCCCTGGGGACATCATCAGGGAAGGCCAGGCGGAAGGAAAGCTGATAGTCCGTCTCCCAGACGGGTCAGTCCAAGAGAACGTCCCTGACAAGATGTGGAGCCCCACGCCCAGGCCATCCTGGAAGCCTGATCCCAGGGAATTCCCCCTGATCCTGGATGTCAAGGTGGACCCAGAGAACCAGGAACACAGGGACTACGTGACGGACCTGATCAGGGGCCACCTTCCTGACGGGAACCTGGTGGTCAGATGTGACTTGGACCCGGACACGGATGACCTGTCCTTCATCTGGAGGATTGAATGGTCCTTCCAGAAGAACCAAGGCGTGGCCCTGGAAGTGGGCCACAAGGAAGGAACCCTGGTCAAGGATCTCCCTGGGATAGCCCTGGGACTGGCTAGGACGCTGAAGGCCAAGAGGAAGCGGGCCTACGGAGGACAGAATGATCAAGGACAGGAGTGAACTGGAAGACAGAGGGATTGAAATTGACCTGTCAGGGCCAGAGGGAAACGCCTTTGTCCTGATTGGCTACGCCAGGAAGTGGGCCAAACAGTTGGGAAAGGATCCTGACGCCATCTCCAAGGACATGGAGTCAGGAGACTATGAACACCTGGTTGAAGTCCTGGAACGGGAGTTTGGAGACTCCGTCACTATCTACAGAAACATGGAAAAGGAGGACTAATATGTGGGACGGACCCCCGGAAGACGTGAAGGGTGAATGTAACGCCCACCTTTACATCTCAGATGACTATGGAGATAACAACGCCACGATCCGCTGTCAGCTTCCTGAAGGTCACGATGGGCCACACAAGGAGGAATTTGAACGGGGAGGGAAGCCAGTGACGATCCAGTGGGAAGTGGATGAACGGGAGACACCATGAAACACATCAGACTAGGGAGGCCCCAGGTCTTCAACGTCCAGACGGGAATTGAAAGATGCTACTACTGTGACACGGTTCCAACCCACGTCTGTAGAAGATGTGGAGCCCACACCTGTGACGAACACACCCCCATCATGGGGACTCCCTGTGGGACCCACAAGGCCCTGTGTCATGAATGTTACAAGAAAGAACAGGAGGAGTTTGAAGAGAAGATGAAGAGAGTGGAGAACGGGGAGCCCGTGGAACTGATGGAAGCCCTGGACTTCGTGGACCAACTGTTGGAAGACTACGTGAATGACGTGGACGATCTGGATAAAGGCCAATGGGCCATGGAGCGGATCAGGTTCAACCTGGGGATACTGAAGGATGAACAAGCCTGTCAAGTGAAAAATGTCCCCCAGAAGAGGCCCAGGACGCCCCAGAAGAGAAGAGCGCGGGCGGGGAGGATACAGAACACACCAAGAACTGAAGAGTCTACGTGAAGACCCACAGGTCCTCCTGTGGGGTTTGGGGTGGCTGGCGGGGAGGGGTCCCCGCCAGCCTATTTTTCTGGTAGGATGATGTCAGATTGACGGGAGACTGAACCTGGCGGGAACATGCTACCTGTGGGGGGTAGTGAAGGAGGACAGGATGAAGAAGATCCTGACTCTGGCCCTGTTGTCCGTCTTCGTGTGGAGTCTTGGCGGCTGTTCAGCCGTCAGTGAAGCCATGGTCCAGAAGAGCCTGAACGGCGCGGAGATAGCCAAAGCCTACTATGACCAGGGGAAGGACGGGAGAACCTACAACCCCGTCATCCTGGAGGCGGCGGAAGGGGAAACCATGGAGATCACCATCAAAGGGTTGGCCAAGGTGGCCCTGACCACACCACATCAGCCCCTTAGCGTATACCCAAGGGATCCCTCCACGCTGGCCCAACTGTTGGACGGAATGTGGAAGGTGGGAACCGTGGTAGGATCCACCATGGTGGGTCTTGAATTGGTTGATGGGCTGTCCCAGAGCCCCAAAGTGGTGGAACCCACAGTGGTCACCGTCCCCAGATAGAAAAAAGGAGCCCCTGGGGAGTAGTCCCAAGGGCTCCAGTCATGAAACATCCCCACAAACAAGCGGGGAAGGACAGTCCCCATCCTACACGGTTCTGGGGATCCTGTCAATAAAAAAATGTCTACTTCGTGGTCTTTTTCCCACGCCTACAGGATTTGGGCTTCATCCTACGCCCAGTCCCATGTGGCCCTTTCCCGTCTTTCTTGGGTCCCTTTCCTTGTCCAGTCTTCGCCATAACTGTCTCCTTTTCCGTTTGGGGTCTCCCTGGCGCGGCGCTGGAAACCTCCACCACATATCACTCCCAGAAGGATTGAAGGCCCGCGTCCCCAGTGTCCTCTGGTTCAGATCGTTCCGCTGTTTCAAGATCAGTCAGTCCTTTCAGTTCTTCAGGCTCTTCTGTCAAGTCTTCATTGTCAAGTGAAGAATGTTCTTCATCAGGTGGATCACTTACCAGTCCTCCGGAGGCCATTTCAGAGTCCAATCCAAGATGTGAACGGTATGACTCTTCATGAAGTCTCTGTGAAGCCTCCCCTGGTGACATTGGCGGGAGGACAGATAGAGAAGGGAGGAGGCCCCTTTTGGCTTTTTCAATCAGGACGGCCACCTGGCCGGTCCCATTTGATAGCGTCATTTTTCTCTTGACTTCTCCAGCGTCAGGGTCCAACAATTTCACCAGGTCCTTCAGCCTTTTGTGGACTTCTCCCACTAGAATGTCCGTCCGTTCTTCTGGAATTCCGGTGATAGCCTCCCTCAATAGGGCTTCCTCAATACGGGCCAGATCCTTGGTAGCCAAGCCAGCCATAGCGGCCAAGGCGTCAAGGTGATTTCCTACAGTGTGTCTGTCCAATATGGCCTGATGAACACAGTCCTGGCCCACCCCATAGTCAGGACACTTCCCCTTCAAAGGACACCTATCACAGATACGCTTGACCCCACCCCCAAATACACCAGGTTCCTGTAGGATAGGTAGTCCATCAGGCCCACAGGTTCCGATAATATCAGTTATGTTAACTTTCTGGGGTGGCCCACCTACCCCATGTCTGACCTGGGGACCCCCATGTGTCAAGCCCTGGGTTGACGGGTCCCCTGAAACGGCCCCCTGGCTATGCTCTTCTCCAGATCCGTCCCGGATATCGCTTATATCACGCTCTTCTGTCAAGTTATTACTTGACAAAGACTGACCACAAGATGTAGCGCCACTAGATAGAGTACCACAAGCGGCGGGATCCTCTGCTAAGTCATGGAAATCCGGGACGGGGGAATGAGAGGGACAGGAGCCACGGACCCCAATATCCTGTAGCCCTACATCTTGTGGCGCTATATCTGGCCCACTACCCACTGTACCACTAGATCTTGTGGCGCTAGATGTGGTGGCCTTCAAAAAACGCTCCAATAGAGAAGGCCGGACACCATCTCCGTGGGGAGCTATAGGGTTTGACCCTGTTTCACTCTCTTGTTCTATATGGTTTCGGTTCTGTTTCTCTCTTTTGGTAGGGGTTCTTTCTGGGGGTTCTTTATGGTTTGTGTTTTGAGTTATATGGTTTGGCTGACCTTCCCCCCGCGCCTCCGGTTTCCCCTGTTTCTTCTCCAGCTCTTCCATTCCAGCCTTGGCTCTATCCAATGGATCATCTGATCTTTCTTTCCCTACTGTAGGAATAGGTGGGGGTGTGGGTGTAGCCAATGGTTTGGTCTCTGGCTTGGGCTCCTTCCCCGCCGCCTTGGGGATCCCCTTTTCAGCGCCCTTCCCTCCAGCTTCCCCCTTGGTGGTGGGGATCTTCAGGAGCCTCTTTTTCTTCTTTCCCTTGGGTGTCCGCTGTGAAGTCTCATTTTCTGGAGTGTTACTATATAAATTCCGCTCTGAACCCCCAAGTGTTTTATGACTTGGTGGCCTTTTTTTCACTACAGGGGGTTCTCCACGGGCCTGTTTTTCTACCCTAGTTCTCTTTTTTGTCACGTGGTTCTCCTTCCATGTCATTCAGTGAAGAGCCCCTTTCTGGGACCCGCCGTTTTTGAACTTTCCTTTCCATGATACCCCAAAAAAGAAGGGCTGACCAGGGGAGGACAGGAGCCCCTAGCCAGCCCGTGGACGGACCAGACAGGAATTGGTCCGCTACAGCTTTGACTCTGTGGGAAGGTTCAGCTCTTCCACGTTGAAGGTGTCCTTGGACAAGATGTTCCCCGCCGGAAGACAGATGTCTTCCCTGGCGGAGACCACATAGGTCTGACCGTTGTTCACCGTCTTGAAAACCACGCAAGGCTCCAAGACTTGGCCCAGGGGATCAGGGAAGATCTGGATGACCCCGATGAACGCCACCTTCATCCCTGTCTTCTTCTCCCAACTTCTGACGAATTCACGGGCCAGCTCTACCTTCTCCGTGGCCTTGTCACAGAACTGGAAGAATTCAGAGTCCTCCTTGACCGTGTTGTGTACCCTGACCAGGTAGGGGTCCACAGGCTCCATTCCGCCAAAGTAGTCCACAGGTTCATCCATCACGAACAAAAACAGATCCTTGATCATCGTTTCCTCCTTCGCTTGTTCTTTCCGTGTCAGCGTTTTTCTTTGAACATCCAAACCAGGAAATGGGTGATGATGGCCGTGAAGACCAAGATCATGATCACTTCCCGCCATTGTTCCAGAAATGTCATCTCTGAAGCCTACTAGACGTTCACGCCGTTGGCTAACAGTTCAGCCTCCGCCTCCAGGATCCACTTTTTCATTTCTGTGGACGCTACCTTTTCCGGAAGCTTCCGCTTCCTCCATGGCTTTCTGGATCCTGGGGATGATGATCTTGGCTATGGCGCTGGCCCGTTCTTCTGGGATTTCGCTGTCACCCATTTGGACCCACTTGGAGACCACGGAGATGTTATAGGCGTCCTTCTCCTCTTGGGTCATGGCCTCCCATTCTTCGTCATCATCATAGGGTCCGTTTTCCAGTTCATCCAGGTAGGTTTCAGCGTCCAACATGGCCCCTGTGAATTTGGTGATGTTTCTGAAGACCTCCGCCAACATGGGGGTAGTGATATCTAGCGCCAACAGAGGAAAAGTGACGTGTTTTCCTTCAACTGGAACCGCCCCGTCACCAAATTCTTCCTTCATGAAGTAGCCAATGACCAGATCTCCCATCCTGTCAGGTAGGCCGCCTTCGTCATTCTCTTCCAGCCACAACTGGACACAGAACGCTATGTCCTCCCCCAGGATCACCCCAAAAAAGTGAACATGTTTGTCCTTTTCATCCACTACGGGGCCAGGGAGCCATCTTTCTCCTCTGGCGTGTTTGTAGATTTGGTCCCATGTGATCATCTTGATCTCCTTTCCCTTTCTGACTCTTTTCTGTCCTCCACCAAGACGTAGCCTTCTTCGATGATCCCCCAGTCCCAAACGGCATACCAGCCAAGCTTCTTCTGGGGTTTCTTCCGTTTTTCCCTCCAGCGCCACCACCATGTTCTGATCATGTCCAGGGCCAGGAGGACCAGGATGATCAGCTTGATGATGATGGCTAGAAGAAGGTTCTTCACTGATCCAGCCCCTTGAACTTCGTGGGGGAGATCTCCAATTCCAATTCTTCAGGACTCTGTTCATTCTTTGTGATCAGGATGGCCTCCAGGGCCTTCAGTCTGGCTTCATGATCGTCCAGCCGTTCCTCCGCCTTGGTCAGCCTAGCCACGTATTCCAGGGCCTTCTTTTTCAGGTCCTTCATGTTCAACATGGCGTCAAGCCCTTCCTTTCCGCTATGGCCTTCAGAAGATTGGCCGCGTCAACAGCCGTCTGGGCCGGTTTCTCTATTATAGCGTCCCTTCTGACCAGAATGAAGATCTCCCTGGTGGAAGGCTTCCCCTTTGGAGTCAGAAAGCCGCCCAGGATGACCATGACCTTCTGGGGGGACTTGGTCCTGGCGCTGGATGTCTTTTCATGAAACTCCAGCCTGTCAGGGAAAAATTTCTCCAGATGATCCTTGAAGATGGCCATCCTGGCGTTCTGTGGGCTCCAGGGGTCCTTCATCTGAATTTCACCGGAAACCTGACCGCTATAACCAGCCTGATGAAGGTGATGGCCGCCAGGGCCACCAGGAGAACCAGCTTCAGGTTGGGTCCCACATCCAAAGTGACGTTCATCATGTCTTCCTCTTTCCTGGCTTTCTTCTGATCCGCCTGGTCAGCCATTTCCTGGCCGCCGCCATAGAGACCAGGGCGTCCAGCTTCTTCTTGGCTTCATTGGCCTCCGCTACCGTGGGAAACCTGTCAAACAGGGGAGGAATTGGCTTCATCTTCTTGGCCGCCTCTTCCAGGGCTTTCCAGGAAGGCTCCTCCAGGTGGCCTCCAGCTTCACCCAAGATCCACCCCATGTCCTTGGTGTTCCACACATGGTCAGCCATTCATCATCCTCCCAAAGGAGTCCCTGACGATCCTGGCCGCTTCATAGGCCGCTTCCATGACTCCAGAGCATAATGGGCCGTATCTAGGGTCATCTTCAGTCATCCCTTGGAGACAGGTGGCGTGAACAGCTATGTCCACTGACATCCCGTATCCTTCCCCGTCAGTTTCAGGATAGCCCACGGAGACCTTGACCTTGGCCTTGTCCCGAAGGACCCGCCCCCCACACAGGGGACAGTTCAGGATAGACCCGGCCAGGGCCTCCGCTTCTTCCATGATGATCTGGGGATCCCTGGGGGTGACTTCTGGGAAATCCTGGCCTTCAGTCATTCGCTCCTCCAGCCCACTTTCCTCCGCTCCTCCGATAACATCAGCTCTTCCGCTACCCTGGCTCCAGCCGTCAGCCACCAACAGATGGCCATCAAGTCTTCCGTTCCTTTGTCTTCTTTGCCCATTGGGGCCAAGGGGTGGGGGCTGTCATGAATAGAGACCTCTTCTAGGCCCTGGGCCTTCATGATGACTTTCTGGGCCAGCCATTCAGACATGGGCTCCACTTCTTCAGGGGCCGTTCTGATGGCCACATCATAGGGGACTTTGGGGTAGGGAACGTAGGTAGGAACCGCCCGGAGTAGGCCGTTCATCCCTTTTTTTGAATAGTTTCCTGGTAGTGGCTGACCAAGATGGAGCCTGGCCAGCCCTTCACAAGGCGTGTCCAAGAAGAAATGGCCAATCTGTCCTCCCCTGGTGATGTAGAGGACCCCTTTCTTGGGAGCCCTGTGAATAGCCAAGATGGTGGTGGTTTCCTCCGCCATGTGATCCATCAGTGTGTTGTGGAACCAGTTGTGGGCTCTGGCCATCATCTGGGTCCTGGTGAATGGTGACTTGAACATGTTGTCTCCTCCTGGGTTCATTCTTCCCATGGCTTTTCATCCGTCCGCCAGTCACAGCCAAGGAAATGGCCTGACAGGGTCTCCCCAGTTGTTCCCGTTGAACATGTTAGGTGTCAGTTTCTTAGTCCGCGCCATCGTCTTCCTCCTGTTCTATCCATTCTTGTTCACGCCACTTCCCATCAGGGCCTTTTTCATACCAGACGCCGTCCATCCAGAACGCAGACGGACCAGGGCCAGGGGATGGCTTGGTCAGCGTTTCCACCATGTCCTTCAACATGTCCGTGGTGATCCCTTCAGCCTCCAGGTCCTCCTGGGTCATCTGTTTCACGTCAATCCTGTGTTCCTCCCCTTCGTGTTCAAAGGTGAAGAAGGAGTGATGGCCGTGGGACCCTATCTTCTTCATGACTTCTCCTTCCGTGTTCTTGGTCTACCAGGTGGCCTTCCTCTGGCCTCTGGCTCTTCTCCTGGCTCCACAGGAAGACAGCCCAAGATTGGAACCGCTACTGGCTTGGCCGTGGGCCAGAAACACACCAGGGCCACCAGAACCCTATCTTCCACTACGATGTAGCCAGGGTCAAAGTCATCATAGCCTCCTGTAGCGTGATGGACCGTCCCTTCCTGAAGCCACCTGACGCCGGAGAACCACCCAACCCTGGGCCAGGACATCTTTGTGGGGATCCACTTGGCTCTGGACGCCCCGTCAACCCAGGTCACTTTCCGTTCAAGGGTCTGTTCTACCTTGACCAACTTCCCCATGTGTGGGATCACTGACTTCAGTTTCATGTGTCTTTCCTCCTGTCCTCCTTGTTTCTTCGTAGATGGCTTTCAGGAAGCCGTTGTGTAGTAGCCTGTCAACCCACATCTGGCCTCCTACATAGACCCATTGGTTGGGGTTCATCTTTTCCATTCGTGGTCTGTTCTCCAGTTACATCCCAAATAGTGTCCTAGTTGGTCCACTTTGTTGTGTAGCTCTTCCAGGCTGACCCCCAGTTCAGCCAGGGCGTCCCTCTGGGAAACCGGATCTGACAGCCTCCGTTTCCAATCTTCCCTGATCTCTTCCCGCTGTTCGTCTGTGAAAACCGTTCTTCCTGGAATTCCGTGGGTCCTGGTTCTGGAGACCGTCACCCCATTCCAGTCATTTCCTTTGAACATGTGGGCCTTTAGCTTCCTGGTGTTGTTCGCCATCTTCTTCCTCCTCTATCCATTGTGGTCAATCTTCATAAAAAGCCCGCCTTCCGTATTCTTGGCCGCCCCACCTACAGGAAGCCCAGGACTCCCTGGGGTTCCTTTCGTAGATATCACAGGTTTCCCAGGACCCACATTCACAAGGGGGTTCCTTCAGGGGTTTCTGGTAGCCGCCATCAGCAAAGTAGAAACAGGGCCTTCTTGGGAACAGAACAGCGCCAAATTCAGACCGCCCAATGGTTCCTGACTCCAGGT
>Ga0180437_10010035_pt1 | contig 11616 bp, 7 predicted proteins | sample SS_ome_4_FD_132410 | JGI IMG/M metagenome (GOLD analysis project Ga0180437, IMG submission 132410) | Hypersaline lake sediment archaeal communities from the Salton Sea, California, USA - SS_3_D_1 metaG | ecosystem: Environmental > Aquatic > Non-marine Saline and Alkaline > Hypersaline > Sediment... | reverse complement strand
GATCAATACCGGCAGCGACAAGCAGACCTACTACAAGCTCTCGCTCTGCGGCGACGACGCCGACGCGCCGCGAATCATGGCCGAAACCTACTTCGCCGGCGGTGGGATGCACGGCGACCTGGCCCTGGTCGAGGCCAGCCTGTCGGCCCGAGGGTTCATCAACCTGGTCAACATCGGCGTGCCCTTCCCCCGCGACGCCTACGGCCAGTTCATCGGCTATAAGACCGACCACGATCCGCGGCAACGGGCCACTTCCATCGGGCCGTACACGGCGCGCGAGATGTGCCGGGCGTTGATCCGCCAGGTCGAGCGGTTGGGGATACCGGTCCGCGAGCAGCGGAACATTGTTCATCTGCTCACCGACGAAGAGGGTGAGGCCAAGCGCGTGGTGGGCGCCATCGCCATCGATGCTGCCGGCCGGCTGGAGGCGATCGGGGCCGAAAACGTGGTCTTTGCCGTCGGCGGGCCCGGCGGGCTGTACAAGACGAGCGTCTATCCCGAGGTCCACACGGGCGCCATCGGGCTGGCCCTGCTGGCCGGGGCCAAGGCCCAGAACCTGCCCGAGTCGCAATACGGCATGGCGTCGGTGCGGCCCCGCTGGAACGTCTCGGGCACGTACATGCAGGTCGTTCCCCGTTTCATCAGCTCGGACGCCGACGGAAGCAGCGACGAGCGGGAGTTTCTGTGCGACTACTTCGACGATGCCGGCGAGATGAACTCGAAGGTGTTTTTGAAGGGCTACCAGTGGCCGTTCGACAGCCGCAAGGTGGTGGGCGGCTCCTCGATCATCGACATCCTGGTCTATATCGAAACGGTGATCAAGGGCCGTCGCGTCTTTCTCGATTTCCGCCGCGACCCCAGCGGATTCCACTTCGATACGTTGAGCGAGGAGGCCCGAGATTATCTTGCCAAGTCGAAGGCCTTGCAGGACACGCCGATCGAGCGGCTGAGAACGATGAACCCCGGCGCGATCGACTACTACGCCGAGCACGGCCTCGACCTGGCCGCCGAACCGTTGGAAATCGCCGTCTGCGCCCAGCACAACAACGGCGGGCTGGCCGGAAACCGCTGGTGGGAATCGGTGAACGTCAAGCACCTGTTCCCGGTGGGCGAAGTGAACGGCTCGCACGGCGTCTACCGTCCCGGCGGATCGGCGCTGAATTCCGGCCAGGTCGGGTCGTTGCGGGCCGCCGAGTTCATCGCCAACCGGTACCCCGAGTGGACCGTTTCCGAACAGTCGGTCAAACGCACCATCGCGGCCGCCGCAACCGACGTGCTGGCGTGGATCGAGAAATGTGCACAAGCCGCTTCGTCGTGGCAGGCCGAGCGCGACGAGTTCCAGCAGCGGATGACCCGTGCCGGGGCCCATATCCGCTCGGCCGACCAACTGAGCAAAGCCCTGGAGGAGGCCGTCGCGCAGTACCGTCGCATCGCCGAATCGGGCTGCCGCTACCAGGGCGCAGGCGAGTTGGCCGAGGCGCTGCGCAACCGCCAACTCTGTTTCGCCCACGTCGTCTATCTCTCGGCCGTGCAGTTTTCGCTCCAGAGCGGCGTGGGAAGCCGCGGCTCGGCCATGGTGGTGGATCCCGGCGGCACGCGAGTGCACGACCGGCTGGACGATAGCTGGCGGATCGCCCCGGAGGACACCGATTTTCGGGAAAAGGTGCAGGAAACGCTCGCCACTAGCGAGGCGGACGTGCAGAACCGCTGGGTCCAGCGCCGCCCGTTGCCCGAGAGCGACGTCTGGTTCGAGACCGCATGGGCCCGCTTTCGTAGCGGCGAGATCTACGAAGTCTAGCGTGCCGTAATCCGCCGTGCGTCGAAGCATGGCACGACCAGAAAGACGCTCAGACAGACGATCCACTCCAGGTAGACCACGTGCGGGACGACACGGATCTGCGGAAACACGTACCACAGCGCCATCACGACGATGCCGGCTGCAATCGTCCAGACGGCCGAACTGACGCGGCAGAGTGCCGGTGCGTAGAACGTGAACAACACGACCACCGTCAGACCGGTCGTCAGGCTGAGCCCTTGCAGCAACGCACTGAGGATCTCAGTGATTTGCAGGGCCAGCCCGAGCGTTACGACGCCGATCACGAGGACCGCAATCCGGTTGATCAGCAGTTGGCGTTTCTCGCTGGTCTGGGGGCGGAGGTGCCGGGCGTAGATGTCTCGCACCACGACGGTCGAGGAGCTGAGCAGCAGGCCGCAGGCCGTGGAGACGTCAGCCGCCCAAAGCGCCGCCAAGGTGACGCCGGCCACCAGCGGATCGAGACTTCCTACCATCTTCGGCAAGGCGACGGTGCCGTCCGAGATTCCCGGGAATTGTGCCTTGGCGGCGACCCCGATCAGTGCTGCCAGGAAGCTCACCGGCAGAATCAACACGGCCGCGAGCAGGAACCCGTTTCGAGCCGATTTTTCGTCCCGGGCGGCGAACGCGATCTGGACGGTGGCCTGAAAGGCGACGTTGCAGGTGACCATGGTCAGGACGAACGTGCAGACGTTCGTCCAGCCGAAGCCTGCGATCGGGTGCAGATAGCCTTTACCCTGCGGCAATTGAGCCGCCATGCTCTGCATGCCGCCGACGGCACTTACGCTGAGCACGGCGGCCAGGGCGATCCCGACGTAGATCAGGATCACGTTGATCACGTTGCTCAGGCTGGCGCTCCAAAGCCCGCCGGCAACCGTCATCCCGATGAACACGGCGGCGCTGAAAAGCATTCCCGCCGTGGGCGTTGTGAACACGTCGGGCAGCAATTGGTGCAGGATCGCCCCGCCGGCGACGTATTGCAGCGAGGTGATCACGATTTGCACCAGCACCTGGACGACGACGCAGGCGACGCGGGCCTTGGCGTCGTAGAAGTCCTCGAACATCTGCGGCACGGTGACCACGCCCAGCCGGCGATACTGCTTCGAGACGGCCAGTCCGACCGCCAGTGCCGAGACGGCCCAGGCCACGCCGTACCAACCGGCGGCCACGCCCTGGCCCGCAAACGCCTTTTGTGCCACGCCGATGGTCGAGGCGCCGCCGATCGCCAATCCGGTGACCGTCACCGCCACCAGCCAGGCCGGCAGTTTCCGGCCGGCCAGCAAGAACCCCCCGTTCCCACGTTTCACCAGTCGGCTGGCCGAATAGCCGATGGCGAACAGGACCAGCACGTAGCCGGCGACGATCAGAAGCGGAACGTTCATGGCAGTGGGGCCCATTTTCGGACGGAAACGAAGTGGCGTCAAGCCGTCCCGCTCGCCTTCCAACGCATGTGGGCGACAGGCCAGGGGATCTCGCAAGAGTATTCGCTCGACACTACAATGGGAGCAGTCACAGGCTGAAGAGATTGGCGGACGTTGGCGGAGGGCTCTTTCCATGCAACCATACGCGACCGTGAAGTGGATCCATGTGGTGACGTTGGCCCTGGCGGCGAGCGGTGCTTCCCTGGGCGGCGAGGGCCGCGCGGCCGGCTCCGAGGATTCCAGCCAAACGCTTCCGCCCGGTTACGTTCGTGGGGACGTGGTCAGCTATTCCTATGTGCCCATCCGCACCTGGAGGCCGAAAGAGGGCATCGGCATCCTTCCCTACCTTTTCGAATACCGCCTGTTGACGTTCGAAGACGACAAACCGCTGGAGGCGTTCCACGAGGAGAACGTGCGGCGAATCGACGTTGCCGGCAAGTGGTCGACGGCGATCATGCTCTATGCCCGGCACGGCCACTGGCGCGCCGAGATCATCAACCTGATGATTCGCGCGTTCCGGCATCGCCAGTTGATCGTGCTGGCCAACTACTACGACCGCCAGGCCAAAGACGGCGGCCCATACCAAAACGTCCGGGACATCCTCGAGACGTTGTGGGTGAACCGGGATAAGATCCTGGTCAACCCGGAAGGGGATCAAGCCACGGGCCGACAACTGATCAACAATATCCTGGCCAACAAGTGCGGCGACGAGGGAGCGAGCGGTCTGGGAACGGCCGGGCTGCAGAAGGTGTTTGCCGAGTTCGATCGGGTGATCCGACTCCGGGACATGGACGGGCAGAAGCCGTTCCGACACATCAAGGCCTGGTACAACATGATCGGCTACGCGGCCCTGGACTACAACGGCCCCTACGCGGCCAGCCAAGAGGACGTCGATCGGCACGGGCGCGTGAAGCTGCCGCCCAACACCCAATGCATCGGTGTGGACGTCTATCACTACTGGGGCCACGACTGGAGCCCTTTCGATCCGGCCGATCTTTCGATTCCGCGCGAGCGGGTACGCGCGCACACCAGGGAGTGGCATCGGCTGCGGACCCGCTACTATCCGCAGGGGCTGAAAGTGCGCGTGGGCCGGGATTCCCACGATCCGAAGACCTGGATTCCCGAGTATTGGAACGACACGCATGCGCTGATGAGCGCCCTGGAATTGGGCGGCGCCCAAGACGCGATGATGTGGTACATCGGCGTCGCCGGCCAACTTGCCGGCGGCAAGAGCGGGGCGACTACCTATACCACTCCCATTGAGACCATGGAGGCCTACTTCGACGAGTTGAAGGCCGGCCCATGGGTCGGCTTGTCGTGGTGGGTGTTCGGCGACTTCAGCGAAACGTGCCAGGGAGGTTTACGCTACTACGACAAGACCCTGAAGCACTACACCCCGGCGCACCCCGCCGGGAAGCCCTATTCCAAGGAACTCCTGGATTATTGGCACCGCGAGTACGTATCTCTGAAGATGAGGATGTTCCACGACGTGGTGCACCGGCAGTTCAAACACCTCAATGGTCCGGTGCAAAGGAAGTAGAACCGCCACGGATTGTTAGAGTTCGCCTTCCACCGCTTGTTGCCGGTAGATGGGCATGTAGCGGTAGTAGACCTCCAGGATCATCACGGCCATGGCCGTGTTGTAGAGGCGGCCGCCCTTGTCGCCGTGGCGGTCGGGAAAGTACCAGCTGCCGGCTTCGTGACTCGTAGCGGCCTGCGTCGCGACCAGGTAGTCGCGCATCTTGGGGTTCCATCGCTGCCACTCGGGTCCGTGCCAGTGGTGCAGCACTTGGGTGGCATAGTAATTGTAATACATGTTGGTTTCCGAAGGTCCCCACTCGTCGAGCAGTTTCACCCCTCGTGCCAACGCGGGCCGATCGCGCCGCCAACCGGTGTACATGCGGCAGAGCAGGCCGATGGCGGTCGTCGCCTGGCGGGGCTGCGGCGACATGTAGCCGTATTGGGCGCCGTAATCGCTTTCCACGCCATCCAGGAACCGGTGGACCAGGTAGACGGTCGGCCTGGGAACCAGCAGCCCGGCCATCTGTCCGCTCTTGAGCCCCATCAGCTGCCAGCCCGTGACCGTCGTGTCGCCGGGTTCGCCGGGCGTGTAGCGCCATCCGCCGCCGTTACGGTCCTGGGCATAGCAAACGAAGTCGATCGCGCCCTGAGCATAATCCTCCAGCGCCGGGTCTTTCGTCATCGCATAGGCCTCGCACAGCGCGATCGTGCCCAAACCCTGAGCGTACATGGTCCCTTCCCGCAAGTCGTGACCGTGGGGCGTGACCAGGGTGCGCTTCATCAGGTAGTAGACCCCCTGCTGGACAACGTTTTGATACTCGCCTTCGGTGTGCGTGTATCCGGCGCCGAGAAAAGGCAGCAAGACCATGGCGGTGGCGGCCGTGGTGCTGGATTCGTTGCCCGGGTTGCGACAGAGGCCTCGACAACTACTCTTGTTGTGGTCGAAGTTCCAGCTTCCGTCCTCCCGCTGATGCGCCATCAGCCATCGAAGCCCCCGCTCGACGGCCCCTTCGCTCTCCGGTGTGCCGCCGCCGGCCGCTGCCATGGCCGCCCGGGCGTCGCGTCCGCGGCCGGCCAGCAGCCCGGCCACCGACGCATCGGTCTGCAACAGCAAGTCCGGCAGCCGGGCACTGTTGGAATCTGGCGTCTGCCGCCGGGCAGGGTCTATGTCGACTACCGTTGCCAACGGACTCGGCACTTCGGGTACACGGTACGCCGGTTCGGGCTCGCCCGGAACGCCTTCGTGGCGATTCGGGCTCAATCGAAAATCGTTTGCCAGATCACTGTCCAGATCCCGGATCGGCACCGGCAGGTACGTATATGCCGTCAGGCCTCGCCACTCGGATTGCGGTTGCACGGCCTGCGCAATCAAAGCCAGAACCACCAGCAGCACGAAATGAAACAGGAAACTCGCTCCGCACCCGGACGAGAGCCGGCGCCCCACAATCCGCCACCACCCCCGCCATCCGGAGGATGCGGTCCCGGCGGCGTCGACCCGCAGCGGCCTCTCAAGTCCCGTCGGCGGGGGAGGCAGTTCAATTACACGTTGCTGGTCCGCCACAGTTTCCAGCGCATCCACATCGCCGTCTCTTGCGGCCCGTACCGCGGCACCCGCCAGATGCGGGGGATCGGACGAGATGGTTGGGGACTTCGACACCTCGCAGACTCCTGCAGCAAGGGAGGTACGTCGGCGCAAATTACGATGAGAAAACCACTTCTACTAATTATAGCCCGCAGGAAGCCAAAAGGGGAAGCAAAAAGGCCCGCGCCTTAGCAAGACGTGGGCCGGAGCACAGAAGCCAAAGAGCGGTGAGGAAAAGAGCGGCCGGCAGACGGCTCGCCGCTGCGGCCGCTCCTTCCGCCGATTCGAGTCCTATTCGGGGAATTCGTTGTCGATACTGTGTTCCTGATAAAGGGGCATGTGGCGGTAGTAGACCTCCAGCACCATGGCGGCCATCGCCGTGCAATAAAGGCGTCCACCCTTTGTGGCACCGTGATCGCCTTTGCCCATGTGCCAACTTCCCGCCTCGTGGCCCCCCTTGGCTTGCGATGCGACCAATTGATCTCGCATCACCTCGTTCCACTTATCCCACTCGTCACCCCCCCAGTGCTTCAAGACCTGGGTGGCGTAGTAGTTGTAATACATGTTGCCCGACGATGGGCCTTTCTTGCTGAGGAACCGCACGCCGCGTTCCAAGGCCGGGTTATCCTTCTCCCAGCCGAGATACATCCGGCAGAGCAACCCGATGGCCGTGGTGGCGTCGCCGTTTCCCGGCGACGTGTAGCCGTAATTGGCCCCGCTGTTGGCCTGCACCGAATCGAAGAATCGGTTGGCACCCAAGATCGTTGCCGGTGAAACGCGAAGATAAGCCATATCGGCGCTCTTCAACGCCATGATCTGCCATCCGACTACCGACGTGTCGCTGTCGACCCGCGGCCTGTAACGCCATCCGCCGCGGACGGGATCCTGGGCGTATGAGATGAAATTGACCGAAGCCTGGGCCGGCACGTGCAAGTTCTTGTCGTGCGTCATGGCGTAGGCCTCGCACAAGGCGATCGACGCCAGACCGTGCGAGTACATCTGTCCGCCCTTCTCCCACAAGCTGCCGTCATTCTTCCTCATCAAGACGTTCAGCAGAAAAGTCAATCCGCCCCGCACGTTGTCCTTGTAGGTGCCCGTCTTGTGCGTCTGGCCGGCGCCCAAGAAGGGCAGCAGGGCCATGCCGGTGGCGCCGATCCGGGCCATGCCCAACTCGCCGGGGTTGCGGCACTGCCCTTGACACCGCGGATGGACGGCGTGGTTGAAACTCCACCCGCCGTCGGGCATCTGATGCTTGGCCAGCCATTGCAACGCGGCGGCCACCGCCATCTCGCTCTCTTCGGTGGCACCGTACTTTCGCATCAGCGCCTGTTTTGCCTGTCCGCCTCGTCCGTCCACGCCTTCTCCGCCGTAGCCGCCCACCGTGGCGGTAATATCCGTGTGCGCCACGTGCTCAAGCCCGAACTCGCTCAGATCGACGTCCATGGCCGCCGGCTCCATGCTCTCGGCCGAATCGATCAAGGGCTCTTCCGGCGGAATCTCCGTATCGATCGCCGTCACGTCTACGTCGATCTCTTCCAGCGGCTCCTCGATCAACTCCTCCAGATCGTCGAATTCTTCCAGTTCGTCGGGGGCGATCACCAGTTGTCGCAGTTCGTCGGTAACGGCCTCCGGCATCGTCAGCAGAGCCAGCGCCAACAGAATGACCATGTGGACGACCATGCTCACCAGCCAACTGGGGGTCTGTTGCAGCGCCATCTGTGTCCAGCCGCCCAAACCGCTAAACATTTCCCGCTGCAAAAGCTCCCCACCCACGCCGGCGGACTCGGCACCGCTGCCGGCGGCTGCCGTCGTGGCCGCCTGATCGGCTGCCTCGGCCTTGGCCGCACCTTCAGCCCCGGTCGGCGTTGAACAGCCCTTTGGCGAGGCGTCGTCTGCCATCATCTCGCTCCGAAACGCCCTTGGCTTCAGAAGACCCTATACACATAATAGTCCTGGCCGACAAAGCCGGGTATCGGCGGTCTGCCACGAACTGTCACAACTCCCTAGCGTACAACTTCTTACGGCGAAAATCAACCGCCGCCTTCTTGCGGATCACAGGCAGGGCTGAGAACATTCAGAGCCACAGGTGGATGCCGGCTCCCAAACACCCCTTTCGGGGATGGTACCAAAGTCGGGGCGCATTTAATGCCTGAGCAGGGTTCTCGCAGACTTCCGTGCCGTTTTCGGCCGTCCACATGCTTCTTCGGGCCCCAACCCGGCGTTTATTCCCCAGCCATCGCCCGCCCCCGGCTTTCCGGCGTGTTGGCCGTTCCCACCCGCGGCCGATACGCTATAATACAAAGTTTGACCGCCCTCGGGAGCGGAATGAGTAATCGGAGATACCGTAATGGCCAAAAGCAAGAAGAAAGCCGAGACCGTCTTCCTCGTCTGCGAAGAGACGGGAGACTACAACTACACGCTGCGACGGAAGCCGGGCGGCGAGAAGCTGAAACTGAAGAAATACTGCCCCCGGCTGCGCAAACACACCCTGCACGTCGAAAAGAAGAAGTAGTCGGTAGACGGCCGCGGTCGATGATCAGCCGTCACTGCTTCCACGCGCCGTTGGAAAGCCGTCGGTGACGAACGGCCGACCCACGTCTGTCTACAGCTAAGCATGGCCAAACGCTGGCAGATTCACCCGCACGACTCTGATCGAATCGCGGCGTTGCAGCGCGCCGCGGGAATTCCCGCCGTGGTGGCTCAGCTGCTGCTCTGCCGGGGGATCAGCGATCCGGCGGCGGCCCGCGTGTTCTTGGACCCCAAGCTTTCGGCGCTCCGCGATCCGGAGCAGCTTCCCGGGTGTACGCAAGCCGCACACCAGATTCACGAGGCGATCAAGGCCGGCCGGAGAATCGTGGTCTACGGCGATTACGACGTCGACGGTATGACCGGCACTGCCGTGCTTTGGCTGTGCCTGAACTTGCTCGGCGCCGACGTCGGCTACTACGTTCCCAATCGGATCGACGAAGGATACGGTCTCCACAGCGAGGCCGTTCGCTCGCTGGCGGCCGACAACGTCGGCCTGATCGTTACCGTCGATTGCGGCATCGGCAGCACGAAAGAAGCGGCCCTGGCCCGCGAACTCGGTGTAGAATTGGTCATCACCGACCATCACCAGCCGGGATCCGAGTTGCCGTCGGCCGCGGCCATTGTGCATCCCCGTCTGCCCGGAGGCTTCTATCCGTTCGGAGGCTTGAGCGGTTCGGGCGTGGCCTTGAAGCTAGCCTGGGCGTTGTGCCAACAGGCCAGCGGCGCCAAGAAGGTCGGTCAACGAATGAAGGATTTTCTTCTGCAGGCGGTCGGGTTGGCCGCGATGGGGACCATCGCCGACGTGGTGCCGCTGGTTGACGAGAATCGGGTGCTGGTACGTCACGGGTTGACCAGCCTCGCCCGACAGCCCACCCTGGGCGTGGCAACGCTGATGCAGATTACCCAACTTCACGGAAAACGGCAACTCCACAGCGAAGACGTAGCTTTCACGTTGGCCCCCCGCCTGAACGCCGCCGGACGACTCGGCCAGCCGCAACTGGCGGTGGAACTGCTGATTACCGACCGAGCAGAGCGCGCCGAGGAACTCGCCCGATATCTCGATCAGCTCAACGCCGACCGCCAGACCTTGGAACGAAGTACCTACCTGGCGGCCAACAAGCAAGCCAAGGCACGTTTCAACCCGGCCGACGACGCGGCGCTGGTGCTGGACGGCCGCGGATGGCACGAGGGCGTGATCGGTATCGTGGCCGGCCGGCTGGCCGAGAAGTACCACCGCCCAGTCGTGATGATCTCCTGGAACAAGCTGGGAGTGAAGCCGGGAGTGGGCTCGGCCCGCAGCATTCCCGACTTCGACCTCCACGCGGCGCTTGAGGCCTGCAGCGAATACTTGGTTTCGCACGGCGGCCACGTGGCAGCGGCCGGATTGAAGCTCGAAGAGGGCAACTTGGACGGTTTTCGCGCGGCGTTTTGCGAGGTGGCGGCGGCGGAGATTTCCCCGCAGCAACGGGTGGCCGAGTTGGCGATCGACGCCGAGGCGCCGCTGAGCGCTTTCACGCTCGACGCCGTCAACCAAATCGAGCGACTGGCCCCGTTCGGCCAGGGCAACGCCCGCCCGCTATTGTCTACCGAAGGAGTAACCCTGGCCGAGCCGCCGCGGCCAATCGGCGCCGAGGGACGTCATCTGGCGCTGCGGCTTTCGCAGCACGGGGTGACACTCCGGGCCGTGGCCTTTGGCGGAGGCGAGTGGGCCGACGAGTTGGCCGCCCTTGATCGCCCCATCGACGCGGCCTTTCGCCCCGTGATTAATACCTTTCGCGGCCGACGCAACGTCGAACTGCACTTGGTCGACTGGAGACCAGGAGTTTAATGCCAGCCATGGCCGAGATCGATCTCGAAGCCGCCAGGCAACAAATGCTCGACCAGCACTTGCGGCGTCGGGGAATTCGAGACCGACGCGTCTTGGCTGCCATGGCCAAAGTACCTCGGCAGGAGTTCATCGCCCCGAAGTTGCGCCATCAGGCGTACGCCGATCGGGCGCTGCCCATCGATTGTAGCCAGACGATCAGCCAGCCGTACATCGTGGGCCTGATGACCCAGGCCCTGGAACTCACGGGCACGGAGACGGTACTGGAGATCGGCACCGGGAGCGGATATCAAACGGCGATTCTGGCCGAGTTGGCCCAAGAAGTCGTCAGCATCGAGCGGCACAGACAGCTTTCCCAAGGGGCGTCGAGCGTGCTGTCCACTCTGGGTTATCGAAACATTACGTTGGTGGTCGGCGACGGCACGCTCGGCTACGCAGACCGATCCCCGTTTCAGCGGATCATCGTCACGGCCGCGGCCAACACACATCCACCCGCGTTGTTCACTCAGTTGTGCGAGGGCGGCATCATGGTGATACCCGTGGGAAGGCACGATTACCAGACCTTGCAGGCCATCAACAAGGTAGCGGGGCAGCCCAGAGCGACGAACCTTTCAGCCTGCCGATTCGTGCCATTGGTGGGTGGGTGATATACAGCCAGAATAATGTCCCCGCAGGTCAACGGTCCCACATTTCGTTAATTCCAAGAGCTTTCAAAGCGATCGGCAGTTGACCCAGCGAGTGCCTTGACTAAAATGGGCTTTTCTGGGTCGCGGGGCGTAGCTCAGCCTGGATAGAGCGCTGCGTTCGGGACGCAGAGGTCGCTGGTTCAAATCCAGTCGCCCCGACCTTGAAAGGGTCGTTGTCACGAGTTGACAGCGGCCCTTTACTGTTGTCATAGCAAGACTTTACGGCGCGAGACAACAAT
>Ga0180437_10010033_pt1 | contig 11620 bp, 11 predicted proteins | sample SS_ome_4_FD_132410 | JGI IMG/M metagenome (GOLD analysis project Ga0180437, IMG submission 132410) | Hypersaline lake sediment archaeal communities from the Salton Sea, California, USA - SS_3_D_1 metaG | ecosystem: Environmental > Aquatic > Non-marine Saline and Alkaline > Hypersaline >... | reverse complement strand
TTGCGGAGGCATGGGGCATGGGCACCGAAGAGGTGCTGAAGCTGTCGTCGTTCACAGATGATGATACGGAGTACACTCGACGGGTGGGCCAGTCGGACGCCGGAGTGCTTGAGGAGAATGTCGACATAATCGGCCGGTGTGCGAATACGTCCTGAAGGAGTCAACGGCGCGGCGGCAGAGACCAGCGCGCCCTACAGGACGGCGAACGGCCGGCGGGGATCGGTGTCCCCGCCCTACAGCTACGCGCCGTATTTCTCTTGCACGCCCATGAGGTTTGTGAGAATCGGCATGATGTCGAAGCCCCGAATGCGAACGAGGCCGCCGGCGACCACCGCTCTCTCGCCGAAGCTGCGCACGGAGTCGGGCCGGACATTGGGCCCCCGGATGGCGATGGGCACGGTGTCGCCCGTGTGGTCGCCGAAGTTGATCGGTGTGCAGTGGTCGGCGGTTATGGCGAGATGGAGGTCGTCGGGCGCGCTCTCCAGCACATCGCGCACCAGGTTGTCGAACTTCTGCGCGGCGGCCATCTTGGTGCGAGGATCGCTGTCGTGGCCGCCGAGGTCGGGGGCTTTGAGGTTGCAGAGAACGAAGTCATGGTCGGCCAGCATCTCCAGGACGGCCCTCGCGAGCGCCGCCTCATCGGTGTCCGCCCCTCCGGTGGCTCCGGGCACCTGCGGCACCGTCATCTTCAGGTAGCGGCCTATGCCGGCGATGAGCCCAGTCTCGACGACGCACGCGCCCGGGACTCCGTAGCGCTCGGAGAACGGCGTGAGGTGTGGCGCGACCCCGGCTCCCCGGGGCATGAGGATATTCGCCGGGAGCTTGCCCTCGGACACCCGCTGTCGGTTGACCGGATGGTCCTTGAATGCCTCCCAGGAGCGCAGGACAAGCTGGTTGACGATCCGGGCCGTCTTTTGGGATGCCTCGTCCTCGCCTTCGGCGCCGTGAGGCGGCGCATTCGCGTCGTGAGGGTCGACGTCAGACACGGCCGCACCGAGCCCGGGGCCGCGCAGCACGAGTGCCGCGCGGTGCTCCACCGACTGCTTGACATAGCAGGTCACGTCTTCGAGGGTGATCCCGTTGACCGCTTCGACGAGCTGGTCGGTGCCCTTTGCGATCCTCTGGGCGCGCCGGTCCACCACCGTCGCGCCGGTGAACTGCCCGTCCGCGCTGAGGGCGAGGTCGCCCTCGACGGTGGCGAAGTTGCAGCGGAAGCAGATGTCGCCGCGCTCGATGTCCATGCCGATGCCCAGCGCCTCGAAGGGGCCGCGCCCTGTGTAGACCTCGAACGGATCGTAGCCGAGGATGGCGAGGTGTGAGGTATCGCTGCCGGCGCGGATGCCGGGGGCGATGGGATCCATCTGACCGCACTCGCCCTCGGCCGCGACGCGGTCGAGGTAGGGAGTATCGGCGGCCTCCAGCGGTGTGCGACCATCGAGATCCGCCACCGGTCGGTCGGCGAGGCCGTCGCCGATGAGGATGCTCGCTTTCGTATGGGTACTCATGAGTCGCTCCTGGTCTCAGGTGGCGTTTCTGCGCGATAGGCGGGAACGATCTTTCCCAGGATGACCGGCCGCCGTGCGCCTGTCGCGGCGGGCACATTCGCCGGGCGGCCGAGCATCGTCTCATTGCCCAGTATGGCGAAGGCCAGCGCCTCTTTTGCGTCCCCGCTGGTGCCGAAATCCTCGTGGAGGAAGATCGTCGGACCGGGCAGACGCTCCTGAAGCATCCGGCGGAGGGTCGCATTGTAACTTCCGCCTCCACCGAGTATCACCTCGTCTATCTCGCACTCAGGGAGTAGGAAGTCGCGGTAGCTCGCTGCGATGGACTCCGCGGTAAAGGCCGCTGCGGTCGCCAGCAGATCCTCGGCCGACACGTCCGCTTTCTGCGCGCGCTGGAGCAGCTCTCCCACGAATTGCGCGCCGAACTCCTCGCGGCCGGTGGACTTCGGCGGGCGGCGCGCAAGATAGGCATGCTGCATGAGCCACTTCAGCAGGTCGTCGTCGACGCGGCCGAGGCCGCTCAGCTCGCCATCCTTGTCGAAGGTCTTCTCTCCGTGGCTCACCGCGCTTACCAGCGCGTCGATGATCATGTTTCCCGGCCCCGTATCGAAGGCGATGACATCATCGATGCCGCCGCCCGCCGGCAGGAGAGTAACGTTCGCGATGCCGCCGATGTTCTGGACCGCTCTCGTCCTCTCTGGATGCCTGAAGAGTGCGTAGTCGGCGTATGGCACGAGAGGCGCGCCCTGCCCGCCGGCCGCGATGTCCTGTGGACGAAAATCGGCGACGACGGTCAGCCCCGTCATCTCCGCGATGATCGCCGGCTCGCCGATCTGGAGCGTGGACCCCCCCGAAGCGTTGTCATAGGGGCCGCCCGGAGGGAGATGACAGACCGTCTGTCCGTGTGAGGCGACGAGATCGACATCTGCCACTCGCACCCCGCAGCCTTCGATCACGGCCAGCGCGGCCTCCCCGAAGAGACGGCCGATGACGAAGTTCATCCGGCAGACGTCCACCACGGGTGTGTCGGGCGAGAAGAGGGCGAGGACGGCTCGCCGCACCTTAGGCTCGTAGGGGGCCTTCCGAAAGCCCACCAGGGAGGCGCGGATGTCGTCGCCGGAGCCGGCTATCCTCACGAGCGCGGCGTCGATGCCGTCGGCGGAGGTGCCGGACATGAGGCCGACGACTGTCCGGACATTTCTGCGCGCGTAGCGCTCGATCAGATCCATCTGTCATTCACCCCCGAGGTCGACCACGGTGGCACCGGGGTAGTAGGCGGCGAGTATCTCGACCGCGGTCTGCCCGGAGAGGGCGCGCCCCCGCGCGCCCCACTGGCAGAGACCGATGCCGTGCCCGCGCCCGACGCCCTCGAAGACGACTGTGTGAGGCGGCCCGCCGGGCTCCCGCTGTGTCGTCATGTCGAAGGCCGAGCTCGGCAGCCCTCGCGCCCCGGGACGTCCGGTCCCGAAGACCCAGCGGACCTTGTCTCCCCGAACTCGGTACGTCCCCTCATCAGTGTAGACCTTCAGCCATTGCGCGCGGCCGGTGGTCTCATTGCCGATGAGACGCAAACCGTCCAAACGTCCGGGAGACAGCCCGGGCCGTGTGAGCACAGTGCCAATATTGGCGGTCACGAGCGCCTCTGCCTCCTGCCAGGGAAGCCGAACCGTCCAGCCGACCTCGTGGTCGACGCCGCAATAGGGTGGGGTCAGCTCATCCGCGGAGGGCCTGTCCGCGCCTCCTCGCAGGTAGGGCAGCAGCTTCCCCTGGCGCACTTCCCACGCGGGCGCCGTACTGCCGCCGCAGGAAGCGTGATAGAGCGCGTCCACAAGCAAGCCGTTCCAGCACAGCACCTTCCCGGCCGTCTGCTGCGCTGCGGTCAGCGTCGGTGCCCCGGCAGAGGGCAGGCCCCCGTATGCCTGGCAATGCACGCGCGCGCATATGTCGGCGCCCTGCGCCGCGTGTCCGCCGAGGTGGTGGAGGGCATAGGTGCGAGCGGCAATCGCCTGGGCCTTCAGTGCCTCCAGGGGGAAGTAAGACGGCATCTCGGAGGCCACAACGCCGGCGACGTAGGTCTCGAGATCGATGTGCTCTACGACGCGCAGCCCTTCAGGCGCGGCGGCGATGTAGAGCACACCGGGGTACACCCCGCGCCGCCCCCAGCCTCCACGCGCCGACAGCACGATTCCGCGATCATCCCCTATAGGCGCGATCCGCAGCGATGCCCGCGCCAGATGAACTCCGGGACCCGTGAGCCCCACCGCGCCGTCCGACAGCCTCAGCGTGAGCCGAGCGCCGCGGGATGCGGTGGCAAGCCGCTCCCCGGTGGTCGCACCTTCGATCGCCACGTTCGACCCGGGCCGGAGGTGGAGCGTGGAAACGCCGTTGGCGATGAGAACGCGGATCGGTCGCTCGCCGGCCGCATAGGCGCGGACCCGGTCTGTCGTTACCTCTCTGGGAAGCGCACCCAGCGAACTGAGGTGAAGGCAGACGAGGGCGGCGCAAGCCCACGAGGAGGCGGTCACGGTCGGTCCTCCGCCCGGGCCAGGAGCCAGTCGGGGAGGTCGGCTGCGCTCTCGATCACATCGTCGGCTCCCGCCTCCCACAGGCCCTGCTCGGAGCTGCTGCCTGTCTTCACACCGACGCAGAAGCGGATCCCCGCGGCGCGCCCGGCCTGCATGTCGTATACGTGGTCGCCCACGAGCACTGCTCGCTCGGCGCGGGCGCCAAAGGGAGCGAGCGAACGAAGCACGTGGTCGGGATCCGGCTTCACGCGGGGGACGTCGTCACGAGTCAGCAGTAGGTCGTACTCTTGGAATCCGCGCAGGACCAGCTCGCTCGCGGCGCGGCAGTTGCGCGTGATCAGGGACACGGCGACGCCGTCGCCGCGGAGGCGCCGGAGCGCCTCCGCGACCCCGGGGAGGAGAGCGGCCTGGCGCGCGGGCGCCACTTCGAGCGCGCAGACCGTCGCCTCCGCCTCCTCGCGGAACTCTGCTCCATCGTCTCCGAGCCGGCTTCCGATCTCAGCGATCTGCTCCACGATGCCGCGGACGGCCGCCGATTCGATTTCGATGCCCCACTTGCGCGCGACCGCGGCGACGGCGGAACGCATCGCGTCGAAATCGTAGGGACACGTCGCCACAGTTCCATCGACGTCAAGGACGGCCGCGCGCACCGCCATGCCCTGCGGCGCTTGCATGCCGCGGGGGAATCGACGGGCGTCCGGGCGGCGCTCAGGGGGCCCGCCGGACGATGAGGGTGGCATTGTGGCCGCCGAAGCCGAAGGAGTTGGTCATGGCAATCCGGACCGGAAGCTCGCGTGCCTCGTGTGGGACGTAGTCCAGATCGCACTCCGGATCGGGCGTGTCGAGGTTGATGGTCGGGGGCACGACATTCTCCGCCAGCGCGCGCAGGCAGGCGAGCAGCTCCACAGCTCCTGCGGCGCCAAGCATATGCCCCGTGACCGATTTCGTAGAGCTGCACGGGACGCGCGCGGCGCGCTCGCCGAACACGCGCTTGAGGGCGCACGTTTCGGCGGGGTCCCCGGCCGGAGTGGCTGTCCCGTGGGTGTTGACATAGTCGACCTGGTCGGCGGCCATCTCTGCGTCGCGAAGTGCCGCCTCCATGGCGCGGGCCATGCCGTCGCCGTCGGGGCACGGCTGGGTGATGTGGTAGGCATCCGCGCTCATACCGTAGCCAACGATCTCGCCGTGCCTTGCGGCGTTCCTGCGGCGCGCATGCTCCAGCTCTTCGAGCACGACGATGCCCGCGCCCTCGGCCATCACGAAGCCGTCGCGGTCCCGCTCGAAGGGTCGACTCGCGGCGGCCGGATCGTCATTGCGACGGGAGAGAGCGCGCATCGCGCAGAAGCCGCCGAGCGCGAGGGGCGACACAGCCGCCTCGGCTCCACCCGCGATCATCATCTCCGCGTCGCCGCGTCGGATGATCTCGAACGCGTCGCCGATGGCGTGCGCGCTGGTCGCGCAGGCCGTGGCGACGGCCGTGTTCGGCCCCTTCGCGCCGAAGAGCATCGCGACGCGGCCGGAGGCCATGTCCATGATCATCATGGGGATGAAGAACGGGCTGATGCGGTTCGGTCCCTTCTCGAGAAGCACGCGGTGCTGTGCCTCCCAGGTCCAGGTCCCCCCGATACCGGAGCCGATGAGCACCCCGACTCGATTGCCGTCTACCTGGTCCATGTCCAGCGCCGCGTCCTGCGCGGCCATCTTCGCGGCGGCGATGGCGAGCTGGACGAAGCGGTCGGTGTGTCGAACCTCCCGCGGGTCCATCCACGCGGCCGGGTCGAAGTCTTTCACCTCGCCGGCCACGCGAGAAGAGAAAGCGGAGGCGTCGAAAAGGGTGATATTGGTGATGCCAGAGCGGCCCGACCGTATCCCCTCCCAGGTGGGTTCGACCCCGATGCCGAGGGGAGTGACAGCGCCCAGGCCGGTGACAACTACACGTCGCTCCATGGGTGCTCCCGGGGACAGTCACAGGGCGCGTCCGCGTCGAGGCGCGGTGCGCGCGCGGCTTTCACGGCGGAAAGCGACCGGCTAGCCGCTCTTCTGCGACTGCACGTACTTGACAACGTCGGCAACGGTCTTGATCTTTTCTGCTTCCTCTTCTGGGATGTCGGGGAGTTCGAATTTCTCCTCGAGGGCCATCAGCAGCTCCACCAGCGTCAGCGAGTCCGCCCTCAGATCGTCCTCGAAGGAGGAATCTGCGTTGACGGCAGACTTGTCCACGTCCAGCTGCTCGGCGACCACTGCGCGGACCTCTTCGAAGATGACTTCGTCCATGCCTAGGTACCTCCCTGGGAATGTACGCCATGCCGCAACTGTTGCCCGCGGATTCGTTTCCGCGGCATTTTGTCCTTCCGTCGGGGTAGAGGCATATCACATATGCATCCCGCCGTCAACCGCCAGCATCTGCCCCGTAATGTAGCGTGCCGCGTCCGAGGCCAGGAAGGCGACGGCCTCCGCAACATCCTCCGGCTTTCCGAGCCGTCCCAGCGGAATGAGCGAGGAGAGCTTCTCTCGCGCCTGCTCGCTCAGCTCGTCGGTCATCGGCGAGACGATAAGGCCGGGAGCGATGGCATTCACCGTGATGCCCCGAGGCGCCAACTCTCGCGCCATGGACTTCGTGAGGCCGATCAGCCCCGCCTTGGAGGCCGAGTAGTTTGCCTGTCCCGCGTTCCCCATCACTCCCGCCACGGACGCCATGTTGATGATGCGGCCGGAACGCTGTCGCAGCATCACTTTGGCGACGGCACGGCTGCACAGGAAGGCGCCGGTCAGGTTGACTTCCAGCACCGATCGCCACTGGTCGTCCGTCATCCGCACGAGCAGGCCGTCCCTCGTGATCCCCGCGTTGTTCACCAGGACGTCGGGCCCGCCGAGCCGCTCCGCGACCTCTTTCACCATCGCGTCCACCTGGTCGGCCTGCGTCACGTCTGCCGGCACCACGAGCGCTTGGCCGCCGAGCTTTCGAATCTCCTCGGCAACCGCCTCCAGCTCGTCTTTGCCGCCTGCGAGATCGTTCAGCGCGACCGGGCCGCCGCGCGCGAGGCGCAGGGCGATCACGCGACCGATGCCGCGCCTGGCCCCAGTCACCAGCGCCACCGGCCCCCGGTCGACCGAGGCGTCCCCCATGTTCGGCGTCACGATGTGACCTCCTGAACGAGTGCTTCGAGTTGCTCCGGCGTGCCAACCGACACTGCGCGCACGTCCGCCGAGATGCGACCAATGAGCTTGGTGAGTACCTCGCCCGGTCCGACTTCGACGAATGTGCGAATTCCCTCCTTCATGAGCCGTCGAACCGAAGCCGCCCACAGCACGGGGCTGGTCATCTGCTTGCTCATGGCCTCGCGGACTCCAGCGGCGTCGGTGACAAGCTCGGCAGTGGCATTGGCCACAACCCCCATCTGAGGGGCGCGGACTTCGGCCTCTGCGACCAGGTCAGCGAACGCGCGGCCTGCGTCGTCCATGAGGGGCGAATGAAAGGCGCCGGAGACGCGAAGTGGAACGGCTTTCCCCCGAGCGCGTTTGGCCAGCTCGCCCACCCTATCGAGCGCATCCGCCTCGCCCGAAACCACGACCTGTCCGGGGCAGTTGAAGTTGGCCGCCACGACGACGCCGGCGTGGCGCGCCTCGCGGCAGATGCGAACGACCTCCTCGTCGGGCAGGCCGATGATCGCGAGCATGCCGCCGGGATTGCGCTGAGCGGCGTCCTCCATGATCTCTCCCCGGCGGCGGACCAGTCGGACCGCCGGCTCGAAGTCGAGCGCCCCCGCGGCGACCCAGGCGCCGAACTCACCCAGGCTGTGGCCGGCGACCATCTGCGGAGTGACTCCGCGGCTGTGCAGCGCGGTCAGCCAGGCGACACACGTCGTCAGCAGGGCGGGCTGGGCGACATCCGTGCGGGTCAGCAGCTCGTCATCTCCGCGGGTGCAGATGTCGACGAGGTCGAGTCCCAGCACCTCGCTGGCCTTGTCGAAGAGTGCGCGAGCGGACGACTCGCGGTCCAGCAGCTCGGCGGCCATACCGACCTTCTGCGATGCCTGCCCCGGGAACACGAACGCGCTGCGGCCGGCCTCGGCGCTCACCATCGCAGCACCATCGATGCCCAGCTCAGCCCCGCACCGAAGCTGGACAGGAGGACGTGATCTCCCCGCTTGATGCGGCCGGTCCGCACCGCCTCGTCGAGCGCGAGGGGTATGGACGCGGCCGAGGTATTGCCGTAGCGCTCGAGGTTGCGGACGAACCGCTCGTAAGGAAGGTGAAAGCGCTTCGCCGCGGCGTCTATGATGCGGAGGTTGGCCTGGTGGGGAATCACCACGTCGACGTCGGTCATCGCCAGCCCCGCTCGCCGCACTACTTCCTCCGAAGAGTCGGCCATCGCGCGAACGGCGAACTTGAAGACCTCCGGGCCGTTCATGGTGAGGTAGTGCAGTCGTCCGGCGACGGTCTGCTCGCTCGTCGGCATGAGCGAGCCGCCGGCGGGGATCTTCAGGGCGTCGGCGTTGGTCCCGTCGTTCCCAAGCGAGTAATCGAGTATGCCGTGTTTCTCCTCCGTGGGGGCCAATATGACTGCACCGGCGGCGTCTCCGAACAGAACGCACGTGCTGCGATCCTGCCAGTCGGCGATCTTGGAGAGCGTCTCGGCCCCGATGACGAGCGCTCGTTCGTAGGTGCCGGCGCCGATCATCTCGCGGGCGACCGCGCAGCCATAGACGAAGCCCGTACAGCCGACGAGGATGTCGAAGGCAGCGGCGTAGCCGGCGCCCAGCTTCTGCTGAAGCAGCGAGGCGGTGGAAGGGAAGAACATGTCTGGAGTGACGGTTGCGACGATGATGAGGTCGAGGTCGCGGGGCTCCGTCTGGGCGCTCTCGAGCGCGGCCCCCGCGCTCGACAGCGCGAGATGTGAGGTCGGAACGTCCGGATCGGCGATGCGTCGCTCGACGATCCCGGTACGAGTGCGAATCCACTCGTCCGAGGTGTCGACCATCTTCTCGAGGTCGAAGTTGGTCAGCACGCGGGACGGTACGCAAGAGCCAGTTCCGATTATCCCGACGGGTCGCGACTTAGGCTTCAATCTCGCCGCTCGCTATGAGTCTAGGTCCTGCCCAACCGCTGTTTCCACGGCGGGCGTCTCGCTCCGCCGGAACGAATCGGTGAGCTGCTCGACCACGGCCTGGTCGGCGAGCTCGCCGGCAACACGCAGGGCACTGCTGACGGCCGCGGGCGTCGAGCGGCCGTGGCCGATGATGCAGATGCCCTTCACCCCGACCAGCAGCGCACCCCCGTAGGACGCGTAGTGGATGCGCCCGGCGACGCTTCGCAAGGCCGGCCGGGCGAGCCAGCCACCCAGCCGCTCCCGCCAGCCCCCGGCGAGACGCTCCTTCAGCATGTTCCAGAAGAGCTCGGCGTATCCCTCTGTCGCCTTCAGGAGTGTATTGCCGACGAAGCCGTCGCAGACGACTACGTCGACCTCTCCCTGCGCGATCTGCTGGCCCTCGACGTTTCCGACGAAGTTGATCGGAAGCTCCTCCAGCAGGGAATACGCCTCCTTCGTCACCGCGTTCCCCTTCGCCCGTTCGGTGCCCACGCTGAGCAGCCCGACGCGCGGCCTGTCCAGATGCAGCAGGCAGTGCGCGTAGACCGACCCCATCTGCGCGAAGTCGCGGAGGTGCCCCGGCCGGCAGTCCACAACGGCGCCGCAGTCGAGCATCACGACCCCGCTGCCACGGTTGGGGAGTAAGAGAGCGATGGCCGGCCGTTCGACCCCCGGCAAGAGGCCGAGCCGGACAGTAGCGGCGCCCATGGCGGCTCCGGAGTTGCCCGCGGACACCACACCGGACGCGCGGCCCTCTCTCGCCAGATCCATTGCGACCATAATGGATGAGTCGCGCTTCCGAAGCAGTGCGGGGCCCGGTGACTCTCCCATGCCGATAGTCGTCTCGGCGTGCACTATCTCGACGCGGTCGGGAACCGGCGCGTGCTGCTCGAGCGCCTTCTTCAACTCGCGACTGTGGCCGACGAGAAGGACTCGCGCGCCGCAGTCGCGAGCCGCGCGCACTGCGCCCGCGACCGTCGCATCGGGCGCGTGATCGCCGCCCATGGCATCCAAAGCAACGGGCATCAAGGAATTCGATCCTCCATCAAAGGAGTCGTCGGCGTCCGCCGGCTAGGTGCGCCCGCGATGGACGTGAGGTTTGACCTGCATCGCAAGCTCCCCGGCGTAGTTGCCGCACGCAGGACACGCGCGATGAGGCAGCTTCAGGGCCCGACAGTCGGGGCAAGGGACCAGATTCGGCGGCCGCAGCCGCCAGTGGGCGCGACGCTTGTTGCGCCGGCTCCGGGAGTGTCGTCTTTTCGGTAGTGGCACGTTCGCTGCCTCCATGCTGCGAGCCCACCCGGCCCGCAGCTATTCTTCCCCTTCGTCCGCCCGGTTGTCGAGCAGATCTTGAAGCTTCGCCCAACGGCCGTCCGCCGGCTCGACGGCGCACTCGCAGGGCCCATCGTTGAGGTTCTGGCCGCATCGCGGGCAGATCCCTCGGCATTTCGGGCGGCAGACCGAGGCCATCGGGACGTTCACGGTCACCTGCTGCCTCGCCAGCTCCGTGAGGTCCAGCGTGAAGCCGGATATTGCAGCCGTATCAGGTTCCTCGCGATCAATCGTCGAGACGTCCGGCGCCGTGTAGTCGGTTGCGTATTCCTCCTCGAACTCGACCGTCACCGCTCGCTCGAATTCACGCAGACAGCGGACACAGGAGAGCCGAACGCTGACCTCCATCCGGCCCCTCGTGATGAGCAGCGAGCCGACGTTCTCGACTGTTATCTCGCCCCTGACAGGACTGATGCAAGAGAAATCCTCGGTAGGGGCCAGATGTTCCAGAACGGAGTAGCGGCCGCGCGCGCCTGGCGTCCCTGCGATGTCGCTCAAGTCTACCTTCAACTCGTTCACCTGGCGGCAACTCTAATCATACACGCACGCAAGGGCTTGTCAAGCGCTGCCGCGCCAAGCCGGCGTGCCATCTTCGGCCGCCGGCTCTCCAGTACGCCGCTTCAGGTTGCACGCCGTGCGCCACGGGGGCGCGCCGCGCCGCCGCTCGTCAGTCCTGCTCCTCTTCCTGCTCCTCTTCCTCCTTCATGCGTTTCTCGAGCCGCGAGAACAGCCGATCGAGATCCGGCGGGAACAGTTGCTTCTCCACAAACCACCGCTCCGCTCCGTCCGGCGCGGTGCGGCGCATCTGTCGGTCGGGCTTCCACCGAACCAACAGCATGCAGTCCCCGCTCTCCGTGCTCACGAGCCGCTGCTTGTAGGTCAGCCCCTTGCACTCTGCGTCAGGCAACTCGAGGCTTCGGTAGATAGAAAGGACCTTGTTCCCCACGTAGATGACCTCGGTGTTGTCGACGTCGCTGACATGATAGGTGTCAATCTCTTCCTTGACAACCTTCTCCTTGCGGGTCAGGCGGCGGGTGCTGAAGCGCTGTATCGGTTGGAGGGTTTCGTCGCCGGGAGAACGCTTTCGCGAGGCATACGAGCTCAAGGGCGCCTCTCCTTTCTTGGGCGGCACAACGCGCACGCGGGCACGAGGGTCAGGATGACAGGCCCAT
>Ga0180437_10010032_pt1 | contig 11621 bp, 7 predicted proteins | sample SS_ome_4_FD_132410 | JGI IMG/M metagenome (GOLD analysis project Ga0180437, IMG submission 132410) | Hypersaline lake sediment archaeal communities from the Salton Sea, California, USA - SS_3_D_1 metaG | ecosystem: Environmental > Aquatic > Non-marine Saline and Alkaline > Hypersaline > Sediment... | reverse complement strand
GCCGAACTTTTCAAGTATTTTAATGCCAATATCAACATGCGAACCCTGAATCTGATGGTCAACCGCCTTGCCGATATCATGCAGAAGCCCGGCCTTCTTGGCCACCCGAGCATCAGCTCCCAGCTCTTCGGCTAAAGCAGCTGCTAAGTGCGCCACCTCAATGGAATGAAGCAAGACATTCTGGCCGTAGCTTGACCTGAAATAGAGGCGGCCCAACAGTTTTATAATTTTGGGCGGCAGGTCAACCACTCCTGTTTCAAAAACCGCTTTTTCACCGAACTCTTTAATCTGGCTTTCCGCCTCCTCTTCGGCCCTTCTCACCTGTTCCTCTATGCGGGCGGGCTGGATTCTGCCATCTTTAATCAGTCTCTCCAGGGCTACCTTGGCAATGTGCCTTCTTAAAGGATTAAAACCGGAAATAACTACTGTTTCTGGGGTATCATCAACAATAATCTCCACGCCGGCTAACTTCTCTAATGTTTTAATGTTTCTTCCCTCCTTGCCAATGATTCTGCCTTTAATCTCATCAGAAGGCAGCGTGACAATGGTGGTGGTGATATCCTGGGCCTGGCTTAAAGCATACTTCTGAATAGCAGTGGCTGTTATTTCTTTTGCCAAGCCCTCAAACCGCTCTTCGTTTTCCTGCTTTAGCTTTCGTATCCTCTGCAAAAGGTCTGACTTCTCTTTCTCCTCAACGGCCTTAATCAGCTCCTGCTTGGCCTCTTTCTCTGACAATTGGGAAACATTCTCTAGCTTCTTTCTGGCTGTTTCAGTTAGCTCTTCAATCTTGGCTTTCATTGCTCTTAACTGCTCTACCTTTCTCTTAAACTCCTCCTCTCTCTCTTCAAAGGCCGACATTTTATCATCAAGAGAATGCTCTCTTTTGAAAAGCAGGCGCTCGGTTTTTAAAAGCTCTCTTCTTCTCTCTTCTCTTTCTCTCTGGGCTTCAGAGACAATCTCAGCTGCTTTCTGCCTTGTTTCGCTCAGCATTCTCTCGCTTTCTTCCTTTGTCTGAGAGATTCTTCTTTGCAGCTTGGCCTCAATAGTCCCTTTTCTTTTTTTAACTATTGACTGTCGCGCATAATAACCTAAGACAGCACCAATACCTAAAGAAACAAATCCTGCCAAAAGCAGGCCTATTTGGTTGCTCATAATTAAAGTAAATCCTGCTAAAAATTTTAATCCTCATAAAAGTGTAGTTGTTCTTTTTTAAGCTTAAACCATCTAGCGGTTGCCTTTTGATTCAAGCTAAAATCTCTAACAGGTGTTAAATTTTCTTAAATAACACCTCTAATTTAGCAAAAAAAATAACCAATGTAAAGAGTCAAATTAAAAACCCTCTGCTAAATAGCAGCGGTGTTTTTACTGTAAGGGCAAGTATTTTTCTATTTTTGACACCCCTCTTCTAGATTCTTTAAAGCTGCCTTTAAATCATCAATCTCTGCTTGTTGTTCTTTAACAGCCTCAATTAAAAGAGAGGTCAGGTGGCTATAAGAAAGGCCGTCAACCTCCCCTTTATTATCAAAACTCACCACCTCGGGCACCACTTCAGCTACATCTTCAGCAATTAAGCCAATGCCGCTCTCTCCGCTTTCTTTCCAGTTAAAGCTCACGCCCTGAAGATTAAGCACTTTGCCTAAGGCATCCTCCAGCGGCTTTATATCTTCCTTCCACCTGCGTGAGCTGGCGCTAATCCAGGCATTAGCATAACCCCTGCCCGCACTGCTGGCTATATTAGGCAGCTGCAGGCGGTAAGTGGGGCTGCTAACCCCAATACCCACATAGCCGCTGTTTTTTACCATCATTATATTGCCATGATTAGCTGCTGCATCGCTGCTGCTTAGGGCCAAAAAGTCAGGCGAGCCAGAAGGTGAAATAACTTCTATGAACGGCTGGCTGGCCACGGGGCCGTTTGTGTCGGTGTCTCCGATATATAGGCGGGAGGTAGGGGGCATCCCGAGCACGCCTACAAAATTAGGAGCATAGTTCTCATTTATTTCTCCCGCATAAAAAATAATATCTTTGGTGCCGTTTAGGTCATTGTCTCTATCATCAAAAACAATAAAGGCGCCGTAGCTGTCTTGGTCTTCATCTATATGGATGTGGACCTCATCATTTGTCCTCATTTCAATGACTGTTAGCCCGGGAGTGGAAGGCCCGTAGATAGCGCCATAAACCCCGTCCCCCTGTAAGCGCAGGTTGCCATTGACGGACAAGGCCTTGTCTGGTGCCATGCCGATACCAACCATTCCTCCGCTTTCGCGAATAACTGAATTAGTCAGAGTATCAGGGTCCTGCCACTTAGGGATAAAGTTGGCTGTGCCTATGCCGTCAATAAAGCCAGCCCCACTGGCTGTTAAGCTCACCCAGCCCCCAGCTGTGCCGTCTGTATTGCCCTCAAAGTCAGTACCTGTCCATTTAATGGTGCCTATATTGTTATTACTGGTGTTTCCCAGATTGACCGCTCCGTTAACCTCTAACTTTTCTGCGGGATCGGTCGTCCCGATCCCCACGTCCCCCGAGCTTGTATTTATTGTCAAGAATTTGTTGGTGAAACTGGCTGAATCGCCGATATAGAAATTATTGGTATTGTCATTGTCCAGCCCTATAGCGGCATTTTCAGCACCTCCTGTTTCCATAACAACCGCCGCAGAACCAGAGTTGGCAGCGTTTCTATCTAAATGCAGACGGGCACCGAGTTCATCGCTTTCTATCTGAACCAGAGCATTGCCAGTGCTTTTATAAATATCTAACGAATAACCAGAGATAGGAGAAGCAGTGCCAATACCTACGCTTTCAGCAAAAAGCGCACTGATACCCGCCACCCCCGAGGGCTTAACCCAATAGGTGGGGTCGTCAGCGTCAATAAACTGGGTGGCACCAATGCTGGCTGATTTTGTCTGGGCCACCCCCCCGATATTAAGGGGCACTATGCCCGCCGGATTACTGGGAGGGCCCATGGGCGGCTCTGTCCAGGCAAAAACAGCATAGCTGGCCATTAAACTGAAAACAGCTGTTATTATTAAAAAGATTACTTTTTTGTTCATACTTCTTTTAGTAAAGGATTTAAAAAATTATTGCTCTAAAATATTGACTGTTTTAACTTTAAACTCGGTCTTGCCTCTGATGTTTTCCTCTCCCCCCACCAAGACAATCATTCCCGGTCGAAAATAATCAAGCCCTGTATTGCCCTCATAGCGCGACCTGTCCGAAGTAAAGGTAAGGGTTTTATCAGTAAAAATACAGAATATCTCTCTGGGTATACCATCAGCAAAATTGCTACCATTGCCCTTAATAATAATATAGCCCTCTTCAATTGTCTTAATAGTCCCTACTGTTGAGCTGATAACCGGCGGCTTGCTGGAACTGATTAAAGGCCCCCTCTCGCCATTTACACCATTGGGAACCGCCACCTCGCCGATATCTCCTGCCAGCAATTCTTTGGGCACATCAGTCCGCTCAAACGCCCCTTCCTTGTCGTAATAGAAAGGCCCTTTTTGGCTCTGCGATAAAAGGTAGAAAAAGCCCATCACCAAAAAAAGAGCCATTAAACTTACGACCACAGTATATTGCTCTTTGCTTAAAACAGTTGTTTTTTTCTTGGGCATAGAAATTGAAACTATTAAAGGCCCTGCAGTTTATAATCAATTTCCCTTTTACCTCTCGCGCCAGCCAGGCAGGGGCCTTAAAACATTAATTGTTCTGGTTTTAGAGCAGCCCCCTGCATTGTCGGTTACTCTCAAGGTGGTGTCATATAATCCATAGTTGTCAAACTTTACTCTGGGGCTGGAAGAGGCGTTGGTTGTTCCGTCAGTAAAGGTAACCGTGTTGGGGCTGAATGTCCACAAGAAGCTGGCTGAATTAGGCCATGCCTTGCAATCAACCTCAGAGTCGCTGGGGTTATAGCAAGCTACCAGGTCTGTTGGACAGACCCCCTCCTGCATAGAGCAAAGCTGTGTAACCTCGTCCTGGTTTGGTTCTGGCGGATCCCAGGTAAAGTCAGGATTAGGAAAGGCGTGAAGGGGCGGCTGGAAGGAAACCGGGTCAGAAAACTCTGACCAGCGCCCAGAGCCGCTGTCTTTTACCCTCACCTTCCAGTAATACTGGTCGCTCCATGACAAGCTGCTGTCCCAGTCGCTATCGTCATCATCAGGGGGGTATAAAACGTAGGACTGGCTGGCGCTATTTACTATATGATTAAACTTGGGCTGGCCTACCGGAAACCCCAGCTGGCTGCTTAATAAAATCTCATAAGAGGCCTGGGGGTCGTTCTCTGGGTCAAAGTAGTTCCAGGAAAAAATGACCGCATAGCCCATTGGGCTTCCGTCTATCTGGCTGAATACTGCCTGCTGGTTAGCCGGCACCCCCCAGGCGCAAGGCTCTTCTAAGGTAATCAAATTACTCGGGGAGTCAGGTGGCAGGTTTAAGTCGGTCTCTACCCAGTATTCAGGGGGCAGGGGAGGCCCTCCGCCCCAGTTCTCTGGATTTTCCCAGTTAAAGTTCAGCCAGCCAATAACGCCCGTGTCCAAGCTGTCATCGCCTCCCCAGGCCCAGCCATAGAACTTCTTGGTGAGAGAATCAACGGAAAGGCCGTAAGGAGAGCCGTCTTGGGCAGTACCTCTAAGTTTTATCCAGCCATCCCAGCCGCCGGCCTGGGGCTCGCCAACAGCAGATAAGGCCCGCGCCCAGCCCGTGATTTCCCTGGTGGATAAATTCAGCCGGGCCTCGCAGTTCGGGACACAGGGACTGCCAGCAATATTCTGGTCGGGTATGGTAATATTGCCGTCGCCGTTAAAATCAGCAAAAGAAATCCATCCGATGTTTTCTGACCAGGCATAGCCGATAAGCCGGCCGTCCGCATTGGGCACCCCAGCACATCTGGGGTCTCCAGCATCAGCGCAGATATGAACCCCATAGTCATTAACACAGCGGGGAGGGGTTAACTCAAGATTGTTGCAGTTAAAACTCACCCAGCCAATATTGCTTGACCAGGCCCAGCCAAAAACATTATCCTCTGCTCCCGCCCCTGTCTCACTCACCCAGAAAAAACTACAAAGCAGCAGAAGAATTAAAATAGTGGATTGCAGTTTAAAAAAATCTTTTTCTCTGGCCATATTTAAATAATTATACAATAATCCTATGTCTTCTCCAAGCCCTAATCTGCCTTTCTCCAGGACTTGGTCACCCCGTTAAGCCGTATCCTCACTGGTGAGGCCTTAGCATGGCCCACGTCAACCAGGTCTGCTTCACCAACTCCCCCGCCGGGCAGGCCTACCCTCACAACTCCCTTACCCCTCTCTGCCTTGCCCGCAGCCACCACACACAAACTCACTATGCCCTGATTCTGCGTTCTCACCCTGACAACAGCAACGCAGGGCTCTTCAACTACCGGGCAGGAGGCCACGCATGCTCCGGCATTAACCCAGTCATTTTGATTATCGCAACAAGCAAAACTGCCATCGCAGCTGCGGTTAGCCGAGTTAATCAAATTAATACCCTGCCTCACCCCAGAAGAACTGATAAAATACTCCCCTGTGTCATCGCCGCAGCAATTATTATGGTAGACCTCGCCATTAATGGTATCAGGAAAGCTAAAGCCGCCTGTTAAAGACCAGCAGCTATTGCCAACAGCGCCTACGCAGGAAGCACCCGGCGCTGCGCCCCGCGTGGCTGTAGCGTCCACATTGGCAGAGGAATTATTACAGCACGCGGCATCTGTGTCCGGGGTACAGCTGGGAGAAGGACAGTTCACTGGGACACAATACCAGTCACTAGGCGCGTCGGGCCTGAAGTCAGTGCGGTCTGATGGGTCAGCGTCTTGGTTCTGGCTTTGCGCGCAAACCCGATACTGAACATCAGGGCTGATGTTTACAGGCCAAAGCGGCAATTCCGTGTCTATGTCGTCAAGGGCAACACCAAAAGGAGGGTCAACCGGCCAACTAATAGAGTCAATTATAGCGCTATCTGAAACCCTCTCTACCTTTGCTTTAACTTCAGAACTGTTGTTAACCCCCCAGCCCCCGCCGTAATGAAAATAGGCAAAGTCAATAACCCCGAATACCAAATAATCGCTACTAATGCTAATGTTAAGCAGGTTTCCGTCATCAAGGCACTGGGTGTCTATGGCGCCAGGGGATTGAATGGATGTAGCAGCTGAAGCGCGCGAACAGCTTAAAACAGGCATACAATCCGAACCCTTGCAGCCAGAAACAAACACATCATTATTGAAATTACGATACCAGCTTAAGGGCCATATCTGCGTACCAAACTCGCATAAGGGCCATGTAGTTTGGGTATAAGATGAAACAGCCCCTGACAGGCTCGCTAATCTGTAATAGCCGATTGCTGCATTTTCGCTCCTGTCGTAACAACCGCTGTAAAACTGGTAAGAATCAACATTGGCAGCGTCGGGCCAGTCCCAAACAATAGAGCTTGCCGTATTGCTGACGTGGCTTAAGTCAATTGCCACCCTAACCTTCCGTGTCGCAACAGCTGTTTGGTTAAAGCTGTTCCAAACAGTGAGAACTGCGCTATAAATGCCGGAGCCATAACTGTGGCTGTACGTCTTGCCATCGGGATGCCCGTTGGCTGCCACTGTACAGGGCCCGGGATTACAAACACGCGTGCCATCATTGTATTCCAGTTGCCATCTGTCCAAGTTAGAACCGCTTGCCGCTAAAGTAAAAGTAACATTTAAAGAAGGGCAGCCCTCAACAGGGCTGACGGTCAAGGTAGCGGAAAGCGGCATACTGCCTTCTGTCCCACAGCACAAACAATGGTCCTCGGCCGTGGCATTGCAGTCATCCGTGCTTCTGGAACCATAGTATACCCTGTCAGGCCCGCAGCTATAGCTGTAGCCCAGGTCGCTTGAGCAAAAGGCCTCCTGGGTCGCTGGCCAAAGCTCTCCGCAATAATCTGCTGTGCATCTGGTGCTGGGAGGACCGGGCTCTGCCGGACACTCGCCTGGCTCCATCCAGTACCTGACACATTGCATACCGCCCCCACAAACATCACAGCCCGTGCTCTCTTCGTAATAACAGGTATAAAGACAATCAGTAGGGTCATCAATACAGCACCTTTCTAATTGTTCACAGTAACTTATCGGGTCTGCCACCTGGCAGTTACCACAGCCACTAGAGGTATATGATAAGATAATAACATCTCCGTTCGCGCAGGTCTTGGTCAACTGCTGGTCAATGCAGTCCCCCCCGCAGGCCATACACTCCTCCAGAGAGCTAGCTTCCGCGCACTGCCCTCCCTCGCAGGAGCCCGAACAACACTGAACATCCCTGTCGCAGCTCTCTGGTTCAGGTAGGCAGGCCTGGCAGGTATTAGTGCCCTCGTCGCAAAAATCAAAGCAACAATCGCTGTCTGATGAACAACTACCGCCTGTGTTTTGACAACAAACCATTGAATCAGCATCCGGGCCTATGCAACTTCCCGAGCAACACTGTTGACCTACTGAACAAGACGAGCCCAAGGGCAGACAATCAACCTGCGCCCTGCTGACTAAACTCTTACCAGTTAAAAGCAAAAGCCCTGCAACCAGCAAACAGCCCAATATAATTATTTTAAGGTAATTATTTTTATTCATAGGCAATAACTATGGCTATGAATTTTTACCTTCCCGAGAAAAAGATTTAAGAAAACTAACGTAAATTTATTTTTTAATGTTTTTTTAACAAAAGCCCTTGACAAATTTTTAGAATTATAGTAATTTCTAAATACATAAAGATATTTGGTGATATTTGGTGTAAGCTCTTATAATAACCTGTTGTCCTATTGGCTGTCAGTAGGTCAACACCATTGCCCGCAAGGGCAAAGGAGGTGTCTCAAATGAGACGCAATACGGCAATTTCTGGGGTAGTTCTGGTTCTGGCTCTAATGGTTTCCACGGCAGCGATGGCAGTGCCCTACTCAGCTAACCTGGGGGAAAAGTTCCCCACCGGTGAAATGCAGGGGCATAAGATCTTTGATGCGGTGCTCTTTGCTCCTCTTGACCAGGGCATCGTTGCCGAGATAGTCGGTGTTAAGCTCATCAAGGCGGACTGGGTTGTCCAGGAATGGAAGTTGGGGTACCCTTTCCCCTCTGGCATTTTTCTCGGCACGTTTGACTGGACCGGCATCTATTTGAAAGACGTCTGGCTCCGGATTGACTTCCGGGATATGCAGGACACCGAGGTAGTGGTCGAATATTTGTTGCGGCCTGGGGTAGATAGGGCTGAATTCTGGTATATAGCTAGTAATCTCATCGCTGACGAGAAGACGCTGTGGCTCACCCCTACCGGAGCAGTCGTTGAACCCACCAGGCTGGCAAAGTTAGCCCCTCCACAGCAGGACCTAAGGAATAAGGTCCTGCAATTAAGAAAAAACGCTGAGAGGAAGCTGGCCACGACATGGTCCAAGATCAGAAGCCAGGAATGACCCCCTAGGGAGGACTCGGTTGGCTGACTTTTTGACAAAAAGTCAACCGAGTTCTCCATCACTTTGTTTTCTCCCTCCTTATTTTGTTCAAAAGAACTCAAACTATTCACTCAAGCCATTAAAAAATGGTCTTTTTTATTATATTTTTACTCCATTATTCTGCTGCTCTCTGGCCCTGCTTCTGCATCAACTTCAGGGGCTTCTATATCTCCTGCTGTCACTTGAACAGTAGCTGCTGTAAAAATGGCCTTGCCTCTGATGTCGTCTTGAGAAGTAATCACTACCTCATCGCCCACCCTTAGGTCAGAAAACTGGATGGCCTCTTCTTTCATCAAGCTTGAAATATCTTCAATATCAATAGGGACAATGGAGGGCAGGGTCAGCCTTGAATACTGGGTGGCCTCATCAACTTTAATCACTATGTCCATATCTTCTTCTCCATAGTTTTTATTGGCCCCTGCTTTTATATTAAAACTGGCTTGGTTAATTTGGGCAATAAGACCGATACAGGACTTAACCTCTGGTAGAGGCTCTCTTTCCCAGAACTGGCCTAAAACCAATACTAAAACAACAGCTGCAACAGCCACTGCTGCTAAAATAACTACAGGAACAATTAGCTTGGAAAAAGGCCTCATATTAGCTTTTGGGCTTTTGAGAACTCGGGTCTTTTTATTAGCAAAATTATAAATCAGTCCTTATCCATATCTGCCCTACAACAGGCGCCATGGCGTCTTCTGCTGCCTGGCTTGACACTTTGTGCAAAACCATATTCTCCACCTGGTTTTTGTTCATATCCAGTATGCCGCCCATCTCAATCCTACTGCCGCTTTGATACATTATTGAGTTAGTGAGGGTATCAGAATCCAGCCATCTGGGGATGTAGTTGGCTGTACCGCTTCCGTCAACGCCAGCTCCCGGACCACCAGTATCATCTATTTCACAATCAACCGTGCCGTCAGAGTTAATCACCCTGATAGACGAACCAGCTGAACAAGAACCGGTTACTCGCCGCTGTGTCTGGTTAAAGTCAGCTGAAAAAAGTACGCTCTTGAGGCTATTGTTGTATGTAACGCTTAAACCCGAACCGGCTGCTGTCCCTAATCTCAAGGTATCGGTCGGGGCTGTGGCTGACACTTGAGGAGTACCGGCACTGTCAGCAATAACCCCGAAGCCATCAGAGGCCAGCCCGCCTCCTGTCTGGTCAGTAGCGCACTGCCAAGAGCCGCCGCTCCATTTAATAATCTGGTCGTCTAAACAAGTAGGAAGGGCGCCCGAGGCACTCAAGCATTTTAAGCCGCCCCCCACCGTAGTACAGATATCTCCGGTAGCATAAATCTGTCCGTTAACGTCCAGGGCGTAAGAGGGATTAGCTCCACCGAGCCTGATGCCCAGGCCTGTGTTGGTAAGCTTCAGCTGATACGAGCCAGCCACGCCCATAGACATAGTGGAGTTTATCCCGCTGACCCAGGCACTTATAGAAGGAAGGCCTACCTCCCCCGCCTTATACCACCTTATATTCTGATTGGTGTCCAGCCAAATGCCACCGCCTACCACCTGAAGCTTAGTAAAGGCGCTGGGGCTGTCAGTGCCAATGCCGATACTGGTGCCAGCTTGATAAATCTCTGAAGTGGTTAAGGTGTTTGAGTCCTGCCATCTGGCGATGTTGTTAGCTAACCCGCTTCCGTCTATTACTCCGGCTGCCCCTGCCTGGTCATTGGAGCAAATCCAAGCAGCGCCGTTCCATTTAATTATCTGGTTAACTCCGCAATCAGTTCTAACAGACAGGCTGACATCACCTGATTCAGCCCCCCCTTCCAGGCCAGAGCCCGCTGGGGTGCGAACAGCCGTAATGTCTCCAGGGGCAGGGCCCGGACCGGGGGCGGCTGCACTCAAACAGTTAGTGCCCCCGAAAGCGCAGATATCTCCCGAAGCATAGATATTGCCAGCAACATCTAGGGCCTGGCTGGGGCTGGTTTTAGCCACCCCAAGGCGGCCGTTTTTATCAATAGTGATGCCTCTGGTGAGGGTGGTGCCTCGGATTAAGTGCCAGTTGAAATTACCGGTGCCGTCCGGCTGCAGAAACGACCGCGCGCTGGAGCCGCTTCCTGTATAGATAGTAATGCCGTGTTCTGCGTTGGCAACCTCGGGCTTAACCTCTATCTTGCCTAAAATAGGGTTGTTGGTGCCCACGCCCACATGCCACGTCAGGTCGGTGGGAAAGAGCTTACTCTCTAACTGGGCCCAGTAGGCAGGCCCTGGGCCGGGGCCTGGTGCAGCTCCGCCCAGCCAGCTCAAGCACTGATAGCCGCCCTGCTGGGTGCAGATATCACCGATCTTAACCTGGTCCTGGGCCCCGACATTTATGGGCGCAGGAACATTGTCCCAGGGCGGAGAGCTGCCCGGGTCCTGCCAGGCCGCTAACACAGCCCAGGCAATAACTAAACAGAAAACGACCGTTATAATCAGGGGAGTAATTTTTTTAGTCATAGGTTTAAAATGTTTAACCTTTATTTTATTTATTTAGTTTTATTTTCTACTAAGAGTTTCCCCGCCGGTTTACGTCGCGGGAACTCTTATTATTTAGAATTATTGCCCTTAATAACCTTGTCAATCAGGCCGTATTTCTTGGCCTCTTCAGCTGATAAATAAAAATCTCTATCCGTGTCCTTAGCGATTTTGCTTAAGGCCTGGCCAGTATGCTTGGCTAACATATGGTTGATTTTCTCTTTAATTTTTAAAATCTGCCGAGCGCCAATTTCAATCTCGCTGGCCTGTCCGGAAATGCCCCCTGCCACCTGGTGCATTAAAATCTCTGAATTGGGCAGGGCAAACCGCTTGCCCTTCGCACCGGCAGCCAACAAAACAGCTGCCATACTGCTGGCCTGCCCAGTGCAGATGGTGGTAATGTCGGGTTTCACATACTGCATCGTATCATAAATAGCCAGGCCGGCATAGATTTGGCCGCCCGGCGAGTTGATGTACATCTGGATCTCGCGCTCAGGGTCCTCCCGGCTCAAAAAGAGCAATTGAGCCACAATCACATTGGCTACCTGGTCATTGATAGGCGTACCCAGAAAGATAATCCGCTCCTTGAGCAGCAACGAATAGATGTCATAAGCCCGCTCACCACGCCCGGTGGACTCGATCACCATCGGGATTAAGGCTTGGGGATTAAATTGGTTCACAGTAAAACTCCT
>Ga0180437_10010029_pt1 | contig 11621 bp, 10 predicted proteins | sample SS_ome_4_FD_132410 | JGI IMG/M metagenome (GOLD analysis project Ga0180437, IMG submission 132410) | Hypersaline lake sediment archaeal communities from the Salton Sea, California, USA - SS_3_D_1 metaG | ecosystem: Environmental > Aquatic > Non-marine Saline and Alkaline > Hypersaline >... | reverse complement strand
CTTCAATTTTGATAATCTGCGAGACTTAACCCCTATTTAACAGGGTGAATCTCAAGTGAGAGAAACGAACGGGCGGTTAATAATCAACAATCTATAAGACCAAAATAAGGAGAAGGATTATGCAATTAACAGCAATGATCGTGAATCTTATCTATTCTATTATAGGTGGAGCGTTAACATTACTATTTATGTACTTCGGCTACAAATGGTTTGACAAATTCACCAAATTTGATACCTCCAATGAGCTTGCTAAGGACAACAAAGCAGTCGGGTTGGTTGTAATGGGAATTTTTATTGGTATCGGGATTGCTGTGGGTCTGGTAATCGGATTAGGGCTTAACTAAGAGACAGATTTAGGCAAAATAATTCTCATAAGGCTTGTATTATCGTAATAGATACTTTGAATGTATACACTAAATAGGTTTTGTAAATGGGAGAGGATATCCTAAAGACATTAATAATTACTTTACTGCTATTTATTATTATACCAGAGGCACCTGCCCGTGCTGCGAGTATGGCCGTTGGCAAGATAGAGGATTTTCCTGAAGTAACCTCAAGAAAATGGACAAGTAAGTATGATCAGTATTTTAAAAAATATACGAAAAGATATTTTGGAGCTGGCTTTGAGTGGAAATGGTTCAAGGCCCAGGCCATAGCAGAATCAAACCTTAAAGCGAATGCCACAAGCTGGGTCAATGCAAAAGGAATAATGCAGATCATGCCAAAAACATTTCATGAAATCAAAAAGAAAAACCCCTCCTTTGTGGATATCAATGAACCACGTTGGAATATAGCTGCAGGCATATACTACGATCGAAAACTTTATAAGAAATGGAGGGCCGATCGACCATTTAAAGATAAAATATCTTTTACCTTCGCAAGCTATAATGCTGGTTTTCAAAACATTGTAAAGGCTCAGAAGACAGCTAAAAAAAATGGACTTAATGAAAACCTTTGGCGTAATATAAAGTCTGTTGCGCCAAAGGTTCACGGCTGGCGCCATAAGGAAACAGTGGGATATGTTGATAAGATTACTACAATGATGAAATAAAGGAGTAACTCAGGTTGTCAGGTTCAAGGTTCATGGTTGACATCCATGCAATAGGGCGTGGATTGTTGGAAAAATCGGATGAAATCCTCATTTATCATCAAATCAAAACCAAATAATTTAGATTGATTATTCGACATTATTTTTTCTCTTAAACCGTGAACCGTGAACCTAGAACTTTGAACCTAAGTAGAGCACATAAAGGATTTTATATTTGACACAATTTAAATGTTTCTGATACAAGGTTACTCACCATGAAATCAAAGATCTCAACCGCTGTGAGTCAAATTCCCCTTTCCGGTATTCGAGAAATGTGGCAACGTGCAGCGCAGTATGATAGTTTCATTTCCCTGGGGATTGGCGAGCCAGACTTCAACACTCCCAAAGAAATATGCAATCAGGCGCTTCAGGATGCGCTTGAAGGTGCAACCCACTATACTCAATCACAAGGAGACGCTGAATTGCTCAAAGCAATTCAAGTGTATCTGCATGAGCGCCTGGGTGAGGACTTCTCAACTCGTCAGATTGTCGTGACTACCGGAGGGGTTGGGGGCTTAACATCATTTTTCCGTACCGTGCTCAATCCCGGTGACGAAGTTCTTTTGCCAGATCCTTATTTTCCACCATATCGACATCATATCGAATGGGTTGGGGGAAGGGCCGTGCATGTTCAGACCCGCTTTGAAAACGGTTTTGTGCCAACCCCTCAGGCGCTGGAAGCAGCAATCACCCCACAAACCAAAGTATTGCTCTTAAATTCGCCAAACAACCCGACCGGAGCCGTCATCCCAGCTGAGAAACTGAATGACATTGCCCGAATAGCGATAGAAAAAGATTTATTAGTGTTGAGTGATGAAGTTTACGAAAGACTCCTTTTTGACGGATTGACACACGAATCCATTCGAACACGGCCGGGCATGGAAGAACGGACAGTTGTGGTTCACTCTTTTTCCAAATCATTTGCTATGACTGGTTGGCGCATAGGATATGCTTTTGGGCCGGAATGGCTCATTGAGTCCATGGTCAAAGTGGTAAGTTCTACTACATCGTGCGCTCCGTCCGTTTCCCAGCGTGCTGCTCTGGCCGCCCTTCGGCTTGATCCAGAAATCATCAATGCAATGGTTGAAGAATTTCGCAGTCGTCGTGATTACGCATATGAAATTTTGAAAACACTTCCTGGTGTAAAGGTTCACAAGCCGAAAGGAACCTTTTATATTTTCCCGGATATCAGTCAAATCACCCAAGACAGCCGCCAGTTTGCCTTTGATTTGTTGGATAAGGAGCAGGTCGTGGTAGTTCCAGGAGAGGCCTTTGGGCCTTCAGGTAAAGGTTGTGTGCGTATTACTTTAACAGTCAATCAGGAGGTTTTGAAAGAAGCCTTTGAACGTATACAACATTTCATAAGCACCCTATCCTGACATTTTTCTTCGAATACCCTTTCAAGCCATTTACCATCTACTCATCTCTTAATAAATTAATGCATTCTACTGATAAAATCAAAATTTCCCTTAGTGCCGACCTTTTATGAATAATGAGTTAAAAACACCTAATATTTGCCAAATAAATCTATTCGGTGTATGAAATTATATCTGCTGAAGGACCTAAAAAAGTAAAAGGAGATTGTACATGAAAGATGATATCAGGTGGGTAAAAACCCATTGTGCAAGGATGGATCATGGAGGCTGTGCGCTATTGGTAGGTGTGAAAGATAACAAAATCGTGCGCGTGAAGGGGGATCCGGATGGTTTTTTAAACAAGGGCTATATGTGTGCAAAAGGAATTGCATCACCTGATCGTCTGACCCATCCTGATCGCCTCAAACATCCTTTGAAAAGAGTAGGAAAGCGAGGTGAAGGAAAATGGAAACAAATTTCCTGGCAAGAGGCATTGAATGAGATAGCTGAAAATCTAAATAACATAAAAGAAACATATGGCGCAAAAGGCGTTGCATTTGGTGTTGGCATGCCCAAAGGTTTGGAACACTTTGTGTTAATCAGACTGGCCAACATTTTTGGCTCTCCCAATGTTATCGCATCTCAGGATGTATGCCACGCACCTCGAGAGGTGACCGGTGTTCATACCTGCGGCTTTTATCCTGTGGCGAACCTGCATCACAAAAGCAAGCTCATTCTTTTATGGGCGAGCAATACCACCTCCACAAATGAGGAGGGAGAAATCTGCAGCATGCTTTTAGAGCAGTTAAAACATGGTTCCGAATTGATAGTTGTTGACCCGCGAAAGATTGATTTGGTGAAAAAAGCTAAGAAGTGGATACAGCTAAGGCCTGGAACAGATCACGCACTTGCACTGGGGTTTCTACATGTCATTATTGAAGAGTCTTTATATGATAAGGATTTTGTTGAAAAATGGACTCACGGCTTCGATGAGTTAGCAGATCATGTTAAAACATATACTCCGGAAAAAGTGTCTAAGATCACCTGGGCTCCTCCTGATATCATTCGAGATACAGCACGATTATATGCCACGTCAAAGCCTGCTGTTATTCAATGGGGAAACCCGATTGAGCATACTATCCATACCTTTGATACAACACGGGCACTCATTTGCTTGATGGCAGTATGTGGCAATCTTGATGTGCCTGGCGGTAATGTGCATGCAAAAGATCCAAAAATCATGGGCTTAGGGCAATTTGTCCGTGCCGATCTTATTCCAGAAAAGAGAAAGGAAATGATCAGCGCCTATCATGGTGTGATACCCAGATTAATGACCATTGCACCATCTTTCTTTAAAAAGGCAATTCTTGAAGAGGTGCCCTATCCCATTAAAGGATTCTATGCCATGTGTGCAAACCCCATGCTCTCCTATGCAGACAGTCGCCAGACGTATGAAGCATTTATAAATCTCGACTTTATGGCAGTCGCTGATTTGTTCATGACGCCTACAGCAGCTATCGCAGACATAGTGCTTCCTGTTGCAAGCCAATTCGAGATGGACGATATCGGCCATTACGGACTCGGTCACGGTTTTATCCTGGCACGGCCCAAAGTAGTTGATCCACCCGAAGAGTGTTGGCCTGACATGAAAATAATGAATGAGTTGGGTAAACGTATTTCTCCTGAAGAATACTGGTACGACGACTATAGCCAGTTTTTGGAAGATGTTGTCAAGCCAAGTGATCTCACATACAGCCAGTTCGTTGAGAAGGGCTACTTGAAAGGCCCGGACAGATTCAAGCTATATGAAGAAAAGGGCTTTCGAACCCCCACAGGTAAAGTAGAGCTTACATTGAGTACTGCAGAAAAATTTAATCTATCGCCACTCCCGTCATTTCGAGGACTTCCAGAGGAAGAAGATCCTGAATATCCTCTGGTACTCACTAATTCCAAAAGCCAGTATTACCTTCATTCATCATATAGATGGATAAAGAGACTAAGAGAAAAAAGACCAGACGCAAAGGTTGAAATACACCCCGATACTGCGATAAAATACGGAATCAAGGAAGGCGATGAGGTTATCATTGAAACAAGGTATGGAAAAATAACCCAGATTGCACATTGTACCGATAGTGTTGATCCAAGGGTAATAAATGCCTCACATGGGTGGTGGTTTCCGGAGGAAAAGGTGGAATCTCTGTATGGATGGGAAAAATCTAATTTTAATATCCTTACCTCAACTGAAAAATTGGGAAAGGAATTCGGAACACCTAACTTAAAAGCAATTGGATGCAAAATACAGCGAAAATAGGAAGACTTTTTTGAACACAAAAATTTTTTATACCATTGATGAAGTATCAAAAATAACCAAGCTTCCTCAAGACCTTATTCGGCATTACATACGCGTACTGAAAAAAACTATAGCACCTGAACATTACCCGGATATTAATCCAAGGCAGGTGAAAGGCGAGTATCTTTTTACACAAAAAGACATAGATGAAATACTGAGGTTTATCGACAAGAGGAAGGATGAATCCTGGGAGAAATGGCAGCTCAGGGTAATAAAGGAGACAATGGCCAAAAGGGAGTCAAAACAAGATATACCCCCTCGCAGACGAGCAGATTTAAGGATTATTAAAGGGAAAAAGGGGAAGCCTAACAATCAGTAAGATAAAAGGTATCTGTTCGCGGGTTCAATTGTTCAAGGTTCAAGGTTAGAGTGATGAAGGACGTCTTCTACTCTGTGTCCAATAAGGAATTAATTAGATTCTTTGGGTATGTCATGTGAGCTTGCACTGAAATTTACAATGAAGAAATGAAGGAAATCGTAAGGCCATCAACCCTGAACGGTGAACTCTGAACCTGTGAACGCTTACAATAAATAATGATCCTATTCCTTTTAGTGTAAAAGATCAGATGGATATATAGATCTTATAACATCCGTAACCATACCATGCACCTGATTGATGGCAAACGGCCTTTGCCTCCCTGTGATGACTTCGGTATACTGCGAATAAATTAAGGAGCGACATGAAAACTATAGGTCTTCTGGGTGGTATGAGCTGGGAAAGCACAGCTGGATATTACCGAGCAATAAATGAGGGAGTAAAGAAATCTCTTGGAGGCTTACACTCCGCGAAGATAGTACTGTATAGCGTCGACTTTGAGCCTATTGAGCAGCTACAACATCAGGGCGATTGGGAGGGTACAGCTAAGATCCTCTCTGATGCTGCTCTAAAAATCCAAGCCGCTGGTGCAGATTTCTTACTTATTTGCACAAACACGATGCACAAAGTAGCACCTGACATCGAAAAGGCTATTCGCATTCCTATTCTACATATCGCCGATGCCACAGCGCAGGTGCTTGTGGGTAAAGGTATTAAAACTGCTGGTTTGTTGGGCACAGCATTTACTATGGAGCAAGATTTCTATAAGGGTCGCCTGATGCACAAACATGGTTTAGAGGTTCTTGTTCCAAACGAGCCGGACAGAAAGATTGTTCACGATGTGATTTACCAGGAGCTTTGTTTAGGTCAAATAATTGAAAAGTCTAAAAAAGAGTACCTTCGTATTATCGAGAGCTTGGCTAACCAAGGGGCTGAAGTGGTAATTCTTGGATGCACAGAAATTGGCTTATTAGTGAACCAAAGTGATACTGATATAGAGCTGTGCGATACGACATCAATTCATGCTGAAAAAGCAGTTGAATATGCAATTTCGTGAACTCGGACTTCCACTTATGGATAGTGGAATAATCCATAATGGCTTTTCTTTTCTATTCCTAAGATTACAATCTGTAACCTTTGTAAATCCTTGAGGCAGGACACCATATTTCATCAGGCAAGCAAAGTTGTTGATGTTTTGATTAATATGCGTATACTAAAATCTATGCAGATTTGAGTATATGGCACGTAGTCTGTAATTCCCGACTGTATTGACTTATCGCAATATATTGTGGCTTAAATAAATTGAGTATACTCTCACTCAGCCAACCCTTTCAGCCACCTATTTACTCCCGCAACATCATGAGGTTGAGCTTGGTTTGACACACAAGGCCGAATCCCGTATAGTTCGCGTTCGAAAAAGGAAGTTCTTATCAACTCAACAACAAAGTGGAGGGAGAAATCTATGGATAAAAAAAGGGAAAAGCAACTGATGACCTTTGAGATTTATCAAAAGGGAATCGAGAATTTGAAAGAGATGAATGTGGACTGGGTTTACCCGGGTGGTCGGAGAGGGCCGGCGGTTCAGGCAAATCGTGCCTATCTCGAATCTCTGTTTTTTGAACCCCGATTCTTTGATCCGGTGGACATCGGCACTGAACTTGAGCTTTTTGGCACCAAATTAAGAAACCCCGTTTTCTGTTCAGCCATCTCCAGGCGACCCCATATGCCGGAAACATGTCTGGCTGAGATCGCCAAGGGGGTGGCAAAGGCCGGATCTTTTATCATGCTCGGGATAGGTGGCTCTGAAGAGCTGCAGAGTGCTATCGATACCGGAGCCCCTGTAGTTAAGATTGTCAAACCCTATCGCAACACAGAACAGATCTATAAAAAGGTGCGTGATGCAGAAAGTCGCGGGTGTGTTGCTCTTGGCATGGATATCGATCATTTTTATGGACTTCTGGTAGATGGCAAGTTTATGAGGACAGAGCTGTTTGGACCACAGCAAACGGATGAGCTAGAAAGAATTATTTCAGAATCCATACTGCCCTTCATTATTAAGGGTGTACTCAGTGTATATGATGCTGAAAAGTCTCTTGAACTCGGGGCTAAAGCCATCGTCGTAAGCAATCATGGCAGTGGTTCATTCGACTATACGATTCCTTCAATGCAGGTTCTTCCCAAGATTGTTGAGAAAGTGGGAGACAAGATGGCGATACTGGTGGATACCGGCTTTGAAAACGGTAATGATGTTTTCAAAGCATTGGCCTTAGGCGCAGTGGCCGTAGGTTTTGCTAGCCCGATGATCCTCGCCTATGCGGCGGAAGGCAGCGAAGGGATTGAACTCTTGATCAATCAGATAACAAGAGAACTCGAGCGAAACATGGCTGCATCAGGTTGTGCAAATCTGACTACGATAAGAAATGTGATGATCACCAAATGTACTTGAACGTTTTGAAAATGGCTCAAGCGGCTTCATTTTGTTAAATCCTTCTGTAGCATGACAATGCCTGCTGTGGCTTCCGCCAACCTTCACCGGGCGCCACCGGAGAGCTAGACGGTATTTCTCAAACACCTTGGGTTATGGGAAGCAAAGGCAAGGCTGCCAGCAAAAACCAACGCCAATATCCTATACGTCGCCTTTGCAAAATTCGGGAGGGAGATTCATAAAAGAAGACAGAAATTAATAACGGCGGAGTCAAAAATGGTCCTGCTATTTTTGGAAATCCCATATATTGCATAGGTACTGTCTATAACTTCGCTTTTGTATACTGCTATGATTGGAGAAAATGCATAGGCCGAAAAACTTATCACTACAAAACAAAACCTTGAATATAATCTAATTTGGCTGTACGATCAACTATGGCACGAAGTAGAAAGCAGAAAGTTGGATTTATGTTGATTGAGTTTTCTCTATTTTCATTAATTAATATAGCAATAAAGAGAAAATTTTCCATCTAATATTACTGTTAGGCCGTCAGTCTATTGAGGTACTCGTTCGATGTCTAAATTATTCAAAGACCTCTTTAATACTGCGATGGCAGCAGGCAAAACTTATCTCAAAGAGTGGGGTCTCATTGTTTCGTTTTTCATTCTGACAGTGACAATTTCGAATCTCACTTTTAAGATCTTTGGATTCCGACTGATCCCGGTGATCAAAACAGTATTCGACGCATTCCATGAGTTTTGCCATCTCATTATGCGCTTACTCGTATTCTCTTGGTTTACGTATTGTCTTGAATCAATATGGTATGGCCTTACTTGGCTTTGCTCCTTACTTCTACCAATAATCCCATGGCGGCCTCACATTACTATCCCTGGCCTGGTAACAGACATTGCACTAGTGTCACTTGCCTTTACTAGGGTGTTTCAGACTTCCGATTTGATAATTCCTCGACCAGTTCGCGAGGAAGCCGAGAACAATATGATCCCTGACCTTTGGGAGGAAATTGAATTGGTGGAAGGGCCTTTTTGGGGGCCAGTGCATCGTTTTCTACACCGCACAAACGCTGGGATTTGGAAACTTATAGACACAGTTCAACGTGTTTTGATCTATCCCTTCCGCGCATCCCCTAAGTACAGCATTTTCGTAAGGCGGTTGCTCATAACGATTGCGGCAGCTGTTCTTATGTGGGGTTACATTCGCTTCGCCGGATATGTAATCAACGTGTGCAAGGCACGCCATTTAACAGCACCAATAATGACAGTGCGCAAACGATTTTTCAAATACTTTAGCTTTAATTTGCTGGGGGCAATTGGAGCAACTGTGATTTTTTTTCTCTTTAATGGATGGGTGGCTGAATATTTAGAGCCATGAAAACACGACCTTGTTCGATTCACTCAGCGGCCTAACCATGCAAATTCAGCCGACGTATAAAGCCGCACGGCTGATTAGCGCCGTTAGCGATTACTGCTATGATTGAGTAAAATACAAAGGTAGAAAGACTTATGGCTTGTGTTTGTAATATTGAAAAAAGCTTAATAAAATCAAAAAATTGACTATGACACGGAAACTTAAACTGTATTTCTAATTTTTTAAAGGGAAAGAAATTGGATCTTTTATCTATACTCATTGGTGTATTTACTGCACTATGTGCTATTTACTTTAGAGAGGCACTTCGTTTAGCCTATAAGCAGAGAATTGTAGCTAGCCAACTAAACTCTTACCTGCGTTACTGGCAAAGGTTTGTTATTGAAAAGGACTATTTCAATATTTACTATCTAGGAATAGAGTGGAATAAAAAAATAAAAGAGTGTTTGAAGAATAATGGTAAAGCAGAAGATTTAATAAAAATAGAGGAAGAGTATAAAAAGAAATGTCTTGAAGTAAAAACCGCAATTGAAGAAGAGAATGAGAGCTTTAAATTTGATCTCTCTGCTATAGATGAGGGCATTAAACATTTGGAAAATGTATTGCCAACTTTCTTGGATATTTTTAAAGCAGAACGGCAAAACCTTATCGAAGGTAAGACTTTTATATCTGATGAAAATGCAAGTAGCCTTGGTCGCCGCCCTGCGATCTTCGTCGTTGACTTAAAAATGCGATTACAATCGGCAATGGATCAAACTATTATTGTACTTCTTAAAATGAAAAGAAGTGATTCGTTTGTCCTAAAAGATTATGCTAAAGACATACATGATATTTTGTGGGATTTTATCAATGTTTCAAGAGATATAGATTCATTAGGAAAAGAGGCTGAAGAAGTAATAAATCAAAGTGTATTTTGGTTAGCAGTTCATAATATGTTTAGTGCATAGATCGGATTAAATTAGTTGACGAAGCAACCTGATATCATGCTTTTGCTCTTTGTACTAAAAGTAAGATTACTGCTATGATTGGAAGGAATTCAAAGCCTTAAAAACTTATGACTTCCAAACGAAACCTTTAATAGAATCGAACTTGGCTGTACGATCGACTATGGCACGAAACCTGAATTTTCCACAAAAGCCAAATTATGCATAATCATGTTAAAATGTTACATTTTTTAGATCGCTGGTATGTGGCAGAGTGCAAACCTGAACCAAGCTTGGATATTTTTCCAATAAAACAACCTTATTGAAATTGAAGATATTGGCAAGCTGTACGTACTAAATTCTGTTTTTTCTACTGATTTTAATAGGTTACATCTTACTTTTCCTATCCTAACTTTTTCATCTTGTCAAGCCCTTATTCTTTTCTCTGGTGAGGTTTTTCTCATCACCTCCTCTATGGCCCTGTAGTAATCCCTCTGTACCTTGAGATTGGATACTCGGCAGTATCTCTGGGTGGTCTTTATTCGCGTGTGTCCCAAAAGATCCTGGATGGTGACGAGATCCGCATCTGCATTCAATAACTGGGTCGCCATGGTGTGTCTGAGTTGGTGACAAGAGATCTTCATGCCTACCTTGTGCGCATAGTGCTCCATCTTCTTCTGAATACCGCGAACTGATATGGGGCTGCCCGCACAACGGCCTTTTTCCACCAGAAAGACTCGTTTTGCCCGCGAGTGAGGCCTCACGTTTAGATATTCGATAAGTGCGTGATGAGCGTCATGGCTCACGTACACCACTCGGTCTTTCAGCCCTTTTCCTTCATAGACAAACAATTGTAATCGGGGTAGGTCCAAGGCTGCCAGGGTGAGCTTCGCAACTTCGTCCACCCGCAATCCGCAGCGCAGCATCAACATGAATATCGCTCGGTCCCTACGGCTGGTGATGATGGCAAAAAGCCCGGGGATCACCTCATCCCTGAGATATCGGGGCAGAGGCTGAGAAAGTCGCAAGGCATAGCCACGCTTTACCGGATTAGATATGTGCACTTCCTCATCGCTGATAAGATACTCATAGAAGCTGCGAATGCTGTCTAAATAGCAGTTAATCGTTTTCGGCTGAAGTCGCCTCTCCAAGAGATGATCGATGAATGACAGAAGGGTGTGATGAGTTGCCTGCTCAATGGGAACATTCACCCACCGCACAAACTGTAGTAAGGTACTCATATAGTTTCTCAGTGTGTAGCGAGAGTAATTTCTTCGCTTCAGGAACCTACGGTAATGGATAATCACATCGGTAATGGCCATTGATGCCTCCCTTCTCGATGATTGCCATGGCTCTAAAATACTCTTCTTTCCGGGTAGTGTCTGTGAGTCTCGCATAGCGGCGCGTCATCTCAATGCTGCGGTGTCCCAGGAGCTGCTGCAGACACTCCAGGCGCATACCGGCATTGAGAAGCTCACTGGCAAAGGTATGACGCAGGCAATGCAGCGTATATCCCCTATGAGACAGCCCTGCGTTATCCAGATACTTGTGAAACATCGCCCGTGCAGCCTCATAGCACAGCGGTCGTCCCCGTGGGCCATAAAATAGATAGTGTTCCTCCGAGTTCCTCCATTTGAGCCATGTCTGTAATGCGACCTCCGCATCATCACTGATATACACCACACGACCCAGTCTGTTTTTTTGGGCTTCAAAAATTTCGATGCGCTTCTCCCTTATATTTACATTTTCTACTCTTGAGTCGAGCACCTCACCAATGCGCAT
>Ga0180437_10010028_pt1 | contig 11622 bp, 8 predicted proteins | sample SS_ome_4_FD_132410 | JGI IMG/M metagenome (GOLD analysis project Ga0180437, IMG submission 132410) | Hypersaline lake sediment archaeal communities from the Salton Sea, California, USA - SS_3_D_1 metaG | ecosystem: Environmental > Aquatic > Non-marine Saline and Alkaline > Hypersaline > Sediment... | reverse complement strand
TCCACTCCCATTCGTGAACCACCGCTATCCTGTCGCCGTCTTCCACATATATGACCGGCACGTGAGTATGCGCCGCAAAGCACACTCGCTCGCTCATCAAGTCAAAGCACTGCTTCGCGTCCAGCCCCGTCAGCACGTACGGGAAGCTCTCCGCCTTATATAGGGATGCGTGCACCAGTTCGCAGCCGTCCCCCGTCTCCACCAGAGGAAGCTCCGAAAGGAACTTCAGGTCATCGGATGATAGCATTCCCGATGCCCACACCAGCGCCTGTCGCGCGTATTCATTGAACCACTGAAGGCTCAGCCGCCCCGTTACCGCCGCGTCGTGATTCCCGACAACGATCTTGTCCGAAATCGACTTCGCAAGCTTTATGCACGCTTCCGGCTCCGCCCCGTAACCGATCAGATCCCCTAGGCAAAAAGTCCCGTCCACCCCCTCATTCCTGATGTCCTTCGCCACCGCCTCAAAAGCGTCCAGGTTCCCGTGCACGTCCGCAATTATCGCGTATCGCATTCACATTCACCGGGGCCGCCGACCTTCATGGGTCGGCGCACCGACCTCTCTAGGTCGGCTCACCCGACCTCTCTCGTGCGGAACAGAAGATAGGCAAATATTAGCGCCACTATGATGTAACCCACCCCGTACGCCGTCGCCAGCAGTATGTATACCCCCGAAACCTGTATCCCAACGGCAACCTTCTGGCCCACGATGCTGAAGTGCGTCAGGTTCGGCACCACGGCGTACAGAATATCACCCAGGATGCCCGGCACTATCCCCAGCCCCTCAAGCAGCACCCGGAAGTACTCCGTCAGGTGCCCCAGCACAAACACGCCCGAGCATACCAGCAAGTTGGGCAGCATCGCCAGTCTTGTAGAAACTGCCACCGACACCGCTGCCAGCATCGCCACCTCCATGAATATCATGAACGTCGCCTTCACGAAAGACATCCCGCCAAGCACCACAAACCCTATCAGCGTGTCCTCGTCCCACTCTCGCCCGTGCTCGTGCTCATGCTCTTCGACCGCACCCTCTTCGCCGCTTTCCATCTCCTCGTGCGCGTGCACGTGCTCATGCGAATGACTGTGGCCATGCTCGTGATGCGAGATATAGGGATCCACCGTGCTCCAGTACGTCGTCAGAAGCAGCACCGCGCCCAGAACCACCGTCGCCGGAAACACAGCCCCCGCCACTCCCAGGAACTTCCCCACAACGAACTGCGACCTCGCCAAAGGCTTCGACAGCACCGTCAGCACCGTCTTCTTCTCTATCTCATCGCTTATCACCGTCGAGGCAGAGAACAGCGCCTGGAACAGCGCCGCCAGCGTAATCGTCGCCAGACCCATGTCGTATATGAACTTCGCTTCCTGCCCGAACGTGAAAAGCGCGAAAAAGTGCGACAGCACGACCATCGCCGCCGCCGCCAGCAGAATGACGTAGTACACCGGCTGCCGAACCGTCTCCTTCCACGCATTCACCGCCACCGCTACAGTCTTCAAGACCGGACCCTCACGTTGGATTCCTTACCTCGCGACTGAACAAACCAACATACCCCACACCCCTCCCTTTGTCAACGCTCCGGTGCTGTTGCGAACAGATGCTCGGACCCATCGAAAGGCACGATCACCCGCTGGCACAGCCCTCCTACCCAACTTGGCCCTGCCTCTACCCGGCGGCCACCTGTTCGTCCCGCCGCTCCTCCCACTCCGCAAGAGCATTCACCCTCGAACATCCCTGCTGGATGAACACTGCCACCAGTACCGTATTCGCCAGTCCGACAATGGCGCTTCCGAACGGGTTGAATCCTGACACAAACGAGACCAGGTACACGATCGACAACGCCAATCCCAAGCCCTCCGAGGCGTGCATCAGCCCCGATCCGCTTTCCTCCACAAGCTTATTGTAGTCCGGCGCCCATCCCCCCACCGCCTGGAATACCCAGTAGAAGTTGTAGAAGGGAATGAACATGAACCCTACCGCCCTCCCTGGGGTCGTCCGCGCGTGTACGCCCTGTATCGCCGCCCATATCTTGTACAGAAAGACCATGTATACCACCGCGCCGTACACCATGACCAGCAGCCCTGCGCAAACGAAAGGCATACCCTCTTCCGTTCTCCCTAGCGCAGCTGCAACTATCGTTATCAACGGGATAGCGATGATCATCGCCGCCACATACGATGCCAGGTAAAACGCCGTCGACATCCGCCTCATTAACCCCTCTCCTTTCCATCTTGCGTCCAGTTTGGCCCCATTCTCCGGCCCCCTTCCTTCGCTGTCAAGCACCGAAGCGTGCCGATTCATCCCTCCATCGCTCGCACCCGCTTGAAACCACGCCACAAACCTGCTACCGTGTTACATCACCCCAGCAGAAGAGGATTTCGGGCCGACCACTATGAGCCGCTCCTCCGAAAAGAACGAGGAAGTGACCGCAGTTCTGGAGAAGCCCCAGCCTCTCCCCGACGAAGACCTCCAGCGCCCCAACTTCCTCTTCTTCTTCGTCGACCAGCTCCGCAGCCATGCCCTCTCCTGCTACGGCGAAACCAACATCCAGACCCCCAACATCGACCGACTCGCCTCCGAAGGCGTCCTCTTTTCCAACGCCATCGCCACCTGTCCCGTCTGCACCCCCTCCCGCGGTATGTTCGTCACCGGCCGGTACGCCACTCACTCCGGCGTCGTGGTCAACTTCGTAAACATCAACCCACGCGCCGGCAGCATCGCCGACCTCTTCGCCCACGCCGGGTATCGCACCGGATTCATCGGCAAGTGGCACCTCAACTCCGGCTACCACACCGACTCCGGAAAGCACTTCGCCGGCCTCCCCGAAGCCCAGCAGCGACGCGCCAGGGACCGTGTCCACGACCTCATCCAGAACCACCACGAAACCGAGTTCGTCCCTCCCGGTCCTCAGCGCATGGGCTTCGAGTACTGGGCTGCCTACAACTTCCACATGAACTTCGCCAACGCCTGGTACTTCCGCGACTCCCCGGAACCGCTCCCCATGCCGCGCTACGAAACCGACCACGAGACCGACCTCGCCATCGAATTCATGAAGCAGCACATCTCCTCCCCCGACCCCTTCTTCCTCGCCGTCGCACCTCATCCCCCTCACCCGCCGTGGAGCGAAGCGCAGTCTCCCCCCGGCTTTCTCGAAAAGGTCAAGCCTCACCTCGACTGGCGTCCGAACGTTCCCAAGGAGTTCGACGTCAGGGGTGGCGACCCCCGCGCTTACTTCGCCATGACCTCCAACATCGACGACAACATCGGCCGCATCATGCGCTTTCTCGACGAATCTGGCCTCGCCGCCAACACCGTCGTCGTCTTCACCTCCGACCACGGCGAAATGCTCTTCAGCCACAACCGCACCGCGAAAATGGCCCCTTACGAAGAGTCCGTCAGCGTCCCTCTCATCGTCCGATGGGCCGGCCACACGCCTTCCCGCAGCCGCTCCGACATTCTCTACACCTGGATGGACCACATGCCCACCCTTCTCTCTCTCGCCGGCATCGAGGTCCTCACCGAGATCGACGGCATAGACCTCAGCCCCGCCATCCTCGGCCGCCCCGCTTGCGAGCGCGATGCCGCTCTCATTGCCAACTACGTCTCCGACTACAACTACTTCGACTCCGGCACTCACTTCCCCGAATGGCGCGGCGTTCGTACCAAGACCCATACCTACGTCAAATGGCTCGACGGCAAGGAGGAACTCTACGACAACCTCTCCGACCCCTACCAGATGACGAACCTCGCCGAAGACCGGCACGACCTACCCACCCTTCGCGAGATGCGGTCCACTCTCAAAGACCTCCTCGCCGAAGCCCACGACGAATTCCTTCCCGGCACCGCCTACGCCGACTGGTACGACGACCGCCGCAACCTCATCCGCACCCCCCTCGGCCCCGTCCGCTAGCTCTTTCCGAAACCCCCGCCGCATTGACTTCTTCGGCTCGTACACGTATAAACCGACCGGAGAACTCCTTCACTGTCTCCTGTTCACGAGGGAGGCTGCCATGAACTGCTTCTCTTGCGGCGAAGAGAATCCCGACGACGCCAAGTCCTGCATCCATTGCGGCGAATGGCTCGCGGGTGACCGCCCGCCCCCTCCCAAGAACAGCCCCCTCGCCACCATGTCCCTGTACATCGCCGCCGTGGGCTTCGTCTTCCTTCTCCTCACACCCCCTTTCGGCGCAGGGGGCCTCGCGGGCATTCTCAGTTTCATGCTCGCCGCTATGGCGATTGTCCAGATCCGCCTCAGTCGCGGGATGCTCAAGGGATTGGCATATGCCGTCCCCGCCCTCATGCTCTCATGCCTGCTGATATCCTTTTCCGTCATCACGTTGAAGCACGTACCCAAAGCGCGCAGCTTGGCACGACGCGCATCCTGCAGGAGCAACCTCAAGCGCATCTCCCTCGCCCTTGAGGCCTACTCCAACGACCACGACAACCGCTTTCCGCCCGGGAACACCGCTGTCGAAGTCTTCTCCGCCCTTGCGGCCGAGGTCACGGATGGCCCGGACCGCGCCGACCCGTACATATTCCTCTGCCCTGCAGACAAAGCCGGCCTCGAGGCCTGGGACCGCCTCGAAAAGCTGACCGAAGAAACCGTCAGCTACGAGTGGGTCCCCGGCCTGTCCCCCGATGCCGACCCCGACTTCATTCTCGCCTACGACAAGAGCCCCGACCATCACGACGGCGGGCGGAACGTCCTCCGTGTCGATGGCAGCGTCGACTTTATGCCGGAAGCAGCTTTCCAGCCCGAAATGGCCCACCAGCGCGAACTGATGAAACATCCCGAGTAGCTGGGCTCCCCCGCGGACTCTTGCTCCTACCTTCACTGGGCGGCTTCAACTGCCGGCCAGTGCCTGCTACAATACGGGTCGCTGCTCCGATGCACCTTGGCACGAACCCGGAAAAGCCGCCATGAACTCCAAACAACGCGTCCGCGCCGCTCTCAACCGCCAGCCCACCGACCGCGTCCCCATCTTCATGTGGTTCCATCCCGACACGACCAAGCGCCTCTCGCAGCTTCTCGAAATCCCGTCAGAATTCCTCGGCGACGCGATGGGCAACGACATCAAGCAGGCGTGGGTCAACAACAACTACGCCATGGAGGGAATCGTCCACGAGCGCGACGGCGAATCTCACGTCGACTTCTGGGGAATCAAGTGGGTCAAGGGCGGCCCCTACAATCAGCCCCACGGCTTCCCCCTCGCCGGCGCGACCGCACAGGAAATGCTCGCCTACCGCTTCCCCGAGGACAAGATGGAGTTCCTTCTCCACCTCATGGACCCGGTCATCGAGGCCGAAGCAGACTACTTCATCGGGTGCGACGTTTCCCCCTGCGTCTTCGAGATGTACTGGCGGCTCCGCGGCCTCGAAAACGCTATGATCGACATCGCGGGCGACCCGGCCCTGGCCCGCAAAATGTTCCGCCGCTGCGCCGACTTCGCCTACAAGCTCTCCGTCGAAGCCTGCGCCCGCTTCCCTCTCGACTGGCTCTGGACCGGCGACGACGCCGCCGGCCAAACCTCCATGCTCATGAGCCCCGCTTCCTGGAGGGACCTCATAAAACCCCTCCTCGCCGAGATTTTCGAACTTGGCAAATCCCGCAGCCTCTGGGTCGCCTTCCACAGTTGCGGCGCTGTCCGTCCCATCATTCCCGACCTCATCGAGATCGGAATGGACGTTCTCAACCCCGTACAGTGCACCTGCCCCGGCATGGACCCGCTCGAGCTCAAAAGGGAGTTTGGCGGCGACATCGCCTTCATGGGAGGCGTTGATACCCAGGGAATACTTCCCAACGGCACGGCCGACGACGTTCGCCGCGCCACCAGGCGCCTCATCGACGGAATGACAGCAGACGGCGGCTATATTCTCGCCGCCTCGCATACCATCCCCCCCGAAACCCCCGACGAGAATATCTTCGCCATGTACGAAGAGGCCGGCATCACCCGCGAGGAAATCTTCGACCGCGCCGCCCAAATCCGCTCCGGACTCGACGCCCCGGCCTGATTCCCCTCACCTGCTCCCGCTTCCCTCCGCCGCCTCAGAAAGAAGTTTGCTCTCGGCCGCGTACTTCTCCACGCCCTCTCGCGTTATCGGCGCAGGATGGAGCGTCCCTTCACCCCACGTCTCAAGGTTATTCAGCCAGTACTTGCTCTTCGGATTCTCCGACTGCCCCACCGGCAGGATTGTCCTCGCCGAATCCACGTCGTGCATCGGAACCCACTGTGTGTACGCCTCCGACATCTGCGACAGTATCGTGTTGCCGTCGTCGCAGATCAGTTGGGGCTTCGCCACATCTCGCTCACGGTCCAGACCGGAAAAGCCGTCCAGGGTCGTGAAGTACGGCAGCGTCTCCCGGCGGACCGCCGCCAGGCCCTTCTCGTGCCACTTCTCAGGATCGTTTCCGTACGCTCTCTCCGCGTCCCTCCAAGCCGACGCCAGAGAGCTGTCCACGAACCCTCTCTCTTGGCTCGTCAGCGCCGCCTTGGGCTCCTCCTCCAGCCGCTTCATCACTCCCTTCAGGAACGCCGCAAGCCCCGACAATCCCCCGCCGTGCTTGACTGCCAGCGGATTCCGACGGAAGTTCAGCGGCATCGCATTCACCAGCTCCGTCCCCTTCACCGACCAATCCGACCTTGCCCCGCTCTTGTACCAATCTTCCAGATGCTCCAGCGTTCTCAGCGCATCCCGCGACAGCTCCATACCCATCACGTCTCTTATGTGGTACCCCAGCCGCACGATCTCGCGCTTCGCCGGGTTCACGCAATCGTAGTGCATGTCCAGCACGTCCTCCGGCGTCATCTTCTCCTTCGACGCCATCATCTCCCGAAGTCGCCACGACCTTATCGTGTCCCCGCTTCCTCCCGTCCCCACTCCCAGCGGGGCCGGGTAGAAAGATCCGATCGGCCTATGGTTGCCCGAGAAAACGTACCCGCGCTCCGGGTTGATCGTTCGCGGAACCAGATCGTACGGCACAAACCCCTGCCAGTCGTATTTCGATTCCGACCCGTCATGCGCCGATGATCCGCTCGACCCCGAAAGCGGCGACCTCACCGGAATCGCTCCCAGAACCGAGTACCCCACGTTCCCATCCCTGTCCCCGAAAACGCAGTTCGCCGTCGGGAACCGCCACCCGCCGATCGCATCCGCAAACTCATACGCGTCCTTCGCCCGCATCATCGCCATCGCGCCCTCAATCGTCTCGCGATCGGTCTCACACGCAGGCACTCGCTTCAGCGCGATCTCCTTCCCCCGGCTTCCCCGCCACAGAAGACCTGTAACAACCGGACCCATGTGCGTCTCTTTGACCGTCAGCCTCACCGGATTGCCGCCCTTGACCTTTATCACCTCTTCCCGCGTCGTCATATCGCGCCACTTGCCGTCGTACAGATACTTATTCGGGTGCTCCGCATCCGTCTTCAGCACGAAGAGATCCGCCTGATCCGCTCCCAGCGCCGTCATCCCCCATGCCACGTTCCCGCTGTATCCGATCAGGATCGCCGGACTCCCCGCCGTTCCTATCCCCCTTGCATTGAACGTCTCCCCTGCCACGTGAAATTCGTAGAAAAGCGACGGATTCCTCACCGTGCTCTGCGGATCGCTCGCCAGCACAGCCGCCCCCGTCGTTGTCTTCTTTCCTCCTGCCACCCACGCATGGCTGAACTTCGGACTCTCCTCGTTCGACAGCTCCTTCGCCCTCGCTTGCACTTTTTCCACGAACTCTTCCACCCGTTCCACCCACTCGTCGCTCACGTCCTCCCTCTGCACCACCGCCGCAGTGTCATCTCCCGTTCTCCACGGTCCCCGACCGGTCCACGATCCCCAGTGTCGGTATTCGGCCCAATCTCCCAGCCCGTCCTTGGCGAAGAACGAGCCCACGTGCCACCACGACGCGATGCAGTCCGCGGGCGTCCACGGGTCCGGCTCCACCCCGAACTTCTCGAACATGTATACCAGCTTGTCGCGGTTCGCGCTCATGTAGTCGTTGACCCCCGCGCTGTACGCTTCCAGCAGCCTCACCGTCTCCTCGTCGAGATTGGGCACCAGTTTCTTTGCGGCATCGTAGAATCCCATCGTTCGCCACTTGACGTCGTTCTCCAGCGCCGTACCATGCTTCGCACTCCTTACGTTCCCCCCCACCACTTCCGCCAGCCGCCCCTGCACGATTCGCAGCGAGTAGTACATCTGGAATGCCCTATCCTCCGCGGTCGCATAACCTAATCCGTACATCGCTCCCTCGTCCGTATCCGAGAAAACGTTCGGCACCCCCCACTCATCTCGCACCAGCTCTATCTTGCCGTATTCCGCCCTCGGCTCCGCTTCCGCAGCCGTTATGCATACCGATAGGGACAAGCACACCGCCAACGCCACGCTGAATAGACGACGAACCATCTGACCTACCTCCATCGATGTCTTACGGGAATTCACAGAGCGGCCCTTTGATCGCACGCTGACCCTCTCTACATCAGTACGTTCCGAGCCGTCTCTTTTCCGTGAGGAATTTGGGAGATCCGCCCCGCCTACCCCCATCAAACCCTCATACCCCACCTACGTCAATCGCCATCCCACTCCCACATTGTAAGGAAATGTATCCACCCCGGATCGCACGCCTTTCATTTGACATTCGCCCTCACAAGAGGAATAATCTAATCAAAGGCTCCCTGGTCCATTGAGGCCTCATGTGTGAAAAGCAAGGCCTGCAACTTAAGGGCTTCTGCCTTCACCCAACTACGGACCTTCTTCTGCCTCTTCAAATCGGATTATCCTCACAAATCCGCTCACAGAGACCGTTTAACTTCTGAGAGCCGCGTTACTCCTGCGACGTCGCATATTCGCCCCGTCGTGAACGCGCGTATTGCACCCAGCGTCCTGGGTCTCAATCTATGTTGAAACTGCCCCTTATAGGCAAAATGGACACCAGAGCGCTCGCCTACAGGCTCTACGAGCTCAGGCCCCGCCTGCGCCTTCTCACCCGACTCAAGCTCAAGCTCCTCAGAGGCAATTCCTCCCGCAGCCTCCAGAAGAAGGCCCCCCTGCTTACCGCTCTCCGCCGTTACGAAGAGGCCCTATCCTGCCTTCGGATCCTCACACGCAGGATCGAGGAGAGCAAGAACAAGACCGACAGACAGAAGCGAAGAGAGGCCGCCGAAGTGGCCGAGAAAATGTTCCGCATCGTCCAGCGGCAGGAAAATGACGCCAGGCTGCTTCTTCGCATCCAACACCCCAAGGAGGCCGAAATCGCCTTCTCCAACGCTCTCGCCCTCCTCGGATACCTCCCGCTCGACACCGGCCTCGATCGGCAGATCTCCCTCAAGCGAAAACGCCTCCTCGACAATTTCATCTACTCTCTCTTCCGCCAGGCTCAGGAAAAAGAGAGGGAGGCCGACGGCGGAATCGCCGACCCCAAAGAAGCCCTCGACCTGTACGAGCGTGCTTACGGCCTCATGAAGGAAGGCAGCATCCACTGGCTCGACATCCGGCAGGCCTACACCTCTTTCAGGCGGAAATATCCGCTGGACTCCAGGCCGCGACTCGCGCAAGAAGAGGACGTCGAGACCCTTCTCGCCGGCACGGAGTACGAGCCCGAGGATTTCTTCCTCACCCCGGACCTCGCAGATTTCGAACTCGAACTCATTCGCTTCTACGCCGCCTCCACCGAGTTCGACAAGGCCATCGCGGCCCTCGAAAAGCTCAACGTCCGCGCCCTCTCCGAAACCGCACTCAGGACCACGCCCACTCCCGCCTCCTCCTACGAAAGCACCATTCTATTCGTCGCCGACAAACTGCTCACCCACGCCACCTCCCTCCCAGCCACCCGTCTCGAAGAAAAGATAGACAACGTCGAAAAGGCCCTCGAGCTCTTCAAGATCGCCCGCTGTCCGATAGAATTTGTCGAACTCGAACTCGCCGAACTCTACGTCCAGACCGGCGACCCCGAAGACGAGAAAAGAGCGAAGGCCATCTTCTCGCGTCTGCGAGACAAGTGGGAGGACGAACTCGAACTACGCAACGCCGCCGGCGACACCAGCCTCGGCAGCGTCACCCGTCTCTGCAAAAACCTCGCCCGCGTCGGACGACAGCTCAAGCTTCTCGGCGACGAGGTCGACGAAACCAGCTACTGGGAAACCTACGCTCGCGCCAGGCGACGCGTCTTCGAGCAGTTCGTCAAAGCGCGACAGGAAGACGACACTCTCGAATTCTACCGCGCCATCGAACGCCAGAAGATGATTGACGAAGAGGACGAAGAGGAAGAGGCCATCACCCAGGAGTGGGAAGAGCAAACCACCTGACCCCTTGCCCTCATTCGCTCCTAAAGCTGTCCCGCACCGGCACGTAACCCCCAAGTCCCCCGCAATATCCAGCGGGCCTTATCCGGCTTCCGCCCTCGATCAGCAACTCAATCCTCTGCCCCGGCATCCTCCTCCATGTCACCACGCTCCTCTTCGGCCCCCTCTTCAGACTCGTCCTCCCCCCTCACATCTATCCCTGGGGGCCCCTCCTTTTCCTCCACCTTCTGCCTGTGCAGTTCCACCGGCTCCCCCACGGTAAACGCCTTCGGATCCTTTACCGCCCTCAGCACGAACTCCTGCAGCTCCGTCGTCCTCGCCGTCAGCACGATCCCGTCCTCCACCTCTTCGTACGCTACCCCGAGTTCCCCCTTGTCAAGCTTTTCGTCTATCCACTCCGGATCCAGCAGCGCCAGATACAGCACCCCCTCCTTCATCCACGCCTTCCAGAAAAGGTGCCCCGGTATCAGGTGATAGCTCAGCAGCTCATGTTCCGGCCCGCCTTCCGCCGTCCATTCCGTCGGAGCCGTATCCAGGAACCGGTACTCCCCAAGTCTCACCAGGTGCGCCTCGAACTTCGCCGTTACCCCCTCCTCCGTCACCGCCAGCTCATACCCCTTCTCCTCCGCCTTCGCGAACTCCCACGAATCCTTCGACGCATCCGCATCCTTCTCCGCCCACACACCCAAAAGCCCCGGATCGAAAACCAGATCCTTCTCCGTATACAGCGGATGCAGCGACGGAATGCACCCCGCCGCCAGCACCGCAATTCCTGCCGCCATCAGAGCAACCGTCGCCATCACCCTCTTATCTCTCACCTCACCCTCCTATCATCTTTACCATTCACCGGCCCGAATTATACTCACCCACAACACCCTTTCCACCCTCCATCACCTCCAGCGCGGACCCGCGCGCCGAAATCCCATGCCGAATCCACAGCGCGCAGTACCCCAGGTCCTCCTTCGTCACCGGCCCCAGACTGAACCACTCCTGTCCCTCCTTCGTTACCGACTCAATCACCACGTGCCCTTCCTCTCCCTCCCGATCCGGTACGACCTCAGCCACGCGCATCATCCCTTCCGGCAGACCTATCACATCCCCGGTCTTCAACCCGAAGTAGATCCCGAACCCGTACTTCTCCAGCGACTGGATCTCTCTCACCTTCGCTCGCGCATACTCTTCAGTCCGTTCCAGGACCTGGACCTCACACCCCTTCACCCGATTCACCTGACGCGGCTCACGTATCTTCATATGCATCAGCAGCTTCGCAGGCTCCTCACCCTCGGAGACGTCGTACACCGAAACCACATCTCCGCCCGCATACATGAACTC
>Ga0180437_10010027_pt1 | contig 11622 bp, 8 predicted proteins | sample SS_ome_4_FD_132410 | JGI IMG/M metagenome (GOLD analysis project Ga0180437, IMG submission 132410) | Hypersaline lake sediment archaeal communities from the Salton Sea, California, USA - SS_3_D_1 metaG | ecosystem: Environmental > Aquatic > Non-marine Saline and Alkaline > Hypersaline > Sediment... | reverse complement strand
TACCACGCGGCCTATCGCGACCTGCAGGCGGCGTTGCTGGGCGTCGGAGCCGAGGAAACGGATCGACCGCCCGCCGAGGGGGAGTGGCCGCTGCACAAGGTCGTGGCGCACATCGTCGGCGCTGAGCTGGGTTTCTTTGGCGTGACCAAGTACGCACTGGACCGGCATCGCAGCGGAGACGGGCGACCGGCAGCGATCCCGGACGAGGCGTGGGACGCGATCATCGGGCAGGACGAGGCATCCCTTGTGGCAATGTTGGATGGGCCCTGGGAGGGCATCCGGTCCTACTACGACACATTCCACGAGCGGGTGCTGCTGGAGCTGGCTGACATCCGCGACGAGGAATTGGAGGCGCCTTCGATGTACTGGGAGGGCTACGCACTGAGTCTGCGCTTCCGTCTCGGTCGCTTCGACTCCCATCTGCGCCAGCACACGGTCCAGGTCGACAAGACGCTGGTGGCCATCGGCCGCGCGCCCAACGAGGCCAGGCGCCTGTTGCGCTTGATCTACGCCGCCTTGGCCGAAGCCGAGGGCGCCACCATCGGGGCGTGGGACGTGGGTGTGGAACGGAGGCGGCAGACAGCGGAAATGGTCGCTGCACGCACCGAGGAGATTGCCGGCATCTTGGGTCGCTGACGAGGCCGGCGTATGGGCCTGGCCTGGGCCGCAGCCCGCCGCCCAGCGCAATCCCGCCAGGGTGACCCCTCTTTGGCCTGGTGGCGCGCGGCGCGGGCGGCTGGTGCAGCAGCCGATCATCCGGCCCAGCGAGAGAGATCGACGGAGGTGCCAGCGGGCGGCCAGCCCTCCCCTTCCGCCCACGTCATCCGGACCATCATCCCGGAGACCCGGTACCCTTGCGCCAGCAGTTGGTCCAGGGCCCAGGCGTGGCAGGCGCTGACCGGCACGACCATCGTCTGTTTGCCGGATGCGCGCGCCAACGCCTCGCTGCCGTCGAGCAGGGCACGCAGGGTACCGGCCTCCGTATGGTCCGGGTGCAGGGCCAGGGCCTGCACGATGGCCAATTCCTCACCCTGTCCCTCCCAGGCGCTCACCAGCCGTACCGTGCTCAGGCCGACCGCCGCCTCGCCATCAAGCAGGACCAGGGTCTCGCCATAGCCATGCCCGGCCGCAGAGCGGATCTCTTTGGCATAGTCGAGACCGGGCAGGATCCGACCGGTGGCCTCCCGGAGGTCAGCCAGCCAGCGTTCGCGTATCCCGGGGCCGGCGGCCGACCAACATGGCAGTCCGGCACCCGCGGCGGCCGGTTGGTCCAGCGCTTTCACCAGCCGGAAGGACGGAAAGGTGGCCCGGAACCCGAGCTTGAGATAGAGGCCGAGGTTGTAGGTGCTCTCGGCCATCGTCTCCAGCCCGATCAGGCGCACCGGGTCCCGGTTCAGATATGCCAGGCTGGCGGCGACCAGTTGCTGGCCAATGCCGCGGCCCTGGTATTCAGGCAGCACGGCAAAGGTGCCAAACCAGCCCACACGACCCCAGGTGCGGGAGAAGATAAAGCCCAGCACGCGGCCCCCTTCCTCGGCGACAAGACAGCCCGCGGGGTCCATCGCGCGGCTGGCCAGCACGTTGGCCCGCGTCCTGCGGTAGATCGGAGGCGGGTCCCCGCGCACCTGCTGCGCCCAGGCGCCAAAGGCGACACTGTCCACCTGGCGAACCGCGTCGGCGTCCACTTTTCGCATCAGACGAATCGTAGTCATGGTTTCGTCACAATCTCGACCTCGACGTTCATGCCCGGCCGGAGGTTCAGGCCGGTCGGCTCCAAATCGATGAACACAGTGTAGGTGGTATCCCCCTGTTGCACCACGGCGACGGGAGAGATGGCAGCCACGTGCCCGCGCAATGCTTGACAGCCAAGGGCGATGACCCGCACGACTGCCTCCTGCCCCACCCGCACGCGCCCGATGCTCAACTCGCCCACATTGCGGGTCTCCACGCGCCAGCGGCCGGTATCCAGCAGTTCGACCGCCGGAACACCCGGCCCGGCCCATTCGCCGGGGCTCAGGTACACGGCCGCAACCGTACCGTCAAAGGGGGCCAGCAGTTGGGCGCGGCTGAGGGGCAGCTTGGCCCGCTCCAGGGCCGTGCGCGCCTGCTGCACCTGGACGCGGGCGACGGCCACGTCCTCCGGCCGCGGGCCTGCCCTGGCCAAAGCCAATTGGGCCTGGACGACCGCGACTGCAGCGGCACCGCCTGCTATCTGGTCTGCAGTCGGCCCGGCCTGAAGCTGCTCAAGCTGTGCCCTGGCGCGGGCCACCTCGGCCGCGGCCGCCTGCAAGTCCGCCTGGGTTGGCAAGTCCTGCAACCGCTGGTACTGGGCGCGGGCCGCCCGGTAGTCCACGGTCGCATCGTGGAGCGCAGCCGCCTGCGGGCTGGCCCCCACGTCCGGGTGGCCGGCGACCAGGTCGTAGGCTGCTTGGGCACGTTGCACCGCGGCTTCCGCCTTTTCCACGGCGGCTTGGGCGGCGATCAATTCCGCCTCGCTGGCGCCCGCTTTCACCTGCCCGTAGCGGGCCAGGGCCGCCTGGTAGCCGGCCTGCGCTGCGGCTACCTCCTCCGGCCGGGCTCCGTCCAGCAGGTCCTCGTGCTGGGCCAGAGCGCGCCGGTACTCGGCTTCGGCCACGGCCACTTCCTGCTCCCGGGCACCGGCCGTGGCCTGGTCCAGCGCGGCCTGGTGGAGCACCAGCGCCTCTTCCGCCTCCCGTACGCCCAACTCCAGGTCGGCGACGTCCAGTTCGGCCAGCAGATCGCCCTTCCGTACCTCCATGCCTATCTGGACGTACATCCCCTTCACCGGGCCGGCGGTGCCAAAGCCCAGCCTGAGGCGCTGGGCCGGCAGGACCGTGCCCAACACCGACAGGTGTCCCATCTCTGCCGCGCTGGACGCAGCCAAATCTGGGGTCGAGGCGGCCGGGGCCGGCGGGGGTGTCGCTCCTCCCTCGCATCCGGCAAGGAGGAGGACCGGGATCAGAAGCCCCAGGAGCGCCCGCACGAACCTCAGCAGCCTCCTCCGGGCACCATTCATGATCGCCTCTCGATGATGGTCACGGGGTCCAGCGTGCTGAGCATCCACACCACCAGGCCGGTGCTGACGGCGACGACGGCCAGCGGCACCGGCAGGGTGAGCAGCCATGAACCCGGATGGAACAGGTTCAGGCTCAAGCCCCTGGGCGCAAAGAGGGCCGTGCGCAGGTAGACCAGGGCGACCAGGCACACCACGGCGCCGATCAGCCAGGCGACTGTGACCACGCTGACCGTCTCGCCGACGGTCCGCCGCACCAGCCAGCGACGGCTGTGTCCAATGGCGTGGAGCACGCCAAACTCGTCGCGGCGCTGGGAGAAAAAGACGTAGCCCAGGACCGCCAGGGCGATGGAGGCAACGACGGTCACCACGCCCTCGATGCCGCCGAACGTCCAGAGCATCATCCGGGTCATCTCCCGAAAGTCCTCCGCCCTGGCCCGGTAGGTCCTCACCGCTGTACCTTCGGAGGCTACACGCTCCTCCAGCCAGGCATCCATTTCGTCTTTGCGCCCACCGGCCGGGACGAGCAGCAGCCGGACCGGCTGCGACGCATACACCTCGTGGCTGCTCAGGTATTCGTAGGAGGCGAACCCGAGCCAGGGATCTCCCCCTGGCAGGACTGGCGAGCGGGAGAGGATGCCGGCGACCACCATCTCGGTGGGCAGACCATAATCGTCCTCGTACGCCGGCCGACCAACCCGATCTCCCACCTGCAGGTTACGGTTCATGGCGATCGCCCGTGAGACGACGATCTCATTGGTGCGTGGCTCGGGCAGGCGGCCTTCCTCCAACTGCAGCCCGAACAGATCGAGAAGGCCCGGCAGGTCATCCCCCGCCACTCCATAGAGGTCAACCGAGTTCTGGGTGAGCGGTGGCAGGCCGATCATCAGGCTTGCCCGCAGGGTGGGGATGGCCTTCGCGACCGCCGACTGGGCTCTGATCTGGGCCACTACAGCCGGATCGAGGACGGCACCCAGCCGTGGCGAGACGACACTGACGTAACGCAGATGCTCGTAGAGCACCTGGTTGGTGAAAGCCACCGGTGTGAACAGGAGCGCCGGAAAGGCCACGCCCAGGATCATGAGGGCCATCGTCGCCGCCAGCACCAGAGCCCGGCGCCTGTGGCGGAGGTAGAACGCTCCGGCCGAGAGGGGCCTGGCCAACGAATGCCTGACGGCGGGCCGTTCCTCACCCGTTTCCATGGCCAGCGCCCCCTGCTCGATGACGGCTACGGCGTCGAGGCGTCCCAGCGTGCGCGCCAGGCTCCAGCCCACAAAGGCAAGCAGAAACAGCGGAATGGGCAGGGCAAACAAGACCGGCGTGAAACGGCCCAGATCCAGCTCCAGGCAGGGTCCGATCACACTGACCCTGAGCCAGGCAAACAGCAGCCAGGCCAGCGCCAACCCAGCCAGCCAGCCGGCCACGGTCACGGCCGCGGTCTCCAGGGTCAGCCGGCGGACCAGTCCCCGACTGCTGTGGCCGATGGCGTGCAACAAGCCCAATTCCTCCAACCGGCGGCTCAGGGCCAGCCGGTTGACGGTAGCCACCACCAGCGCGATCACAGCGGCGAACACCACGTCCACGATGCCAAAGGTGAGGCGAAAGAACAACATGCCCTGGGCCATCTCTGAGGACAGGCGGTCCAGGGTAAAGACCACAGCCTGCGAGGAGGCGATGGAGGTCTGCAGGAAGTTATCCATGGCCTCTTTGCGGCCATCCCGGGGAACGACGATCAGGCTGGAGGGCCTCGAAGCATACACCTCGTGGCTTTCGAGATACTCGTACGATACCAGGCCCAGGCGCACCCGCTGCTTCCGCTCGACAGCCGGTTCACTCTCCAGGATACCCACCAGCACCATCGTGGTTGGCATGTCGCCATAGTAGCGCTCGTCGATCGAGCGGCTGAGCGGGTCGCCAAGGTGCAGATCCAGCACCGCTGCGATCTCTTCTGACAGGGCGATCTCGTTGGCGCGAGCCCGGGGCAGGCGCCCTGCACTGACGCGCAGGCCAAGGACCTCCATCAGGACTGGCATGTCGGCACCCGTTATCCCGAATACATTCAATCCCCCCGAGGTGTTGAGCGGGACGCCGATGTACAATTCGCGCTGGGTGATGACCCGCGCCACGTCCGGGTGCGTCCGGATCTGGGACACCACCGCCGGATCTAGCGTCCCTCTCAGCGGGCTTACCTCGCTGACCCGGTCGAGGTGGCGCTCGCCGACCTCCACCTGCTCGAAGAGAAAGTCGAGCATGCGCACCATGACGCACACAGCCACCGTGGCCAGGGCGACGAGGGCCATCAGCATCAACGCCGGGCGCCTGTGCCGCCGATGGTACACAAAGGCAGAGAGCGGGTTCACGTGGGCCCCTCTGGCACGATCACCGGCGCGGTTGGCACGGGACGGGCAGATGGCATGTCCACCACGGTGTCACCCTGGGCGACCCGCGACACGCGGTCTCTGACACTGGCGACCTGCCCGTCGCGCAGGGTAACCACCAGGTCGGCCTCGCTGAGCAGCTCAGGGTTGTGGGTCACAGCGACCAGGCTGCCCTGCTTGCAGTAGCCGCGCAGGAGGGCCATCACCTGTAGACCGGTGGTGCGGTCCAGCAAGCCCGTCGGCTCGTCGGCAAAGATGATGCGTGGGCGGTGGATCATAGCCCGCGCCACGGCCACCCGCTGCCGCTCACCACCCGAGAGCTCGTAGGGGAAGCGGTGCAGCTTGTCGCCCATGCCCAGGTCAGCCAGCAGGGCCTCTGCCTGGGCGACGTGCGCCTTGTCCTGCACCGGCGCGGCGACCATCACGTTCTCCAGGACGGTGAGATAGTTGATGAGAAAGTGCTGCTGGAAGACAAAGCCGAACTCGGTGCGGCGCAGGGCCACCCGCTGCCGGTCTGACATCTTGCCGTAGGCGCGGCCGTCCAGATAGATCTCCCCGCCGCTCTGTTTGCGCAGCCCGCTCAACAGGTAGAGGAGCGAGCTCTTGCCCGAACCGGAAGGTCCCAGGATGCCGATGAACTGGTGATCCTGGATCGCGATCGAGACGTCGTGCACGGCGTCTATGGTTCTGTCACCATCTTGATATGTCAACGTAAGATTTTCTCCCTGTAACATCCTTTCCTCCTTCAAGCGATCGTCGTGCCCAATCTCTTGCTCAAAGCCCCTGTTACGGGGATGCCACCCGCCCTCGAGGACGAGGGCTAGAGCCTGTTTGGATAGGTAGCGATCGTCGTGCCCAGTCTCCACTATCGCCTTTCGACGATGGACACGGCATCGAGCTTGGACAACGTCCGGGCCGTCGTGCCCGTGGTCACGGCAAGCACCACCACGGGGATGGGCAGCGTGTACAGCCAGGGGGTGATGTTGAGGAGGTCAAAGCTCAGCCCCAGCGGTACGAACACAGCGTACCGCAAGAGCAGCATCCCCATCAGGCCGATGATCCCGCTGAGGCCCCAGGCAATCCCTGCCGTAAAGGCCGTTTCTCCCAGCACGCGCCCCACCAACTGCCGGCGGCCGTAGCCCAGGGCGTGCAACACGCCAAACTCGGATTGGCGCTGGGAGATCAAGATATAGTTGAGAACCGCCAAACCAATGGCGGCCACGGTGGCGATGACGCCCTCCAACAGGGCCATCGACAGCATGTCCTGGCGAGCCTTTGCCTGCACACGGGTGACTTCCTGACGATATGTCAACACCGACGCGTCCCCGCCGGCCAGTTCCGCCTCCAGCCAGGCATCCAGGACATCCTTCTGTCCCGCCTTGGGCACAACCATCAGCGGAAGAACCTCAGGCAGCAGGAAGGGTTCGAGCTCCTCCAGGAATTCGAGGGAGATGAAACCCAATCCATCTCCATCCTCTGGCGATGCGGGCCGGGCAAAGATGCCAGATACGACGAATGGAACTGGCAGCGATGATGCGCCAGGATAGGCGGGTTGGTCCGGATCACCGATCACGTCGCCAACCTCGAGGTCCCGGTTCTGCGCGAGGGTGTCAGGGATGACCATCTCATTGGTGCCGGGACGCGGCAGGCGCCCCTCTTTCAGTTCCAAGCCATACAGCTCCACCAGGTAGGCCATGTCCTGTGCATAGACACCATAGGGACTGGCCTCGGCACTCGTGAATGGAGGAATATAGACATGCAGCATGGAGATCCGGGGCGCCACGGGGATCACCCTTTCCACCGCCGGATGGGCCTCGACCCGGGCTACCACGCCTGGATCCAGGCTCCCAACCACCGCCGGCGAGCGGACGATGCTCACCCGGCCCAGATATCCCAGCAGGGGTTCTGCGGCGTCAGCATCCACGGCAAGCGCAAAGATGACGAGAACGACCGCCAGGATCATCACGCTCATCCCGCTGATCAACAGCACAGCGCGCCGCCTGTGCCGGCTGTAAAAGGTCGCAGGCGCCAGCGGCCTGGACGAGCTCACCGAGGCCATCCGCCGCCGTTTGCGGTCCCCCTCCTGGCTCAATTCACGCCGCTCGACGATCGCCACCGCATCCAGACGTGCCAGGGTCCGCCTGACGCCGATGAACGTGAAACCAGCGATCGCCGCCGGGACCGGGAGGGTGAACAGGATCGGCAACCACACAACATAGTTGAGATCGTACCCTCGGGAGGCAAAAACGGTCACCTTGAGCAGGTGTAGGACCAACCACGATAGCCCGATCCCCAGTGCCCAGCCAAGGGAGGCCAGGGTGGTGGTCTCCAGGGTCAGCCGGCGGATGAGCGATCCCTTGCTAAGGCCCGTCGCGTGCAATATCCCCAACTCTGGCAAGCGCCGGGCGTTGGCGATCTGGTTGACCACCACGATTACGAGCGAAAAGGCGGTCGCCACAATGAGGATGACCGGCAGCAACATCACCAGACCTGGCAGGGCCTCGTTCACAATCCGCTCGTTCAACATGGCCAGCGTCATCACAGCCGTCCGCCTGCTCAGGATCTCGCTCTGGAGGAAATCGTCGACGGCAGCCTTGCGATCCTCCTGGGCCACGACCAGGAAGCGTGCCGGAAAGGCACGATACCCTTCGTGACCGCTGAGGTACTCGAGGGAGACAATGCCCAGTTCTATGTCGCTCTCCAGAACCCCCACCACCTCAAGGGTGGTTGGTTCCGGAGGTGTGTCCATACCAGTATAGAACTCGGAGCTGATGGCTTCATAACTATCGCCCACCTCCACGCCCAGCATGTTGGCAACGTCCTGCGAAAGCACGAGCCCATTCGTCCCCGGTGCTACCAGGTGCCCATCCTTCAAGGTGGCACCGAATCTGTCCAGCAGATAGTGCGTGTCCTCAGCCGATAGCCCCATCAGGTCGAACTGGAAGCTCTCACCCGGCATCAGGCCCGGTATCTGGATCTTGATGACCGTGGCCGGTATGACCACCGCCACGTCCGAGTTGGCCTCTATCTTGGCAAGCACCGCTGGGTCCGGACCACTCTCATCGGATTGCGGCGTCACCATGCTGAACTCGGATAGTGCCATGTAGGCCAGGCGTGGAGGCTCGACAAAGACTGCCCACACCAAGGCCACCATCGAGTAGAGTCCCACGGTAACCACCACACTCAAACCCAGGAGCAGTGTAACGTGGCGCTTGTGGCGGCGGTAATAGGTCCATGTCGATAAGGGATTCATGTTGTTACCTCCTGTCGAGAACAGCATATCACATAATGCGCGGCTTTTCCATAGGCGGCTGTCATTCCCGGCCATGACAATTGTCACGATGGTTGACTTTTGTCCCATTGCAGGGTACAATCGCAGGTAGGAGTGAGGAAGGGAAGTGGATCATGATCCATGTCGCCGTTGTGGACGATCATCCCCACGTGGCCATTGCGCTGCGCGCCCTGCTGGACCAGACGCCTGACATCCGGCTGGTCGCCGAAGCAGGCCGGGGCAGCGAGGTGTTTGCCCTGGTACAAAAAGCTCGACCCCACGTCCTGCTCCTGGACCTGCTCATCGAGCCCGAGTTCGACGCCCTGAGCGCGGTGCGGGATCTGCGCGCCAATTTCCCGCACCTGCGGATCTGCCTGCTCAGCGCCCACCTGGAGCCCACCTACGTCCGCGATCTGCTGGAGGCTGGCGTCTGTGGCTACATCCTCAAAGACGACGACTATGTGTCGCGCATCGAGCGCATCATCCGCGACCTGGCCGAGGGGCGCCTGTACCTGAGCCCCCAGGCCTACGAGGCGCTGGCCCAGGCCACCCAGCAGGCCAGCGACCGGGAGCTGCTCACCGAGCGCGAACGCGACATCCTGCGCCTGGCCAAGCGCGGCTTGCCCAACCCGCAGATCGCCCAGGCACTGCACCTCTCAGCAGGGACGGTGCGCAACCACCTCAGCGCCATCTACCGCAAATTGGGGGTGCACAGCCGGTACGAAGCCCTGGCCATCGCTGAGGAACGGGACCTGCTCTAGCAGGCTGGATTGGGGAGAACGGTTGTGACCGGGACCATCCTGTGGATATTGCTCGGCGCCCTGGGCGCCCTGCTGGCCGTTGGGCTGGCCGTTCTGGCCCGGCGCTGGTACCAGCGCCGGCGCTATGGGCTGCCCATTGCCCACGAGGAGTTGCTGGTGCGGTATGGCCGCCGCATGGCCGCCCTGCCGGATCGGGAGGCGCTGGCACGTCTGCTCGCCGTCGAGGTGCCCGAGGCGCTGGACGTGTCACGGGCCACAGTGTTGCTGGCCGATGGCCACGACCTCCTAGCGATGGATAGCATCCCCCAAGCGGATGCCCAGGAGCCAGATCTCCGCCTGCCGGTCCTGCACGCCGCGGTGCGCTGGGTCGCCTCGGGCGGCGAAGCGGTGCAGGTGGCTGGGCGCTTGCAGGAGCTGATCGCCCAGAGCCGCTTGGACCTGGCCTGGACCGCGGTCTGGGTGCCGCTGATGCGGGGGACCGATCTCTATGGCCTCTGGCTGCTGGCCCGGCGGGCGGGAGGGCGTGCCTATGCCCCGGGGGATCTGCGCTGGCTGACGACGCTGGCCCGGCAGGCAGCCGTCGTCCTGGAGACCATCCGCTACGCCGAGCAAGAGCAGTTGGTGGCCAACGAGATGCAGGCCCTCTATCGCCAGGCAGTGGCAGCCCGCGAGTCGGAGCGCGAGCGGCTGTCCCGTGAACTGCACGACGGCGTGCTCCAGGACCTTTGCGCAGTCGCCCGCGATCTCAAGGCCCTGGAAGCGCAGAGCGAGGACCGGACGCAATTCGCGACCCTGACGGCCCGGTCCAACGAATCGGTGCAGACTCTGAGGGGCATCTGCCACGACCTGCGCCCCCCGCTGCTGTCGAACAACCCCACACTGGCCCTCAAGTCCCTGGTCGAGCGGCTGGATGCCCAATCCCCGGCGCCCATCCACATCGAGATCGTCGCCGACAACCTGTGCCTGGGCGAAGAGGCGGCGCTGGCCATTTACCGCATCGCCCAGGAAGCGATCCACAACGCCATCCAACACGCCGATGCGTCGGAAATCGCCGTCCGCCTCACCCAGTACCCCGACAAGCTGCGGATGACGGTCACCGACGACGGGCAGGGCATCCCCAACAGCACGGACCTGCACCACTTTGTCGCCGAGGGGCACTTTGGCCTGGCCGGCATGCGCGAGCGCGCCACCATGATCGGCGGGACCCTGGAGGTGCAATCGGCCCCGGACTATGGCACGGCGGTGATCCTGGAGATCCCCTGCCAACAAGTGGGCGTCCAGTAAGCACCGGGAGGAGAAAAAGCATGGAACATCCAAAGGTCAGGGACAGGCGGGGCGAGAAGGTCATCTTTCTCAGCCACTGCATCCTGAATCAGAATGCCAAAGTACGCGGCATCGCCGAGTACCCCGGCGCGATCGTGCCGCTGGTGGAGCTACTCCTGGAGGAGGGCATTGGCATGTACCAGATGCCCTGCCCCGAGATGACCTACCTGGGCAACATGCGCTGGGGCCAGGTGAAGGACCAGTACAACAACCCCATGTTCCGGCGCCACTGCCAGCGATTGGCCGAGGTGATCGTCGACCAGGCGGAGAACTACCGGCAATGCGGCTACCAGGTCCTGGGCTTTGTCATGATGGATGGCAGCCCCGTGTGTGGGCTCAACCGGACGCCACGCCCCAAGGACCCGGACGTGATGTGGGGGGGCATGGCCTGGTACGTCCCCGAGTCAGAGTACGTGCCGGGCAAGGGCAACTTTTGCGAGGTGCTGCAGGAGGCGCTGCAACAACGCGGCCTGGGCGACATCCCCTTCGTCGCCTCGCCCGAATTCGAGGAGGTCGGCACCATCGAGGATGCCCTGGCCCAGATCCGGGCCCTGCTGGCATGAGGATTGGATGGCAGGCCCGTGACAGGTGGATGGCACAATGCGCTCCCCCACCCCGGCGCGCTTGGGGGATCAAGTGGATCGGAAAACCTACGTGAACTGTCCCCAATGTGCTACCGACAACCCGGAGGGCGCCAGGTTCTGCCTTAACTGTGGGACCAGGCTGGCTGTGGTCTGCCCCCAGTGTGGGGCGACGCTACCGCCTCAGGCCAGATTCTGTTTCGAGTGCGGGGCCCAGGTAGGCGCGTCTCCCGAAGAGGCACAGCCCCCGGAGCAGGACACCACCGCGACCAGG
>Ga0180437_10010026_pt1 | contig 11622 bp, 10 predicted proteins | sample SS_ome_4_FD_132410 | JGI IMG/M metagenome (GOLD analysis project Ga0180437, IMG submission 132410) | Hypersaline lake sediment archaeal communities from the Salton Sea, California, USA - SS_3_D_1 metaG | ecosystem: Environmental > Aquatic > Non-marine Saline and Alkaline > Hypersaline >... | reverse complement strand
TGTAGAGGTCGAGGTCCACCAGTCCCAGCAGCCGCTCGGCTGGCAGCGCTATCTGCCGCAACCGGTTCAGGATGGCGTCTGAGAGGTATTGCTGCCGCCGTTTGTGGTAGGCATAGTCTGGATGGGGCAACGGATCGGTCACGTCCCACTCCCGCCCCAGAGCCAAGGCCAGCCCCTCACCCACCGCAGAGAGGACCTCCTCATCCACTGGACCGATAGGCACCAGGACTATCTTGCCTCTCATCTCCACTCCATTAGCGAAGGCGAAGCATCCCGTTCCTGGCTCATAGGACGAGATTCTTCGCTCACTCCGTTCGCTCAGAATGACGTACTTGTCGGCTAAAAACACCGCTGTGCAGGATATGATAGCACACCACGCCCAGGGAGACGTGGACGTTCAGCGACCTCCCCTTGCCATACATGGGCACAAAAACAGCCGCATCGCACAGGGCCAGGGTCTGGCGGGTCACGCCGTGGTCCTCGTGCCCCACCACCAGGCAGACCCTGGCCGGATAATCGAAAGCGTAGTAAGGGACGGACTGGTCGGTGATCTCTAAGGCGCAGATGGCGTACCCCTCCCCTTTCAGAGCGGCTATCGCCTCCTGAGGATCCTTGACGTAGCGCCACCTCACCCGCTGCTCTTTGCCCCGCGCCACCTTGCTGATGGTCGGATGGGGCGGGGCTGGGGTGATGCCAGTCAGGATGACCTCCTCAACATTGCAGGCGTCGGCTATGCGAAAGATGGAGCCGACGTTGACCGGATACGCCACGCTCTGGAGCAAAAGGACAATTTGCTTCTGCACCGGGTGGGTCTTGCGATATCCCCGCAGAAAACGCTTCAGTTCCGTGCCACGCAGTTGTTTCATACAACCTTCGCAAGGGTTCCTCAACCCTGCCTCACCCGCCACAAAAAGATGGCGATCATGATCAAAGAGATGGACAACTGTACCACCGTGGAAAGCAGCCAGCCTATGAGCCAGCCCCCGCCAGACTTGAGTACCTTCTGCCAGTCCCCCACCCGCCACATCTCTACGACGATGACCCCGGCCACAGAGCCTACAATCGCCCCGGGCAGGCTGAAGAAGATGAGCCCCACCAGACCCAGGACCAGCCCCCCCAACAACGCCCACACCGAAGCCCCTCCGACTTTGGCCCCCAGGCTGGTCACCCACAGGTCCGCGGTGACACCCACCACGGCCAAAACGGTCAGCACGGCCAGGGTGACGGGCCCTATCCTGGCAAAGCCCTCGATGAAAGCGTAGAGCAAGGCAGCCAGATAGACGAGGACGATGCCCGGCACCAGGGGCAATATCACCCCCACCAGACCGATGAACATCAGAATGAGGGCCACGATCAACCACGGATCATCCCACATGAGCTATTTCCTCCGTTTGGAAGCGGCCGGGGCCTTCCGAGACCGCTTGGAGGCAGTCCTCCGGGACCGCCGGGGCCGACGGCCCTTGGCCAATTCGGCCGTGAATTCGGCGCCCCAAATAAAGATCACCCCCGTGTAGTAGGACCAGGCCAGAAAGGCGATGATGAGGGCCAATGAGCCATAGATCAGATTGTAGCTGGCAAAGTTGGCCAGATACCAGGTAAAGAGATATTTGGCCAATTCCCACCCCAAACCCGTCAGGAGCGCCCCCAGCCAGACGTCGGACCAACGGACGGTGGTGTTGGGCAATATCTTGTAGAGCAGGAAAAAGATCGAGACGGTGAGGGTCACCGGCAACAGCGTTGGAAGCAGATGGTCAACAAGCTGCCAACCAGGGAGGGACAAGCGCAGACGGCGAATGACATTGAAAAAAGTCGTGGAAGCGATCGAGAGGACGAGGAGGCTGCCAGCCCCTACGATCATGCCCAGGGCCAGGAGCTTTTGCCGCCAAAAGGGGCGTTGCTCGGTCACACCCCAGGCCCTGTTGACAGCCCGATCCAGGGCGCTAAAGACACCGGAACCCGACCAGAGCAAGCTCAGGACAGCCAACAGGCTGACCGTCCTTCGCGCTCGCAAAATCTGACCGATATTGGCCCCGACCAGATTCCCCGAGGCAGGCAGATATCTCTCCACCCAGACGATCACTTTCTGTTGAGCCGTGGCCGAGCTGAAGAAAAAACTGGACACCGTGACCATCAACAAGACCACAGGGAAGAACGAGAAAAGGGCATAGTAAGCTATGGCCGCGGCCATGGTAAAGCCGCCGTCGTTCTGAAACTCTCGCCCTGTGGCTTGCAGGAAACTCAGCGCCCCTCCCAGCTTTTTATCGGTGGAGGTGTAAACCCGTCCAGCGCGTTTCCTCAACCTGGCCCACTGGTTTCCTTTACTCACGCAGGATTTCCTCCGCAAAGCTGGTGCCAAAAGGCAGCGGCTCGATGCCCAGCAGCTCGGCCACCGCAGCCCCCAGGTCAGCAAAGGTCTCCCTCGTGCCCAGGTCCACACCCGGTTTGACCCTGTTGCCGTAAGCCAGAAGGGGCACATACTCCCGCGAGTGGTCGGTGCTGGGGGTGGTGGGGTCGTTGCCGTGGTCAGCAGTCAAGAACAAGACGTCCTGGGCTGCCATGGCCTCCATGATCTCTGGCAGGCGGCGGTCGAAATCCTCCAGCCCGCTGGCATAGCCCTGGGGGTTGTTGCGGTGGCCCCACAGCATGTCAAAGTCCACCAGGTTGGTGAAAATGAGCCCTTCCTGGCTTTCCCGCATGTAAGCCAGGGTCTGGTCCACGCAGGCCATGTTGTTGGGGCTGTGGACCGACCGGCTGAGCCCCCGGTGGGCAAAGATGTCCTCGATCTTGCCCACTCCCATGACCGGCTGCCCGGCCGCCACCAGCCGGTCCAACAGAGTGGGCTCTGGCGGCAGGAGGGAGAAATCCTTGCGCCGCTCGGTGCGGGTGAAATTCCCCGGCTCCCCGATAAAGGGCCGGGCGATGACCCGTCCCACGGCGTGCTCGCCTACCAGCATCTCGCGGGCGATCTGGCAGATGCTATACAGCTCCTCGATGGGGATGACCTCCTCGTGGGCCGCCACCTGGAAGACGCTGTCGGCTGAAGTGTAGACGATGGGGCAGCCGGTGCGGATGTGCTCCTCGCCCAGTTCCTGGATAATGACCGTGCCCGAACGAGGGTAGTTGCCCAGGGTCTTGCGCCCGATGCGCCGCTCGTATTCCTGGATCAGCTCTTTGGGGAAGCCATGGGGATAGGTCGGCAGGGGCCGGGGCGAATAGATGCCGGCGATCTCCCAGTGGCCGGTGGTGGTGTCCTTGCCCGCGGAGGCCTCGGCCATGCGCCCGTAGGCGCCCGACGGCTCAGCGCAGGGCGGCACCCCGACGACAGCAGTGATGTTGCCCAAGCCCAACTGTTGTATATGGGGCAGCGAGAGGCCGCCCACCGCTTTGGCAGTATTGGCCAGGGTATTGGAGCCCTCGTCGCCGTACTCCGCTGCGTCGGGCAACTCCCCTACCCCCATGCTGTCCAGGATGATAAGGATCACCCGTTTGACTGCGCTCATGTTCCTCCTCCTGTATGAAGTGCCACACCGATTTCCCTGGACACCACTTGAGGCCATCCAATTGGCAGGTATTTGTCATTGCGAGGAGCGCAGCGACGAAGCAATCTCCTTTGTTTGACTGAGATTGCTTCGCTTCGCTCGCAATGACAAGCCGAATACTTGCCAGTTCCGAGTGCCTGCGGGAAACCAGTGTGCCATTACTATACCACAAGCGGCCATTTTTGGCAATGGGCCTCAAGTCAGGTGCCAGGCTTTGCCTTCCGGCTCGCTGTGTGGTACAATAATATTCAGATCAGTTCAGCCCTTCACCATCGCTGTTCCCATCACAGCCAGTAGCCCAGACAGGAGATAAGAGCATGGGACATCGAGAGCCAACCTTCTCTGCAGACCAAGAGGGTTTAGTAGATCTAAAAAGACTGGTTGATTTCATAGCTTCAGAATACGAACCTGAGAGAATCATTTTATTTGGTTCTTATGGGAACAAGACAGAGGGACAATCCTCGGATATAGATCTACTGATTATAAAGAAAACGCACAAGCGGTTCGTAGATAGAGTGGTAGAATTGATGCGGCTTATAAGGAGTCAGTTTGGGGTTGAATTTCCAGTTGAACCTCTTGTTTACACTCCAGAGGAATGGCAAGCGGCAAAGAAGATAAACAGTATCTTCATTCGGACAGTCTTATCAAAAGGGGTTGTCCTATATGGAAAAGAATAAAAGAGAACGCTCCATGCTGTCGGCCAAATAAGCGCGTGCTTACGCCTGCATGTAGGAGCTTGGTCCAGATAAGGAAAGGAGCAACTATGTTAGGCCATTTTACCGCAATTTATGAGAAAGGCGAAAAATACCACATCGGATACTGCCCTGAGATTCCTGGAGCAAATGGACAAGGTGAAACGCTAGAGGAATGCCGGGAAAGTCTAAAAGAAGCTGTCAAGCTTATTCTTCAGGACAGGTTAGAAGATGCGCTGAGGGGAGTTCCTGATGATGTGAGTTGAAATTGACAATCGGCTGGTGGCCAAAATCTGTAAACGCTGGCCATCCACTGACGGCCTAAACTGCCAGCGGATTTACGCCGCGTTGTACTAGAAATACCCCACCAGGAAGGCAATTCAGATGACCACTCCACTTCAACCTTATTGCATTTCTTTACAGTACGTGATATAATTAAATCAGCCAGACCATAACCCCTTATTGAGAGCGAAGTGGTTTGAGGGGAAAATGAAAAGGACCAACCGCATGCAGGGCGGTGGGCCCTTCCATTATGCCCCCTTCCTGCTTAGGCCAGGAAGATCAGGCTCTGATAGTATACCAGGAGCCGCTTTCCGTGTCAAGCAGGAGAGCGGCTTTGTGTTTAGCGAGCGTTAGGTCAGGTACGTAGCCCGCTGGATGACCTGTCTGTGCTTGACGAAACACAGACAGGATGTAATTCCACCAGATCCTTGAAAACCAGGGGGGTGGATTAGGCAATAGCAGCCTCCAAGGGTACAATCAGGTTGTGCAAAACCGATTACCCAAAAGGAGGCTGCTATGCAACCCAATTGTACCACAAAATCGAAGCCAGGGCGCAAACCGCTCTCTCCTAACAATCTTGACCAGGAGATGAAGCGAGAGAACAAGCGCCGACATCGGAAGAAACGCAAGTCGAAAAGCAGCCGTCGGCAAACGGAAATGCACAAGCGGAGAAAAGACAAGCTGCATCGCGCGAAGCGCAAGCAGTTGCGCCATCGCCGGTTGAAAGAGCCTCTTGGTCAAACGGTTCGCCGACGTTTCAAGGCCGTGCGCTACTATCAACACTGGCGTCAACGACTTTCCGAACGAGATGCAGCACGCCGGGCTGCCAGCAAGTACCAGGTAAGCGAGAGCACGATTCGCCGTTGGGATCGCTTGTATCGCCACGATGGCCTGGCAGCCCTGGTGCCCAAGCCGCCAGGCCCCCAAGCACCGCCTTTCGTGGTTCTTCTGGAAATCCAGTTCTTGATCGTGGCTCTCCGTCTTCTGCTAGGCTGGAACGAGAAAAGAATGGCCAAGGAGCTGGAGCAGCGGGGTATCGCCAAGGTCAGCCACAGAACAGTGGGACGCATCTTCGCCCGCTATCATCTGCCCACACGTACCTATCACTCGCTGGCACGTTGCGATGGGATTCCCAGGAAACGCTATGAGAAGAAGATGCCCAATCAACAGTGGCACATCGACTTCGCAGAAACCACTCTGGTAGACAGGACCCGTGTGGTGATCATCGTGCTGATTGACGACTACTCCCGCTACTGCCTGCGCTGCCAGGTGGTACCGGACATGACGGCTGAAACGGCCATCGAGACCGTTCAAGCCGCTTGGCAGGAATTCGGTTTGCCGATAGAGATCGTCAGCGATAATGGACGCGCCTTCATCAGTGTGTACGAGGATGTCCCCACTGCTTTCGGCGAGGTGCTCCGTGCCAAGGGCATTCGACATCGCCTGATCACCTCTTACTATCCAGAGGGCAACGGCAAAGCAGAAGCATTCATCAAGATCCTGAAGCGCGAATGCCTCAACCGTCCCTTTGCGACTGTGGAAGAGTTGGAGCAGGCTTTGGCCAAGTTCGTCACCTATTACAATCACTTCCGCCTACACAGCAGCCTGGGCTACAAGCCTCCTGTGTCCCGTTACCTGGGTGTTGAGGCCGTCAAGGACCACGGGTTGGCAGGCATCCCCTTCTTGTCTGATGAACTGGTGGCTGCCTTCCCACCCTCTCAACCCGTCCAAGTGCTACCTGTCAACGTTTGGACCATCAAACAACGGTTCGCGCTGGTCCCGGTTAGTTGTTAAAGATCTGGTGGAATTACACACAGACAGGATAAAGTCCGTGTATAGGTACGTTGGGCGGCTGTAAAACCTCCTACTGGGAGTATAAATATGTCGCGTCAGAATGACATAAAAAGATTGATTTTAAAGCACAATCGTCGTCTGCAAGGCCTAAGGGAGAAACAAGCTCTGTATGGGTTAGAAACCTCAGTATCTATTCTGACCGAAATTGAGGATATAGAAACTGAAATCAAGAAATTACAAGTGGAATTAGAACAACTAGAACAAAGTACTACTAGCAGAGACGAAATTGATGAAAGGTTGACTTCGCCTAGGATGAGGCTCTGGTTTGTTATTGTATTTGCCATGATCTTAGGGGTAGTTGGAGCAACCGTTATTCTTTATGCGCAGGTTTCAAAATGCTCAAGTTTTGCCCCTGATTTTACTCCAACCTGGATAAGCTCCACTGCATCGAATGCTAAGAATGATAACTATATAGCTCAGAATCCAAATATACCTGAGCCATTGACGTGGTATGAGTTGAATTCAGGAAATCTTAGAACTTCAACCACAGTACAGTTAGACTATTCGGAGATTGACCATTATCTTTATTACAGTTCAGTTCTTACTACGAAGGAGTATAGCTGGTCAGGTTTCTTTTTTTGGCGAAAATTTCCGCTTCCGGAGTTGAACGCCTCTGGAAAATCTGAGATAATTGCTATCATTTATGCTGAGAACCCCGATACTCTAGAGATAGGTTTCAAGGATGCTCATGGCAACGAAAAGAAAATCGCTCTGAAAGTTGTAAAGGGATGGGCCGGGTATAGAGTCTCTCTTGCTGAGTTCACTTTTATTGATTTCAATCGAATTCAATTGTTCCTGATTGCACACTCAAGGGGGGTGGGAAGTATTGACGCAAATGCTTTCAAGTTCGCGTTTTTGGGCCTTAGATAATCCGCACCTGTCTGAAGTAGCGCAAGTTATGGTCGGCGGGGCAGTTGCCCACCCCGCCGCCACTGCAAAACCGCGCGTAGGAGCTTTCCCCTCACGCGGCTCTTCAGACGCGAGCATAAGAACGACTCAACGTTACGCACGTGAGCAAGCGAGCGTTGAGTTAGGTTTGTAGCCCGCTGGATGACCTGTCTGTGCTTGACGAAACACAGAAAGTCCGTGTATAGGTACGTTTGTGGACATGGCTGTTCACAAACATATATTGGGCCGCGCATACTGAGTTGCGGTGTTGATGTAACTGGTAGGGAATACACTTCAGTGATACAGCTTTGCCCCGTTGGATAGAGGGAGTTGTTCTTGTCTGGAATATCCCACAAGGAGATCGGAGAGTTATGAGAACCAAGTGGCGAAGTCTATGGAGATTTGCTCAGATTGCCTCTATGGTTATCGGGATCACTGGCATCACCCTCGACCGCCTATTTGGTGCTCAGGCACTGCTCTATGTCGGGGCTGCAACGCTTGTCATTATTGTTGGGTTCTCCCTGCTTTGGCTGCCAGAGAGAGCTGACAAAGCGACGAAAAAGTCCGAAGTGAATTCCCTCTGGCGGCGGATGTTCCAGAGCGTCACAACGGGTGTAAAAGTGTTCGCTGGTGATTTGTCTTGGATATCGCAGCATGAACACTCACTACGACACATCACAAAGTCAGGTAACTCTCTCCAGATACTCTGCAAGCACATCCCAACACCGGAAGCCAGGCAGAACATCGATTTGGCTCTGTCCATTGGTGCTGACATATACTACTATCCTGAAGGTCGCGATCCTCGCGTGCGCGGCGTGATAATCAACAGCGACGACACCCCCAATGCTTATATGCTCATAGTTGAAAAGCGTGTCCGGGTGACCGGTTCCCGCAACTATGACACAGTGGGACTTCCTGGCACCGAGGCGAACTATCAATACTTCGCAAAGGTCTACTCGAAGCGACTTGATCCACTCATTTTCGACACAATGGACACTCTGTTTGATACGTACTTCAAAATGCAAAATGGGCAGCGCACTGCATAGAAGAAAGCGTGGCCCAAGTTATGGTGGGCGGAGCCATCGCTGACTCCGCCCCCACTACTGAACCACGCGTGGAAGCTTTCCCCCTCACCCGGCTCCTCAGACGCGAGCGTAAGAACGACTCAACGCTGTACGCACGTGAGAAAGCAAGCGTTGGGTTGGGTTCGTAGCCTGCTGGATGCCCTGGTTGTGCTTCGAAACACAGACAGGATAAAGTCCGTGTATAGGTACATCTGTATAGTTGAGGCCCTGGGGCCTCTAAGGTCTATGAGATAATGGAACAGTATCTCAGCAGGACAAATACAAGACCTGCAGAAGGTGAGCGGCGAGCCACAAGTGGATATAGGCCCCAGTACTTGGTCGGCGCAGCAGCCATTCTTGACGTACTCAACAAAGGTGACATGGAGTGGGTGCGAGTGGCTGATCCTGAAGCCGGTCGCGTCGATGACCTTCAGATCGCAAGCACCGCTCGCGTCGATGCCTACCAAGTGAAGTGGGAGCAGTACGGCGGGACAGTCACGCTGCGTGACCTTGTACGCGGTACAGACGCGGAACCGTCGCTGATTGCACAACTTGCAGACGGCTGGCGGCGGCTGCAAAGGACGCACCCGCACCGCCGGGTCGTTGTCCACCTCGTCACAAATGCGGTCTCCTCCTCATCCACAAGTGCACAGATGCCAGAGGTCGATTCACCCCCGCGCCCATACCATCTAGCAGCGTTCATTGAGCAAGCCTGGCGGCCAACCCAACACCGAGGAAAGTTCGATCCAGGGGGAGAATGGGCTGCTGTATGGGAGACGATCCGTACTGCTGGCGGTCTCTCTGGCGATGAGCTCCCAGCATTCGTGTTGGACTGTTCGCTGGATTTCCAGACAACGTTCCCTGAGGAAAACGCGGACGTGTCGGCCCTCTGTGATCTCCTCTTCGCAACGGCCGCAGGAGCTGAGCGCATTGTCGAACTGAGCCGTGAGGAGTTGTTGCAACGGCTCGGCTGGACGCGTCGCTATAGCTATCGTAACGTCCACGAATTCCCCACTCCACTGTTCCTGTATCGGCCAATTCAGAGCACTGTTCAAGCAGTCGAGGCTGCGCTTGCGGAGCTTCCTGGCGGGTATGTCGGCGTGTTCGGCCCACCCGGTTCAGGGAAGTCGACGCTCTTGACACGGACACTCCGAACTGTTCCTGTCCGGCTGGTTCGGTACTATGCATACGTTCCTGAAGCGCAGGACCCATCGGTACTGCGTGGTGAGTCTATCAATTTCCTCAATGACGTCACGCTCCGAATGCAGGAAGCCGGGTTCGGCCGCGGCAGGCGGCCCGATCCCTCAAATCGGGCCGCGATGCTTGAGTTGTTTCACCAACAGCTCCAAGGGCTCGGGGAAGACTATATGCGGACTGGGACCAAGACTGTGATCCTGGTCGACGGACTGGACCATATCACACGCGAGCAGCACCCGGAACGTTCGTTGCTCCCTGACCTCCCACTCCCAGGAGCCATCCCTGCCGGTGTGTACATTGTCGTGGGGAGCCAGACAGATGAACTCCCTGACCTTCCCTCTCGCGTACATCACGCCCTTGGGCAATCGGAACGACGAATCGAAATGGGTCGGCTAAGTCCCTCAGATGTGCATGCGATCGCAGAAGAGACCGTGCCCGTTCTGAACGCAGACGAGCGTCAACGAGTCTTTGAACTCTCCGGCGGTCATCCCCTCGCGCTGATCTATCTGCTCAAACACCTGCGCCAAGCCGAGTATCCCGAGGAACGCATCAGGTTGCTGGAAGAAGCGATTCCATACCGGGGCGACATAGAGGAACAGTATTGGGGACACTGGCAGGCCATACGGGAAGACAACGCACTAGTCCATGCGTTGGGACTGCTAGCCAGGGTGCGCGGGCCAATCCCGATGAGATGGGTTGCAGAATGGCTGGAGACTACTACACTCCGCAGGCTTCGGCCTTTGCTACTCCAGTACTTCGAAGAGGAAGGCGAGAATCAATGGGTGTTCTTCCACAATAGCTTTCGCCTCTTCCTTGCAGAGCGAACAGCAGAGCCGCTTCCAGGTCAGACACCAGAGCAGCAGAATCAAGCGTACCACCGCGAGCTCGCAGAGCGCTACGAAGCGTCCCCAACTTCGTGGCAGTGGGAAGCTTTGTATCATCGATACAGCGCTGGGGAGTATGCCTCTGTCGTGAAGATGGCCACACAGGAATGGTTCAGGGAGCAAGTTGAAGCGCTCCGGCCACTTGATGCTGTTCAGACCGACGCCCGGCTAGCGCTCCAGGCCGCGGGTATGTGCAAGGACATAGTAGCACTGGTGCGGCTGACGCTGGCGGGAGCAGCACTGGAGCAGCGAGTTTGGACTTTGGAAGATCGCCTGCTACCTGATCTACTGCTCGAGGCTGGCGAGGCCGTGCGAGCAGCCGAGCACCTCCGCGACGGGAACCGCCTCCGTGTGGGTGCTGAGCAGGTGCTCCGCCTCAGTACCCGTTTGATCGAAGCAGGTTTGGAAAGGGAAGGTCGACGCGTATTTGAGCTAGCCGAGCCGCTGGAGCTTCTATCCGGTCGACCGATCCCCGACGATCATAGTCAGCCGCAGAATCTCCAGGACCTCTTATGTGAGTGGGTGCGGAGCGCGATCGTCTTTCGCGGTCCCACGGAGGTAGTACAGGTGGTCCGGCGAATCCGTATCGAACTTGGGCGACTACGGCCTGAACTGGAAAACACCGAGCAAGCAAGCCGGAGACTCCAAAACTGGTTGCTGTTTCGAGGTGCGCTAGTCTGTAGTGAGCGAGGTGATTGGGCGGCCTGGCAGATCCTGTTTGATGCACTGGATAAGAAGAGAGACCGACTGAATCGGTTCTTCACACTACTCCGATCCGCTGAATGGGCGCAAGAAAGCGGCGACACCGATCGAGCTCGCACACTTCTGCATGAGTTGCTTGCGACACTGCAGCCGGGAGAGGTCCGAGACGCCGATGAAGGGCGCTCGCGAATGGGGGCTCGCCTCGCTGTAGCTGACCTCGCACTGCGCGTTGCAAACGACGAGACAGTGGCCCGATCGTGGGCAGGTGACCTCCCAGCAATCCCGTTACAGGACATGGGCATTCACCGAGAAGGACAGCCAACGCTCCATGAACTACGATTCCGGCATGCGCGGCTCCACTATCTCTTTGGCGAAACACGAGAGCCCAGAGCGCTTGTCGAGGAAGCTGGGGCACATACTAGCTTCGGTAAGCACGTCAAGGACGAGGAGAAAGCAGAATGGCGCCAGATCGCGCTAGCACTTTTTTGTCTGGCCCGGCTGTGGGCGGGGGGACGTTCAG
>Ga0180437_10010024_pt1 | contig 11625 bp, 5 predicted proteins | sample SS_ome_4_FD_132410 | JGI IMG/M metagenome (GOLD analysis project Ga0180437, IMG submission 132410) | Hypersaline lake sediment archaeal communities from the Salton Sea, California, USA - SS_3_D_1 metaG | ecosystem: Environmental > Aquatic > Non-marine Saline and Alkaline > Hypersaline > Sediment... | reverse complement strand
GTATGTCCTTTTTCAACAAGATTTTGGAGAATTTTTATAAGATTCGATATATCTTCTAGATGTTGCCCCACTGTAGGTTCATCTAGTATGTATAAGGTTTTACCAGATGTTTTTTTGCTTAATTCTTTTGCTATTTTCATTCTCTGAGCTTCTCCTCCTGAAAGAGAATAAACTGGTTGGCTTATAACTAAATAGCCAAGGCCAACATCTCTAATGAGTTCTAATTTTTGCTTTAACTCCTCTTTATCCTTAAAAAGATCATTAACTTCATCAATTGTTAGATTTTTAACTTCAGGAAGCGTAACACCTTTTACTTTAACTTGCCACGCCTCTTTGGAGTATCCAGTTCCATTACAAATTTCACAAGGATTTATAATGTCTGGAAGAAAACCCATATCTGTTTTGATTATTCCAAAACCTCTACAAACTGTGCATTTCTTATTAAGGTCTTTTTCTGTTAATTCTAAAAGCTGTGCATCTTCACTCTCACCAAAGATTTTCAATAATGCTTTATCTAATTCGAGATATCTCATTGGATTTGAAATATAGGCTTTTGACTGGTCAATAATAATAGTTTTACTTAATTCTCCAGTCACACTTTCATATTGTTCTGGATTTATGGGTTCATAAGCCACTGAAGTAGTATGCCTCTTTGGAGCAAGTGCTCTCCCTAAGGTATCAATAATTAAAGAACTTTTACCAGAACCAGAAACACCACAAATTCCCACTAATAATCCATGGGGTATCTTAAGTGTATTCCCTTTAAGATTATTTCCCGTAGCTCCTGTGATGGTTAACCATTTCTTAGGTTTTCTTCGGGTTTTATGAATGTTCATTTTTCGAATCCCGCTTAACCATTTGGCTGTGATGGTATCTCTATTTATAAGATCAATTGGCCTTCCCTCAGCTATTACTTTTCCTCCATTTTTGCCTGCTCCGGGTCCTAAATCAACTAAATGGTCAGCAGCTTTTATAAGCATAAGATCATGCTCAACCATAATAATCGTATTTCCCTTATTCTTTAATTCATAAATACTATCCAATAATGCATTAAGTTCACTTGGATGTAAACCTCGAGAAGGTTCATCAAGTAAGACTGTAAGGGACGTTAACTCACTTCCTAATAAACCTGCTAAACGAACACGTTGGGCCTCTCCAGCCGAAAGAGAATCAGCAGGACGATTTAAATTTATATAACCTAACCCCGTCTTTATTAAAAAGTTTAGGCGATTGATTATAATAGATAAACTATTTAACACTAATTTATCATTTATTTCCGCTTTTTTGATACTATTAATTTCATCAAGAAGTTCATTTAATGATAATTCACTTAGCTGATGTATATTATTTCCATCTAAAGTAATCGCAAGATATTCTGGTCTAAGTTTAGCACCTTTACAGACTTTACAGTTTTGTGTCTCGGAATAAGTACCCCCAATATCCCAATCTCTTATAAAATCTGAATAAATTCCCCAAATTCTTGATTTTCTCACGTAACTTTGACCCTTTTTATTTTCATAAAAGATTTCAACGGGTTCTTTATCTCCATATAAGAAAGCATTCTGAGCTTCTTTAGACATCAAATTCCAAGGAGTTTCAAATGGATCAAAATTATATTTCTTACTTAAAGCTTGTAGCATGTAATAACCCCCATTATAAGGTTTACATAAAAATCCTTTTGGAAAGAAGCCTGGAGAATACATAGCACCTTTGCAGAGAGGTTTTTCAGGATGAATAATTAATTTTTCTGGTCTTGGAATTTGAATTGTTCCAACTCCATGACAAGCTTTGCATGCTGCTCGATAATTAGATGAATTAAACATATTAGGAGTTGCAATTGGTAATTTTATATTACAATCATTACAGATCCAAGTAACACTTTTTTCCATTGAATTTCCACATTTTGGACAGTGATTCTCACCAAAAGCAGCTAGTAAGTTATTAAGATGAAGAGAAATTCCAGTTACCTTTCCCATAGTATTCCGCACATTAAAAAATCTAGCATACATTTTAGTTTCTGGAAAAATCGTTGTTGTAACATTTAATCCTGAAATTTCATCCACCAACGCTTCTGTAGTTTCATGAGTAGTTTGGCGTTCATACATCGAAAGGGTTTCTAAATATCGACGAATTGCTTCGGATTCAATAATATCAATTACTAAACTTGATTTTCCTGAACCAGAAACCCCAGTTACTACTGTAAACTTATTTTTTGGAATCTCAACATCAACATTTTTTAAATTATGGATATGAGCATTCTTGATTATTATATTTTTATAACCCTTTTGAGAATCTACCCTTTTTTCTGGTTTAGGTATCACTTTTTTTTCATTTAATAATGCTCTCGTAGTAAAAGACTTTTGATTTTTTAGAAGATTCTCAAAACTTCCAGAAAATATCACTTCTCCTCCCTTTTCTCCAGCACCTAAACCCAAATCTATCACCCAATCAGCAGCTTTAATAATATCTAAATTGTGCTCAACAATGATAACCGTAGCACCTGCTCTTACGATTCGGTCTAAAATGACTAACAACCCGTTTAAATCTTGAGGATGAAGCCCGGTAGAAGGTTCATCTAATATAATTAATTGTTCCTTTAATGAACTTTTTCCTAGATATTTTGTTAATTTAATTCTCTGTGCCTCTCCTCCTGAAAGAGATGGCGATGATTGTCCTAATGGTAAATAACCCAAACCTATTTCTTCAAGAGTATTTAGCATTTTTAAAAATTTTTGATGGTCATTAACACTTAACCACTTTTCCTTACTTAATACGGCTTTGACTTCAGAAACAGATAATCGATAGAAATCAGCAATAGAATACTTATTATTTTCAATGGTTATCTTAGCGGATATAACCTTATCATTAAAACGATTTTCTTCGCAAGATTGACATGGAATCCATGTAGATGGTAAATATCGCATCTTAACCTCAATAGCACCCATACCTCTGCAGGTAGGACATGCACCCTCGGGTCTATTAAAAGAAAAGTGGGATTCAGATAAATTAGTCGATTTAGCAAATAATTTTCTTAACAAATCTGATATTTTAGTATAAGTTGCTGGATTTGACCGTGGATTTTTTCCAATTGGACTTTGATCCACCATTATAACTTTTAATGCAGTAGTTTTAAGCTCTTTGCATCCAATAGGCCTCTTTTGTTTTAACGACGCAAATAATACATCCTCTACTAAAGTACTTTTTCCTGAACCTGAAATGCCTGTTATTACTGTTAAGCGATGAAGAGGTATCTGAATGTCAATATTCTTTAGATTATGCTGATAAGCACCATTTATTGTAATAAATTGAGTAGGTTCTGACCTAAATTTTGGTTTTATAACCTCAGTTCTAAGAGAGAAATAATTACCCGTTGCTGTATTGGACTTCCATAATTCAGAGGGAGTTCCTTTAAAAATTATTTCACCCCCATCTATTCCTGCCTTTGGTCCAATATCTATTGCATAATCTGCTATTGATGCTGCAAACCTATCATGCTCTACATAAATTACTGGTCCTTTCAGATTACTTAAAACAGGCAAGAAATTTTGAGTGTCATGAAAGTGTTGACCAATTGTAGGCTCATCAAGTACATGTAATATATCTTCTAACTCACTTATCATATTAACTGCAATTCTAATTCTCTGAGACTCTCCTCTCGATAAAGAAGGAGAAACTCTATCTAGAGTTAGATATCCAAGCCCTACTGCTTTAAGCAAAGATAAACGTTTCATAATTTCATTTAAAATGCGATCAGCAGTACTTGGTAATTCTACAGCTTTAAATAGTTGTAACAAATCCTCTACGGGAAGAGATAATAACGTAGGAAATGTCTTTTTCGAAAATAACACTGAGGATGCAATTGGATGGAGTTTTGTAAAATTACATTTTGAGCAACCTTTTCCTTTACAGTGAGGACAAGACATATGAAAATATTTTGGCTCAAGTTCTTTAAGCCAGACTCCACATTCTTGACAAGATTTAGTCAAAGATATCTTTCTATTTTCATTTTCATTTTTCAAAGAAACTACACTTACACCTAAGCCTTTTACCGTGCTCAGTAGTTCGCGAATTTGACTTAAAGATGTTTTATTGTCTAACTTATCTAATTCAACTAAAATAATATGGGGATTTTTTGGATTTAAACTAGTTTTATTCCAACTTATACCATCAACTATTATCTTATTTGCTCCAAATTGCGATTCTAATAACTTCAATAAGGTTTGATGGCTTCCTTGAACATTATAAACAATTTGAGCAAATACTACAATACTGAATTCTCTAGTATTTTTTAATAAGTAATCAGAAATCTCATCATATGACAAAATATTGATATTAGCACCACAATTTGGGCATCTTCTTTCTCCGAACCTAGAATAAAGTATTCGAAAAAGAGGGTGTAGCCCTGATGCTGTTGCTAAAGTCGAATTAGGATTACGATTAAGTAAATTTTGTCCTACTGCTACAGTAGGCCTTAATCCGGTTATAGAGCGAACTTTTGCTGGGGCTAATCTTAATCCTTTTGAACCATAAGAAAAATATTCTAAAAATCGCCTTCGAGCTTCATGATAAAGTGTATCAAAAACTAAAGACGATTTTCCAGAGCCAGAAACACCTGTTACAATCGTTAAACCAGGTCCAAATTCAACATTTACATCCTTTAAGTTATTTTCGGCAGCTCCATCTATTTTGATATTCATTTTTTTTCGAGGGAAAGATAATCGTTACTTCTCTTAGTTCTATATATTTCATTATTATATAAAGGCTAAGAGTGTTTTGATAGTAAAATTATTGATAAGTAATACTTCAATATGCATATACATATAATTGTAATATATGCAAAAGATCGTAAAAGAAACGTTTCACGAATAAAATTCGATGACAGAAAAACTTTATTGGAATGATTGTTATCAAACTCAATTTGATGCAAAAGTTTTGGAAATAAACAATCAAGGAATTTTCCTTGATAAGACCTTATTCTACCCTGAAGGTGGAAACCAAGTTAGTGATAGGGGTGTTATTAAGAAAGAGAATTATCATTTTGAAGTTAAATATGTATCTAAAGAGGATAATCTTATATTACATCATCTATCTGGCAAATTTAAAGAGTGCATCAATAAAGGAGATATAATAGAAGGTATTATAGATTGGGAATATAGATATGGCGTTATGCGTGCTCATTCTTCACAACATCTTCTATCTGCGATCTTTAAAAATTCGTTAAATATTGATACTACAAGAGCTAATATCTCTTTTGAGGATGTCTCTCTTCATATCTCTAAAAGTGTAAATATGGGTGAATTAGAAAACGTTTTACAAGAATTTATGAAAACCAGCACAATCGAAAATCTAGTATTAACTAGTAAGATAATTTCTCAAAAAGAAGCAGAAAATTTGAACGAAGAAATTAGAGGAGATCTTTCTAGTGAAGATAACCTAAGGGTCATTGAAATTCAAAACTGTGATGTCAATTGTTGCGGTGGTACACATGTTAAAAACACTTCAGAAATTGGGCCCTGCTATTTTTATGAAATCAAGAAAGGAAGTGAATTTAAGTATTTAGTAGGAAATAAAGCTATTGAAATGCTTTCTAAACATAATTTAGGAATTCTAGACGTAGCAACTTCCTTAAATCGTCCCATAGAAAACATACTTCCTATAATTAAAGATCAGATTATAAGATTAAAAGAAGAAAATCTCAATTTTATAAATAAAATGCTAGAAGTCATTTCAATTAATCCAACAATTACAAAGAGAATAAAGTTAGGTGTTTTAGACTTTGATATAGATTACAAAATATTATCAAAGAAATTTAAAGAATTTCCTCCCGATTACGTATTAGTTATAAAGAGAGATTCTAAAAGTATACTTATTCTATCTAATAGTGAAGAGTATAAAGCAAATGAAGCTATTGACTTATTAATAAAAAAATATGGGGGTAAGGGTGGAGGTAGCCCTAAATCCGCTCAAGTAATTCTCACAAGTGAACCGAAAGATTTAATATTTGATATAGAAACTAATTTATAATGATTTATTAATTATGGAATTCGTTATCGATGACCTGAGAATATATTATGAAGTATTTGGTAAAGGATTTCCAATTATTATGATTCATGGGTTTGGTCCTGACCATCGTATATTAAAGGGTTGTATGGAACCTATTTTTAAAAATAGGAAAGGATATATACGCGTGTATTTTGATTTACCTGGTATGGGTAGAACGAAAAGTGTGAATTGGATACAAAATGCAGATGATATGTTGGAAATTATCTTAAAATTTATTCAAAAAATCATTCCAAATCAAAAGTTTTTAATTATTGGAGAGTCTTATGGTGCTTATTTAGCAAGAGGTCTAATTGAAAAGAGAATCGATGATATTTCTGGTTTGTGCTTTATTAGTCCAGTAATTATTCCAGATAAATCTATTAGAACATTACCAGAATTTCGTCCAATAATAAGCGATTCAACATTCTTATCCTCGCTTTCTGCTCAGGACATAAAAGAATTCGAAGAAATGCATGTAATTCAAACAAAAAAGGTTTGGAAACGATATAAGGATGAAGTAGACTCTGGTCTTAAGTTAGCTGATGGGAAATTTTTAACTAAATTCTATGATAAAGGTTATTCATTCTCATTCGATCGCGATCTATATAGCCAAAAGTTCGAAAAACCATCACTTTTTATAATGGGACGGCAAGACAATATTGTTGGATATCATGATACATATACTATTATTGAACATTATCCACGAGCATCATTTGTAATATTAGATAAAGCGGCTCATGATGTTCAAATTGAACAATCTTTTACTTTTAAACCGTTGATTGAGGAATGGCTTAATCGAGTAGAAGAATTTGCTTAATGGGTTAAACAAAAAGGAAAGAGAAAATCAATCTTTAAATCAGTAGAAACTATAAATTGAATTTTTACTGGATGTTTTTAAGTTTTTTAAATATTGGCATAAATTTAGAATCTTTGCGATAAAAAACGGGAGGCATACCTTTTGGAGCTTTTACTTCAATCCATCCTTTTTTGTATTCATTTTCCGTCCATAAGTGAATCCAATTATCTTCTGGAAGATAAACTCTCCATATTTCAAGATTAGGCTTTATAACTGGAGCAATTAAAAGATCTCTACCTAAAAGATATTGAAATTTCAAATTATACAGTTCAGGATCGTCTTCATAATGCATAAAACATCCTCTTATGGGGGAGATTCCAGTTAATTGATATTCTTCGGATAAGTGCTGAAGGTATGGTTTTAAATCAACATGAATATTAACCATTTTTGCTAGATGTTCTAAGGTCTCCGCATCGCTATCAAACTGCCAGTTATCGTTAGGTCTATTTCCTTCGTGAGTCCTCATGACCATAGAGAAAGTGGCTATTTCTGCGGATCGCATGAATAATTCTTTTGTTCTTTTAAATTCTCCATATGTAGTATAACAACCAATATCAAATTGATAATAACCTATCCCACATAATCCCATATTTATTGCTGCGGGGATAACAGAGGGGAGTCCTAGCCACTCGTCCCAATCTACTCTTTGATCGCCTGAAAATTGAATTATTGAATATTGAGACGTGCCAGTATAGCCTGCTCTTACAAAAAATATCAGCTTTCCAAGATTGTTAGTTTCTTTTAAAGCTTCAAAATTAAGTTTAGTCCATAAAGTTGGTGATATATTATGAAATTCTTCCCCTGAAATTCCAGAATAGGGATAAGAATCTGCTGGGACATATTCACCGTAATCAATCATCCACCCATTTAGACCAATTCCAATCATATTATTCTTTATAACATTTTTAATCCACTCAACAGCATCAGGATTAGAAAAATCGATCTGAGCAGCAGGAAAATCTGTCATTGTAGTATAATAGTCCTTCCCATCCTTATCTTTCAAACAATACCCCATTTTTGAAGCCTCCTTATAGAGATTCCCTTCAATAGCAAGCATAGTATTAATATACCCTAAGAATCTAATACCGCGAGACTTTAAGTTATGAATATACTCTGGAAGTTTTGGGTAAATTTTCTCATCATATTCCCAATCCCAGAAAAGTTGTTTACCAAAAGAGGTATATCGAATACCTTGCCAATCTTGACACCATACTGCTGTAACTTTAATTCCATACGCTAAAGTTTTATCAATCTTTTTGTTGATAATCTCAGATCCGCCTTGAATTCCTAACCAAATACCATCAAATACCCAATCAGGAAGCTTAGGTTGGATTCCAAGATGTTTATTAAGTTCAGATGTTGCGTGAATTAATGTTTCATACTTTCCAATAAAAATCTCATTTGGAATGCTCCAAAAATAGATTTCATGATATTCTGTATCTTTAAAATTAAAATTAGAATAGTATTGTGTATCGGCATGAAAAAAATATTTGCTAGAGGATATAAAGTTCGGTTGAGGATAATAGGTATGATCTTTCCTTGAGAGTGGTGAGGCATCCTCTACCCATATGGGAATGCTATTATTTCGAAGATTTATCGCTCTAAATTGTTCTCCACATCCAAAAATAGCTTCCTTCTTATTTGCTACAATTCTCATCCATAACCGGTTAATTTCAGGATGATCACATTTTGGAGTAATGATTAATTTATCGTTTTTTATAAAAAACTCAACAACTAATACATATTCTTTATTATTGAATTCGATTATCAATTGATGTTCTAATTCATTTAGGAGTTCAAACTCCTTCATAGGGATTCTTTTTTCAATTTTTTCATCAATTCTAAAACTGGAATGGCTTTGTCTGAATTTTCCTATCCCAATTCCAATCTCGAAAATAGGAATAGAATTAGAATGAGAAAAAAGATTGAGATCTTTATAAATTATATTAAAACCTTCTTCATTTTTAGTGAATCTTATCATTTTTTTACCTTCACTCCTTTTATCTCAGTAAAAATCTCTAAATTATAATTACAATTATAATAAATTCCAATTGGTTTTCAATTTCTTGAAAGATACTCTGTTTTTGAGAATTTATTTTTAATAATAATACTTTAATAAAGGGAATTATTTCTAATTTTATTATTTCTATTTTTAAAGGCTTTATGAAATACGTAAATTTTAGATGATTTGTAATTGAAACTTAAAGTACAATTTTATAGTACCAGTAGTTTTAAATTTAATAATCTTGCTTCCAATTGTAATAACTCAATATGGTTGTTAGACCATACGTTAGAATAGATTAGCAAGGACAAGTACTAGGCTCCTCTGGATCATTTATAATATATTCCAGTAGGCTTTAAATTTCTTGATAGATATTTCTTTTTTTGAATATGAAAATTGCAGATGATGAAAAATTTATCAGAAATGTGGAAAGCTTAATTGACCCAAAGGAAGTTAGCCATTTATATTTCTTCCAATCATTCAAAAAGCTTTTACCACGCTCCATTTTTAAGAAGTTACTAATTAAGACTTCAAAAAAAACCCCGTATATGGGTTTTGTAATAGAACCCTACTGTATGTTTTTATTCTTTAAGCTTAAAAATATCGAAAAAGCAAAATTGCTATTGACGGAACGTTATGAGTTGAAAAAGACCAGAATTTTTGCTGATGAAGAACCAGATCATTATTTCGGAATGGGGATTTTTAATACCCGAGCAAGTACTTTTTGGGGTTCTAGACTCGAATCATATCTCATTGCAGAAGATAAAGAAACCGGGCTTATCTCCTTTATTTTTATCGATATTCTGAGCAATACAATAATCGCTAACCCTTCAGTAGGAGTTGCAGATAGAAATTGCAAAAATGCTATATATACGACTAGCTCAAAGGGAGATATAATACTGGATTTTAAAGAAGATAATACAGATCGACAAATTATCTTAACGGGTAATATTACCAATGGAAAAATGCGCAGCCTTGATCAGCCCCTTTGGGTAATGGGAAATACATCTATTGGTCACAGTAAGAAATATTCAGATAATAAAAATGATGATACACTTGCCGTAATATTTGATCCTGCTGAAGTTGAAAAAGCTTTAGAAATTCCTATTGAAGATATGCACTTAAAGATTAATAATCTTTTCCCAGATTTAGCAGAGCCGGAACTATGCAAGGTGTTATGTTTCCCCTTCGCTCAACACTATATTGCCGACAGTCCAGGCCGTCGCACCTATATCAAAGATATCAATGACATGATCGCGAATTATAACAAAATTGCAAACATGAAAGAAATGAAAACCTTTTCAACAAGAAGTATAAAGATAATGTTATTATTGGGAATCTCTATATTTATGGTAATCTTTATTTTCCTAATTATTTTATTGTTAATCAATCTATGAAGATCCATTTGAAAAAAAAATAGAAGGATTATGAAAATGAACCAAGAAGAAAACAAGAATTTTATAAAAAAGACAGAATCTCTAGTAAAGCCTCAAGATGTAACTGCTATTAGTTTTTTGAGCAGTTTCAGTAAAGCTCTTCCTAAAAAAACACAACACAAATTTACAGAGAGAGGTAAAAAAGGAATTCCTTACATGGGATTTATAGTAGATCCCTATGGTTTATTTCTCTGTTTTAAGATAACAAATTCTTCTGCAGCCCAAGAGATGCTCCCCGAAGGATACGAACTAGCAGAAGCCTCATTTTATAAGAATGATGCAAAGTTTCCCATGGCAATTGCAAGCGTATTTACAGCTCGAACATCAGGATTTATAGGCATGAGAATCGAGTTTTACATTATTGCTCGCAATAAAGAAACTGGGCTTTTATCTTGGATTATTTGTGAGTATGAAACGAATACTAACAGTTATGACCCAAAGAATGGATTTTGTGGTTATACATGTGATCCCGCCGTGTTTACAACCACATACTTTAATGAGTTACTGGTTGATATTAAGAATCGCACCAACAATAAAGAATTCGTTGTATCGGTTGACTTGGAAAAAGTTAATTCAAGAGAATTGGATGAATCACTATGGATTGAAGGAAATCTTTGTGTAGATTATGGTGGCTCGCTAAAAAGTGATTTTTCAGAACCTTTCAGCCTGATTTTTGACCCAAATATGGTGAAAGAAGCGGTAAACATACCCATAGAACAAGTTTCAATCAAAGCAAACTCCTATCTGGGTAACATTATTGATCCTGTTAAGCCAGTAAACGCAATGATCTTTCCTTTTAGTCAACACTTCATTATTAAGCAGATCTGCAAAAGTATGCGGTTAAAAATCAAAAGGACTTAGATCTTCAAATCAAGTCTTTCCTTTCCAGAACTGGATTTAAAACTATGTCAGGTAATGATATAAAAAAACCCATTTATGGAATGATCTTAATTTCTTATCTAGGACTTATTAGTATAATTGTACTATTACTAATACTACTCTTTCTATAAATTTGGATAAAAACCTCATTTTTTATTTTTCATTAAATTCTTGGCAGCTGCCAGTCCTGTAAGGATCGCAATGGGTATTCCTGAAGGACTATATACCCATTGACCCGCTTGGAGTATATTTGGAATAGGTGTTTTCACTGATTTAGTCATTTTAAGAATATCTTGAACCACAGGGATGGGATTTTCAAACGTCCAACCTGTTATTGCCCCTTCAGAGCTTCCTACTCTGTTTGAAATGCTGACGGGTGTTAAAGAGAAACGAAAGAGAATCTTATCCTT
>Ga0180437_10010023_pt1 | contig 11626 bp, 6 predicted proteins | sample SS_ome_4_FD_132410 | JGI IMG/M metagenome (GOLD analysis project Ga0180437, IMG submission 132410) | Hypersaline lake sediment archaeal communities from the Salton Sea, California, USA - SS_3_D_1 metaG | ecosystem: Environmental > Aquatic > Non-marine Saline and Alkaline > Hypersaline > Sediment... | reverse complement strand
GACGCAGACGGAGATCTCGGACCCGGAACCCTACGCATCGGCCTACGAAGCTCTGCCGCGGGAGATCCCCACATTGTGCAGGCTCATACAGGGCAACATGATCCACATGTGGTGGATCGGGAAGCAGACGTACGGGTTCACCAGACAAGACCTGGCCGACGATGGGCGCGACATCATCGCCGAAATCAGCCTCCGCACGGCGGCGGACATGCTGGGCAAGATGCTCGAGGTTGATCCGCGACCGCTACCTGAGGCACGCGACGCACGGCAGCGCCTGGTCGGGAACTGCCGCGACTACGCGCTCCTCCTCGTCTCGATCCTGCGGCATCGAGGGATCCCGGCCCGGGCGCGAACGGGAACAGCCCGCTACTTCTTCCCCGACGGCAGCCGGCTCGAGGACCACTGGATCTGCGAGTTCTGGAACGACGACGCCGGCCGTTGGCAGCAGACGGACCCGCAGATCGATGACGTGATGCGCCTGTCGATGAAGCTGCCGTTCGACTCAACCGACCTCCCAGCCGGCCAGTTCCTCACGGGCTGGCAGTGCTACGACGAGCTTCGGAGCGGGCGTGTCGAGCCGAAGGCGATCGGCTTCCCGCCCGACCACTGCGGAATGGGCTACGTGCTCCACAAGATGCTCGCCGATCTGGCCTCCCTCACGGGGCAGGAGCTCCTCCCTTGGGCGGGGTGGGGAATCGGAGGACCCGGCGGCGGCACACTGCCGGGAGACCGCGAGCTGGCGCAGCAGATGGTGGAACTGCTGAAGGGGATCGATCAGCCGACGGTGCTGCAGGAGGCACGCGAGTTGATGGCGTCGCACGAGCGGCTGAGGCGGCCGGACGGCTACGACCCCGGCCCCTTCCGGCTGGAGTGGCTCAACGGCTAGCGCTCGGGCGACACGGGACTCGAAGGACACGTACCCTGCTCCGGGTATCGCGGGGGCGCAATGCGAAACAGGCGTCATGAGACGCCCTTGCCTCTTCCTCAATGACCCTCGGCGGCATCACCGACTGGGGAAGCTTCCTGAAGGGCGGCTCGTGCCATCTTGCGGAGCCCTACATGTTTGCGAACACCGCCAAGCTCTCAAAGGCGAGGCTTTGATCGATCACGTCGAGTCATCCACCGGTGTGTTGTCCATTCGCTGAATCGGAGCCCAAGAGAGGAAGTTGAGTATTGCGTCCCCGGAATCTCCTGAGGAACGAAACACCGTCGAGCGGTGTGTGGCTGCGGCTCGGTCTGAGTTGCGACTGCCTCCCTGCACAATACAATCGGCGCAGATCGCGTCATGAAGGAGAGTCCATGAGAAGCCTTCGTATCGCTTGGTGTCTGGTGGTATCCGCACTCCTGATGACTTCGCTCTGTGCTTCGGTCTTCGCAGCGGCGGATCGTTGGCCGACGACTTCGGGGGAGCTCGGCAACGCTCTGAGTGCCCAGATCGAGGATCTTCTGGCCACCTATCGAATCCCCGGCGCGACCGTTTCGGTGGTCGCCGATGGAGAATTGCTGTTCGCCAAGGGGTATGGATGGTCGGACATCGATCGGGACCGGCCGGTGGTTGCCGAAGAGACCCTCTTCCATGCTGCCTCGGTCAGTAAGCTGTTCCTTTGGACCGCCGTTATGCAACTGGTCGAGGAGGGGCTTGTCGATCTGCACGCGGACATCAACGAGTACCTGGGGGACGTCCGGATTCCACCGACGTATCGCGAATCGATCACGCTCGAGCACCTCCTGACGCACACAGCGGGATTCGAGGAAATGACGGGGCCGTTGTTCGGTGACGAGCTTCCGGTCCTCGGGGACTACCTTGTGCGGTACATGCCCGATCGGATCTTCCGCCCGGGAGCGTACGCGGCTTACTCGAACTACGGCGCCGCGTTGGCCGCGTACATTGTCGAACGTGTGAGCGGAACCCCGTGCGACACGTATATCGACGAACATATCCTCCAGCCGCTCGGCATGGACAGCAGCTCGCTGACTCAACCTCCCCCACCCGAACTCGCGGCTCGCGAATCGGCGAGCTACGCACTTCGGTTTGGGCGACTCAAGGAGAACGCGCCGACGTTGGATCTTCTCCCGGCGGTCGGAGGGCTGAGCACAACCGCGACGGACATGGCGGCGTTCATGATCGCGCATCTCCAAGGCGGGCAGTACGGCGACACGAAGATCATGGCACAGCGTACGGCCGAACTGATGCATCAGCGACAGTTCGTCACGGACGACCGACTTCCCGGGATGTGCTACGGATTCTTGGAGTACTTCCGAAACGGCGAGCGGCTGATCTTGCATGGCGGTGATGCGGCCTTCCATTCGATCCTCGCGCTGATTCCGACGAGGAACGTTGGCGTCTTCTTCTCGATCAACTCCTCGGGCAGCGGAATCGGACCGATCATCACGCAGGAATTCCTGATGGAGTTCCTTGATCGTTGGTTTCCGGTCACGTCGGAGATTGCCGAGATGCCCCCGGCGGTCGAGGCAGGATTGGGAAACGCGGAGCGCTGCGCGGGAACGTACCTTCCCACTCGAAGGGTCAACTCAGGGATTCTCGGACTGGCGTACTGGTCCCTTGCGAATGTCCGTGTCACGGCCACCTCCGACCGATCGGTGCGAATGACGGGCCTGTCCCTCGACATGGAACTGGTTGAGGTCGAACCGCTCCTGTTCGAGGAGATCGAGGGGCGCCTGATGGTTGCCTTCGCCGGAGACGATCGCGGAGTGATCCAATCGATGGTCCACGACGACTTCCCGGCGATGGCGTACGAGAGGCTTCGCCCGACCGAGACCCCGGGGTTCGCGTTGGGGTTCATGGGCCTTCTTGGCGCGCTGGCCGCACTAGCGTTCCTGCTCTAGATCGTCCCGCCGCGGAGCTGAACCCGATCTTGGTGCCAGCCCTTCATTCTTAGGATTTCCACCCGGCAGTTCGCGGCCAAAGCGCGAAACAGCCACCAGGAGGTGCCCCTACCTCTTCACTCCTTCGGAGATGCTGTTCGGCGCCCTGCTTGGGAAAGCTTCCCGAAGGACAGCCGGCACCATCTTGTGGAGCTCCGCTTGCACACATGCAACGGGAGACTTCCTAGGGCGAGGGTTCGATCCATCAGATCGAGTCAATCCTCGACCGTGTCGGCCGCTCACACGAACACGAACAGAACAGAGGAAGTTGAGATCTCCGTACCCGGTATTCCCACCCCCAGCCGCCAGTGCTTCAGCAGTTGTTTGCTGCCTGCACCTCCTCCGCCTCTTGCTCGATCCGGCGTAGCGCCGGGAAGGCGGAACCGGCCACCCCGGACAGGACAAGGACTACCCCGGCCACTGCGAACCAGAAGCGGATGCTGACGGCATCGGATACGGCGCCCGCAACCATGATCCCGAGCGGATTTAATCCCTGGAACAGAGGTGTGAGCAGGGAGTAGAACCGGCCCTGCTTCGAAGGGGCGACCAGCCCCCGAAAGGCGGCGGACATGTTGCCTTGTCCGATGGCGAAGGCGAGACCCAGCAGCGCGTATCCACCCACTGCGATCCACCACAGCGAAGCCGGCGTCCATGCAGGGATCAGCAGGGTGCCTCCCATACAGACGATGCAGCCGAGCACGGCGAGGATTTTGCGGCGCGGGCCGCCCCACAGGCTGAGCGCAAGACCGCCCGCGATGACCCCAAAGCCGAAACCTGACTGGAACCATGCGAGCATCCCCGCTTCGCCGCCGAATCCTCTGTAGACGAGCAGCGGCGTCAGCGTCGTCGACGAGAACAGCATGATGTTCACGATGGCCACCAGGCCGACGAACAGCATCAGCGATCGCCATCGAATCACATACACGAACCCCGCGGCGAGGTCCTGCCAATAGGAGGAGCCTCCACCAGCAGCGGCTGATGGTTCAGGCTTGGGCTGCGGGATCGAGAAGATCAGCAGCGGGATGATCGCGAACGCCGCGGTGCCGACGTCGAGAAGCATCACGTAGTGCAGTGGGAACCACGTGATCGCCAGTGCTCCGAGGAGAGGTCCGACCACTTCCAGTACACCCGACCGGGTCTGATCCATTCCGCCGATGCGACCGTACTGCTCTTTGGGGACGAGCAACGTGATCGAAGCGCCGCATGCCGGGCTGTAGAAGGCGGATCCAAGCGCCCGCGCGATCGCGGCCACGTAGACGTGCCAGAGCTGCATCGTGCCCGTCCAGAAGAGGTAGGCGAGCCAGAGTGAAACCAACGCGATGAACGCGTCGGAGACGATCATGATCAGTCGGCGGTTGTGTCGATCGACGAACACGCCGGCAAAGGGAGAGACAAGAAGCGCCGGAATCAACGCGGCCGCGGTCACCGAGGCGAGAACTGTCGCCGAACCGGTCAGCTTCGTGATCCACCAAACCAGCGCGAACTGGGCCACGACGGTGCCGAACGCGGACAGCGTCTGGCCCGTCCAAATCGAGAAGAACCGCAGTCTCCATGGTTGCATGCAATCCCCCAATGCCAAGAGGTTCTGGAAGTGAGGCTTCAGACGCGTTCGATGCGCCTGCCTCACATCCTATGACGCGTGGCGCAACAGAAGTGTTGCGGGTTGGGAGAGCTCCGAGCGGGGAGCTTGGGGTTAGACCCTTGCGACGGTATTCCGCCGCGCCCTGCGGTCGTCGCGATCCGATCGCAAGACCGAGCTGGCGGCGGGGGTTCAGTCAGACGCCGGCCGCCGATACCACGCCAGGTCCAGGATCAGCTCGCCGGGGTATGCGTCGATCATATCGGGATGCGGGAAGTCGTTCGGATCGAACGGCGCGTGAAGCCCCTCGAAGATCTCTACGTTCTCCGGGTGAACCCCGAAGACCACATCCCGGTAGTAGGCTCGCGTTCGTGGTAGCGCCGAGACGAACGCCTCCTCGACCGAAACGGCCCCGTCACCGTTCAGGTCCGCCGCTTCCGTGTTGAGTGCAGGGACCAAGTAGTAGAGGAACGGCGACCCGACGATCGGGTCGTTCTCTTCAGGGAGGCCGACCCAGCCGTATTCGTCGTAGGCGACGCAGGAGAGGGCGATCCCCGGCTCTCCCGCTCCGGGCACCCTCTCGGACGGCGTCACCACGCTGCCGTAGAGGGCAGTCGAGGTGAATTCCCCCGCATGACATGCATCGACGATCAGCAGCTTCCGTGAGGTCACGACACTGGCCCAGAGCTCCGGGAAGGTCTCGTTCCAGCACAGTTCGTTGGTGATGAATCTCCCGTGCCCCGTTACGAGAAACAAGACCAGATCGTCCGAGTCCACGCGTTCGGCGAGCCAGTCGATCGCCTCGATCACCGCGTCCTGGGTGACCTCGGCGTCCTTCCGCACGAGGATGTGATCCTGCGCCCAACCGAAACTCCCGAGCAGCTCCGTCAGCCACGCGATGTGAGTGAAATCGATCGGGATGTCGCCGTAGCCCTCAGGATGCGTATCGACTTCCATCAGGACCGCGTATCCCTCGACCGTCTCGCCGAAGCCGGACAGGCCGCACGGGAGAACAACTGCAACCAGAGCAAAAGCAAGTACCGCTCCGAGGCAAGTCGCTTGGCTCACCCGAGCTCCTCTCCATCTGCCTAGATCTCCCGCGGACCCTCCATGATTACGGAGAGGATACCCGAATCCACTGCGGCCCGCTCCCGATGCACCGAGCCGTTGGGGGCAGAGGGTTCGGTAGTCCGCGCAAGATCGCTTTCGCTGAACCCGCCTTCTCGGGGGGGCCGGAGCGCAATACGAAGCAGCCATCAGCGCGCGCCTTTGCTCCTCTGCTCCCTTGGAGATGCCGGCCGACGTCACCGCCGGAAGCCGCTCTGCAAAGGACAGATCGTACCGTCCTGCGCCCCGGCCCTGTAGCGAATCGTCCAAGGAGCCTGTCGGGATGATGCCGGCGGCTCAGCCTGCCGTCTGCTTCAGCGTGTCGCCCAGGGCCTCGAGCAACCTCGTGATGTCCGCCTTCGGGATCGTCAGCGGCGGGAGAAAGCGGAGCAGCCTTCGCTCCGGCTTGTAGCCGACGAGGAAGCCGCGGTCGAGAAGCTCATCGAAGACATTCCTCAAGGCGAAGCCGTCGCGATCCGGCAGGAACTCAATGGCCAACATCAGGCCGCGGCCGCGCGCCTCGCGGATGACATCGTGGTGGCGTGCAAGCCGCTCGAGTTCCTGACGGAAGAAGGCCCCAATGCGCGCACTCCGCTCGACGAGCTCCTCCTCACGCACCGTGCGAAGGACCTCCTCGGCGACTGCGCACGCCAGTGGATCGTTCTGATGCGACTGCGCGTAGCGGAAGTCCGTCCTACGAAGCTCCTCAATCACGCTGCTTCGCATGGCCACGGCACTTACCGGATATCCGTTTCCGAGCCCCTTGCCGATCGCGACGATGTCCGGACGGAGCCCCGCGTGCTGGAAGCCGAACCACGTACCCGTGCGCCCGACGCCGGTCGTGATCTCGTTGACGACGACTCGTCCTCCGTGAGCACGGACGCCGTCCCGCAAAGCTCGGATCAACCGCTCCGGAGGGAACCGGACAAGCCCGCCCGAACTCCCCGGTTCGAAGACGAGCGCGCCGACTTGGTCGAACGGGATCTCCGCCAAGTGCGGGCAGTCGAGGCTGCACTCGTGCTTCGGCGGACAGTCCCGGCAGAGGTTGCGATCGAACAGCGCCCACTCATCCGGGCTCTTCGTCCCGGCGGAGCCGTAGGATCCCAGGAAGGTCTCCTCCAGCGTCAGAAGAAGCGGCCTTCCACTGACACGTCGTGCGATCTGAACACCGAACTCGACCGCCTCGCTTCCGGAAGAGAGGAAGACACACTGTCCATCGGCGAAGTCGACGGCTCGCAGGACCTCCGCCGCAGCGGACTCCTGAAGCGGGCTCGTCACGCGATAGGCAATGTGGCTGATCCGCCGGAGCTGCTCCTGAATGGTTCGCACGATCCGCGGATGGGCGTGACCGAGCGCGACGGCCCAGACTCCAGCTTCGAAGTCGATCAGCTCGCGTCCGTCTGCGGTGTACAGGATGCAGTCTCTGGCACGCACGACCTCAACGGCGCTGGTCTCATAGCCGGAGGTTCGAAGTACGTGGTCCATCTCGGTCGACCCTCCCGACTCGACACGGACGCTTCCGACAGCAGCGTGGGCCGAGGTCACGCGAACATGATACCCGGTGAGGCAAGTCGAGACTCGAGGCCGTGCAGGGGTTCGGGTTCAGATCTTCATTCTTGTGGGTTCCGCGGAGCAGTTGAGAGGACACAATGCGAGACAGCCACCAGCAGACACCCTGGCCATCTCATCAGAGACACTTGCCGACATCACTGACTGAAGCAGCTTCCTGAAACGCAGCTCTTGTCACCTTGCGGAGCTTCACCCGCATACGCGCACCGGGTGACCTCTCGAAGGCGAAGCGCTCATCCATTAGATCGAGTCATTCGTCGGTGTGTGGTGCTCCCACAGAAGCGAGGGCCAAGATACGAAGATGAATATCGCGTCCCCGGAATCTCTCCGGGATGTGTCTTTCGGCTCCTGCGCGGCTGACTATCTCGAAGCGACAACACTTTCACACTTGCAGCCGTCTCCAGGCAACGCTATCATCCGTACGGTGGCTGTGATCTCCCTATCTGCAAGGTATTCTGCGGATGTCTAGGCGCTAAACCTCTTCTGCTGCATCTGCCTGATTCGGGCCGGGCGTTCCGATGCGCTCGAAGGGAGGAAGCGCCATGAGAAAGAAGCGTCCCGTTCTGTTTGCGGCGTTCGGGATCGGATGTGCGGTCCTCTTCGCCGGCATCCTTGCTGCCGTCATCCACTTCGTCATCCAGCCCGCGATGTCACGGGAGACGTGGGGCCGAACCGTCTATCGCGGGGAGACGGTGGAGCTATGGTACGCCGACGAGTCGCCGCAGGCGGCGTCCCACGAGGACCTTGAAGCTCTGTTGGAAACTGACGTATCGGGATTGCTCGAGCGGCTGGGCCTCGGGCGAGCCGACATCCCGTTTCCGCTGGAGGTGTTCGTCCACGACGACGTCGGGCAGCTGATGAAGAGCATTGCCACCCGGGCCAGCGTGGACATCAGCCCTCTCAGGGCCCCTCTTGATGTTCTCACTTCGGAGGATGCGCGACCCCGCCTCGCCGAGCTGATTCTGTCTCACGGCTGGGGGCGATGCGGCTCGCAGGCGTTCTACCGAGGGATGCTCCTCTACGCCGCGTTCCCGGAGAGGGATTTTCACATGTACGTGGCCGCGCTTCCTGAGCGGATGCGCCACTCGATCCCGGATCTGATCATGCTTGAGGCGTCGGGCAAGTTCGACCTGACCTTCTATCAGAAGCATACGTCTCCCTTCGCCAATCGCTTCTTGCTGACGCTCGAGGCGTTCGGGGCCTTCCTCGACATCCCCCGAGTCATCGCCGACGCGCCGGAGGTGGACATCCTGTCTCTCGAGACCGCTTCCTTGGCCAAGTACCTTGTCGAGGTGGCCTCGGACATGGACGCAGTGCGGGAGGCGTGGGCCGCCGGATTCCTGGACACGATTCTGAAGCGGGTGTCGCTGGTCGGCTTGACTGAACTGAACGCGGCATGGCAGGAGACCGCGGTCGCCCGCGGACAAGAAGGAGAAGGATTCGAGTTGAACCGCGCGCACTTCCTTCTTGAGGGCGGTGAGTTCGATGAAGCGTACGCAGTGACGTCAGGGAGGGCGCTCGATACCAGCGACCCGAACTGGCTTGATGTGCGGGTTCGGTCCGCCATCCTCGCCGGCGAGCTGGAATCGGCCGTCCGTCTGGCCACGGCATCCGATCCCTCCTCACTCGCTCCCGATCTCCAGGAATGGCTGGCAGTTGTATCGGCAATGAACGTCGTCTCCACGGAGAACGTGCGAATCATCGGTGATCAATCCTCATCGGAGCTTCACGCGCTGGTCGAGGAGCTGGACGACACGTACGGTGCACTCGAAAGGTCCCTGGACCGAACGCTGTCGAACGCTGCGCTGCCGATCACTGTCTTCTTGTATCGGGACTCCGAGGCCCGTGAGATCGGAATGGCTGCGACGAAGCCGGACTTCCACCCTCGAGCCAGTTTGCACCTCGTGGCATCGGATGAACTCCACCGCGAGCTGATCGGGTTTGTGCTGAGTGCTGCCTGGCATCCGTCTCGCTCCCCGGTCATGACTTGCGGGCTTGTGAACGCGCTTCTGCGCAATCGTGGGGACCTCGTCAGCGAAGCGTGCGATCTCCGTCGAGCCGATCGATGGGTTCCGCTGGATCGCATCTTCTTTCTCGATGCGGACAGCCACGTTCTTCAGATCGAGCTGGCGCTTCTTCTGCAGCTTGTCCTCGAGGACCTCGGCGTAGAGGCTGTCCGATCGATGTGGGAGATGACGACCGCACTCGGCGGGGCGATGACCTTTGCCACCGCGATGGAGCAGGTGCTTGGGTTCTCCCTGTCCGGGGCGGAGTCGGAGTTCCTCGATGATGCGGTCCCTTGCGGCTCCTCCGGCGATCTGTAGACCGCCGTGGATAGTGATCCCGGCAATCGGGGGACCTCTCTCTGAGCGCGCGGTCTGTCAAGGGGAATCCTCTCGGTTGACCTCTTGTGACGGGGCCTGCAGGAGTCTCGTCTCCGGCTCCCCACCAGGAGCTCGGCTCTGACGAACGCCCCACCTGCTTGGCAGACGACAAGTACGCCAGCTCATTCCCTGTTCAGGCAGCAATGGGTTGGTCGGGTCATGTGTCGCCATCGCGAATCGTGCATCTTGGCGTCCTGTCTTGCATCGCCGTGTCGGAACCGGCGGACGAACTCCTGCTATCTAAGCGTCGTTCGCCAGACCCGCATCATGTTCTCTCCGAGGATCTTGCGGACGTCGCACTCGCTGTACCCGTGCTCTAGGAGGGCGGCGGTGAGACGGGGGAGACCCGCGGGGGACTCCATCCCATCGACGAAGATCTCGTCGATCTTGTCCTCCCAGCCAAAGGCGTCGAGCTCGACGTAGTCCGTGCCGAGGGCAACATGATCGACTCCGACTCGGCCCACGATGTAGTCGACGTGCTCCATGAGGTCTTCGATCGGCGTCCGGCTTTCGTGCTCCCTCGTCTTGATGAGACTGGCGGAGAAGCTGAGGCCCATGACACCGCCGGTCGAGGCGATCAGATCGATCCGCTCATCGTCGAGGCTGTTCGAATCCTCGATGCTCACTGCCAGGACGCCGTTGTGCGAGTCGACAACCGGGGCGTCGATGAGGCCGACGATCTGCGGGGCGATACGGTCCCCGGCCGGGATGTGAGCCAGATCGATCAGCATCCCGAGTCGGTGGGCTTCCTGGACGTATGCGCAGCCGTAGTCGGTGAGGCCGCGGGAGACGGGAGCATCCGCATCGGCGGAAACAAACGACGGCCAGAGCGTCCGAATCGGCTCGAAGGAGCGGACGCCGAGACGGTGAAGCAGGCGCAAGTCAACCATGGTGTCTGAAACGGGTGAGGCGGCGAACGGGGTTCCCCCTTCGACGGACAGGATGACGGCGATCTTGTTCTCCGATCGGGCTCGATCGATCTCGTCGATCGACGTGCAGATCGCCATGCTGTCGCTGCTCTCCTCGTCTTCCTGCCACAGCATGTCGATCAGCTGCAGCGTCCCCCACCAGGGATCCATCCCGTGGAAGATCGAACGCGGGGCATCACCGCCGACCACGACTTGCACCGCCCCGATCCCGCCCTCGCGAAGGAGTGGGGCATAGAACCGGGAGAACGTTGCGTGCTCGCCGCGCTCTCGCCGCACGGCCAGACCGATGCTCAAGTGACTGTGCGCATCGCACACGATGCCTTGTCGGCGAAGCGTCTCAACGAGTTGCATGGGCTCTCCTTTCCGCGGCGCTGATGTCGGTAGATCGGGGAACGGCTACACGATTCTGCCTCGGGTGCCGTGCGTTTCCCAGGACTCGCGATTGACGCTTCCCTGCCCGAATTGCAGTTCCAGGGGGCGTCTTACTGAGAGGACCTGCGACGCTCCGTCCGTGCTTCCATAAGACAGAATCACGAGCCAGGGGTCTCGTCGGATGCGGGGCAGTAGCTCGCGAGATCGATATCGGCGGTCAGCGGCAACGGGATTCCCCAACCGGACCAGATGGTATTCATGAAGCGTGCCTTGCTCCCTCCGGCGCCGCTGCTGTGAGCGTCCGCAATGATGATGACCTCGAACCCCAACTCACGTGCCGCGCTGACTGTCGCGGCGACGCAGCCGTCACTCGCCATTCCGCACAGGATCAGACGTTGGATCCCCAGCGCTTCGAGGGCCGGCCGGAGGGATTCGTTCGTGAACGCGCTTCTGTCTTGCTTATCGAACACGAATTCCTCAGGAAGGGGTGCGATCAAGTCGGGAAACCCGAGCCGGTCCGTTCCGGCGTAGGTCGCGCTTGCGCTGGTGTCCTGGATGTAGATGATCGGCACGGAGACGTCTCTCCCGCGACGCAGGACCTCGGCGACAGCATCGACAATGTGGACGTCGTCGATCGTGCGCCAATCGCGGTCCTCGAGCCACAGGTTCTGCACGTCGATCACCATGAGGGCCGTATCGCACGCGAGCAACAAGCCAGGCGTAGCAAGGACCAGGGCGGCGAGAAGGGCCGCAATGCAAGAGGCCCTTTGGCGACTCTGAGGAGCATGGCGTGGCGTTCG
>Ga0180437_10010021_pt1 | contig 11627 bp, 21 predicted proteins | sample SS_ome_4_FD_132410 | JGI IMG/M metagenome (GOLD analysis project Ga0180437, IMG submission 132410) | Hypersaline lake sediment archaeal communities from the Salton Sea, California, USA - SS_3_D_1 metaG | ecosystem: Environmental > Aquatic > Non-marine Saline and Alkaline > Hypersaline >... | reverse complement strand
TTCTCATGATAGTTTAACCAGAAAGTCACAAGGAGGTGAAAAAAAGAATGATTACGTTCGGAAAGTTTGCGTTGGATAAAAAGGTAAAGACATCAAACCTTAAGGGAACCACATATAAACTCTACTTTATAGACGACTTTGAGAACAAACTAACTTTAAGCGTTGAAGGCAGCGACTACTCCAAATACGAGGTTGGCGACCCGCTTGATGAAGAGGACTTCCAATTCCAAACAAGGCTATAAATGTTCTAGGTAGGCTAATATTCTTTTCCACCCCTTTTTTTAACCAACCCCAGCTTTAAACAAATCTCAGGTATAGCATAGATAGGTAAAACAAAAACCAGTAAACCCGAAACCATCAACCAAACAGTCAACCCATAAACAACGTAGAACAACACATATAACTATTTCCATTAAACCAAATCATCCCAAATAAATCAAATCATTTTTAAATCAACACCCTATTTACTATACAGATGAGTGAATACAATATCCCCGGTCAACCTCGAACCATCGGCGATTACCCTTCTAGCTATAAGTCTCTAAGGTTAACTAATACCGGAAAACCATATTGCCCCGAATGCCACCGAGTCATGTATAAGCGTAAACAAATGGAGGGCTTCAACACATGGGAGTGCAGCAACGAGGAGTGCCCGCTTATCGAAGGAGAATACAATAAAAGCGACAACGTTCTAAAGGATATTCACTATGAGGCGTCGCCAATAGATTTTTATGTTACCGAAGAGAATGAAACATAATGTCAGAGTACGACCAGTTTGAAAAGAAAGGCAGCGACGACAAACTTAACATAATATTCAAGAAACTACTTATGTTAGAGCGAAAACAAGGAGAAACCCGTGTTAGCCTAAAAACCCTTGAAAACCTATTCTCATATGAAACCTTCTCCACAACCAGTACAGAAACCGAGGATCCCTCCGTCGAGAGGGTCGAAGAAATTCCGGGAGTGGATGTGGGGCCGCCTATTAAGAATGACTTGATTAAAATAGGAATAGACTTTGAGCTTGTTGACTATGAGGATGGGGGGTTAACCATTAGACCTAAGAAGTTTCTAGGCGAGCTATGGGGGAACCCCAATAAATTGTTGATGAGTGAGGGCTATAAATGGGTGCGTGATGGGAGGAACAGTCATTGGTCCTTTCAGCCCATGGAGGAGAAACCCGTTGAAAGTGTACCGTCCCGACCCAAAGGCGGTGCAGTTATCCCTGTTTTTGAAGTCGGAAAATACGTGACAATAGAAGGAACCTTGATTGATGATCCTACGCAAACTGATAGAGACACGGATTATGGAACGTCCTCAGTATCTAATGTTAGATTAGAGCTTAGTGACGGACAAACCGTGAGAGTCGGGTTATGGGAAAAGAAAAGCGATAAAATCATGGAGTTCATCAAGGGTGACAGAGTACATCTCACAAACATGAAGGTAAAGAAACCCTATGAAGACACAACTCAACTCTCTGGATCTAGAAATACGAAGGTTTCTAAGGTTCCAAGCCGCTAAACCACAAACCTTACAAAACTTTTTATACTAGTTTATATTATAATACATTATATTCATAAATAGACAATGGTTAGCAGGATTTGTAGATGGGGAAGGTTCTTTTGACTTTGCCATAGCAAAAATAAAAGAATATAAAATAGGCTATAGTGTTCAACCCATATTTAAATTAGCCATTGTTGATGAAAAAGGTGTTTTGGAGGAGGTATCCTCTTTTCTTTTTAGACATGATATAAAACACACATATAGAAAAAATTTTAGATATAAATCTTGGTCTAAAAACGCTAGAAATCAATCCATGATCCAAATAAACACTCGGGGTGAGTGTAAAAAATTTGTAAATTTACTTTTAGAGAACCTTATAATTAAAAAAGAAGAATGTAAAATTTGGGATCTTATAATAGGGAAAATGGATAAAGGGTGGCACTTAACCACAAAAGGATTTTTGAATATTATGAAAGATATAGAAACGATGAGGTTAATGAGAGGTCCAAATAAACGAGCAAAATATACGCTGGCATATTTTAAAAATGAGTTTTTAAATAGAAAGTCTTAAATACTTTCTAAACCATCTATTTTTTGAGAAGGAATGGAAAAACTAAGCAAATACCTCATTTTTTCGCGGGTGGGTTATCTATCCGCTATGGATGCTATGAACGAGTTTCATGAGAGAGGATATGTCTTATATGGTCAACCAGAGTGTATTCCAACTAAACGCGGAGACTCAGCGCCTACATGGCTTTTCATCATGGAACTAAAGGATAGAGGATACACTGACGCCGTGGAAGTAGCCGACGCACCAGAGGAACGAGCCAACGAGTTACTAGCAAGCGGCGAAGGATGGAAGATAGCGTCAACAAGCGTGAGCAGCAAATTCTATCGGATGGTGAAAATAGTTGAACCAAGCAATACAGACGTTCAGGGGTAGACACCTATGGGACACGGAGACTTTCAAGAGGGCTTGGCTGAAGAAATGTATACAGTTACTCAACGACTCACAGAAACAGAGTTACGCGCCAACATCCAGGCAGTTACGGAGGCAATAAACGTGTTGAAGATTTACAGAAAGAATCTTCTAAAAAACTATCATACCCTTTCAACACAAACACCCACGGAGGGAGAGAAATGACGATTTGGTATGAAACGGAACTGATAGAGGAGCTAAACGACTTTGTTGATAAATGGTTCTCCAAGCCGCTAGAAAAAGAATGGTATTCTATTGGTGGCATTCATTACAGAGACTTTAAGAATGAAGCCTCTAAATGGATCGAAGATAACGTCGCGTTACTTCAAGACTTACAGGAAATGATAGATGATCTTCCAGACGATGAGGTAGAGGAATATGAGGATACTTTATCTCAAACAGTCACGGAGGAAAAGATATGACAGTAACATTAATAGATGAATTTGAATGTGATGTAAAAGGATATCTTAAACTCAATTCATTCGCCGGTGGAGATAAGGGAAGATGCGTCCAACTAACTACACCATATGAAGGATATGTTCAAATGACTTTTGACCAAGCCCGCGAGTTCTTCAAATTAGCCATAGAAGAGATAAATGAAATAGAATCACGGTTTAATGAATATCCCCCTTGGTGGGAAGTAATCCGTGATAGTTCTACGTCAACAAAGACAGGTGGGGAAAATGGATGATATAAGACGGCTTTGTAGGCTTTGGTGTCTTTGGAATGTTAACCTCTTAGAACCAAAGGATGTGCTTTATATAATCCATAAGGAAAAACTTTTTGAGCCAACCATGACAGAGGAGTGGGATAAGGTTTCAGCCGTAACAGAAGAAGAATGGGAAAAAATAAAACAAAACGCAGAAACAATATTGAAAAATCATAGTTTACACCGAAAGGTGATAGATAATGAGCCGTTTGGAGTAGATCGACAGACAGAGCTTATTAGAAGACAGCAATTAGAAGAGGATTATGAATACCGAGAAACAAGGCAATGTGATAATAGTTGTGCTCATTTTGACTTAATTAATCAATGTTGTTGGCAAAGCGGAGACTGGGGGATATGCTTCGATGTTCAAGAAGGAGATTTATGTCATTTAGGATACGTGGAGGAATATTAGTTTGTCAAGAACAATGATTTTTAAAAATGTTCATATTTACCAAAAAGGTAAATGTATTCCTTTGTCTGAGTGGTGGGAACATTGGAACGAGGAAAATTTAATTTATCATAGTTCAGAGGAAAGGGTCTAGAATGAACTGCCCCATATGTGGAAATGCAAGGTGTGTGAGCAATACGGAGGATTATAGACATAATTTTGACGTAGGTACACTCACTGATGAATACTGTGGTGAAACCGTTTGTATGGTCTGCGGTTCTGTTTTTAATGTAAAAATCACAGTTGTATCTAAACAATCAGGGGTGGGGAAGGAATGAAATGTCCTAATTGCGGTAATGAACTTCTCTTTCGAGCAAAACTTGGAGAGATAGACGACTTTGAAACAAAGGTTCAATGTCTTAAATGTAAGCGACAATGGTGGGCTTCATGGGTTAAGCTGCCTGAAATGACCATGCAAGAACTACTTGAGGCTTCACAAGCAAAGAAAACTAGAGATCAGTTTTATGACAGTTCAAAGCAAACAGTGAATCAAGATGAGTGAAGTAAATATTCCGTGGTGGTGTTATATCTTAGCAGCTGCTATTAGTATCCCCCTAGCTTTGATTGAACCTGAATCGTGGTATGACTTAATTAAAGAGCTTTATGACACTTTAAGGAGAACTAAGATATGAACCAACGAACCTTTGTCATTGGAGGCGGGTGGTGGTATGGTAAACCCGCTTATGATTTATGGGAGATAGTTCCAAAGCCTCGCTATCCTAGCCCAGAGTACAATGAAGATGATCGGTGGCGGGACAGAAAGCTTCCACGGAAAGAGATGAAGCTAAAGGAAATCATACAATGGTTAAAGAACACTCATGGGAAAAATTGTGAGATGAAGGTTATGGAATTCAGACAAGACGAACATGAATACTTTATAATTTTTTCACCTATGACAGTTGATGGTGAACAGCCATAAATGGGTGTGGACTTCTGTTTCTTCTCATATTGGCATGGATGTTCATATCTCTGTTAATCGAAGATTAGTGACTGTTGGGGGTAAAAAGCCATGACTTGGAAAGGCTCGGTGGTTCTGAAACGAAGACACCTTCTTAACATAAAGGCTAACTTGGAGTTTATGTGGAGAAGCAATCTCAGTGACTTGTCCCGTTCAGACGTGATGGGTCAGCTGGGTTTACTAGACCGTATCGTTCAGGGCGGTGAATCTTATTATCGGTGGGATGACGTTATTCAATATCAAGTGTGGGATGGGGGTTATTGTACTTGTCCACCGGCGAAGACGTTTAAATGGCTCTTTGATCCAACGCCCTTACCATATGAGGAACAAATGAAAATATATAAGTTACTAAATATGTGGGCTGCAATAGATTTACTAGAGAGAAGTCTAGACTAATTTGTTGTAGGGTATCAACAGCTTATAGAAGTATCTGTTAGCCTGTCTCTTAAGCACCCTCATAACAGACGGACTTAACTCACTTAAATCCTGGAACGTATAAAACTTCTGAGCATCAGCCACATTGGGTTCTTGGCTTTTCTCAGTCCATCCTCCAATAATGGATCTATCTGTTCCATCAAACCGATAAGTATCCCTAAGTAACGCATTTCTATGTTTCCTGAATAGATGACTCGTTGCACGCTTCCACCGAAAATCCACGGGGACATTCATTATCACCGTCTCAGTGTTCTTAGCCCACCCTCGGCGTCCATCTGGAAGCTCTACAAGGTATTCATCATATCCTTTTTTGTCATAGCGTTTATCTAGAACCATGTCCTGTGTATATGGCTCAGGGATTCCCCGCGTATAATCTGCGTAAGGATACCATAGTCCCTTTAAAGCCTTTCTCGCCGCATTCATAGCGTACTTCTTACTAGTAGCTGGATTATCGCTGAGGGCAAACGGGTATTCCTGTTTACATTCATCCATATACGCGTATACTGGTTCAGCCCACGGCTCATACTTTTTATCCAAGGGTAAGGCGACGGGTCGAAGCATCCCATCCCTTTTCGCCGTCTTCACATAGAATATAACCGCTTCCTCTCCGTCAAACTCTGTCAGTCGAAAACTATCGCGTTTGGGCATATATTTTCCGAACACCTCAGACACACGGCCCAGCCAAAGATACTGAGCCATGAACCCGAACTTACGTTGCTCGTTTCTTATATCTGAGATGCGTTCACGTATCTCCCAGTCTGTCGGCGTTCTATGACGCTCACTCATAGATAAACCTTAGTCACTCAACTATATTAGTGTTGTGACTGTTAATCTCGAACTAAGATATATAAAGAAAAAAGGTTAGGATACTATCCTAAATGTTACGGTATCCTTATACGCGTCTAAGGGCAGATAAACTGCTAGACACCAACCCTTAACCGTCTTCGTGGTTCTGCTGAAACCCAATCCCTCTATAAGCACCGTTCCTGACATATCAGAGACAAAGCACACGGGTTCATTATACACCCATTGTCCGCCATCCCAATACCACATAGGGCCATACCGTACAAGCTTTATCTTTAGTTTAGCTACCTCCGGCTCAGGTTCTGGTGGGGGCGTTATTGTGTAATCAAACTCCTCTGTCTCTATCAACCCATAATGGAACGCGAAAACCTTTCCTCTCCAATAGAGGTTATAGTCTTCACAACCGTAAGATATCTCAACATACTTATACCATCGTCCACGTCCACCATATAACAACCCACTGACAACCTGGATGTCCCAGGATGATGCGTCGAGGGCCGCTAGTTCAGGGTGTTCATTTGTTAGCCCCGTGTAGGCTGACTGTTTATACCACCAATCAAACGGCGCTGCTTGTACTGCGGGGATTACCATGCTTAATATGCAAAGCGTTAGTAGGATTAGGTTCATTGTTTTGCTTTTCATGTTATCCAAAGTTAATTACGTTATGTTATATAAAAACGTTGTGACTCTTCAAGTACAATAAAGATAAGGTGTCTAGCAACCCACACTTCCTACCATTAACGTGAGAGCCGTCGGCTTCTGTCGTGCTCTGTGGTCTGAAGCGCCCCACCGACGCTACGGGATGTCACTGGCAGTTTTACGCTAGACAAGAATAAAGTGGTTTAACCAATATTTAAGCATTATGACTACTCTAATATATCATTCTCAAGCAAACCATTCCGGTTCTTAAGGTCAGCTAAATCTCGTATATACTCTTCTTGAGTGTAAACATACGGAGAACAGGGATAATCAATAGGAGACTTATGTTTATAACCCCTCCGAAGCATCTCATCCATACATAGGTTATGAAGCGTAACAAGTTGCCCAGGATCATCGTAGAACCGCTTAGTCTGAGGATGATTATAGAAGCCTCCACCGCCACGCATAATGGCGTTAAACATAACATGAGCCTCGACGTGTTGACCTAGTAACCGTTGTCTATCAAGGATGTTGACGGGTACACACCAAGCGCGAACCATAACGAAGATAACGATTATAACTTATTTAAGTTTTATGTTTGTTCTAACACAACAAAGATAAAGAAGGGGCGTCCCCCCATTTAACAACGTTCCTCATTGTCGTCACTTTGAGGCGACCAACATCATTTTTACCCTCTGTTGGTTTAAGGGCTTGCGCAAATATAAAAGAACCCTATCTTATATATAACTTTTGTGATTGTTTAGTATCAACTAAGATAGGTTTCTTGAACCAATGATTCTTGAAGTCTCTAGCACCAAGTTCACCGAAAGTAATCTTATCTCCATTGGGTGCTATCTGTATTGCATCCATTATCTCGTTCTGAACTTCACGAAATTTTTGAAGAGACTCTTTACCCACATCCGTCTTCATAAATTCAAGCATCTTAGACCATATCGGTGGTCCTCTCCCGTTATGGAACACATATTTTCTATGCCTCTTTCGCCATCTTTGTTTAGAGTTCATTGTTCTGCACCAACTATCAGAGAGTCTCCCGTAAAAATAGGATTAAGGTTTTCTGTTTTTAATTCCTCTAGTTCTTGGATTTTTTTAAGTATTTTTTCAATGTTTGGATCGACTCTTGTTATCATCAAGTTGCCGGTCCTAATTTTATCTTTCATGATACTTTAACCTCAACTAAGATTTTTAAGAGATCCGCTATCTCAGCCAATACACATCCATCACAAAGTTTGGTGTATGGGCGTGGACAAAACGGACAATAACGTTTTTTCATTTACACATCAATCCTCAAATAGGATTCCTTTGATAACCCCTAGTGTGGCATATGCCTCTGAGTAATCCATGATGAGGTTTGGGTTTGCGTCTTTCTTAAAGAAGTGTTCTATTTTCTCTTTAAGTTTCTTTATTTTAAGATACTTTTCACGGTTGCCTTGTTTGGAAGCATAGATGTCTAACAACACGGATTCAACTGGTGGATTAGCGAGCCATCCCATACTTTCACAGAGTTGGTCCCATTTTTCTGCTTTTTCCATTTATATATCACCTTTCAATGTCAACAATCATAATGTTATGATTTGATAATCTCCTTTGGATTTAATTGCTATATCTAATATTTGTTTGGTTGAACGATGTTTGGCACCCCGCTTCGCAGCGCGGATGTCTTTTAAGGGCCACCCCTTTACTTGATTTAGCATATTGCTAGGATCACCGCCTAAATATATATCTCCTTGTTCATCATCTCCACTAGGCTTATGATGCCAAAACGTGATTCTATGCGTCATTCCTCGACGCTTCATTTCAACATCTTGTCTTTTAACTTCTTCTTGCATCTCTTTCAAGATGTTTTCAAATTCGTTTCCATTCATTTATATATCACCTTTTATCCACAACTGTCAATCTTACAGCCAACCGAACACGTATAATGCCTACCCTTTGGGATAGGTCCACCGCAGACCGTACATAGATTCTTAACGCTACGACGACGCGGAATCTTTAATGGACCGCGAACCATCTGTAGAGTGCTTAGAACATTCCATAGGTTTTTTCTATTCATTTTCCTTCACCTTTATTATCCTTCAAGACGTATTTAAGGTTATCGCTACAGGGATACGCCGCTAGAAACATTATGCATCCCCTGAATAACCAAGAAAAGCGTCCCAGAAACCAAGAGAAATAAGATCCACCATATAAGCGGAATGCCCTTCTTAGGCTCATCAACAACAACGTTATCCTCCTCCTCTACGATAACCGTCGGTTCATCTAGTTTTACCTCTGTTATCTCAGGAGTCGGATAATCCCGATAAGTGAAGCTGAATGGCTGTTTAATCTCTCGACTACCATAATAGATAAACTCTCGGAGCCCCAGGATAGAAGCCTTCTCCATAAACCCCCGGCTCGTACCGTTCTTAAGATAACGCCGCTCCTCCTCACCCATAATCTTACCGCTAAGAAAATTACACCGTCTACGAAACTTTGTCGCTACCTCACCAGATACAGCAGTCGCAACAATAACAGCACTCTGCTTATAGTTTCTTCGGGCCGATATGAAGTCCGTTAATATGGCTCCCGCCGCATCTTTCCGGTTAAGGCTGTACGAGTCAAAATACGAATTTCCTTCCTCGAAAATATAGAGGGTTTGAGGCTCATAGCTAAGGTAGTCTGGGTCAGCATCTATTCCGAGGTAACGTATAATCCAATCCTGTTTAATTATAGAGGCTATCAATTCCCGTCTTTCGTTAGGTGACAGCATCGCTATATCATATATGCAATCATCCATGTTGCGGTAAAGCTCTGGGTTAACCACTTTCTGATAATGCTCAACCGGGGCATTATAGCGCCAAGCTAGAGAAATGTCAAATATCTTTACTATCCATCCATGCTGTTTAGCATGATAAACAAGGTCTTTCACTGTAACCGTTTTTCCGTGTCCTGGTTCACCCATACATATCAAGATTTTACGAATTAAATCCGTTAACAGTAAATCAAGATGATTATCTGATTTAGCTTCCTCGACGGGGATTATCTGTTTCGGTTCACCCTGTTTAGGCTGTATGTTCTCCGCTATCTTTCTCTGCGTATTCTGTTTCCTCAGCTTATCATAGGCTATCGCCTTGTTTTCCAGTTTCTTTAAGGTTAACTCGTTTACAGCCGTGTAACCCGCTACGCTTAACTGCTCGTTAATTTCACCGAGATAATATTCCTCGTAGTCATCCTTTTTCATCCACTTATACTGAGGATACTCGTCTCGATACATTTCAACGTTCTCATGAAAACTCAGCTTCCTATCCAGGATGCTCCAATCAATTAACTTTACGTCGGTAAAAGGGTTTAACTCGCTAAACCAGTTCTGTAGGTGTTTAACCTGTAGCGGGTTACTGAGTCGTTTAGCCATAGAGTTCAACCTATAAGATCGTCTAGTCTACGGTGAAATAACCATCCATCTATTTTCTGTTGTTTACGCCTAACGAGTCTTTGATAATCCCTTGGATTCTTTGCTACTCGTTGAGACTTTAATGGGTTAACCTCATCCTCAACCATAGTTATAGTATCAATCAAAAATTATTTAAGGTTATCGGTTAATCAAACTCATGGAAAACATTGAAAACCGGTCCCGTGTTCACCCAATAAGATGCGTAGAAAATCACGAATAAAATTATATCCAAGTTAATCAACCTTTCTGGGGGGTGGGTGAGCCGACACTCTTCAACAGGGATAGGTGTCGGGGATAGGTGTAACCCTTAGAGTGAAAACCGCTTAATATATACGTAAAACCTCTAAGGACTCCCTGTTTATCCAAAGTCTCACCCAAAGAATATTAACCGTGTTGATATATAAGTTTATCGAAAAAAAGGGGATTTAATGTATGGCTCTAGCTAAATTCATAAAGTTCCAATACCATGTTCGCCAAGGATAATCTGGGTCATTTTCACGGTAGTTAGGCGTTAATCTTGCTCTATCGCTTACCTTGTCAGCTTCTTTCTTTAATATGTTTTTTATGGCCTCTTTTTCTCCACGGGTTAGCCATACGGGGGGTTCACCTTCTTTCTGTAGGCGTTTAATTTTTGCGATTTCCCTTTTTCTCATATAGCTACTACCGCCTAGATGTATATATTTTCCCGTCGGATCTGTCTTATAGTCTCTACCAAAATAGAACCGACAATTAGAACATGACCAAAACCGATCCGCTTCATTATTCGTATAAACCCCATGTTTGTGACAGCTTGGGCATATACTTTCAGCACATATTTTTTTATCCATTTTTTTTACCTATATAACAAACCGTTAACAGATATTTAAAGTTTATGGTTAGAAAAAAGGGGGAGTGGGAGTTAAACGCCTATACAGGGGGCCATAAAATATTCGAGTGTACCGAGTGGGATCTCCGCGTCTAACTTGAACGGCATTTCCTCGGAGTAGCTGAGTGTACCCACTTCAGAGACTTTAACCACTGGTTTAAGTATCTGGGTTATATAGCTTCTAGTATAGGTTGCTTTAGACGGTTCCTCGACTCTATGTTCAAGGATGTTATCATTATCCTTGTTAAGCGGCGTTACCTCATCATAATCATGTGATGAACTGAATTTTATGTTTTCCTCGTCGGATTCAATGGTTAAATGTTCCCCGTCGAAATCCTCGACAATCCGCTTTAGCGTCTTAAGGGCCATCCTGGTTTTAGATTTGAAGAATATTCTTGGGCTAGGTATTTCCTCGTCTAGTGGTTCAAGGCATGAAACTGTCTTTTTGCGCTGTATGTCACCTACTAGCGTTAAGATCAGTTTCTCGTTATCCCTAGTTTGAGAGGATGCAATAACTAAGCCTTGATCATCCTTAGTTTCTTTGGTGTTTACCGTAAACTCGTATTCCGCGTCGAGGTAATCATCATTCCTCGTTATCTTACCTAGTGCCTTAAGCACAGTGGGAATGTTTACCCCTATCTTTAATGGTTCATCAACCTCATAAGCGTCGAAGAAGCCTCTAGGTAGTTTCAGAGTCACCATAGCTACATGGCTAGGGTCCATTGTCTCTATCTTTAACCCTTCATAGTCTAGCTGTAGGGTTATATCTTCATTTAAGGCACCTACACAGGATAGGATGTCCTTAAACGCTGTGGGTTTATAGATTTGAAATAGTTTCATCC
>Ga0180437_10010020_pt1 | contig 11628 bp, 9 predicted proteins | sample SS_ome_4_FD_132410 | JGI IMG/M metagenome (GOLD analysis project Ga0180437, IMG submission 132410) | Hypersaline lake sediment archaeal communities from the Salton Sea, California, USA - SS_3_D_1 metaG | ecosystem: Environmental > Aquatic > Non-marine Saline and Alkaline > Hypersaline > Sediment... | reverse complement strand
GCATAAACTCTTAAACTTTTCACTGATTCTCACCTGAGACGAGCATGAGCGCTCATTCCTCCGTGCCAATATGCTGTACGACCACCCACCCCTGCGGTCCCGCATCGCTGAACTCCTATCTGCCCGGTTCCACGATCTCCTCCGAAAGTCAGTCTGGTGGGCCGGGGTCGGGAGTGACAAAGACCGGCGAGCGGGGATTGCGAGCGCCGCATTGAGCAGTCTGGGGGTCTCGCGAGCACCATCATCTTGACAGGTTTGAGTGCGAGTGCTATCGTCCTTGTGCCATGCGCAAGTTAGCCCCCTTGTTTTCCCTGGTGTTGGCTACAGTCTTCGCAGGTGTCTCCTGCCTGGGGCCGGTTGAAGAGGCCGCTCACAGATCTTCACCGGCAGGCCCCGACTATTCCTCTCTCAGAAAGGTCATGGTGGACTCCCAGATCGCGGCAAGAGGGGTGACAGACACGCTGGTGCTTCGAGCCATGCGAACCGTGCCGAGGCACCTGTTTGTGCCGCCTGCGTACAGGGCCTATGCCTACTCTGATCAGCCGCTCCCCATAGGAGAAGAACAGACAATCTCACAGCCCTATATAGTGGCGCTTATGACAGAGCTCCTCGAGCTGAAAGGCGGGGAGCGGGTTCTGGAGATAGGCACCGGCTCCGGCTACCAGGCGGCAGTGCTGGCAGAGATCGCGGGCGAGGTCTACTCGATTGAGATCATCGATGCCCTGGCGTCAAGCGCAGCCGCGAGACTGGATAGTCTCGGGTTCAAGAACGTGCGCGTGTTTCACGGAGATGGCTACCGGGGCTGGCCGGACCGCGCTCCCTTTGACGGGATTGTGGTCACTGCCGCCCCAGACCATGTTCCGGATCCGCTCAAGGAACAGCTGAAGGCAGGCGCGAGGCTGGTCATACCCGTCGGCAGTCTCAGCCAGGAGCTCATGGTGATCACGAGGACAGCAGATGGTTACGATTCGAGAAGTGTGATACCTGTAAGATTCGTGCCGATGACAGGGGAAGCAGAGGACAGGGAGCGGGGCGAGTAGAGGTCTCCCCTCGCTGCTCGGGCACGTTCTGCCCCATCATTCGAAAGCGGGCAGCGTTTGAGTTAGGACAGTCTCCGATGGATCGAGTGCCAGAGTCTTCGCGAGTCGAAGCAGTTGATCTGGGTTCAATTCCCGGTCTTCCCGGTATCTACAGGGATTACATACTCCATTTCGAGAGGGTCAGGGGTCTCTATAAACGGGACTACCGGGATCCTGAGCGGATCGTTGCCGCGTCGTCAGACTGCAGGTCAGGCCTTGCCGACTCAGGAGAACTGAAGAGGATTCTTCGGGAGCAGTGCGCTGACTATGACGGCGGGAAGGCTGTCGAAAAGAACATCGACACGCTCTGTGAAGGCGGTTGCGCCGTCGTCACCGGGCAGCAGATAGGACTCTTCTGCGGTCCGGCGTACACTTTATACAAAGCAGCTACTGCCTTAAGACTTGCCGAGGTGCTCAATTCTGTGGGACGCGGGAAGCACGTGCCGGTCTTCTGGATGGAGTGCGAAGACCATGACAACATGGAAGTGGGCCGCGTACACGTTCTGGACAGAGCGCACCAGGTATCCACCAGCACGCTCTTTGGGGAACCATCAAGGAAGCCGACGGGTCAGTACCTCGTGGATGATGGCGTGGAGGGGTTGATTGCGGGCCTGGAGACAACGCTCGCTGGATCGAAATACGTGAATGCCACCTTGGCCACATTGCGGCGCTGCTACGAGCCGTGTCAGCCGATGTCGGTTGCTTTTGCGAGGCTTCTTTCCGAGACATTCAAGGGAAGAGGACTGATCATCGTCGATCCCTCCGATCCCGGTATAAAGAGGCTTGCATCATCAATCTACGCGCAGGCGGTTGTGAAGTGGAAAGACGTGAACGAGGCCATCTCCAGGTCGTCCGAAAGACTGGCTGGGATGGGATATTCACCTCAGATAGAGACTGGCAATGACCGGGCTCCTTTCTTCATAATCAGGAATGGAGAGAGGTTGCCGGTCTTCTATGAAGGGGGGGGCTTTACGGATCTCTCGGGTGAGAAGATGACCTTGCCTGAACTCCAATCCCTCGCTGAACACCAGCCAGAAACCTTCAGCCCCAATGTGTCTCTCCGCCCGCTCGTTCAGGATCACCTCTTTCATACGAGTGTTTACGTGGGGGGGCCGAGCGAGATAGCCTACTTCGCTCAGGTCGAGCCGCTGTACGAGATCTTCGGCCTCGACATGCCTGCCATATTCCCGAGGGCGCAGTTCACAATGGTCGAGCCGGTGGTCGCAAGAGCTCTCGAGAAGCTGGGCGCACGCGTTGGCGATTTCGCTCAGAATGAAAAGGACCTTGTGGAGGGGTTCTTGAAGAAAATGGGCGCTCTCTCCGGAGTCAGGGTACTCGACCGGACAAGGGCAAAACTGAACGCGCTGGTGGATGAGTTGGCCGCGAGTCTCGGAAACCTCGAACCCGAGATGGCCGGACCCCTGGAAACCTACAGGAAGAAGACCGCGTATCAGCTCGAGAGGCTGGAGGAAAAGCTGAAGGCGACGTCAGCAAGGAGACACGACACCCTCCAGAGACAGGTGCAAACCGTCCGAAACCACCTCTTCCCCCTGGGGAAACCCCAGGAGAGGGTCCTGAATACATGCTACCACCTTGCTCAGTTCGGTGAGGAATTCGCTCGCGCGATCCTATCTTGTGTCGAGCCCTTTGAGTTCCACCACCGGGCGGTCTGGATGCGGAGTGATCCGCCGGAGCCGACATCGAGGAGATCAGAATGAAGATAGGGATAACGTGCTACCCGACATACGGAGGCAGCGGCATTGTTGCCAGCGAGCTCGGGAAGGAGCTGTCGGACCGGGGGCATGACATACATTTCATCTGCTACGAGATGCCCATCAGGCTCCACAACGCTCCCATAAGTGGGTTCTTTCACCAGGTGAACGTTCTCGCTTACCCACTCTTCAGCTATCCTCCTTACTGCCTGGCTCTGGCAGCGAAGATGGCCGAGGTCGCCAACTACGAGAAGCTGGATATTCTTCACGTTCACTACGCCATCCCTCATGCGGTCAGTGCCCAGCTCGCCAGGCAGCTTTGCGATGAACCACGACCGAAGGTGATCACAACGCTGCACGGCACGGACATAACTTTGATCGGCAGCGATTCTTCCTTTCTGCCGGTCACGAGGTTCGGCATACAGAAGAGCGACGGAGTCACAGCCGTGTCCGATTATCTCAAGGAGAGGACTCAGGAGATAGTGGGTGGCACCAAGTCGATCGATGTGATATATAACTTCATAAATACTGAGAACTTCGGCAGAAGAGAAACGCCAGGCGTCACACGGCGTGAGGGTAGAGCCGTAATACACATTTCGAATTTCAGGCCCGTGAAGAGGATAGTGGACGTGGTGAACGTATTTGCCTTGATCCGAAAGAGGATGAAGTCTGTACTGCTCATGGTCGGTGATGGTCCCGAAAGAGCGAAGGCCGAGAAGATGTGCCACGACCTGGGGATCATAGACTCGGTGCGCTTCCTGGGGAGCAGAACACCGATACAGGACCTGCTTTCGGTTTCGGACATCATGCTCTTCCCGAGTGAGAGCGAGTCCTTCGGTCTGGCCGCGCTCGAGGCCATGGCTTGCGAGGTTCCGGTGATTGGTACGAACTCCGGGGGATTACCCGAGGTGGTGGTGGACGGTGAGACAGGCCTGCTCTTCCGAGTCGGGGACGTCGAGTCTATGGCGGAAGGGGCGGTCTCAATTCTCGAGAGTGAAGAGAGAAAGGCACATATGGGGAAGAAGGGGAGAGAGAGGGCCGCGGCTTTCTTCGACTCCAGCCTGATTGTGCCACAATACGAGGAACTGTATGAACGGGTGGTGAATGATGCTGCGGTTTCGTAGGGCGGCATCGACTGGAGAAAGCAGTCTACAGCTTCGCAAACGCGGGTTTTCATTCCCATGAAGATGGGAATCCAGATGTTACTTCCAGCTGTCGACGGTGACAACGGGCCCGGAACCCGGATTTCCATTCAAAGCTACTGCAGGGCTATCATGCAGGGGATGCCCGCAGTGTGCTGACAGCTGCCGATAGGGGACCATGACGCGCATATCCACGATTTGGACAAGAGCAAGAGTGGCTGAACTGAAACAGCAGTACGAAGTCCGGAAGGACGAGATACGGTCCAGGCTGAAAGAATTCGAGAAGAAGCTCCGTGCGTCAGAGGATGAGCTCTTGGCCGAGCTCTGCTTCTGTCTCTTCACACCTCAGTCGAAGGCAGTTATGTGCGACAGAGCGATGTCTGCTCTAAAGGAATGCGGTCTTCTGTTGGAGGGGAGTGAGCGCCAGGTCGCGGACAAGATGAACGGGGTGAGATTCAGGAACCAGAAAGCCTGTTATCTAGTGGAAGCGAGGAGCAAGCTCCGCGGCACTGGGGATGGCCTCAGAGGCAGGATCCAGGCTTCCGCGGGCAACACGGAGCTCCGGGAGTGGTTGGTTGACAACATCAAGGGTCTGGGGTACAAAGAGGCGAGCCACTTCCTGAGGAACATAGGTATGGGCCGGGGGCTGGCCATCCTCGACAGGCATGTGCTCAAGAATCTCGCCGCGTGCGGTGTACTCGATGAGCTGCCCGCAAGCCTCAGTCGGAAGAAGTACCTCGAGATCGAGACGAAGATGAAACGATTCTGCTCAGATGTCGGGATAGATATGGAGGAGTTGGATCTTCTCTTCTGGTCCATGGAAACCGGCATGGTCTTCAAGTAGGGACTGGAGAGAATTGGCTTGACTGACCTCTGGTCAGAAAATATCATCGTAGCGTAGTTCTTTGAAAGGAGGTGATACTGAATGGGACTCTGGGTGGTGTCCAAGAGACGCCTTGAGGTGAGCAGGCTCAAGCTCCTCCTGGAAAACGCAATCACCACCAGAATGCTGAGAGAGGGTCTCACATGAGTGACGTAAAGATAAGAGAGATAGGGGTCATCGCCGACCTGGTGGGTGGTTGCGGAGTGGCCAGGTGGTGTCCTGCGCTTCAGCCTGATGGAGACGTGACTCCGTGCGTGTATATGCCGAAGACGGTCATAGGTAGTCTCCGGCATGAGCGGCTTGGGGACATCCGGGAGAGATCAGAGCTGCTGCAGTCCATGAGAGAGAGGGATAACCTCTGGGGTCGCTGCGCCGTATGCGGCTACAAGATGCTGTGCGGTGGATGCAGGGCGCGCGCGCAATCCTGCTTCGATGACCTGACGGCGCCTGACATTGGATGCGTTCACAACAAGGCATACATAGGGAGTGCGCGACATGGAGCAGCGCTTGATCCGCCTCGCGTTGGGGCCGGTTCCGGAGAACGGAGAAGCGGAACTTGAGAGTCTTGCTTGCCTCACCGCATAGCGGTGGGCTCTATTCGGCAGTCGGACTTCTGATGCCGCCTTTGAGCCTCGCCTACATAGCTTCGGTGTTGAGGGAGAACGGCCACCACCCGGAGATAGTTGACGCCAACCTGACCCGGCTTCCTGATATCGAGGATTTCGACATTGTCGGCATTACATCCCTCACCTCGACATATCCGGCGGCTCTCAGGCTCGCAGCCAGAGCCAAGGCGAACGGAAAGCCGGTTGTGCTCGGTGGGTACCACGCCTCGTTCATGGACGAGGAGGCTCTTTCGACTGGACTGGTCGACTACGTGGTTCGGGGCGAAGGCGAATATATCATGCTGGACCTGGCGAACGCCCTCGAGAAGGGTCGGGATCTTGAGGAGGTGAAAGGTATCTCCTACATGCGGGGGGAGGAACTCGTAAGGACAGAACCGGCTGAGATTGTGGAGGAACTGGACTCGATCCCGATGGCGGCCAGGGATCTCCTACCGGTGAAGGAGTATCCCATGAGGCTTGATGGAGCACCCATGACTTCGGTTATCACCAGCCGCGGGTGTCCGTACGACTGCAGCTTCTGCGCGGCGTCCCGGTTCTGCGGCAAGAGATGGCGCGCGCGCTCACCCGAGTCGGTGGTCGAAGAGGTGGCTCTGCTGAGACGACAGTTCGGTTTCCGTGCTATCTCCTTCATGGACGACAACTTCATGCTGAGCCCGAAGCGGGTCTCCGAGATATGTGACCGCATGCTCAGGAAGAAGGTCAAAGTTAAGTGGATGGCACTCTCCCGGGCGGATACGGTCGTCAGGGAAAGGGCACTCATCGAGAAGATGTACAGCGCGGGCGCCAGGATACTATTCCTCGGGATCGAAAGCGGTGCTCAGGAGGTGCTGGACGACTACGGAAAGCACGAAGACATAGAGCTGTTCCACAGCGCGATAGAAATACTGAGAAAGTACAAGATAAGAACATGGGCGAGTTTCATAATCGGCGCGGCGCAGGAGACCAAGAAGATGGTTCAGAAAACCCTGGAACTCGCGAAGAGACTCGACCCCTATGTTGCTCAGTTTTCTATACTTACGCCGTATCCTGGGACGGCATTGTTCGATTCGGTCAAGCATAGACTTCTCCACAGGAATTGGTCGTTGTTCGACGGTCAGCACGCCGTATTCAGGACGGAGTTTCTTTCCGGCGGCGAGCTGGAGAGGCTCCTCGGGAGGGCGTACAGGGGCTTCTACGTAAGGCCCCGGAAACTCATTTCAGAGGTGGGGAAGGCCATAAACGAGGGTAGGACCTTCGATACCTTCATGCGGGCCATGAGGATAGGCATCCAGATAAATAATATGTAATCTTATGTTATGGTACATTGCCCTATTGTGTTTCTCATTGCATTGGTATAGTATATGGTTACCCCCGTCGACAGACACGGGGTCTATTTCAAATGTGACCGCTGTAGACCAATTCCTCGGAGGTGGTATGTGAGACACAGCGTTATTGTATTCTCTGTCATGTTGGCGGCATTGCTTGTGGGTGGGTCGAGTTGGGCGGCTTCCATGCAGTTCTCTGTTCACTTCAATGAAACTGACCTCACTTTCGAGAAGAGGGGGTCCTTTGACCTCATCCAGCTCGATGGTTGTGAAGTAGCGGGTGAGCTCGGTGAGCCGGCTCTTCCGCGCAAGTTGACAAGAATTGCGATCCCCCGGGGCTACCGGGTCAGTTCGGTGAAGGTTGTCTCCTTCGACGCCACGGTCTTGGATGGCGAGTACAGGATAGTCCCGGTCCAGCCTGAGGTTCCCGTATCTTCGAGCAGCCGGGCCGACTGGGCGGAACCTGATCCTGCCGTCTATGGCCGGAGCACCCCATTCCCGGAGGTAATCGCCGTATTGAAGAGCCAGGGGAGCATGTCCGGCAACTGGCTTGCCGGTATCGAGATCTCCCCTGTCCGGTACATACCGGCCGACGGCAAGGTCATCCTTTGCACTCGCATTCAGTTCGAGCTGGAGCTGGAGCTGGAGCCTGGCTCCGGAGGTCTTCCCGTCAGAGCTCGAAGTCCGGTTTCCGAGAAGCTGGTGCAGGACGCGGTGAGATCTGTGGTCTTGAACCCGGAAGGCGTGCGCCCGACCGTGGCTGAGGATTCGCCTCTGCTCTGGCCGGACGACACTGAGTATCTCATCATCACCGGCACACCTCTGATGGATAGATTCCAGGAGGTTGCCGACTGGAAGACCCTGAAGGGAGTACCGGCAGAGGTCGTGGGCGTAGAATGGATCTACGCCAACTACGCGGGCGTGGACAACGCTGAGAAAGTGAGAAACTGCATCACAGACTACTATCAGAACAAGGGTCTCATATGGGTTCTTCTCGGGGGGGACGTGAATGTCGTGCCCTACAGAGGCTGCTACGGCAGAGTCGGAGGCACCATTGACAACAGCATGCCCTGCGACCTCTACTACTCGGATCTGGACGGAGACTTCAACGGCGACGGTGACAACATATGGGGTGAGGTGACCGACGGCGTTGACCTGTATCCTGATGTGTACGTGGGTCGTCTTCCGGTGGCATCCTTCTACGAGTGTTCTCTCGCCATCAGGAAGGCCATGATATATGAGGGGGTTCATGATGTGACGCCCCTGTCCTGTGACTACCAGCTGAAGATGCTCTTTCTCGCGGAATGGCTCGACGCGTCCACGGATGCCGGGCTGGGGAAGAACATCATAGACAACGCTTACGTGCCTTCCCGCTATGACCCCATTTCGAAACTATACGAGAGCCTGGGTAACCTGGACAAGCAGGTCGCTGTGGACTCGATGAACACGGGCTATGCTATTGTGAACCACTCGGGCCACTCGAACTACGGTGTCATGTCCGTGGGCCCGAATTCGCTTAACAGGGCCGACATGTACAACCTTACGAATGACGCGAGGTTCACCGTCTGCTATTCGATCGGTTGTATAGCCGGTGGGTTCGAAGACAACGACTGCATCGGTGAGAATTTCGTCCTCGCTCCCAGCGGCGGAGGGTATTTCGTCGGGAACAGCAGGTACGGCTGGTACAGTCCGGGGAATCCCGGAGGCGGGACGAGCGAAAGGTACGACCAGGTATTCTTCGGCTGCCTCTTTGACGGGGCCAACGCCAGGCTGGGCATGGCGCAAGCTGTGGCCAAGACCTACTACATAGCATGGTCCTACAACTACGGGGCAAGCAGATGGTGCCAGTTCTGCCTGAATCTCCTGGGGGAGCCGGAGAGCTTTGTATGGACTGACATCCCGGATACGCTTGAGCCGGTGTATGAGTCCGTGGTGGGCACAAAGAACGGGGCATTCGACGTTACCGTGCTCGCAGACGGTCAGCCGGTCGCATCCGCCCTGGTGTGTCTCATGAAAGACGATGAGGTGTACCTGCGCGATTTCACGAATTCGAGTGGCCAGGTGAGCTTCAGCCTTCCCGATATGACACCCGGGGTTCTCAAAGTGACAGCCACGGGCCACAACTACATACCGCACAGGGGACAGGCAGACGTAATCGAGGGTCCTGAGATCCCTGCCTATATCCTGCCGGGTAACGGTTCGGTATTCGGGAATAGGACGCCCACGTGCGTTTGGTCCGCGACGGCGGGTCCGGCTGGCACTTACACTCTCGAATACTCCGACAGAGAGGACTTCTCTCTGGGCGTAGTGACCGTTCCGGGTCTCACAGATACCGCCTACACGGTTCTTGACGCCGATTCCCTCTCGGACGCGTGCTACTTCTGGCGCGTTCAGGCTGTGGATGTCAACGGCTTCCCCAGTGGCTACGAGAGCGACGCCTGGTGTTTCGTGGTGGACAACACGCCGCCCGAAATCAGCGATACTTATCAGTGGCCGGACACAACCTATAGAGGCCCGTACTTCGTGGAAACAGTTGTTCAGGACCTTTCCGGAATCCTGGGGGCCTATCTCGCGTACAGGACAGATGCTGACACTGTCTGGAGGTTCAGGGAGATGGAACTTCTGGCTCCTCAAGGGGTCTACTACCGTCACATCCCTGAGCAGTCCTGCGGCGTCGCTATCGAGTACTACGTCTATGCCGCAGACCTCTCCGACCCCGCGAACACGGCGTGTGATCCGGCCGGAGCGCCTGATGAGGTCTACTCCTTCACTGTCCTGGAACTGACCGGGCTCGAGCTTGTGAATCAACCCGTCACGCCGGCATCGGTCTTCCTGAATGCAAGCCCGAACCCCGGCAGGTCGGTCGTATCGATCGGCTACGGGGTCCCCCAGCCGTCAAAGGTGAGTCTCGTCATCTTTGATTCCTCTGGAAGAGGGGTGAGAACGATATGCGACGGGACCCATGCGGCAGGAGTCTACAACTTGACCTGGGACGGTAGGGACTCAAACGGGGATGCGGCACCGAGCGGTATCTACTACGCCAGACTGGTCTGCGGGGGAGAATCAAGGGTAACGAAGATAGCTATGGTCCGCTAGCTCAGATCATCCTCAGCCTGACCCCAGACCCCCTGGGGTCAGGCATCAACTTTTGAACTTTTCCCTTATGTGAAACTGTGGGGTCAGACCCCGATGCCCCTACGATGTAGGGGCGAGGACTCATCCTACGGAACCAGTCAGGCCGGAGGAGGATTGCCTCGCCCACCGTTCCGACGCACACGAGAGAGATCTGGGCATGCACTTCTGGGATTGGTTGGCGATGCAGCTCCAGGTGGCCAAAGCGATTGCGCCGCTATGCGAGCGGGTCGCGCAGAAGCAGCTTCCCGAAGAACCCACCGTGGACAAAGGTGAGACTACTCAGGTCGTTCATCCCGTAGTGATGACCGCGGATGCGACCAAGAATGGCATGAACCCGGAAGGCTGAGGAATCGGCCCTTACAGAACGCAGGGATAGACGGGTCGGGCTGTAGACCCAGCAACGTTGGCGCTTCACATAAGGATACACCAACTCAAGGGCATTCCTCAGACCGGGAGCCCCATCAATGACAATCAAACGGAGCCTGTCGCCTGTCAAACCACGCCTGTAAAGGTCGTTCAGAAACGAATACCACTGAGACTCACTCTCCGACCGGGCTGTCCTGAAGCCAATAAGCTCCCTCTCGCCTTCCTCCGTGATCCCATATGCCACCAGAACAGGTCTCTTGTTCGACCGCAAGACCGCTTTGACTCCAAGGTAAACCCCTTCCAGAAAAAGATATACATACTTGTCCGCAAGAGACCTCCGGTGAAACGACCTCACAAACCTATCCAGCTCCTTCGCTATCTCAGAGACTGTCGAAGCGCTTACCTTCTCCTCCAAGAGCGTCTCTAGAACCTCTCCAACTCGGCGGGTGCTCACCCCGGCGACAAACATCTTCCTCATTGTCATGTCTACCTTGTCCTGCCTCCTCTGGTACCGGCCAAATACCCTCGTCCTGGATCCCTTCTTCCTCGACCTTGGCACCAGAATGTCTTTTGTGAGGCGAAGCTCCGTCCCTAAGTCCCTGGTGTAATAGCCGTTACGATAGGTCTTCCGCCTCCTGCTCCGCTCGTGCCAGCCAGCACCGGTAAACTCCACCATCTCTTGCCTCAGGGTACTCTCTAGAAGATGCTTCACCAGAAGAGCCGTCTGCACCTTCAGGTTCTCCCAGTAATTATCCTTGACTTCCTTCCACCACGGGTTTAGCTTCTCTATCTGAGAAATCTAGTTCTTTCGCGCTCATAGGGTGTGTTCCTCTTTTCTTGTTATTGCGCTTTCGGGAAGAATACACCCCAGAGCATTCCCCTCCCACAGAAATTACACACTCAATCTTACACTACCAAAGTCGAATTCGGCTTTGACAAGTCCTGGGATGCGTGAGAGAGTACTGCACAGAAGAGCAGGAAGGCATATAGAGGTATCTGGGCACAAACAACTCCAGTGGTGAAGGTAACCATGCGGAGAGTCTTTTTGGCCTGTGGATTTCTGGCTGGGCTTACGCTTCTCACATTTGTCTTATCACCTTTCTCCTTTGCACAAGTCACCTTTGAGACAGCTTACGCTGGACCAGCGTACGATCCAGGCATGTGCGTTCAGCAGACATCTGACGGCGGGTATGTCGTCACAGGGGTAGGGGGCCTTATTTCATCGACTCAACAAGGTCGGGTCTATCTTCTGAAGACTGACTCTCTGGGCGATACCCTGTGGTCGAAGACTTTCGGAGCGGATTCGGGAGTTGACTGCGGTATGTCGGTTCAACAGACTCTGGATGGTGGTTATATTGTCGTGGGCTACACAAGAGAGCTG
>Ga0180437_10010019_pt1 | contig 11628 bp, 7 predicted proteins | sample SS_ome_4_FD_132410 | JGI IMG/M metagenome (GOLD analysis project Ga0180437, IMG submission 132410) | Hypersaline lake sediment archaeal communities from the Salton Sea, California, USA - SS_3_D_1 metaG | ecosystem: Environmental > Aquatic > Non-marine Saline and Alkaline > Hypersaline > Sediment... | reverse complement strand
GCGTGTGCAACCTGGTAAGCTTCCGTAAGCCCATAGACGTAGGCGAAGCATCGCTTCCCGTGAGGGAACGAGACCACCATGGAAAGCTGGAAGCCCCATCCGAAAGGCTGGGGAGGATGTCACTAGATTTCTTCTGAAACAATTTAGTGCAGAGATTTCATTGTCAAAAATGACTAATTGCTTTTCAGATTTGTACGGTTGATTGGAAATATTTCTGACATGTTATGAGTCCCATACAACCGAAAGTCCTATAAGGTCGAGGCAGAATATGTTAAGATACGAATATCGTAGTGCAGAGTTTCTAATCCTGCTGCGAAAAAGAAAGGTGGTATCTCTGAATTTAGTTTTAATCCCTATAGATGGATCAATTCGCTCAGAAAAATCAATCGAATTTGCTTCAAGTATTTTAGACCATTCTATAAAAATAATTGTATTCCATGTCATGAAACCTGGTGGTAATTTCGATGAAGCAAATACCTTTGTTAATCGAGCTAAAGACACCTTAGAAAAATCTGGATTTAAAAATATTAAAACAGAAATAGCTGAATCGTTAAGCGATCCTAGTGAAGAAATAATGAGTATGATTTCCCGAGAAAACATAGATTTTGTGGTTATAAGCGCGTATGGTTATGGAAAAAGTGAAGAGTGCAATGAAATTGGATCAGTTACCATGGCTGTTGTTAATCAGGCGAAATGTTCAATAATAGTGGTTAAATGATCTTAGATAGTGATAACTAGATTCTCCTTTTCGGGAAAAATTCTGAAATATGGCTCTTCAATTTGATATCTGCCCCCTTCAACGTTAATTTCCTTTCCAACTGCAAAGGGTATCAGGAAGGTTATATCCTCTGGAGTTTTCAAATAAACCTTTGTAAGATTTTCATCTATATGGCTTTTCAAAGAAATATCCTTACCAAGGAACTTAAAGTTGTGTATCTCAGAGGATTTAAAGATATTAATTGGAATGACCACTTGAAAATCCTTATTAATATCAAAGAAGCCTTCTAAGACAGTTTTTATATACTCTTCATGGCTAAAACTTTGAGGAAAGTTACCTCTCTGCTCTAGAGAGCTAGGATAAAAATGTTCAGCCATTAGTCCAAGGCTATTTGAACAAAAAATTGTAGAAGAAAGTAGATCATAATATCTATCAAAAGCTCCAACTCTAGAAAAATGTCTAGCTAGCCAAAAAGTAGAAAGAAAAAAAGGATGATCCTCATCTGGATAGCGTGCAAATCCTCCGTCTCGGTCTAAGATCTTTACGATCTTCTTTACTGTCTGCATCATCTTTGGATCATCAATAGGAATTAGTTCGTAAAGACTAAGTGCTAATACAGATGAATCTACTATAGGCTTCTCAAAGCTTTGAACAAAAGATCCTTGCGACTCAGACCAGCCCTTAGTATAAATCTTCTTCATTATTGATTCAAAAGATTCCTTATAATGATCCAGTTTAACAGGTGAAGATAAAATCTTGCAAATAATCATAAAATCTCTCAGTCCTACAGCACATATAGCTTTTCCATAGACGTAATTGTACTTTTCTTCCCTAAATTCCCAAATTCCATTCTCCTTGAGATCCCAGATGTCCAAGATTACATCAGCTGCCAATTTCAATCGAGGGAAAGTTTCTTTCAAATAGTTAATATCTCCACTGTGTTGATAATATTTGAGAACTGAATTAATTACTAGGCCTTCGCTATCGATTTGAAATTGATCTGATGCCGCGTTTCCGATACGAATTTTACCTCCATACTCTTCAGGTACATCAAGCACGAATTCCTTCCCCAATTTTTTGCCATTGATGGTATAAAGCGGATGTTCCCAGTGACCATCATTACCCTGAATACTGAAAAGAAAATCTAAGATTCTTTTAGAGGAATTAAAACAGCTACTCATTGAAAAGGCCTCAGAGGTAAAGCACGCATCTCTTATCCAACAGTATCGATAATCCCAATTATTATCTTTACCTAATGTGTCGGGTATGCTAGTAGTGGGTGCCGCTAAAACTGCTCCTGTTGGATGATAGATCAAATTGTGAAGGATCTGTAGGCTAATTTTATATATTTCAGAGATTTCCCTGAGACCGACATTGATCTGAACGGTATTGCCGAAAAATTCCTTCCAAAAATTTAAATGCTGGTTTAAAGGATGCGATATTCCACACGGAGTGCCGAATGAAAAATGCAGTTCAGTGAAAAAATCTCGATTAAGATCTATTAGAATGATATTATCTTCTTCAATATTCAAGTTATGTTTTGATCTAAGATAAATTTCGGAATCGCCTCCTGTAAGTTTGATAGTATTTCCAGTTTTTTCCAGTTTTATTTCTGCATCATCGAAGAATTTAAGAGCCAATCCTACTTTTTCAGGAGGATTATCGAAAAAAGTGAGCCGCCTTAAATAACAATTTGTTGTATGCGGCATATAGTCAATGAGTTGAACAGTTAAGTTTGAATCCATTAGAATATTCACTAAAATGGGATAGTAATTCAAATAATACAGATGAACTTTCTCAAAGTTTTCTAGATATGTTTCTTCATCTGAATCTCTTGTAAACAGTTTTATATAACCGCCCTTAGACTTATTTAAAATAGATGCAATTAACAGATCCGAATCAAACTGAGGGAGAGAGAGCCATTCTATATTAGAATTTTCATTTATTAGCATTCCAGTGATACCGTTTCCTAAGTAACCATAATTTGGGAACAACGACTTCAACCCCTTTTCTTAATCCGCTCTCTAGTCTTTTATGTGTTTAAACTGCTCAAATTTGTGAACTAAGCGCCTCCATTAGAACCTTTAAATCTTATTTAAGCCTTCAAGAGGTTCAAGATCTATCTATTCTCTCCTTTTTGCTCTATCAAGATAAGGCCTATTGTTGAAAAGTCCAGTACGGCTCATTTCTTATCGCATTCAATTTCTTCTAATTCTGTTAATAGTGATCTCACTTCTCTAAAGGACTTCACGCTGAATTTGGCATGAGATGGTCCTAATCCAACCTTAATAGAATATCCTGATTCAGGAATGACTGCAAAAATATCTTCATCTGTCACATCATCTCCTATTGCCAGAATAAAGTCCCACATATCTTTGGAAATCCATTTTAATGCAGCCTTACCCTTGTTTATACCAATGTTCTTGATCTCAATCACTTTGTTTCCTTCCAAGACTGCAACATTGAGATTGGCAAGTAAATCTAAAAGTGCAGCTTTTAACTCACCTGCCCTTATTAAAGCTAATTCGGGATCTACCCGCCTATAATGCCATACTAGGGAAAAATCTTTTTCTTCTATAAGAGCACCAGGGGTTCTATCAACATAGCGTTCGAGCAGTGGTCTTATTTCTTCTTTCCAATCGTTTCTTAAAAGCTCGATCATCTGCCATGTAATTTCTTTTTCCTTAAGCCATACACCATGCTCAGCAATCATTTCAAGCTTTAGATCACTCAACCATTTTTCCAAAATTTCTTTATCTCGTCCGCTTATTATGACTATCGTATTATTTGGATTCTGATTAAGACATTTAAGCGTTTCAAGGAGTTCTGCATCTGGTTTCGCTTTTGTAGGTTTTTTTTCAAATGGAATAAGAGTTCCATCATAATCTAATAGAAGCAATCGTTTTTTGCTTTTAAGATATTTCTCAATTAACATTTTCTTCCTTTCATGTGTGAGTTTTGTCCCATAGAGTTCTTGCTGAATTTCTTTAATAGAACTCAATCCATCCATAAAATCCTCAGCCCAGCGAACAACGTTATAACGGCGTAGTCTCTCTTGCATCAGTTTATTATTTTCTATTTGAACTTCTTCTGGCATTGTAAGTGCTTCCTTTAAGGCGTTTGCAACTTCCACTTTATCGTTTGGATTTATTATAAGGGCTTCTCCCATTTCCCGTGCAGCTCCCGCCATTTCACTAAGAATTAACACGCCCTTGCCGTCAAGTTTAGTTGCAATGAACTCTTTTGCTATTAGGTTCATTCCGTCTCTGAGAGGAGTTATCAAGGCGATATCGGCAATATTATACAGAGCAACGAGGGTACGAAATGGTAAAAATTGGTAAAGATACCACACAGGCACCCATCCAATCTTTCCATGTTGACCGTTAATTCTACCTACCAACTCATCCAATTGTTTTTTCAGTAGTTCATATTGTTCCACTCCTGTTCGTGAAGGGACCGCTACTAGAATTAAAGTTACTTTTTCCTCATATTCTGGATTATTATCTAAAAATAGATCAAACGATTCTAATCGTTTTAAAATACCTTTGGTATAATCTAATCTATCAATTGAAAAAATTATTTTGCGTTCTCCTACTTCATCACGAATTTGTTTGATTTCATCTTGTACCGCTGATTCAGTAACTGCGCTTGAAAATCGCTCATAATCTATTCCCATAGGAAAGGTATCCACTTTAGCCAAACGGTTATCAACTTTGATTTGACCAAAAGTAGATTCATAACCTAACAGTCGACTAATACTTGAATTAAAATGTCGTACATAATCGAACGAGTGAAATCCTATGAGGTCTGCTCCTAAAAGTCCATTAAGTATTTCTTTACGCCAAGGAAGTAGTCGGAATACTTCAAAAGAGGGGAATGGTATGTGAAGAAAGAAACCTATAGTCGCATCTTGAATCTCTTCTCTGATAAGTTTTGGCAACAACATTAGGTGATAATCATGCACCCAAATAGTATCTCCTGGTTCAATAACCTTCATAATAACTTCAAAAAAAGCCTCGTTCACTTGTTTATAACTTCTCCATGTAACTTCGTCATATTTGGCATATTGAGTAAAATAGTGAAAAAGAGGCCAAACAGTTTTATTACAGAATCCCTCATAATAGTTTTCAGTATCTTGCTGGGTTATATAGACTGGATAAAAGCTCTTAGATTTCAATCTGGCGTTGACTTCGTTTTCCTTTCCTTCTATATCTTCCAGGGTTATACCCGGCCATCCGATCCATAAACTCTCATATGATTCATAAAATGAACTCAGACCTGTGGCCAGACCTCCTACACTGCGTTTAAAGTCCAATTTATTTTCTGTCTTTTCTATACTAATAGGCAATCTATTTGAAACAATTAATAATCTATTCATTTGCCTCCCTCAAAATTTACAATCTTATTTTTATTAGCAATATGTGATCTCTATGCTGTTTCATGCACATATCACAAGACGCTAGGACTTGTGTTATTAGATGATCCCAAATATGGTATGTTCCTTTTATTTTCATGTTCTATACTTATTCTCCTTAAGTCCAATTATATAATATAATACTTTATTCTCGTAAGAGTGAAATTGGTATGAATAACGAGAGTCTACGAGATTTTGATATTTATTACAGACCCATTTTAGTTATATGTGAATATTTTAGTATTAGCGATATTAAAACTCTAAAACCACTATTTGTAAATACAGAAATCCACATATCTACAGGAAACTAATATTAATTTCTTAAATTAATAATCTTATGCAACTCAAATTCAAACAGATGAGGTTGACGGCTAATTTTTAGCACTGAAATAGCATTATATGTAAATTTAGAATTTGAAGAAGGGAACTTCATTCTAAATAATTCTCAAATACATTGAGCCAATCAATCATTAACCTGGTAATTAAGAAATTATTCTTTACATGTTCTTTTCCATTCTTACCCATTTCTTCTCTCAGTTTTTCATCATTCAGAAGTCTTATTATACTCTCAGAAAAGCCTCTGAAGTCTTTTGGTTCATGTAGGAATCCGTTCAAGCCATTAATTACTTGTAATGGAATTCCTCCAACGTTGGAAGCTACAACAGGTGTGTTCTTCCAAAGAGCTTCAGAAACAACCAATCCAAAGCCTTCTCTTAAGGATTTTTGAATAACAACAGAAGAAGCAGTCTGTAAACAATTCACCATCAGATCTGTTCCATTTAAAAGTAGCTTGATGTCCTTCTTATATTTACTTTTGTTAACCTTGTTTCTAACCTTTTCATATATATGCTGTCCCTCAGGGTCGTCTGTGGCAAATGCGCCAAGTAAAACTAGTTGACAGTCCAATTTTTGTCTTACCATTTCAAAAACTCTTATAACTCCAAGCGGTTCTTTCCATTTATCAAATCTTGATACTTGTGAAATGATTGGTCTTTCTATATTAATTCCATTTTTAGTCAATGTGCTGTCAATCATCTTATCAGAGATCTTTTTATTCTTTTGGCATAACGGGTCTATTGCAGGATAAATAACACTTTGTGGAATATTTAAATCCTTTTTATATTTCTCCATTGAGATGATCAAATGATCATATTGTTCGATGAATTTTTTTAAATAAGTCCAGTGTATTGGATTTGGATGAGTTATGTCAATATGAGCCCTAAAAAACCACGGCTGTTTTTTTTCATAGAAGTCAACCAGAGCCAAAGGTTGTGGGTCATGCACTATTACAAGGTCGTGATTATTTACATGTGTGAATTTTGCAAAGCGTCTATTTGTTTCGTAGTAGATTTTCTTCCTTCGTTCTGACAAATTTATTTTATCGCCTTGGAGTCCATTATGAAAACTTTTTGTTACTTTGAAGAAGTCAGGGTTTCCATGCAAAATTCTCCAGCCGAAATCTATCCCAAAGTCATGAAACATCGGAATCATACTGTTAAGCATCTCTGCAACGCCGCCCCCTTGATAAGTCGAGTTAATACAAAGGATATGATATTTAGCGAAATTCTTCGCCTTCATCTGAAGATTTTCGAAGTTTTCTTTTCCAATAATTCTTCTATAGTTATTCAGAGAAGCCATTTCGTTTTACCTCACGGAGGATTCATCGGTAAAATATACGGGAAAGACCGCATATCATATTTATAAATTTTTAGAATTGCTTAGAAATAGTTAGATTGAAGTAATGACGTATTTCTTACTTTCATAATTAATCTTCGAAAATTCTGTTTTCCAAAAACTTTAAGAACTTGTTATTAGTGTATTGGTTGTTCTCTAGGCAAACCGCTATGTGAGCGTATTATGAGAATATCGAGGACAAAATATGAAAATTGCTTTTTTTGTCTGGGAATTTCCACCCAAGATCGTTGGTGGATTAGGAACATACGCTCTGGAGATAACACAACAGTTTATCAAAAGAGGGCATGAGGTCACGGTATTTACCCTCAATGATCCTAATGGAAAACTACTCACAAGAGATATTTGGCGGGGTGTTGAGGTCTACAGACCGACACCTATCGATTTTAGCAGTCTATTCCCAACTTTTGTTGATTCTGAACTCAGAGAATGGGGATTAGGACTTCGTTTCTTTTCAGATGTTATCACCTATAATGTATTTTCAGCTGCAAAACTTTGCAATCATCTTGTAAAAAAAGAGCGTAGAGAATTCGATATATTATCTGCCCACGATTGGCTATCTGTTCTTGGAGGAATTTCATCAAAACGACATCTAGAACTGCCTCTTGTATTCCATGTCCATTCTACTGAACGAGGAAGGGCGCTCGGAGGAGGCTCCTGCACGGTAGAAAACTTTGAAGCGAAGGGCGCTGAAGTGTCTGATGGAATCATTACAGTATCAAAGGTTATGCGAGAAGAACTTATCTCAGTAGGCTTCCCTGTCCATAAGATTAATGTCATTTGGAATGGAGTTGACGCAGAAAACAAATATAATCCAAAAAACATCCATGAGGAGAGTATTTCTGCACTTAGAAAACGATATGGAATTCAAGATGATGAACTTATGATTTTTTACTGTGGGAGATTAATAGCAGTTAAAGGTATTGATTGTTTGGTTAGAGCTATGCCTCAAGTGTTGCAAGAAATGCCTAATGCAAAGTTAGTTATTGTGGGGATGGGGAACTTGTATCCATATTTAGAAGATATTGCAAAACAATTAAATATTCAAGATAAAGTGATTTTTCGTTATGAATTCATCTCGGAAGATGAACGAATTGAACATTATGCTGCTTCAGATGTGTGTGTTTTCCCTTCGCATTACGAACCATTTGGAATTGTTGCAACTGAAGCTATGAGTATGAAAAAACCTGTGGTAGTAGGAGCGATAGGAACTTCTGGGTTCAAAGAACAGGTAATAGAAACAGGAAAAGACCAATGTGGTTATCTTATTGATCCAAATGATCCAAATGATATCGCTCATGCAGTAACAACTATACTCCAAGATCCCGACCATGCAAAAAAATTGGGAGAAAATGCAAGAAAAAGAGTATTAGCAGAATTTACATGGGATAATGTAGCTGAGAATACTATATCTGTGTATGAAAGATTTCTATGAACTGCAACCAAACAAGTTGAGTGACTTCTGCCCTCCTAGACTGTTCTGCTTAGCCAAAACGGTTGAACACATTCAGCCTAGTCATCGACAGTTCGGGCTGGTTCATCGCAGCCCCCGGGCCCTCAAGGGACACTTGAGGTATGACAGCCCCCTCATCGATACTTTGTCTTGTTTACGCTCCCAGCGCCAAGCCAGACACTTCGGCATAATGCACGAAAACATAGTACGTTTCGTAACTTAAGTGTAGGGAGGCCTATGTTAAAGTGAAACACTATACTCCAAATTACCTGCGAATTTTCTATAAAAACTACACGCGATTACACGAGCTTTTCTCTTAAGATTTTTGAAGATATAATGAAAACACATGAAAAGATATATAAAACACTTAAATATGGATGTAAAGCTATATTAGACAGCTTTAGTGAAGCTTAAATTATCAATGGAGATTAGAGTTGATAATTATGAGGCTGGCACTGGTCGTGTGGACGGACTGGCTACCTTTGAAAATTGAGTTAAAGGCGTAGACTATTTTGTATTTTGTGGGTTAATTATATGAACAAAAACATTTTAAAATTAAAGAATTTAAAAAAGGATGTGAATTCTTGAATTCTGCAAATAATGATAAGGCAAATAATTGGATGTTGCCAATTAATGTTGTAAATTGGCTCTTTAATACGGTAACAATAATACCCTTCGTTATAATTCCTCTTTATGCAACAACTGTATTAGGTGCTTCCCTTTTTCAAGCATCAATAATAGCTGGAACATTCTTCGGAGTTAATGCAGTGACAGCCGTGATTATGGGGTCGCTGTCTGATATTATAGGGAAGCGAAAACCATTTATCATTTTTAGTCTGTTCGGATCTGCAGTCATCTTTATCTTGATTTCTTTTATTGCACTCCCAGTAACTTTAATTTTAGTAATGGGGCTTTTTGGTTTTATTGCTGCAGGTTTCAACCCGTGCGTAATGGGCATGGTCTCTGAGTACTCAAAACCTCAAGAGAAGGGTAAAAACTTAGGATATTTAAATTCTGGGACCTCATTAGGATGGGCAGTAGGCTCTTTTTCGAGCGGGACAATTACTGAACATTTCAGTTTTGCTATGACCTTCTATTTTGGATGCTTGCTTGCAGTTCTTGCAGCTGTCCTAATGATTATCTTCTTGAGAGAGACAAAAACCGACATTGTTAAAGAAAGAAACTTCAGAAAGATTATAATCGCTCTGAGAAATCGATTCATACCGAAAAGTGGCGAAAGCACGTATTTAAAAGAAAAGGGCTTAAGTTGGTTTTATATCTCTTTATTCTTCAGATATTCCGCTTACTGGGGATCCTTCGCCCTCCTTAGCATCTTCTTTGCGACAATCGTTTCAACAACGTGGGTAGGTATCTTAATTGCTATTAACTTAGGGATTTCTGCGCTAATCATGTCCCCCGTTGGTAAATTGTCTGATATGAAAGGTAGAAAAATAATCATTTTGTTTGGATTATTTGGAACTAGCTTTGTTCTAATACTGTATGCGACATCATATAGTCTCATTTTACTTATAATAACCCAAATTCTTAATGCATTTGTGTTCGCAAGCATTTATACTGGAGGAAGTGCTTTCGTATCAGATGTTGCGCCTTCTGACAAACATAACGAAGCAATGGGCTTTTTAAATTCCGCTATAACCTTTGGAGCTGTGACTGGAACCCTAATAGCAGGAATAATGGCGGAAATATTTGGTTTAAGAACTATGTTTCTCATCCTGGCTATTTTGCCTATTATTGGAGCAGCCATTGTTTTATCGAAAGTAAGCGAAACCATCTCTTCGGCGTAATTGTTGAGGATTAGGAGATTTGGATGATGAGAAGGCATATAACGATAATAGAATAATCTAGTTAAATGAGGGGTGCAAAAAGTGAAGGTGAGTAGGGTACACGAGATGAGGAACCTTGATAAGTGTGCCATTGAGGCTTATGGTATCGTTGGGGATATCCTCATGGAGAATGCAGGCCAGGCAGCTTACTTCGTGATACTCGATCAGATAGGCATAAAGGGAAAGGATTTTGTCATCCTTTGTGGTCCGGGCAATAACGGCGGTGATGGGCTTGTGGTAGCTAGGAAGATACATTCCCAGGGTGGCACTGCTCGGGTCTTCCTAATGAGCGATGAGGATAAATTCAAAGGGTCCGCTAGAAAGAACTTCGAGATCGTTTCCAAATTGCCCATCGAGGTCCGAAAGGTGGAGGACCAAGAAACGCTCAGATCTTATATCATGGATTGTGACGTTATTGTGGATGCCATTTTAGGAACGGGTATCACACGAGAGGTAAAGGGCAAGTATCGAGATATAATCGATCTAATAAACAAGAGTAAAAAATTGACGGTCAGCATAGACATCCCTTCGGGAATAAACGGTGACACCGGAAAGATTATGGGTGTAGCCGTGAGAGCCGATTATACTATAACCTACGGTCTACCGAAGATTGGCAACGTTCTCTATCCTGGCTTTGAATATTGTGGAAAACTCTACGTTACTCATATATCATTCCCTCCAGAACTTTATAACAAACCCGAGTTAAAGATAGAGATAGGAATGCCTTCTCCGCTACCAAAGAACGGGCATAAGGGAGATATTGGAAAGGTCTTATTCATAGCGGGGGCCAAGGGATATCACGAGTCCCCATACTACTTGGTATCATCGTTCCTAAAAGCAGGAGGCGAGTACTCACGCTTTGCTGCCCCTCGCTCGATTATACCTTTTATAGCCAACGAGGACAAAAAGATAGCTTTCGTTCACCTAACAGAAACGAAGAGCGGGAGCATCGCGATGCAAAACAAAGATCAACTTTTGGAGATAGCCGAGCAAATGGATCTTGTGGTAATAGGTCCTGGCGTTTCACTATACAAGGAGACACAGGAACTGGTGAGGATCCTAGCTAAAGAGATAGAGCGCCCTCTTCTTCTATATAATGACGGTATAACCGCCACATCAAAGGATACAGAAGTAATTAGGTCAAGAGCGGAATCCACTATTCTCACTGCTAATCTAGGTGAGATGTCCTCGATTGCGTCTAAGGATACAGCAGAAATAGAAGAGATTATTATTGATATCTTACAAGAGGAGGCAAAAACCCTTGATTCGATTATTGTACTAAAAGCTGCCCATTCTCTGATAAGCTATCCCGACAAAACGGTTCGAATTAATATGAGCGGAAATCCTGATATGACAACAGAAGGATCCGGAGATGTGCTTGTGGGCTGCATTGCCGCGATGTTTGGGATCGGCCTTTCCATAGAGGATGCGGTGATGACTGGCGTCTTCATACATGGTTTATCGGCAGATATAGCTGCAGAAAACAAGGAAGCGGACGGAATTACGG
>Ga0180437_10010017_pt1 | contig 11629 bp, 5 predicted proteins | sample SS_ome_4_FD_132410 | JGI IMG/M metagenome (GOLD analysis project Ga0180437, IMG submission 132410) | Hypersaline lake sediment archaeal communities from the Salton Sea, California, USA - SS_3_D_1 metaG | ecosystem: Environmental > Aquatic > Non-marine Saline and Alkaline > Hypersaline > Sediment... | reverse complement strand
GTCTCGCCCGGGTCGAGCTTCACGGTGGCCGTGCTGTCGTTGACGCTGTCGGCCCCCACGACGTTCGTCAGATCCCAGTCGGGCAGCAGGCCGATCAGCTCCTTGACCGTGTAGGTGCCCGGCCTCAGGTAGCCGCTGTCATTGGGCGTGCTGGCATCGGCGAGCTGGAAGTTCGATCCGTAGCTGGGCTCGAACTTGAACAGTTGGGTGCTGCCCGTGGGGTCGGTGATCTTGTCTACGAAGATCTGCCCCATTTGGGTGTTGAAGAAGACGACTTCCACGGTCTCGCCGGGGGCGAGGTCGATCGTGGCGGTGCTCCCCAAGCTCGAGCTGCCGCCGCTGGGGTCGGTAATGAGGATATCGGTCAGCTCCCAGCCGAGCAGGTTGGATTCGGTGATCGTGTAGATGTCGGACGTAAGCGGTCCGCTGTCATTCGACTCTCCGTCCTTAAGCGTGAAGGTTCCCAGGTAGTAGCTGGCGGTGAACTCGAACGGCTGCGGGCTGCCGGCCGGGTCGGTCTGCTTCCAGACTACGACGTTGCCCGGCGGCTGGGGCAGGACGGGTGCCTCCGTGGTGCGAATCTGGCTGACCTTCTCCAAAGTGCCGGAGATCGGGCAGATCGTGATCTGGGTGATCACGTCGCCGCTGCCGTCGTCCTTGAATCGAAAGTGGTTCGTGCCCCCGTCGATGCGGTCCCGAACGCTGAACTGGAAGGGCTGGCCGCTCCCGTTGACCCCCTCGACGATGATCTCGACGTCCGTCGTCGTACCCATCGGGGTGTCCGTTCGGAATTGGATGTCGTGGAAGCCGGCAAACGGCTCGGTGCTGGCGGGGCTCGGCGTGAGCGTGACCTTGTCGCCGGTGGCCGAGGAGTACAAGCCGTCCTGCGGCTCGATACCACCGTGGCCGACTTCGAGGACATCGTTGTTGCCCATCACGTCGACGACGAATTGGTCCCGCGTTCCGGAGCTATTGCTCTTTCGCGCCTGGACGTAATCCCTCGGCGAGGCCGAAACGACGTCGAGGTTCTGGTAGTTGCCCGTGGGGGTCCCGGTCAGGTTGGGGACGATCTGGTAGTCCGGGTCGGACGGGTTGGGCAGACCGTCGACGGGCAGCTCGACCAGGATGGTGTTTTCGCCCAGCAGCAGCTCGAGCGTTCCGAATTGCTCTCCGGAAACGTCCATGGTGGCGTCGAGCAGGTCGACGCTGGCCGCGCGGATGCTCACGCTGCCTCCCTGCTGAGCGCCCGAGACGTCGATCGATCCGGCGACGGTCACGGAGCTGCCCTCGGTGCCGCCGGCGTTGATCACGACGTCGCCGCCGTCCTGGCCGCGCTTGGCGATCAGCTCGCCGCTGCTTTGGATTTTACCGCCGGGCGCGGTCAGGTAGATGCGGCCGTCGACCTCGGCGTATCCGTTGGCCCGCACGGTCCCCTCGTTGTTGATCGCCAGGGCATAGACGTTCCCGTTGGCGGCGGCCAGCATGGCCTGCAGGGCCTCGATGCTGCCGGTGTTGTGTACGCCGGTGCCGCCCAGCGAGGCGGCCGAGGGGCGCACGACCAGCTCGGGGTGGCTGCCGTCGACGAGCCGGACGTGCTGGCCGGCCAACAGCCCGACTTTGCCGGCCGGCGCGGCCAGCGAACCGTGGTTGGCCACGTGGGCTCCGATCAGGTAGATGTCACCCTCGATGGCGCGGATCGAGCCGTAATTGGTCACCGAGGCGGTCGAGTCGCCCTGAAAGTCGAGGTCGCCGCCGGCCATGAACTGGGCGTTCGTCACGTCGAGCGTCGAGGCGGTGAAGGCCCCCACGTTGATCTGCGCGCCGTTGCCGACCAGGATGCCGTTGGGGTTGATCAGGTAGACCTGGCCGTTGGCCTGCAAGGTGCCGAGGATGGCCGACGGATCGCCGCCGGTCACGCGGTTGAGCACGGCCGAGTTGACCCCCGGCTGCACGAACTGAGTCATTTCATTGGCGCCGATCGAGAAGCCCTGCCAGTTGATGATCGCGCGGTCGGTCGATTGGGTGACGGTCAGGGTGTTGCCGGCCGCCGTGATGGCCGCGGCGCCGTCGATGACGGTGCCGCCGGTGGGGTTGGCCAGGGCCGGCGTGGTCCCCCACACCAAGGCCGCAATCTGGAGGATCACGAACATCCAAGCCCGCGCACGTGCGAGCTGCCTGGAGAACCGCGGCGAGGCTTTCATGGTTCTTGTCCCCTTCTGAGCCGGGATCTTCGCGATCCGGCGCACTTCGAGCGCGCGCGTAAAGACAGCGCGGGCAGATTAAATCGAGAAACTGGGTTATATGGGCAATTTTCCAGTTTAGTCAGAAGAAACGGGACAACAAGCCCCAAACTGCTGCAGAATGCGGCGAAACCACGGAGGTCCCCTCACGAGAGGGGATAGTGGCCCGCGTCAGGCAACGTCAGGCGGCGCAAACCGGTTGCCCTGGGGATCGAAGCCTTTCCACACCCCGATGGTCAGACTAGGCACGGGCCCCTTGATTGAGTGGAGAGGAGCCCACCGGCAAGAGGGCTGAAAGAGAAGCAGCAAGACCTCAGCCATCTCGCGAGACACTTTGTACGACGGCCTTCCAAAGGCCGTCGAGGGTTTCGCTGCGACGGCGACGGCCTCGGAAGGCCGTCGTACTTCAGGTGGCTGAGCTGTTACGCGAGAGGGTGGGCCGTGGAGACGGGCGCGAGGGGGCCCAAGAGAAAGAGGGTGCCATGGGCGGCTTGCCCGCCCTTGGATTATCAGGGGGCGGCAAGCTGCCTCTGGCATTCGCCAGTCGGGCGGGCGGCGGCTACCGGGCCACGATGATCGCCAGGTGAGGCCGGCTGGTGACGGGGTCGCCGTAGTAGTGGTGAAGCTGCCAGCCGTAGTCGAAACGCACCGCCAGGTTCGGGGCAATCGCGTAGCGCATCCCGAAGCCGACGCTCGACAGATCGACGTGCGAGTCCTCGCCGGGCAGCAGCGTGTGGTTCATGGCCCCGCCGATGTCGCAGAACGTGAGCACTTGGAACTGGTCCGAACGCTTCCGGCCGAGGCCGAAGCTGACCGGATCGGTGCGCAACTCCAGGTTGATGATGTACCCGGAGTCGCCGTTCACCAGCCGCATGTCGTATCCGCGGACCGAGTTGTATCCGCCGAAGCCGAGCTGTTCGGTGGGCAGGAGATTCGAGTCGGCGAGCTGGCCGGTGATGCGGCCCATGAAGTTGAGGTTGTTGACGAAGTCCCGGTAGACCTCGAGGTACGCCCGGCCGTAGACGTAGGAGTCGTCGGCGAACGCCCGAAACTGTTGGAACGCGACGTCGTTGTTGTAGGGGGAGAATCCGCCCGGGCTGATGAAAAGGTCGGCCCCCACGGCGCAGGTTCCGCGCGGTCCCTGCTTCAGCCCGTGGTAGCCGAAGACCATCTGCGCGACGTCGGCCGGGGTGTCGTAGACGCTGATGCCGCCGAAATCCAGATCGGTATTGGTCTGCTTGAACTCGAAGCCGCCGACCAGCCGGTGGTCGTAGCGGGCGGTGCGCCCGTAGAGCCGCGGCCGGAGGTGTTTGTTGTAGCGGAAGCTGCTCTGCCACGCCTTGCCTGAAAGGTCGTCGAACGGTGCCGGGACGCTCCCCTCGACGTCGCCGTAGCCGCCGTAGAACACCAGCTCGTCGCGCCGGCCCACCGGAATGGCATAGACCCCCGAGTGGGCCCGGAGCGACTCGAAATCGCGGCTGGTCGTGTACTGGTAGCTGAGCTGATGGTCCTGCCACAGGGCGTTGCCCCAGTTGGCGCCGAAGAAGATCCGTTCGAGATTGGTGTCGCGGGTCCCCGAGTCCTCGTAGCCCGTGTAGACCTGCACCGGGGGCCGGTCGTCAACGCGGAACACGATGTCGGTCTCGCCGAAGTTGGCGCCCGGCGTGAGCTCGAGGTCGACCTCACGGAACGGGTTGCGATTGAGCCAGCGGAGGTCTTCGAGCAGCCAGCTCTCGTAGATGCGGTTGCCCGGCCGGATGCTGGTGCGCCGCAGCAGCACGTTGGGGTTGAAGTACCGGGCCCCTTCCACGCGAACGCGGCCCACGCGGCCCTCGGTCACCACGATCTGCACCACCCCGTCGGTCACGTCCTGCTCCGGAATGCTGACGTCGACCACCGGCAGATCGTTCCGCCGGTAGAAGAGGATCACGTCGCGGGCCAACTGGTTGAGCCGGTAGATGCTGACCGGCTCGCCGAGGTACTTCGAGGCGATGCGCTCGAAGGCGTTGCTGTGGAGGATCTGCAGGCCGCGCCGGCTGTCGATCTTCAGGCCCGTCACGTCCATCGGGCCCAGAACGACCTTCTCCTGGCTGTCGACGAAGACCAGGCCGCGCAGCTCATCGACCAGGACGCGGTTGTCGCCCTCGGCGGGCGCGGGCTCCTCGGGCAGTTTGGCCTCGCCTTCCTGCGACGGCGGCACTTTGGGCTTATACCGCTCAATGTCCTGGCCCGGCGCCGGCAACGAGCCCCACACGACCAGAAGGACAACAAGGACCGCGAGCCTCGCGAAGAGCAGGGCACGGCCGCGGCAGGCCGCGTAAATGGCTTCCATGACACAATCCGTTGTGCAGAGGGAGCGTTGGAGCTATGGGTTGCACCGTCTCCACGGTGCTCGTGCGAAAAAGGGACCTGGTTTGTTTTGCCGGCAAAACAAACCAGGTCCCTTTTTCGCTAGTGGGTCATCAGCAGCACCAGGCGAACGCGAGACTCCTCGCCGTCGCCCGATCGACTGTTCGGCGCCGTCCTGAACCGCAGCGTGGACGGCCTATCGGCATTTGCGGGCTCGAGGGCCGGGGAGGCCATCGGGTAAATTTCTTCGATGGGTTCCGTGTCCTCGAAGAAATCCGGCAGCGAGGGGGTGGGCAGTGGCTCGCTTCGGGGCTCTTCCACCTCATCGAGCACGTCGATCGCGTCATCGAGGGGCTCGGGGAACAGCTCGCCGGGCAACTCGTCGGCCGGCTCGAACGCCAACGGGGCTGGCGAATAAACCCGAATGTCGGTCGTCTCCGCCTGGGCGGGGGCCGGCTGCTCGGGCACGTCCTTCTCCGCACCGGCGGGCGCCGGCGGTTCAGGGCTATCCGCTTCAGGCACTGCCGGGGTCGGCGCAGGTGCGGGGGTCGGCTTGGGTGCCGGCGTCGGTGTGGGTTCGGGTTCCGGCGCGGGCGCCGGGGTCGGCGCGAGCCCGGGTGTCGGCGGCGGGGGGTCCGACGGGAACGACTGCGGCAGCGACGGCGGGTTCTCCGGAACCTCTCTCCGGCTGACCTCGGGCAGGATCTGCTCCGGAGGAGGACAGCCGACGCACGGCCCGGGCCACGGCGACCAGCAAGTCGGCTCGTATCCGTAGCAGGGATAGCAGGCCGTGGTGGCCACGCGAGAATACCCCATCCCAAGCTTGTGGCAAAAGCAACCGGTATGGCGTTCCGCGACGCGGCAGCCGGTGCCGGCTGAGATCAGCAGCAGCAAGCAGAGAGCCGTCGCGGCTTGGATTGGTCTGTGGTGGATCATGTTAGATGGAAAACAGGTGGGGGTTAGAAACTCGAGCGGGGGTTGCCGCCGCCGCGGAGCACCGGGCCGGAGAACCGTGTCGCCGTGCCCGCACCCAACAGCGAGAAGCCCATGATCCGCTCAAACGGCGCCGTGAGCTTGCCCAGGGCCGTATCGAAGGCTACCCGTTTGTCCTCCGCCACGAAGATCCGGTCGCCCGGAAAGACCTGGTAGTTCGTACCCACGGCGGCCCGGGAGGTGATGTCCTCCCAGCAGACCGGCATGACCTGCACCCGGCGTTGGTCCCGGGTGGGCCGGGCGACCCAGATCCGCTTCGAGGAGACCTCGGTCAGGCCGTTGATCTGCGAAATCGCGTCGAGCACGGTCTCGTTGCCGGTGGCGGGAAAGCGGTACACGGCGTCGCCGAACCCCGCCCCCTCGGTAATCACGTAGTACACCTTGCTGTTGTAGGCGTAGACGTTTACCGAGACGACCGGGTTTTCCAGGTATCGCGAGAGGTGGGCTTGGATCGCGTGCTTGGCCTGGGCCAACGTCCGGCCCGCCACGCTCACGCTCCCGTAGCTGCCCAGCGTCACCGTGCCGTCCGGTCCCACGATGTGCTCGCCGGCGATCTCTTGGACCGAGGCCACGTTGGCCAGGCGGACCATCACGTACGGCTCGCGCAGGTAGGTGCCGTGCAGGTGTTCGTAGATTCGCTGTTGTGCCTGCTCGGGCGTCAGCCCGGCGATCTGCACCACGCCGTAGCGCGGGCCGAGCGTGACCCCGCCCCCCGGCTCAATCTGGTAAGTCCCTTCGATCGGCGCATCCGGCAAAGTCCCCCAGACCTGAATGTACACCCCGTCCAGCGTGCGCAGACGGTAGGGCTGCTTGGGAACCACGTTCAGCGCGTCGATCACCAGGATGTCCGGGGGCTCGACCACGTAAGGAGGCAAGATCACCTTCGACAGCTCCCGCGGCACCGAATTGGGCACCGGAGCGGTCACCTGGGTCTTGCCCGAGCCGACCGTTTGGCAGCCGGCCCCGATGACCCCCAGAAGCGTGCAGAAACACAGCACGATGACGGTAGCAGGGCGAGTGCAATCCATTGCAATTGCCGGTATCCGTGTAGGTTTGGGCTTCGACACGAGCGCCCGAAATGTCACATCGGAACGGCTCGTTCCTTATCCGAGTATCGGTGCGACCTCACCGGGCGAGTTAGCGGCATGACCGTTTGCGAGGGTCCGCCCGCACGTCGCGTTCTCTCTGTAGCGGCGCGTAAGGTGGTGCCGGTCTTGCGGGCCGTTCGGAGAGTGCGGCTCGTGCGGGCTGTTGGTGTTGGACGGGCACACGAAGACGCAGGGAGAGGGGCCCCACAAACGGAAAGATGGAACGAAGGGGGAGGGAGGGCCGGCGACCGCCGGAGAGACTGCGTGGCGACCTCGCCCGAAATGCTTGAGGGGACCGCCACATCGTGCTATCGTGACCACTGTCGCCCTTTGGCGACCCCGGCGAACGCCAATCGGCGTTGGAGGAGAGCCTGGCCGGCGATACGCCAACCGGTCACGGCATCCGATTCATCACTCGAGGAGGTCTTGCCATGTCTGCCATCCGCCTGCTTTCGTCAGTCGCCCTGGCAACCCTAGTGTCGTCGGGCTATCTCCGTGGAGCCGAGCCGGCGACTCGGCTCGTTCACGTCTCGGGAGAAGGCGTCGTTCGGGTCGTTCCTGACGAAGTGGTCATCGGCATGACGATCACCACGGTTGACGACGATCTGGTGCGGGTCCGTGCCGAGAGCGATGACCAGGCCCGCGCCGTCTCGAGCTTGGCGAAGAAACACGGCGTGAAGGATAGCGGTTTCGAAGTGGGCCGATTGGACATCACCTTCGAGTACAGCGAGCAACTGCGCCGACAGATTTACCAGGTCGAAAGGGACCTGACGCTCAGCCTGCACCAGCTTGGCAATCTGGACGGCCTGCTGTCGGACCTGCTGGCCGTGCCGGATTCCAAGATCACGGGGGTCACTTTCGGCACCGTCAAAGCGCGTGACCACGAATTGGAGGCCCTGCGCCGAGCGGTGGCCGACGCACGCGAAAAGGCCGCCCTTCTGGCCGAGTTGAACGGGCTCAGCCTGGGCAAGGCCGCTGATATTCGCGTCGTGACCGAGTCGGAATCTCCTTTCGTCGTGAGTGTGCTTCCCGTCGTTGGATCGGCGGACGATCGGACGCCGGACGGCCAGGCAGCAGACCAGCGCGGGGCCGAGCTGCGCGGACAAGAGCAGGGCGACACGAGACGTTCCCTGCCTGTTCGCCTCGTCGCGTTGGAAGCCCCGGCAGGCCAACCACCGCGAGCCGTGAAAGCGGCGGAAAAGGCAGCGCCGTTCGGACTGGGTCTGATTGACCACACTGCGAGCGTGAACATAGACTTCGAGCTTGCGGAATAGGCATCCGGCGCCTCTCGATGGTCGTCAAGTCCCGGACCGGGCCAATCTGTGCGCAGCACTGCTCGGGCCGTCGAAGGCGAACTGGCCCCGTCATCTTCTTCCCGTGTTTAGTCGACGGCCGCACTTGGCCTTGGTATCATCGGGCAACCCCATTTTTCACCGGTGCTCTTACGAAAGGAGGACCCACGATGCGAATCACAACGGCTTTGTCGGTGTTGGTGCTGCTGTGCGGGACTTTGCTCCACGCGGCGGAGACGGACGTCCTGATCGCCGATTTCGAGGCGGCGGACTACGGCGACTGGAAGGTCGAGGGCGAGGCGTTCGGCACCGGCCCGGCCAAGGGCACGCTCGGCGGACAGATGCAGGTCACCGGCTTCGAGGGCAAGGGGCTCGTGAACACGTTCCTGGGCGGCGACCGGCCCACCGGCAAGCTCACCTCGCCCGAGTTCACCATCGAGCGGGACTACATCAAGTTCCTCATCGGCGGCGGGGGGTACGAGGGCAAGACCTGCATGAACCTCCTGGTCGGCGGCGACGTCGTGCGCACGGCCACCGGCCCCAACACGAAGCCCGGCGGCAGCGAGTTCCTCAACTGGGAAAACTGGGACGTCAAAGAGTTCGAGGGCAAGAAGGCCGTTATCCAGATCGTCGACGACGCCTCGGGCGGCTGGGGACACATCAACGTCGACCAGATCGCGCAGACCGACACGCCGGCGAAGAAGAAGCCGTTCGTCGCCCCGCCCCGGCGCACCGGCGAAACCCCCTATCTCGAAAACGCCCAGGAAATCGAGATCACCGGCAAGTACCTGCTGCTGCCCGTCTCGAACAAGGGGCAGCGCGGCCGGATGACGGTCGTGGTGGGCGACCAGCTCGTCCACAATCTCGACTGCGATTTCCCGCCCAACCCCGACGCCGTCGACTGGTGGAGCTACCTGAACATGGAGGAGTACGTCGGCAAGACCGCGAAGGTGGTCGCCCGGGCGGCGCCGGAAGTCTGCAAGATGTTCGAGTCGAGCGACGAGATCCGCCACCTCATGCCGCTCTACGACGAGCCGCTGCGCCCGCAGTTCCACATGAGCCAGATGCGGGGCTGGAACAACGACCCCAACGGGATGTGCTACTACGGCGGCGTGTACCACTTCTTCTGGCAGTGCAACCCGGGGGGCCGCAACTGGGCCAACATGTACTGGGGCCATGCCACCAGCCCCGACATGATCCACTGGACCGAGCAGGACCGGGCCCTGCGCTCTTACGGCGGCGACGTCGAGAACCGCCACCCCAGTATGGCCGACAAGAACTGCTTCTCGGGCAGCGGCAACGTCGACCTAGGCAACACCTCCGGCTGGCAGAAGGGCGACGAGGAGACGATCGTCCTGGCCTTCACCGACACCGGCTGCGGCGAGGCCCTGGCCTACTCGACCGACCGCGGCAAGACCTTCACATACTACGAGGGTAATCCCATCATCCAACACTCGGGCCGCGACCCGAAGCTGGTCTGGTACGAGCCGGGCGAGCACTGGGTCATCGCCGTCTTCGACCAGGATAAGGAGCACGGGCGGAACGTCGCCATCTACACGAGCAAGGACCTCAAGGAGTGGACGCTGCAGAGCCATCTGCCCGGCTACTTCGAGTGCCCCGAGCTGTTCGAGCTGCCGGTCGACGGCGACCCGGCGAAGAAGAAATGGGTCATCTACGCCGCCGACGCGCAGTACGCCATCGGAGATTTCGACGGCAAGGTGTTCACCCCGGACCACGACGGGAAGCACCGCGTCCACTGGGGCGCGTACTACGCCTCGCAGTGCTTCAGCAACCCACCCGACGGCCGCGTGGTGCAAGTGGGCTGGGCACGGATCCAGATGCCCGACATGCCGTTCAACCAGACGTTCACCGTGCCGACCAACCTGACGCTCCGCACCACCGAAGACGGCATCCGGATGTTTGCCACTCCCATCAAAGAGCTCGAGCAGCTTCGCAAGCCGGACCCGAAGCCGGCCGAAGACGTGGAGCTGACCGCTGAGGCCCCGGCCGTCACGTTCGACGTGACCGACCAACTCTTCGATATCGTCGTGACCGTGAAGCAGGGCACGGCGGCGAAGGCCGTTCTCCGGTTCGGCGAGAACGTGGTGACCTACGACTTTGCCGCCGGGAAGCTCGACGAAATGCCGCTTGAGATGAAAGACGGCCGGGTCACGTTCCGCGTTCTGGTGGACCGTCCGATGTACGAGGTGGTCGGCGGCGGCGGCGCCTGCTTCAAGACCAGCGGCCGCCGCGACGGGGGCAAGCCCCTGGGCACGATCTCGCTGGCGGCCGAAGGCGGGTCGCTCAGCATCGAGTCGCTCACGGCCTACGAAATGACGTCGGCCTGGAAGAAGAAGTGATCCTCGCCGGGGGCAGCTTTCCCCGCAATCGGGACCCACTGGGAAAGAAGGGAGGGGGCCCGGCGGGCTCATGGACGGACTTCGTGCTCGACGGGCCAGCTCGCGCGGCCCTCGTCGGCGTAGAGGCCCATCCGGTCGAGCGGCAGCGGCTCGAAACCGATGGACCGGGCCGGCGAATCGGGCCGCAGCGCGAAGTCCTCGGCACGCGGCCGCTTGTCCGGGCCGATGCGCTCGGGCGTGGCGAATTGCGGGTCCCGGTCCACGAGGTTGTTTTCGATCGTCAGGTACTTCCGGGCGGCGCCATGGACGCCGTTCCACTTGCCGCCGAACGACACGTTGCGCGTCACCCGGTTCCCCTTGGGCGCGGCGGGCTCGTCGTCGAGGATGCCCGGCAGCTCGGGATAGCGCTCGCTGTAGGGCGGCTCCTTGTAGCGGATTCCGGAGAGCGTGCCCCGCTCGCGCCCCTCCTTGATCCACATGTCGGCGTGGCCGTGGGCCCAGCCGAGCGCCCGGGCGTCGACGTGCAGGGCCGGATTGCAGTCGACGAACAGGTTGTTCTTCACCGTGCAGTCGCGCCCGCCGCCGATGAAAGCGGCCCGGGTTACGCGATAGAAGAGGTTGCCCGAGATCTCGGTGCCGCAGAACATGTCGTCGAGGTAGACGCCGACGCACCCGCGGCCCTGAAAGCCGTTGACGTGGTGCATGTAGTTGTGGCGGATGACCGTGCCGCGCATGGTCCAGTTGCGTCCGGTGTAGATGGCCCCGGCGTCGTTCGACTCGTAGCAGACGTCGTGGATTTCGTTCAGCTCGATCAGGTGGTCGTTGCCGCCGAAGCCCATGCCCATGTGCGGGGCGTCGTGGATCAGGTTGTGAGCGGCGCGGTTGCCGACGCCCTGCAGCGTGATGCCCGGCCGGTAGACCCGCTCCCAGCGGGCGTAGTGATGGATATGGTTGTTCTCGGCGAAATGCCCGGCCGGGGTCAACGTGGTGCGATCACCCCCGGAGAGCGAAATCCCGCCGGCGCCCATCAGGTAGACGTCGCAGCCCAGCACGCCGTGGTTCGTCCCGCCCGAGACCGTCACGGCCCATCCCCCGCCGTTGCGCAGCGTACACCCCACCGTCCGCACGCCGCTCCCGCCCGAGATGGTGACGGCCGTGCTGCGGGCCGCCTCGAGGACGAAGCCGCGCAAGGTCACGCAAGATGCTTCCTGCATCTTCACCAGGGTCGGCGCCAGCGACACCACCACCGTGCCTTCGTCGATGGGAGCGGGCGGCCAAAAGTAGAGCACTCCCGTCTCGCGGTCGAG